>ENA-ORXR01000312-ORXR01000312.1-marine-metagenome-genome-assembly--contig:-NODE-312-length-72258-cov-6.156883_pt1 | contig 72258 bp, 63 predicted proteins | sample MGYA00237866_ERZ511479 | MGnify/ENA metagenome assembly ERZ511479 | reverse complement strand
ATCAAGTGGATGAACATCCATGCGTGACGAGCAACAACGACCTCGTTCTCATGAGGTTACGCCCGAAGGGTTTGCGCTGCCTTCGATTTGGCGAAGCCGCTTTTCTATTCAACAATTCCTTCAAAACGACAGGTTGCCGAGTTTTTCAACACCCTGCTAGAAAGAGATGGGCAAAATCTCGCTCGACTTCTGTGCAGAGCGCATACATTGCATCTCGTGGCGAAAGAGTATCCATCACCGTTTCAAGAGAGTGCGATCTGGTCGGCGAAGACGTTTTTCGCGATCGTCGTCATTGGTTTTCTGACCATCACCCTGATCTGGCTGACTGGTTACGTTCTGGGTTTCCTGCAACCGGTTCTCGTTCCTTTGGCCGTCGCTGGCATCATCGCCTACCTGCTCAATCCGCTGATTGGGATGTTGACGAACAAAGGAATGGGGCAACGGACGGCGATGATGATTGTTTTTGTGGCGTTCTTAGTATTGATCGTCCTTCTCGTGACAGTTGTCGTGGTGCCGACCTTCGGTCAAGCGGATGACTTGTATGCGAGTCGCGAAGAGATCAAGGCGAAGGTGACAAAGGGGATTCAACATGTCTTCTCAGGAATCCAAGACCGGCTGGGAACCGATGCAGCCCGAGAGTGGTATGATAAAGGAATTGCTCGGCTCTCCGAGGCTGGACCTCAAATTACTCAGAATATCGGAGGCTGGTTGTGGTCGAGGGTTAGCGGTGTATTTGGCTTTTTGGGCTATGTTTTGGGCCTGTTTCTGGTTCCGATTTATCTATTCTATTTCCTCAAAGAGAGCCACCACATCGCCGGTTCATGGTCTGATTACCTTCCGCTCAAGGCTTCGAAATTTAAGAACGAAGTGGTCGAAACCATTTCGGAGATCAATGGCTATCTGATCTCATTCTTTCGAGGTCAGATGCTTGTCAGCATGATCGATGGAGCTCTAGTCGGCACCGCGTTACTGGTGATGGGGCTGGACTATGCGCTACTGATCGGTGTGTTCGTCGCCTTGCTCGGGCTGCTTCCTTATATCGGAAATGCGCTTTGCTTAATCCCTGCGATGCTGATCGCTCTCGCTCAATTTTCCGACCCAGCGGCTCAATTTGGCAGTGGGTGGGGAATGGATCAGGGATGGATGTATGCAGTGATGGTTTTCGTGATTTTCACAGGTGTGCAGCAGCTGAACTCGCTGGTCACCGCTCCGAAGATCGTTGGTGACTCCGTCGGGTTGCACCCGCTAACGGTGATTTTCTCGGTGCTATTCTGGTCTCTGGTTCTAGGTGGTCTTCTCGGAGCACTTTTGGCGGTTCCACTGACTGCGGCCGTGAAGGTGATTCTTCGCCGCTACGTTTGGGAGAAGCGTTTGCGAGTTCAGACTGTGGGTGGTGCGGCTGCTCTCATTGATGAGCTAGTATCGGCGAATCCCGAAGTTGAGCCTGAGGAGAAGTTAGAGGCCGCGATAAAGTCGGCCTCATCGAATGCCAAGAAGGCAGCGACCAAAAAGCGCCCAGCGACAAAAAAACGCGCTGCAGCAAAAAAGTCAGCGAAGAAGACAACGACCTGATCTAGAATTCGCCTCCTCAGCTGAAGGCTCCGCGCCTTCTAACCCCAAAAGAAGACGAACTGACCGAAGATGGCTTCCACCACAGACATTCAAGCCCTCACTGACCAAATCAAACAGGCTGCCGTTTGGGTGTCGCCCGTCCGACGGGAGATGCACCGCGTCGTTGTCGGCCAGGAACTACTCGTTCACCGCTTGCTGGTCGGTCTTCTCACCAACGGACACGTGCTCCTCGAAGGTGTTCCAGGTCTGGCAAAGACCCTGACGATTAAGGCGCTGTCTGGAACGCTGAACTGCGGGTTTAGTCGGATCCAGTTCACTCCTGACCTGCTGCCAGCCGATATTCTTGGAACACTGATCTACAACCCAGGCGATGGTGAATTTAAGCCAAAACTTGGGCCGATCTTCTCCAACCTGATCCTCGCCGACGAGATCAACCGTTCGCCGGCGAAAGTTCAAAGCGCCCTGTTGGAAGCAATGCAGGAGCGCCAAGTAACGATCGGTGACAATACTTACCCGCTACCGGATCCATTCCTCGTACTGGCTACCCAGAACCCAATTGATCAGGAAGGTACTTATCGACTACCCGAAGCTCAGATGGACCGGTTTCTTCTGAAGGTATCGATCGACTACCCGTCGGCTGCCGAAGAGCGCCAGATTCTTGACTTGATGGCAACATCTGAGCCGGTGCCGGAAACAAAAACGGTCATCAGTGCCGAGGATATTCGTGTTAACCGAGCGCTGGTGAATCAGATCTTCATCGACGATGTGGTCAAAGATTACATCGTTCAGATCATTTGCGCTACCCGCCCAGGCCACGGTGCTCCGAAGGATTTGGAATCGCTGATTCGCTGCGGCGCTTCTCCACGAGGAACGATCAGCCTGACTCTGGCAGCCCGCGCTGCGGCATTCCTTCATGGGCGCGGATATGTCATTCCGCAGGATGTGAAAGACTTAGCACCTGATGTGCTGCGTCACCGATTGCTCTTGTCCTACGAAGCGGAAGCGGAGAGCGTGACCAGTGAGGATATTGTCGACCAGATCTTGCAACGTGTTCCGGTTCCCTAGGAAATGTCCATCAGTTGCCACGTCTACGATGTGCGATCAGACCTTGGCTAGGCTTTTCGTTCGATTGTGCGAAAAGGGTCGACTTGATCAATCAATCACGGCATAGTCCGATCTCTCTCAAGGCAATATGTGGCGTTCGGTTCTGGCATGGTTGATTATCGGTAGTTTGGTGACCCTCTTTTTGTGGGGCATTTACCAGACCCCCGTCGCCGAAGATTTGCAGTCGAGGACGTTTGGGTTTTACCAAACCGATCCGGTGTTGTTTGGTGACCTCGGCTTGGTTCCTATTCGGTGGTTGCAGTATTTGGTTATTGGTGTTGCTGCTTTTGGTGTCGCTTGGGTCGTGATTGAAATCCCGCGCACTAGTCATCGGATTCTATTCGCCGCCATGGCGATTGCCGTCGTGATCGGCTTGTCTCCTGCCTTGGCGATTTATGCGAAGTTGTTTGAACCGTTGACCGGAACTGTTGCGGTTCTGATGTCCCTCGGGCTAGGATTGATCTACACCGCGAGCGAGTGGGGGCGTCGAAAGCATCATTTGTCAGAGGTCTTCGGAGGCCAGGTCAACAAGGCGACGATGGCTGAGTTGTTGAACCAAAAAGCCCCTCCAGCCCTTGAAGGAGATCAGCACGACGTGGTGATCTTGACGGTTCGCTTGTTCAATCATGGTGAGTTGGCTGAGTCGATGGAGCCTGGAGAACTGGTCGAGCTGACGAACCAGTTCTTGAGCGCGACTTCGGAATTTCTCTGTGTGCGCGGAGGCTACCTCGATGAGTCTTCCCCGGATTGTGTTCGAGTCTTCTTCGGTCTTCCAGTCGCCGATCCTCAGGCTCCCAAAAATGCTTGTGGCGCGGCTTTAGAGCTGCGCCTGCGATTGGCCAATTTGGCGGTAGAATGTGAGAGCCAATGGACGCAACGCATCGAATACGGAATCGCGCTTTGTGCGGGCTCGGTTACATCAGGGATCTTCGGTGAAAGTCGCCAGCGCCACTTCAGTGCTGTCGGAAGTCAGGTCGATCTGTGTCGCCGACTGACGATCGCCAATCGCACGTATGGATCGCGGATTCTTGCCGATTCGGGCACCTACCACTCCGCCACCACGGATTATGAGTTTCGGCCACTCGATCGATTTTTTGTTCCAGGATCAGAAGTGGTCACCGAGTTTTACGAACTTCTCGAGCCGAAAGGCCGTCTGTCTAAAGCCGCCGAAGAATCGCGCGAGCATTTCTGGGAGGGGATCATCCACCTTCGGAATCAGAAGGCCAAGGAAGCTCTGGCCGCCTTCGAGAAGGCTCGTGAAGTAGCTGGTCCGAAGGCGATTGACCCTCCACTTCTTCACTACTTGGAAGAGGCTCGAGAAATGGCAAAGTCAGGCAATCGAAAGCTGGGCGCGCGCTCGACTGAAGATATCCAACAGATCGGTAGCCTGTAGGGCAATTTGGTAGCTCGGCTCTATCTTCTTGCCAAAGCAACTGTTTTTGTGAATCCTTGAGCGATGAGAACACATTCTATTCTGGGAATTGGCTTGTTGTTCATCCCTTCGCTTTTGAGCGCCGCTACTGTTCTCGTCGATGACACCCCTACGCTTTCGGCATTCGGATTGGATGATGGAACTGGTACCGCAAACAATCAGACGAGTGACTACTTCGGTGTGGGAATCATTGATCCAGTGGGGATGACGCGCTGGGCGATTGCCAGTACAATGGCCACACCACTCGACTCAATACCAACTCCGCCTTTGGCTCAACAGTCCCAGCACCAACTCCGAACTCTCTGAATAACGTCGTTTTCGGGCGAGATCTGGACGCGATTGACGACGACGGCGACGGGACGAATGAGAACTATGTTGGTGAAACCATCACATGGAATTTGGCCGTCCCATCGGGCCCGCTGGCGACAAATTTAGTCTTTGCGCTCGAAGGGGGACTTGCCAGCGAGCCGAATTACAACGCAACCGATGATCTGACTTTCGAACTTTTCATCAATGGAATCAGCGCTGCGACCACCACGATTGAAGCGACTGATCTAGATTCCTCCACCGGGGACGGCAGCTTTAGCTTGCTCGATCCGACGTTTTTCTCTGACCCACTCGGCACAAATGGCATCAGTTCGGTTAGCGTGGTTGCAACGGTTGGCAGGTTCAACGGTGGAGCCGAGGGCTTTTGGCTTTCTGGACGGTTGAGTGTCGTGGTTCCTGAGCCGTCGAGGGCTGTGTTGCTCGGTTTAGGGCTCATGTCTATGTCTCTTCGTCGTCAGCGTTAAAGGTGCGAGTTCCTAACGGAGTTCTTTGTTTGGGTGGGGCGTCGAGGTATGGCTATCTCCTCGATATCCACGGTAATACACGATCCTCAGTAGCCCTTCGTATGCCCACATCGCATCGATGGCGGAGCAATTTTATCGTTCCTGAGCTTGACCCAATAGTCAAGAAACCTTAAGTATGTCGGTCACCCACCTGTGTTATGGCTGAGCCCTCCTATACCGAAGACGATATTAAAACCCTCGCACCGCGCGAGCATATCCGGCTACGGCCCGGGATGTATATCGGCAAGCTCGGAGATGGAACCGAACCTGATGACGGCATTTATGTCCTGCTGAAGGAGGTGGTCGACAACTGCATTGACGAGTTCGCCATGGGACATGGCAAACGAATCGATATTACCATCGAAGACGAGATGGTCGAGATCCGGGACTACGGTCGCGGCATCCCGCTCGGCAAGCTGATGGACTGTGCTGCTGAGATCAATACCGGGGCTAAGTATGATTCCGAAGCTTTCCAGCGTTCCGTCGGTTTGAATGGTGTCGGCATCAAGGCCGTCAATTTCCTGTCCGATTTTTTCGAGATTCAGGCATTCCGAGATGGCCAGACAAAAGCCATTACGTTTAGCAAGGGGCACGTCACCGAGGAAATGAAGCGTTCCCGGAAGTCGACCGAGGAAAACGGCACTCGTGTCCTGTTTCACCCGGACCCCAGTCTGTTTGCCAAAAAATTCCGCTTCCAGATGGAAATCGTCGAAGAGCGGCTCCGCTACTACGCCTACCTGAATCCCGGACTCTCGTTGGTTCTCAACGGCAAGACTTTCCGCTCAAAGGGCGGGCTTCTCGATCTCCTAAAAGAGAAGATGACTGAGCAGCCGATCTACGAGCCAATCGTGATCAAAGGTCGCGATGTCGATATCGCGTTCACTCACGTGGATAGTTACGGCGAAGATCTCTTTAGCTTCGTCAACGGCCAGCACACGACGATGGGAGGCACTCACCAAGGTGCGTTTCGTGAATCCGTGGTGAAGTGCGTTCGCGAACACTTTAAGAAGCAGTACGAACCCCAAGACGTCCGCCAAGGAATCGTCGCAGCGGTTTCGGTCAAGGTGCAAGAGCCGGTCTTCGAATCCCAAACAAAGACCAAACTTGGCAGCACTCATATGGAGCCCGGTGGTCGCCCGATTCGAAGCCATATCGGTTCGGTCATGTCGGAGGACATCGACAACCACCTCATCCGCAACAAAGACGTCGCCACCGCTCTCCAAGAGAAAATTGTTCGTTCAGAGAAGGAGCGAAAGGAGATGGCGGGGATTCAGAAACTCGCGAAGGAGCGGGCCAAGAAATCGCGTCTGGTGAACAAGAAACTTCGCGATTGCCGAGCTCATTTCGACACCAAGCACAAGCTCCGTGAGGAAAGTACGCTGTTTGTGACCGAGGGAGATTCTGCATCTGGTTCGATCACCAAGTCGCGCAACCCAGAAACACAGGCCGTCTTCTCACTCCGCGGTAAACCACTCAACTGTTTCGGTCTGACTAAGAAGGTAGTATACGAGAACGAAGAACTTTCACTTCTTCAGAATGCCCTCGGAATCGAGAACGACATCGAAGGTCTTCGCTACAACAAGGTGGTGTTTGCGACCGATGCGGATGTCGACGGCATGCATATTCGCCTTCTCCTGATGACTTTCTTCCTTCAATTCTTCCCTGATCTAGTGAAGCGTGGACACGTTTACATTCTCGATACACCACTGTTCCGGGTTCGTAACAAGAAGGAAACCCGCTACTGCTACACTGAAGAAGAGCGGCAGTTGGCGCTGGCTCAACTTGGCAAGAATCCGGAGATTACTCGATTCAAGGGACTGGGTGAGATCAGCCCGGATGAGTTTAAGGGCTTCATCGGCCAAGACATTCGCCTAGACCCCGTGGTCGTCGATGAGCGTGAATCTCTCCGCGAAATGCTCGGCTACTTTATGGGCAAAAACACCCCAGAGCGCCAGCAGTACATCATCAGGAACCTAAGAATCGAAACCGATATCGTCGATGGAGACGACCCCGATCCAGATTCCGATGGAGACACAGCGGATCTGGAAAGCGAAGAGTTCGCGGTGGCTGTTTAGTTCCGTCACCCGGCTTCACGGCTGGAGCTGCTCGACCGCCGAACGCCCCAGAATCAACCTACATTGACCGCCACTCGCCCATGGCTCTGGGCATGAACTCCTTGAGCTCTTGGATGCGCCGCTCATTGACCGGGTGGGTGCTCATGAACTCGGGCGAACCGCCACCACCAGTGCGTTCTTTGTAGGATGCCATATTCTGCCAAAGGCTGATCGACTCTCTGGGGTCATAACCGGCTCGGGCCATATAGAGGGCTCCCATCTTGTCAGCTTCGAGTTCGTGAGTCCTCGAAAACGGCAGAATGGCTCCGTATTGGGCACCCATTCCGTAGGCTCGGCCGATGGCTGAGGCGTTCCCGGAGCTCTGTGTGGCAGCTCCCAGCACTGCTCCACCTAGAGTGACCAGCGTCTTCGTGCTCATCCGTTCGCCGGCATGGCCAGCGACGACATGCCCGATTTCGTGACCGACGACTGCAGCCAGCTGAGCTTCATTTTGGGCGATCTTGAACAAGCCAGTGTGGATACCGACTTTTCCACCTGGAAGGGCGAAGGCATTCGGAGTGCCATCTTCGAAAATAATGAATTCCCAGCGCGCTCCCGGCAGCTCAATGACCTGCGTCAGGCGAGAAGCGATTCGGCCAACCATGGCATTTTGCGATGGGTTCTGAGAGACGCGCTTCTGCAGTTTGTATTTATTGAATTCTGACAGGCCAGCGGCTGCGAGTTTTGGGCTGTCAGCGCCGAACATATTAAACGTTCTCCTACCTGTTTCTGGAACCGTGGAGCAGGCAATCAGCACGGCGGCGATACCGATTGGAAGCGTGACGGGTAGAAGGCGAGCGATCTGAGTGGTGAAGCGCTTGCTTTGCGATGACGAGGTCGGCTTGGTCATAATTTTAGAGGCCTTGAGAGTTGGCCGTGTCTGAGTAGTTAGATGCGATCGGGGCCTAAAATGTTCACAAATTTGCCTGAAACGGCGATAGATGAGATTAGTCCCGCTTCCTCAGGAGGCGCGGCGTTTTTGGTTTTTCTTCAGGCAGCCGAGCCATTACCTCGCGGAAATACTGCTTCGGGGTTAAGCCTTCGATGAGGACGATGTCATAGTCCTCTGAGTTCTCCCAAATCATCTGGCCTTGGTTATTAGTGACCATGATCGCGGGGACTCGGCCCTCGTAGGGGGGATTCTGGTGGAGAGAGTTGATCCCGCGCTCGGTTTTCGAATAACCGTATCCTCCAGTCACCAGGAGTCCGAGTCGCTGGTTCTTCTTATTCCGGATGATTATCTCCATCTACCCTCAATCTAGCAGTGAGATGAATGGCAGCAAGCCAATCTCCAGTTTGCTATCGGAATGGCTAGGCGGTTGACGGACGGACTGGTCACGGGGACGGTGGCAACCAACACATGCAGCCGCAGGATCGCAGATCGGTATTATGGATTCGTGCCGTCGAAGACGGTGACGGGGCAGGGGAGTTGTTTCCTTTTGATGAGCGAGGCAAGGCCACCTCTCAAGTGGCTCCCCAAGCTCCAGGAGAGCCCCAACCTCGAATGCCCAAGAATGGCTGGGCGGGGTTTCTCGGGGATCGGGCAAAGGCGGCTCAAGACTACCTGACAAATCGCCATGGTGAGCTTGGTCAGCCTCCAGCTACGGAATCGGGCCGGGCTCGATTGGTGGTCATTGCGGCGATCGTCTTGGCCTTGGTTCTCGGCCTGCTTTCAGACCGGCTGCTCGGAGGGCAGGGGACGATCAATGTGATTTCGCTGCCACTGATCGGTATTCTTGTTTGGAGCCTGATCATCTATATCTGGAATGCGTTTTCGCTTTTTGCTGGCAATCGAGCCGATGGTGTGGGGCTTCACGCGTTCCTCGCTCCGCTTGCGAAAGTCGGGGTTTCTCGCTCTCAGCCTGATCTCGCCACACCCCCTACGCTTTGGGAGAAAATTCGCGGCAACTATCTGCGGCGCTGGTCGGAGTTGGCGCAGCCGTCGCGAATGCTTAAGCTCTCGGCTGGTCTCCACCTAGCCGCGGCAGCCTTTGCCGTTGGCCAAATCATCAGCTTGTACTTGCGCGGACTTGTTAGGCACTATCGCGCGGTGTGGGAAAGCACGTTCTTGGACGCGGAAGGTTTCGAGCAGTTCGCGAATATTCTGTTCAAGCCGGCCCATTGGCTGACCCGAATCCCTGTTGAGGTCTCGGAACAAATGGATGCCAGTCAATTCGACGGCGTTCCCGCAAAATCCTGGATTCACCTGTGCGCTGCGACTCTTCTTTTATTAGTCGTCGTGCCGCGAATCATACTGGCGCTCATCTCGAATGTTAGGGCTCACGCACGAATGAGATCCGCGATTGGTGGCCTCGGTCTTCCCGACTACGCCAACGATCTGCTCAAGGCCAATACCAAAGGCGGCCTCCAAGTGGCTGTGGTGACCTGCGGCATCGACCTGCCAGACAACGCCCCCGAAACGATTCGCCAATCGATTCAACAGGCCATTGGCAAGCCTCAGAAGCTCGAATTTATTAGTGGGCCTAGCTATGGAGAGGAAGATGGATTCGCTAGGTCGCTGATCGACGCGCAAGGCCGGACTCCGAACCTCGTCGTGCTGATTTTCCCAATGACGGCAACTCCTGAGGAAGAGATTCAAGGTGTCATCGCCGAAGAAATTTCCGATTTGGTAGGAAGTCGTTCTGGAGACCGAACGGGTGCGATCGCATTCCTCTATCTCGATCGGTTTCGCGAGAAAATGGGAGGCCTTCCCGAGTACGACGAGCGCCTTTCAGGGCGTCAGGAAGTCTGGAATCAAGTTTTAGTTCCCCGTGGTGTTCGGCCGATTTTGTGGAGCACTGGTGATACCCCGATCGATACTGGTCACCAGATCACGCGATTGCTGGAAGGCGATTCGACTGAATCTCCTGACACTGTTGAAGCGCCGGTGGAAGAAGGTTCCTAGGCGGCCGAATGGTCAGAATTCAATGGGCTGGCCGAATGTCAGAACCGGCTCCTCTAAGCCTTCCGACAACCGACTCTATCTTCCCGGCAAGTCCAACTCTCCAATCGCCACCAAGATGTCGTCGGCGATTCGTTGGTAAAGTTCGCTGCCACGTCCCTGGTATTCGTCTCCGTCGAAATAGATCGGCTTGCCGACCACAAGGGTAACTTGCTTTGGTCGGGGGAGTTTCCGCCCACGAGGGAGAGCTTCGTGGGCACCAAAGATGCGCACTGGTAGGACAGGAACATTCGCTTTGGCCACCATCATACCAACGCCAGGTTCGGCGGATCCGATCACACCATCATGTGACCGCTGACCCTCGGGAAAGACAACGACGCGTTGGCCCGACTTGAGGAGTTTGATGACGGCTTTTAGCGTGCTCGCTCCCGGGTTTTGTTGATCGACTGGGATTGAGTTCCAAGCGCGATAAATCCATTCGATGATGCCTTTTTTAAACAGAGTCTTCCGAGCCAGATAGTAGACTTCGTTCTCAAAGGAGCAGCCAATGAACGGCGGGTCGAGAAAGCTTTCGTGGTTGCTAGCAACGAGGCATCCCCCAGATTCGATAAGGTTCTCCCGACCGATTACGTCGAAATGGAATAGCCCGCGCGATAGGCGGCGGAAGAGAGAATGACCGATACGATACGGGACTTTCACGGCAACTAGAGATTAACGTCGAGGCCTTTTAGACGAAGTCGGCCGATTAATTCGCCGACCACACCTTCAAGGGTCAGATAAGTTGTGTCTACGACCCGAGCATCGTCGGCGACGGTGAGTGGGGCAGTGGAGCGGGTCGAATCTTTACGATCGCGATCGCCGATTGTTTCAGCAGATCCTTCGGCTCTCCGGCGCTGGGCACGGACTTTCGGATCGGCGTCGATGTAGAACTTGTAGGGAGTGTCTGGAAAGACTACTGAACCGATGTCGCGGCCTTCCATCACGAGGTTTCCGAGCTCGCTGAGTTGACGCTGCTTCGTCACCAAGTGTTCACGGATTGCAGGCACGCATGCGACAGAAGAAACCGCAGCATTGACCTGGTCGTCTTTAATATGTGGCCTAGGATCTAGCCCATCGATCCGCATTGAGAGCTTCCCTTCGAGCAAACTGCACTCAAGATTGAGGTCTCCGAGAGCCGCGACGATAATATCTGAATCCGAGGTGTCGACTCCCAGATCTAACAGGCGCCAAGTCACTCCGCGGTACATCGCTCCCGTGTCGATATGGGCGTAGTGTATCTTTTCCGATAGCATCCGAGAGACGCTACTTTTCCCTGAAGCGGCGGGCCCATCGATGGCGATCACCATCATGGTTGGTTGGGCGGAATCCTCAGTCGGCATGAATCTTTAGCTAGTCGGTCTCAGGAGTCTCTGGTTCGGCGAACCGGGCTTTTTCTTTCGTCGACCGCTTGGCCGTGCGAGTGCCCTGGAGTGATGAGATCACTCGGGTAGAGCCTTCTTGAGTGATCCGGTGGGATTGGAACTCCCGAATATGCTCTTCGAAGTTCGGATACGCCTTCAGGATGCATTCGGAATCTTCAATGACCGTTTCACCCTCTGCGTGCAGCCCTGCAATCGCAAAGGCCATACCGATTCGGTGATCTCCAAAACTGCCGACACGCGATCCGCGTAGCCTTGAGCCGCCGTGGATTGTCATACCATCATAGTCTTCATCGACGTCGACTCCGAAGGCGCGAAGGTTGTTGGCGACTGCGGAAATTTGGTCGGTCTCCATCACGCGAAGCTCGCCAGCGTCACGAATTACAGTAGTGCCCCCTGCGAGAGCTCCTGCAACAGCGATGATTGGCAGTTCGTCACGCACAGAGGCGATTGCTTCGCCACCGAGTTTAATCCCGCGTAGACTAGAGCCGCGGACTGTAACAGTGCCGGACGGCTCATGCATTTCGTCGCCCTCAACGACATCGGCGAGATGCGCGCCCATGTTGATCAGAACCCGTAAAATACCCGAGCGGGTCGGATTGAGCCCGACTTTGCGGATGCTCAATTCGGCGCCCGGTTGGGCTGCTGCTGCGACCAGCCAATAGGCAGCGTTCGAGATGTCTCCGGGAATCGCGAACGGACGGGATTCAGGGGTCTGCTGGCCATAAACCGATACCCGGTTTTGGGAGCGAAGGGTTTTGACTTGGAATGCTCCAAGGATGCGCTCCAAGTGATCCCGGGTGCGCCTTGGCTCGATCACCGTGGTTTTTCCACCCGTTGAGAGCCCAGCCAGAAGAAGACTGCTGCTGACCAGATTACTGGGCACCGGCATGTCATATTCGATCGGATTTAGGCCTTCGGACGCTGTGATTTGAACGGGCGGCTGCCCCTCGGCTCCTGACGAAATTTTGGCGCCCATGGCCTCGAGTGGCTTCAGAACACGATGTAACCCGCGGGAGCCAAGAGAAGGTTGTCCCTGCAGAGAGGAACTGAACGGCTGCCCAGCCAGGAGCCCCGCGAGCAAACTGAAGGTCGTGGCCGAGGAACCGCAATCGATCGGTACCTCAGGTACCGTCAGCTGTCGGCCACGTCCATGAACGACGAGCTGAGTCGGACGAAATGGGCCTCCCTCTTCTGTTGGCTGTCCATTGAGAAAGTCAATTTTGGTTCCCAAGGCCTCGAGGGCACGGACGGTTTGCAGGCAGTCCTCGCTCGGCAAAAAACCGGTAAGATGACAGCTGCCATTTGACAGTGCAGCAACGACGGCGGCTGCGTGAGAAATCGAGCGATCCCCGGGAACTCGAATTTCTGCCGCGATCGGCTTGGCGCGTTTGATCCGTAGCTCGGCCATTCTGAGGTCAGTTGGTTGCTCAGGAGAGGGTGTTCCGGAGTTTCCGGGCGTGCTCCAAATAGCAGCGCAGACTGTCATCGTCCATGTCTTTGAAGAATGCAAGCACCTGCGAGAAGCGGTCTTGAAAGTCTTCCATCGCATGAATCGTTGCTTCCCGGTTTTCACTGAGTATGCCTAGCCATAAATCAGCGTCTCCAGCGGCGATTCGCGTGCTGTCTCTGAGCCCACTACCGGAGGCGTTTGCGTGGGTCGGAGTATCACAGCTCAGCGCCGCGTCTGCCAGTACAGCAGCCACTACGTGGGGGAGGTGGCTAACGCGTCCGATGCATTGATCATGGGCATCTGGTGCCATGCGCTGGGTTCGGCAGCCGAGATCTGTCCAAAATTTTTCAATCCGTGCGACATCGTCTGCTTCGGAATCAGGGGTCGGAGTGACAATGCACGGAGCGCCTTGGAAAAGATCTGATCTTGCGGCTTCGAACCCGGCTTGCTCCGAACCTGCCATCGGATGAGAGCCGACAAATCGATGAGGGCTACCTTCGAGAGCTGAACTGACCGAAGTGACCACGGAATCTTTCACGCTCCCGACATCAGTGATCAGAAGTGGTTTGCTGGGATCAGATACTTTGACGAGCTGACTAGCGAGCTCAGCCATCGTGCCGATCGGTGTCGCCAACACAACGATGTCGGCATCCGCCAAAACGGATTTCAGGTCGGTGCTAACCGCCGCTTCTAAACCCGTCGCCTTGATAGTTTCGACTGCTTCCGTTCGCCGAGCCCATAGCGAGATCGTGGCCCCTGAAGAACGGGCCGTGAGAGCCAGCGCGAGGCTTCCCCCAATCAGACCAGGGCCTAGGATGGCAACAGATTGAGCCGACAAGGTGGAGCGGATGAGAAGTGGCTCTGGACGATTCGAATCAAGGAACGAAGAACCAGAGGTCTTGATCCTTTTTGAACGGATCTTTTACTAGGGTGCCTGATGGCCACTCTCGGACGTCGACAATGCCTTCATCTCTGCTGTAGGGACTGTAGACATGACCTGGCATTGTTGGGACTGGAATTCCACGGGGATGATCGCCACTTGGATCAGGCGGGCCACTGCTGGTGATCTTGTCAGGAGAATCATTCGATCCATTGGCCGCGCCGTCGCCTTCGTTGGAAGCTCCGTCATCAACTCCATTTTGATCCTGACCCTGATTCAGTCCCTGAATTTGATCATCGGACTCAAACGCGTAGTTGGTCTGACCGTTGCTCGACCCGCTGGGAGCGACTCCTCCGCTGCCTGAGTCTGCCGTTAAATCTCCCCCTGAATTGTAGCGTTGCCCGTTCGCTTGATTCCCGCGATTTCGCTGATCCTCAACCGTGATGCATGAGGACAATCCCAAAGCCCCGACCAGAGCGGCAGGTATGGCAAGATGATGGGCGAGACGCGTCTTTGGTCTTTTCATGAATTCCTTGGCCTTGTTTGGCCCGATCAGAGCAGAAAGCGGGCCATCAACGATATATGACAGCCAGAGGTCATCAACGGCAAGTCTTTTGCGAACTATGAGCATGCTTTGTCAGACTCCAGATCGCATGGCGATCCCGAAAATACGCCGAATTATCTCGTGATGCTTAAAAAATATGGGCAATAATTGGACGAATAGATGAGCTAAGAAATTGTCTCCTCATCGACAAACATCTTGCCATTCACCGGATCGCTTTCTTAGCATCCGATACCTAAAATCATCATGTCATTTAAGATTCATAACGCCATGTGGCCAGGTCTCGTCGGAAAAGGCGACGGGGACGATCAAGAACCTGCCATCGAACTCGAAACCATGCTCGACTTGAGTGCTGCTGCTGAAGTCGGTGGTCAGAAGTTCGACGGGATCGACTACTTCCTATTCCACCCCCACACTGACCCAGATGCCTCAGAAGATGAACTGCGGAAGATCGCTGATCTGATTGCTTCCAAAGGTTTCAAGGTTGGCTCACTCGTTGCACCAGTTTGGCCCGGCACCGTTGGAGATTCTGCGATGGGCGACGACGAACAGCAGAAGAAGTTCCTCACTGCTGTCAAGAAAGCTTGCCGCATCGCTAAGATTTTCAATGAGCACGGTGTTCGTGAGTACGGTTCCATCCGCATCGATTCTGCTGAGTTCGGTGTCGAAGCATGGAAGGCGGACCCAGTCGCCAACACCAAGCGCATCGCCCAAACATTCCGCGAAGCTGGTAAGATTGCCGCCGACAATGGCGAGCGTCTGGCTGCTGAGGGAGAGATCTGCTGGGCAGGAATGCACAGCTGGAAAGCGATGGCCGACCTCCTCGAGGAAGTCGATATGCCAGAAAGCGTCGGGTTCCAAGCCGACCTCGCACACTCCTACACCTTCATGCTTGGATTCAATGCTCCGGAAGATGGTCTCATCACACCTGAGAGCTCAGAGGAAGAGTTCTGGTCAGCCTACAAAAAGATGACTGATCGACTTCGCCCGTGGACAATTGATTTCCACGTCGCGCAGAATGACGGCACCGTCCATGGCGAGGGTGACCACGACAAGACTGGTAAGCACTGCGAAGCCAACGACCCGAATGGCAAGCTCGACATCACACGTTGCGCTGGCTACTGGCTCAAGGATTACGCCGACCGCGGTATTAAGCACATCTGCTGGGATGGTTGCATGTTCCCGAACGCGACCTTGGAAAAGGCCGAAACTTGGAACGCGATTCTCGCGGCCATGGTCGACGTCCAGAAAACGCACGCTTAAGCGTTTTTAGATAAGATTGATCGAGAGGCGTGCTCCGCGAAGGAGCGCGCCTCTTTAGTTTAGTATGGGACGAACTCGAGAAGAGCAGTTCGCGCGAAAACTACGTGCTTGTGTCTTTGGTTAATCCGACTGCTATTCCGGAATCCATGGAAAGTCGTAAAGTGCTCCTTCTGCTCGGTCTCGCTGCATGCACTGGATTCCTGTTCTACTTTGGTGATGTAAACAAGGGGGCTCCTCGGGAACCAGAGGAGAAGGTTTTCGAGCCTGCGGAGAATTCAGTTTCTCGGCAGTCTGGAATCATTGCCGAGGGAACGGATTGGGCCACCGACTATATGATCATCGATTCGGGCGTCGAGGGTTCGACGGTATTGATTGTCGGCGGAATGCACGGAAACGAGCCTGCGGGTTCTTTGGCCGCCGAACAGATCTCGCATTGGCCGATCAGTCGCGGAAAATTGATTGTCATTCCACGGGCAAATATTTTGGGACTTCAGGCGGAAACCAGATTGATTCCTGGTCAGCCAACCGAATCAGCAGACCTAAACCGGAACTTCCCACAGATTGGAGAGGAAGCTGAAATGACGGTGACGCCGCGTGGAGAATTGGCAGCGGCTCTGTGGAATTTTGCGTTCAAGGCGAGACCGGATTGGGTGATCGATCTCCATGAAGGGTTCGACTTCAATCGTTCTCACAAACCGGCTGACGGTGGGACAAGGTCGGTCGGATCTAGCGTGATTTACAAAGGCAGTCCTGAAATGGATGAGTTGATCCCGAAAGTCGTCGCTGCCGCGAATGCGAGCGTCTTGATGCCTGAGAGGCGGTTTTCGATAATTCGAACAGGACCAGTCAGCACTGGATTGGCGCGCGCCTGTATCAATGTGATCGGAGCCGAAGGGCTGATTCTCGAAACCACTTACAATGGGCAGCCGATCTCGCTGCGAACTCAGCAGCACCGAGCGATGGTCAATGTGTTGCTGAATCACATCGGGACGATTGATGGGGACTTTCGTAACAATCTCGCAACCGAAGGCACCGGCTTGCCCTCATCCGCTCAATAGCCACACGACTGAATGGGGCGCGGCAGCGGTGTTCGAAAGTCAGCCTTGAGTTTGATAGCCGATTTCGGGTAGCTTTCACTCAACGATGAAACGCTCACGCCTGCCCAAGTTTTTTCTGTCCTCTTTCACCGCACTTTTGGCGGTGTTTGGACCCGCTCGCGATGTTGATGCCGCACCCGATACGTGGGTGTTTTTCGGCTGCGTCGGAGACGAGCCAGGAATCTATCGGTCGACCTTAGACTCGGAATCTGGCGCCTTGGGGGCTCCGGAGCGGATCTATGAAGGGCAGGGAATCTCTTTCCTGACGATTTCTCCTACCGACTCAGCCTTGTATGCTGTCGAAAGTGACAAGTCGGGCGGTTTAGCTACCTCGTTCAAACTTGACTCGATCACGGGATCGCTGACAAAACTCAATTCGCAAAGCATTGGCAGTCAGGGAGCCTGCCATATTTCGATTACCCCAGATGGTGCCACGGTCGTGACGGCTGACTATGGCGAGGGAAAGGTAGTGTCGTTTCCAGTCAAAGCCGATGGTAGTCTAGCACCTCACGATCCTGCCTCACTGATGACCCATGAGGGATCGAGCGTTAACGAGAAGCGTCAGACCCAACCGCATGCCCATTGCGTCGTTCCCTCACCAGATGGCAGGTTCATTTATTCAGCCGATTTGGGCGTTGATGCGATCTTCATCTACCGAGTCTCGGAACCTGGGAACATTGTGCAGCCTGAGGGAATCAATGCTGCTCCCAAAATTAAAAACTTGGGTGGCGGCCCGCGTCACTTTGCGTTTCACCCCGGTGGCAATTTTGCTTACACCAATCTGGAATTAACTTCGCAAATCACTGCCTACCACGTCGACAAGGAAACCGGCGCATTGACTGAGAAGGCGACGGTTTCAACGATTCCGGACGGCTTCAGCGGAAAGACATCGACATCGGAACTGCTCTGCCATCCATCGGGGCGGTTCATCTACTGCGCAAACCGCGGCCACAACAGCATCGCGGCCTTTGCTCTCAATGACGAGGACGGGTCTTTGACGCCGCTCGGACACGAACCTTGTGGGGGAGAGATCCCCAGAAATTTTGGTATCACGTGGGACGGTGGCTGGATCGTGACAGCTAATCAACAATCGGAGAACGCCGGAGTCCTCAAAGTTGATCAAGAGACCGGCAAGCTGACTCTGCTTGAGGGTGGGGGAATTGACCTTCCCAAGCCGAAGTGCGTTCGGTTTCTGCCTATCGGACATTAGCAGGCTTTACCGAACTGAATTCTGAGTAGCCTCTCCGAGACGCTAGTTGGCGTAGCCGTTTAAGGCGGATGTCGCAAGAATGACACTCTTCGATTAATCGGGGATGGCGTTGGCTCGATTCTGAGCTAGCATCCAACAGCCATTTTACCGATGAGCACCAGTATCATCCCTCCCAATCCCGAACCGCCACGCGAGCGGAAGCCTGAGTGGATCAAAGTCCGCCTGCCTAATGATCCCGTGTTTTGGTCGACCAAAGCACTGGTTTCTGACCTGCGTTTGCACACTGTCTGCGAAGAGGCTCAGTGCCCTAATCGTTGGGAATGCTGGGGACAAGGCACGGCGACGTTCATGATCGCTGGTGATCGCTGCACCCGCGCTTGCGGTTTCTGCGCGGTTAAAACGGCCAAGCCTTTGGCCCTCGAAGCGGATGAGCCAGATCGTGTGGCTGAAGCCACGAAGCGTCTCGGTCTTAATCATGTCGTTATCACGGCAGTTGCGCGTGACGATGTTGCCGATGGTGGCGCCGAGCACTTTGCTCAAACGATCGAGAAAGTTCGTGAAGTGAATCCAGAGATCACCATCGAAATTCTAGTTCCTGATTTTAACGGCAAAGACGACGCCTTGCAGAGCGTGATGGACGTCCATCCACACATCTTCAACCACAATCTCGAGACCGTGGAGCGCCTGACTCCACTTGTTCGGTCGCGGGCTAAGTATCAGCGTTCTCTAGATGTTCTTAAACGGGCGAAGGAGATGTCCGTGGCTTCTGGAGTTCCTTGTGCGACCAAAAGTGGTTTGATGTTGGGGCTTGGTGAAACTGAAGAGGAACTACTCACAGCCCTCCAAGACCTCCGTGATCATGATGTCACCGTGCTGACCCTCGGGCAGTATTTGCGACCTTCGGAGAAGCACCTGCCGGTGGTCGAGTATATTCATCCCGACACGTTTTCTCGCTATAAAGTAGTCGCTGAAGACATGGGTTTTCGCCATGTCGCCTCGGCTCCACTCGTGCGGAGTTCCTACCATGCGGCCGATTTCCGCCCAGAACTCGACGTGCACTAAAAGAATACATCCATTATCTTATGACGCAGTTGCTGATGAAAAGCTGCGGAGCGGTAGCCTTGCTGATTTCGATCCAAGCGTGCACCCTTCGTACGAAACAGGCACCCGATGCCATGGTCGTGAACCGAATTATCGAGAAGATTTCAACGATCTCCGCTCTTCCTGCTATTACGACAGCAGAGGGAGAAGTGGTCGAATCTGTTCAAATTCAGCCACTTCCATATTTTGAAGACCGACTCTCTGTTGGCGACATCGTGATCCGCCCATTGCCAAGTCTCGAAGAGGACAATGAGCCTGTCGGAAATCCCGATGAAGAGATCTACGCCGTGCCTCCGGTTCTTGAGAAGCTCTTCAGTGTCGATGATGCCATTCATAACTACGAGGGGCTGACCGAGCGAGAGCGCGAAATCCTCAACGAACGATGGAAAAAAGGGCTCGTCGAATCACAGACCTACGAATTTCCCGTTGGGATCACCCGCTTAGAGTTCGCCGGAATCAGTCGAGATAGTGAAATTGAGGAAGCCGATGCGACGGCTTGGCGACTGATTGAAAGCAAGCAAGACCTCCAACTTGGCATCAAGAGCGGCTTAGACTCTCTGATGGACTTCGAAGAGGCGATGGCAGGATTCCTTGCTGAAATCGAAGAAAACAATTCCACCGAACTAATGACCGACAGCCGAGGAAGGGTGTCGGCGGGCAACTTCAGAAGGCTGCGCAATCAGTTGGCAGGTGACCTTACCAAAGTGCGCGACCAGGTCGCGTCTGGTAGCCTCGCCTATGTCATTGGGCGTGTTGGATTCGCCAGCCAGATCTTAGTCGAATTCGATCCCGGTCTTGATGAAGAAATCAGCGACGAGGATATCGCCCATCTCGGCCGTGCCGGACGGGCGATCTTTAGCAGTTACGATCTCACCGAGACCCGGGAAGGTAACGGAACGGCGCTGACCCGAGACCCAAAAATTTACTGGGGGTTCGTCGCTTATCAGTTGGTTATTGATGCCGAAGGCAGGCTGTCGATCGATACGCTGCAGCCTCTGCAGTTGGACGAGAACATGCAATAGACTGTCTTTTCACCAATTCGATGATCGCGGGCCACCCAGCAATTCATATGGGTCGGCGATGAGAATCACGAATTGGAACAGCCCTTAAAAGTCTCGCGGCTCGAACAGTAGGCTGCCACAGCGGGTCGATTTGTGGGCCTGCGAACAGCGCCAGACTTCGGTCTCTGGAGGCGCGGAATTCTGGGCGACGAGGAAGCTCTTCTGAATCTGCGTTGAGCCGTCGATTATAGCGCCTTCCTTAATATCCATGGTTCGGGCCGCGAGGGAACCGATGACATGAGCGTTGGGCCCCAGTGTAATGGTTCTCATGGCTCGAAGATCTCCGGTAGCGGTTCCTTCGATGGTGATCACCATTGCCGTCACTGGCTTGGTGAAGTGCACTTCGACATCGGCTGCGACGACGATCGTGTGACAAACGATCTCTGTTCCAACCAGACCGTCCTCATCGAATCTTAGGGTCGCTTTGCCCAACTGAATCGACTCTGCCTGCTTCTGGAGAGAGGGAGTGGTCGACATTAGTCGAACGCTAGCCATCTCGAGGGGGCGGAAACAGTAGGGGCAAGTCGGGATCTCATAGCCTTCCCGAGTCGCAATGCGGAAGAGATCATCTGATGCCGCTCGAGGAAGCGTTTCCAAGACTTCGACTAGCCCTGGCCCATCGACGAGTTCGACTCCGAATTCCTCACCATATTTGCGCGCGTCTGGACTAAATCTTCCGACAGTCACGCAGATCGGGTGGAGTCCGCCTTTGGTGCGAGCTTTTCCACGGAGATTTCTGAGATCGCCGACACCGATCGTTAGTCGGTTCCAGACTCCGACTTCAATCAGAGTTGTGGCTTCATCATCATCGACGGTCGATGTAGTGACGAGTCCGCCACCATCCTCGTTGATTTCAGTATCGAAAACCTGCATCCCAGTAACCGAGACCAAACCCTGAACAAGCTCGATCAAGCGCTTCCAGTCGAGGCGCTTGAGCATTGGCTCAGTCCAGAGTGTAACCATATCAGTCCGATCTGTGGTCGATTGGTGCACTGACAAAGAAGATACGCTAAATCTGCGTCATTCCAAATATTATTAGTAATTATAAATACTAAGACATTCTTGACTGTTCTGAATTGGTGGTGGCCTTAAATTTGTGCCACTCTATCCGCCTAATTCGATGTCCAAAACAGCTCTTCATCTCGATCCCGTCTACACGCAACACGACACCGGTGGCGGCCATCCCGAAGACAGTGCGCGGATAACAGCGATCATCGAGCGTCTGACCGCTGATCAGTTGGTTGGAGCAGACAATGCGCTGACGATTCCAATCAAGGGACGAGAGGTTACTGATGACGAGATTCTACGCGTGCATACCGATGGTTATCTGAAGACCGTGATCAAAGAAATCGATGGAACGACCCGAGGTCAGCTCAGCACGGGTGATACCGTCTTCTCTGAAGATTCGCTGACCGTGGCTCGGCGGGCGGCAGGTTCGTTGCTCGATGTTACCGATGCCGTGGTGGCTGGTGATTCTCCCAACGGCTTCTGCGCCGTTCGTCCTCCGGGGCATCACGCGACTCCGGATAAAGGGATGGGGTTTTGCATTTTTAACAACGTCGCCATTGCGGCTCGGCACGCAGCGGCCAAACACGGCATGGAGAGGATTGCGATCGTTGATTGGGACGTGCACCACGGGAATGGCACACAGGATATTTTTTATGAAGACCCGAACGTCTTCTTTTTCAGCACCCATCAGCACCCGTGGTATCCGGGAACGGGGAAGCACGACGAAACGGGAGCAGGGAAGGGGAAGGCAACGACGCTCAACGCGCCACTCCCCGCTGGCTCTGGCATCGAACAAGTCGGTAAGGCGTTCCGCGATGGCTTCGAGAAGCGGATGCGCGATTACCGCCCTGATATGGTGTTCATTTCCGCCGGCTTCGATTCGCGGATCGGTGATCCATTGGGCAACTTCACACTGTCCGATGAAGACTTTGCCGCTCTCACCGGAACTCTCGTCGAGATCGCGGGGGAATTTGCCGCAGGTCGATTGGTCTCCGTTCTTGAAGGCGGCTACAACCTCAGTGGACTCGCCAGCGGTGTTTCAGCTCACCTAAGGGCGCTGACGGCTGCCTCCAAAGAGTGAAGTCATTTTGTTTTGGGTACGCTATGCGGCGATCCCGAATCGTTTGAGAATCGCTGCCATAGCGAAATAGAGACCAATCATCACCACTGTCGAGATTCCCAGGCTCGTGTAGAACCCCATGCCCTTTCGGAGCATCCATGGGAACATTAAGAAGAACGGGAGTGAGGGAAGAACCAGCCAAAAAACTCCGGTAGAGTGAGCTGCGATTTTCTCTGTCTCGACCTTTTCAAAGTTCATCCACATCATCCCGAGAAATGAGACCAGTGGAATGGAAGCAAGAAGGCTACCCATAAACGAGTTGGCTTTCCCGATTTCTGAGATCACCACAATGAGGGCTGCGGTGATGGCAAACTTGACGACGATCCAGAGAGTCATTTGTCACCATAGGCCGCCAATACGGCGGCGCTAGCAGGACTGTTTGTAAAAACCGAGAACGTCCAAGTCGGAGCAAGCCTGATCTGGCTAACCGCTGGAGTTTCGCTAACGCTCACTTTCTTATAATAAGCGACGTTATTTCTCGACCCGGATGGTTGCTGATCGGGCGTGAGCGTCCAGACCTTCGATTCGGGCGAAGGCGTCAACGATTGGTGCTGACTTAGCGATGCTCTCTTTGTCGAGCCGGACGATGCTGGTTCGCCTCTGAAACTGATCGACTGTCAGGCCGGGGAAGCTTTTGCCAGCGCCACCGGTTGGTAACTCATGGCTCGGACCGGCGAGAAAGTCGCCAACGGCAACCGGGCTAAGATTGCCGACGAAGATCGCGCCGGCAGTGCGGACTTTCTTGATCAGTGTCTTCTCACGTCGGGCAATTAGCGTTAGGTGCTCAGGCGCGTAGGCATTCGCGATTTCAACACCTTCGTCCATGGACTCTACGAGGACGAAAAAGGCTCCCTGATCGAGAACCCCCGTAATTTGCCTCTGACGGGTCAGCTCAGCCGCCTGACGTTTTAGCTCGACCTGGACTTCATCGAGAAGTTCCTCGCAATCCGTGACGAAACCGATGCCACTATCGGCACCGTGCTCAGCTTGGGCTAACAAATCACTGGCGATGTAATCGGCGCGGCCAGAGCTGTCGGCCAGAACCATCACCTCACTCGGTCCGGGTAGGAGGTCGATGGCGACGGTGCCGAAAACTTGGCGTTTCGCTTCGACGACGTACTGATTACCGGGCCCAAAAATTTTCACCACTGGGGCGATCGACTTGGTGCCGAAGGCCATCGCGGCGATTGATTGGGCACCGCCGACTTTGTAGACTTCGGTCGCTCCAGCGATCTTCAGAGCAGTGAGCAAGGCGGGGTGCACCGTCCCGTCGGGGCCGCATGGAGTGCAGGCTACGATTTCTGGACAACCAGCAGCCTTAGCCAAAGTGCAGGTCATAATCGCGGTCGAAACCAACGGCGCCGATCCGCCTGGGACGTAGCAGCCAACGCGTTCGAAGGGCTGATAGACTTCGCCGACTTCAGCGCCTTGGGCATTTTTGCCACTCCAGTTCTTGCGCAGACTGCGCTTGGAGAACGCGAGTACGTTGCGGTGGGATTGCTCCAGAAGCTTGCGGGTCGCCTTGTCGGTCGCCTTGTCTGCTGCCGCGAATTCATTTTCAAAGACGGCCAGAGACTTCGGTGTCAGTGTAGCGCGGTCGAACTTTTTGGCAAAACCGATGAGGGCTTTATCACCATCTTTCTGAACGGCTGCGACGATCTCCGAGACAGTTCGGTGGACTTCATCCGAAGGAGCCGACCTGCGGTTGAGTTTGGCGATTTGTGAACGGTAAGTCCGGGACGTGTGGCGGATGATACGCATGGTCTCAACGATTGAATGGGAGCGGTGAGCTTACCCGAAAAGGTCATAAAGCCAACCGGATATCGCCCAATTACCGTCAGTCATTCTGGCTGGCAGAGGACGTTGGAAGTTCGACGTTTCATCGCGCGATTTCGCAGCCATTCGAGCTCTGTTTCAAGAGGCAGACTCAGGATTTTATCGCGTGATCCGATCGCCTCCAAATCCACAGGCTCGCGCCAATGAGGAGCACAACTGTAGCGGAATAATACCAAGGCCACCAAGTTAGTGACTCCGCAAACACTGACAAATCCGAATCGCCTTTATCGGGCATCGCCTCGGTTCCCGAGCGTTTGGATAGGAAACCATTCTGCCAGCCATAGAGGACTGAAATGATTCCGTAGGAGCAGTTTAGGGCGATTCCGCGAAAGCTTAGAACAGTTGCGCGGTTGGCAGAATCGGTTGCCGCATTCAGATACTGACTAATTAAGAAGTGTAGAAAGCGCATTCCCAGAATCATCGGAATGGTCAGGAGCACTCCCCAGTGACGAATCGGATAAGCCAATGAGATCAATCCGGCTAGGGTCAGGACAGCCACGACGCTAAAGTTGATTCGCGGACTGAATCGCTGTGCCATTCGCTCCATCGGCCAAGTCGCCGCGATTCCAGCCAGCAACCCGATTGTTCCAATAATTCCAAAATAGGGGACTGGGATGTCGAGAAGTCGGTAGTAGTTGGAGGCGACCGTATAATACAGTCGGATGATACTATCGAAAGTCACGCCAACGAGAAGCAGGATGAGCGGAAATGGCGTGCGTATTACCCATCGACCGGCTGCCATCGTGTCGGCAAACGCTTTTCGGATTATCACCATCCACTGTCCTGTCGGCGGCGACTTTTCTCGTTGCCCGACTGGCGGTTCAGTCATTCTTAACGCCACAACCAGAGCGCCAATTCCCATAAGCAGCGTTAGAAAAATCGGGATTTTCAGCGTGAACTCGGGTGCGAAATTCGAGCTGATTCCGACTTTCGCCAGAGTCGCATTCAACTGCTCGGCATCATAGAGAAACGCTCCAGTCAGACTGGCAATAATGAAACCTAACGGTTGCAGGCGAAACAGCCTGCCGAGCACTTTCGTCCACGCTTCTTCGCGGCCGGGTTCAGGTAGCGAGTCGTAGGCGAGAGCTTCGTCAGCGCCACTACAGGAAGCTTCGGCAGCGCCACTGAGGATCCGGTTGATTAGAAATAGCCAGAAGACAAATGGCCCAGCTCCGACAGGAGTCAGGCAGAGAATCCCGAGCTCCACGATCATCAGAATCGCGGCGAAGATGATCAGAGCGCGCCTTCCTATCAGATCAGCAAATGCTCCTGATGGAACTTCGAGCAAGACGATACTCGCTGCCCACGCTGCATTAAGAATAGCAAATTGCCCGACCGACAAGCCGAAATCCAGAAACAGAATCGTGTAAACCGGATAGTAGAAGCGGCAGTTGAAGAAAATTCGAAACAGAATGAACCGCCCAATGTTAGGCCGGTGATCGATCAGCGATGTTGCCTCCTCATTGTCCTGACGCACGCCGCACTATGCCGAGGAATGCTTGGTCGACATCACGGGAGTTCAACAAGCGACAAACACTCGGATTCCGCATCCACGTTTTAATCGTGATGCAGTCCACCCACAGAAATAGGTCGAGCCATAGTCGACGCGATCTGACCAGTCGCTTGACCAAAAGCGCTGGCTAGCTACCCATCGCCTTGCTAAGCAAGGTGTTTAGGCGGCTGACCATGTCCTTGGAATCTTCGAGCAAGCCCGCCGAGAGCATGGCGTTGTCGTAGAGTTGATCAGCAACGAGTTTGGCCAAGTCGGCGTCTTTCTCACTGGTTTCGGCCAACTGCTTGATCAATTCGTGCCTCGGGTTGAGTTCGATCTCGATCGGTGGATTCGCGGGCATTCCCTGATTCATCGCCTGCATCATCTGACGCATCTGCGGGCTCATGGCGCCATCGGGTTGAAGGGCGGCGACTGGGCTGTCGACTAAGCGCTTAGAAACGCGAACTTCCTTCACTTTCTCGCCGAATAATTCGGTAAGGAAGGTGATCAGTTTACCACTCTGCTCGTCTGGCATCGCCTCACCTTTCGGCTCTTCGGCGGCCTCGTATTTGTCGAGATCGATGTCTGAGCGGTCGACATTGACGAGCTTCTTGCCGTCGAGTTCTGGAAGTGAGCCCATGACGTATTCGTCGATCGGCTCGAACATGAACAAGACTTCCAATCCGCGTGCCTTGAAGGTTTCGAGATATGGGCCGGACTCAATGGCGGCGCGGTTGGACGCGATCTGGTAGAAGATCTCGTCTTGGTTCTCAGCGGCACGCGCCATGTAGGCTTCGATACCAACGACTTCACCGGGTTCGGTCAGCGATGACTCGTAGCGAAGAAGTTTCCCGATCTGATCGCGATTAGCGAAATCGGTGGCGGCGCCTTCTTTGATGAAGCGGCTGAAGCGCGAGTAGAACTCTTTATAGTCGTCAGGATTTGCGGTGGCTTCCTTGTCGAGGAACTTGAGGAAACGTTTGGTAATGACGGCACCCAGCTTCTGGACGAGAGCCGAATCCTGCATCGTTTCGCGGCTGATGTTCAGCGGCAAGTCTTCGGAGTCGATGACGCCTTTCAGGAAGCGCAGCCAATTTGGCAGGAGTTCCTTGGGCTTGTCGTCGATCAGAATTTTCCGGCAATAGAGTGAGACGCCGGGCTCGATCTCGCCCATTCCTGGATGCTCGGGGTTTTCGTTGGGGACAAACAACAGAGAGTTGATGACCAATGGCGCGTCGGCATTGAAATGAAGCCGGTAACGCGGATCATCGAATGCTTTGGCCTGAAACTTGTAGAACTCGCCGTATTCTTCGTCGCTGACTTCGGACTTCGACTTCAACCAGATCGCTTCGACCTTGTTGATGCGCTCGCCGTTGAGAAGAATCGGGAAGGGAACGAAAGCGGAGTAAGTTTCAAGAATTGCCTGAATCCGGCTGCCAGTGGCAAACTCTTCGCACTCTTCTTTCAGTTGAAGAACGATTTTCGAACCGCGGTTTTCGCCTTCGGCGTGGTCTGAAATCTCGTAGCCGGTTTTTCCGTCTGAGCTCCAAGTGAGGTGACTGTCGTCGTTGCGCCAGCTGTGGGTGTGGACATCGACTTGGTCAGCGACCATGAATGCGGAATAGAAACCAACCCCGAACTGTCCGATGACGTTCGAGTTCTTCTGATCGCTGTCGGCCATCGTTTTCAAGAAAGCTTTCGATCCAGAGTGGGCGATGGTTCCGAGGTTTTCGACCAACTCGTCGCGAGACATTCCGATGCCGCGATCTTCGATGATCAACGTCTTGGCTTCCTCATCGGTGGTGATGTGGATTTCCAGTTCTGCCTTTGGATCGAAAATGTCGTTCTCGGTCAACTGAAGGTGACGCATCTTTTCCAGAGCGTCGGAGGCATTTGAGACAAGCTCACGAACAAAGATATCCTTATCCGTGTAGAGTGAGTTGATGACAATATCGAGGACTTGTTGGACCTCGGCTTGGAAGCTGTGCTTCGCGTTATCGGTGGCTGTATCAGACATAGCGGTCAGAAAAAATTTGGGCGCAAAAATAGCCAGTGATATCCGGTTGTCAAAGGCGGGGATGCCACGGCGTTCTCAATGTTGGGAGAACCGTGCGAGGATCGTCTGATTCCCGAAATCGCTGGCGTCGACTGTCAGGTATTTTGAGGATCGCCGTCAAACGTCTTCCGACCTATGACTTCATGATGAAAAGCCCATCGACTCGCCCCTCGATTGCCTTGCTAGGTTTCGTGATCGCTTTGAGCTCGGACTCGGTTCATGCGCAACTGCCGATGCCGAAACCAGCACTGACGGTCACAACTCGATTCACCGCTTGGAATAGCAGGGGCGTTGATCCGTATCCGATTGTCAGGATTGTCGTGTCATCACACGATGAGTCTTAGCGATTTTTGCAGCGTCTTCTTCTGGGACTCCGGCTTCAGCGGCAAATTCTGTCCACCCAGCGATAGCCTCTGTGACTTCGGCGACGATGTTTCGAAATTCGCCCAAGCCTAAGTTTCCCGCTCTTGAGAGACTGCGCAGATCGTCTAAATCGAAACCGTCCCGCTTGCCCGCAACACTCATCTGATGCTGACCAGTCCATTTGCCAGTGGGGTTGTAGGAGTAGGTGACATCGTAGGCGGGTGACAATCGCCAGCATCCGGTTCGATCCATGAGGAACGCGATGTTTTTTGTGTGGTCGTCTTGGTTGCGAGCCAACACATTGAACACTGCCCGTCGAAACTGTTCGAGAACATCTACCCGAGGGAGGTCGAGTTTTCGGATCGTTTGTATCGCTTGTTCGTAGCTGTGTGCGCCAGCAGAGTTAAAGTCGAAATGCGCCATGCCACAGAGTGACAGCATGTGTAATTTCTCTCCTCCAGTGCCTGGTCGGTCGAATCGTCGGGTCATGAAGTGACTTCGTCCGCCCTCGCGATGTAGCTTGCACGTCTCCATCTGAATTCCGGCGGCCAGGGCCATTCGGTAGTAGGCGAATTCGATAACGCCGTAGCCCTGAGGGTCCGCCAATTCTTTGTCGCGGTTGCCAGTAACCCCATCGAATTTGAGCAGCCATTGGGTGAATCGTCTGCGATTGGGTGCGGTGCCACCCTGATCGTGTTCGGGAGTGATTTGACCGGAACGCATTTCACCCGTGCTTTCGTCCAAAGCGATCACCGCCTTGGCCCGAGCACCTCCAGCGGATGTTCCGACGCGGATGATGTCGGCGAATGATCCTGGAGCTGAGCTGTCAATACTCAGCCCCTCCCGCTCGGCTAACACTTGATTCGCCAGCCCGACGAGTCCCGCGACATCGACCTCCGCTGAGATCTCACGCCCACTGCCGAGTGCCGGCTTGAACTCCAGCGCGCCCATCCCTCGGCTGCCCTGATAGCACAGGCGCTCGACGGGACTAAAATCCTCACCAGAACGACCTTGGTCAGCTAGCCAGCGATTAATCAGCAAGTTCCCAAAACGATCGGGTAGGGTATCCGCAAGCAGTCCTGGAAGACCATGGAAGGTTGGTTTGGGCAATGTCGCGAACCGGTATGGCCTAGAAGCCAGAGGCATGTGAAGGGGCGCGATTTCAATGCCGCTGTTCAGGAACGAGCGGTCGTATTCAAACGTTGCGAAACCGTTTTCGCGCTGCCATGCCACCGCTCCGATCCGCGTTCCCCAGAGCATCACATCGGCCAAGTCGACCGGTAATAACACGGTGCTCATTCTGGCGAGTTCTGGGAGTCTGCTTGTGCCTCGTCACCCCAGCGCCAACTGGCAGGTTCCTCAGCAACCTTCGGCAGATCATTTGAGGCCCCACGAGGAGTCGATGCTCGTTGACGTTGTTTGCCGCGCAGATCAGACAATTGAATCGGGCTAAGGCCAGGATCTGGCACGACAGCATCGAGGGCATCGAGTTGGTTGAGGCCTCTGAGTAGGGCAATCAAAGTTCGCATCGACCCGCCACGGCCCTCTTCTACATTGTAGATGGTCTTCGTAGAAATGCCGGTGAGTTTGGCCAAATCCGACTGTTTCAGATTCTGGCGCAAACGCTCTCCCTCAAGTCGCCGCCCAAGATCTCGGAGGATTGCACTGTCTGTAAGATTATCTTTCAATCAGAAAATAGTTACCTTTAGTTGTCTTATCTTAATTGAATCTGTAAAAAGTTACAACGGAAATTTATTGCTTATTATCCCGATAAATTTACTTTATCAGTAATTTATTACTTTTTGTCGGTATGGCGACGGTTGAGGTGGTCGGGACCGCCGAGCTTGCCGACTCGACGCAGGGCGTTTCGCTATACTCACTTCGGCAGGCCGAGACGTCCTGACCCTACCTTTTGCTGGCTTGCGCTTGTCGGTGGTAGAAATCGCACAACCCCTCCTCGCCGAGATCTCGAAAGCGATTCAGGGTATATTCGTCGGTGCCACAATAACGGATCGCTTGGACGCATGACTCCGATGCGGCTTCGATCATCTGATCAAGTTCCTCGGTTGTCTCTGGCTGTTTGGACACGCGGCAGTGATTCGGGCACCCATCGCAACCGCCTCTATAAAATTGATCGTCCCAAGTGATACTTGCGGGCGCTGTTCCAGGCGGAAGCGCGCAGGTAATGCACTGATCTTTGACAATATAGAATGCCCCCGGAACGCTATCGTCTTCGCGTTCGTAGCACGGAACTACCAATGGATCGTGTCGATTGGCACCGTTCATTTTTTGGGAGAACAGGATTACCTAAGACCGGCTTACTCTTTTTTATAGCGCTGGTAGGGCTCCTTACTCCGCTCAAGCGCCTCAGCGTCGTCGCGGAGTTCAGAGAACACCTTGCCAGCAGGTTCGGTTGGGAGGCTCCCCATCCAAGCTTCGATTTCGGCTTCAATCCCCGCGAGAATTTCGGGATTCTCAGAAGCTACATCGCTCTGCTCCAAAGGGTCTTCAACGAGGTGATACAGCTCGGCCGCTCCATTTTCAATTTTAGTGACGCACTTATAGCCACCGGAGACTGCGATGACCGAGTTTCTGTAGCGCGAGAAGATCGTCTTCTCGCGCGTTGGAGCGGGGGTGCCTAGAAGGACATCAGTGTAATCGAGTCCGTCAGGAGCGTAGTCGACAGGAAGTTCGGCACCAGCAAGGTTGCAGAAGGTAGGGAGAAGATCGACGGCCGTGATGAAACTCTGGTTGTCTGTCGTTCCTGCTTTGATTTTTTCAGGCCAGCGGGCGAGGAACGGCACGTTGAGTCCGCCTTCGTAGACCGAGCCCTTACGGCCTTTGCGACCGCCCACCGTGCCTGTTGACGCTCCGGTTCCGAAGCCCATGCCCGTGGCAGGATCCCAAGTCATGCCCGGAGTTCGTCCCGGTTTTCCACCTCCTGCGGGGCCGTTGTCGGAGCTGAACACGACAAGGGTGTCGTTGGCGAGATCTTTTTCGTCGAGAAAATCGAGAAGTTGCCCGACGCGGTGGTCTGCGTAAGCAAGAGTCGCCGCATAGATATTTTGGGCGTCGTCCTCGATCTCGGGGAACATCTGGCGGAACTTAGGGAGAACGTGGAAGGGAGTGTGGGGTTCGTGAAGCCAGAGGTTAATGAAGAAGGGCTTCTTCTCAGATACTGCCTCTTCAATGAAGGAAATGGAGTAACGAACATCCCAGTCATAAGGCATTTGCTCGCCAGAGCAATTGTAGGCGCCGTAGTCATCGTAGCCGTAGTCCAGCGGAGTCGGGCTGTCGGGAATCATCTCATTTGAGAGGTGCCACTTGCCATAGTGTGCCGTCTTGTATCCTGCCTTCTGGAGGAGACGGGTCTGCCATCGCTAGTCATGGGCCTGAAGCTCTTTGGTTGTAGGGCTTTTAAGTTCCTCTCTCGCATTATTCGACGCACCCTGGCCGGTGCGCAGACCTCTCCAAGCGCCGCGAGGGCACGCGCAATTCTCCGGTAACCATAGCGGCCTCGGTGGGTATGAAATGCGTCCTCGATGAGGTCGCCAAGTTTTCCGTCTGAGACCTGGCGGGGTGTCTCGTTGGCAGCATGATAGAAGCCGCTCCTCGGGACGTTGAGAACGTCGCAGATTCGGCGGATGCTCGAGCCGGTCTTGTCTTTGACCGCGCAGATGATCTCGCGCCTTTCTTCTGGGCTTTGGTGCCGAGGATCACCGCCGCTTCGCCTCAGATTGTCACGGAGGCCTCGATATTGACCGCCGCGGTAGTAGGAATAGATCCATCGGTAGACGGAAACAGTTGAAAGCGAGATTCCTGTCTCTTTGGTGAAGACGGCGGCGGCTTGTTCTGGACTGTACTTCTTTCGGAGAGCTTCCACTAGTATCCATTCCCGGTCCTTGGTGTCCTTGGTAATCTTGCGACGTTGGATGTTTGCCGAGTATCTTCGCGCCTGAGATCGACCATGAGCGAGGCAGCACATGTAGTTCTTTCCGTATCCGCAGTAGCGTCTGATTTCTCGACCAACAGTGGAGCGATGAACTCCAAGTCTGCGGGCGATTTCAGCGTAAGAGACGCCTTGTTTTCTCCAGTATCCTAGTTTTCTACGGTCATCCTGGGTGAGTTGTCGGTAGCCCTTCATTGATGTTTAATGGGTTACGCCGGTGTTGCGCTTCGTCTGAAAATCCACAGAAGATCGCCTGTTCTACCTTTCGGGGATCGACCGTGTAAAGCCTTCGTCTTGGAGGAACTGGCTGAGTCGCTTCCCGATCGGGCCGCTTCCTAAAAGCTCGGTCTGGAATGACATGAACTCACAACCGACCTCCATGACGACAGAGTCAGCTCATCCTCAGGGTGAACAAAAGTTGAAACCATGACCGATCCTATCACCCTTATTTTGAACAATTTACGATGCGCCTCCCCATTCTCCATTCTCGTTCTTAGGATTACCCCATCGATACCAGATCGCTACTGGGGGAGCTGCGTGACGGTCGTTGTAAGCAAAGAGACGCGACCGTTTCCAGCCGCGTCTCTCCATAAATGAATTCGCTTAAAGCGATGTTGGTTAACCTTCGTTGTCGTCCCAGACGCGGACTTCGTTGTCGTCCCAGACGCTCCGAGGCCAAACAATAACGACATCACCGGCGGCCAATCCTTCACGAGGCCAGACAATTACAATGACCTCCATCGTGGAGAGAAGCAGAGCCTCATTGTCTCCAAGGTAGATTGCCTTTTCCGCAGTGCGGGCGACATCAGCGGGGACTTCGACGGTACGTTCGGCGGGGATTGCCACCTCGCGAGCACGGGCGACATCAGCGGGGACTTCGACGGTGCCTGCGAGAGCCGGAGGAGCGACGCAGATTGCTAGGGCTATGAGTGGCAAGGCCATCTTCAATTTTTGGTTCATTTTCATTGTTGATACCTCTTGAAGTAGCGCTCTCAGCTATGGTTTCAAGACGATTTGGTGAAAAACTAAATGACCGGAATGCGGTCGTTTTTTGACCGTACTTTGCAGTTTGGAATCCGTCTTTAAGTCCAGTATGGCTACCGTTTCGATAGCGAAGTGTAGCCGACACCTTTGCCGCTGGAAATCAACTTCACCGAACGGTTGTGCTCGCCAATAGGGCTCATCAGGGAGGTGGAACTTTGCCTTCACGTCGGTAATTTGCTGTATAACTGTAGAAGGGTCGTGGCTTCGGTATTGAGCCAGTCCGGCATGCCGCGCTTCTCGTTGCTATCGACCCAAGCGAAGTGCCCGTCGATCGAGTGGCGAGCTGGAAAGTTCCCAGTCATCACGGCAGTGCGGCTAGGGGAGCAGACTGGGCTGGCTACTGTAAAGCGAGTGAAGTCGCGGCCTTCGGAAGCGAGGCGGTCAATATCCGGGTTTTGACGAAAGGACTTCCGTGGCAACTGAGATCTTCCCAACCCCAGTCGTCGGCAAAGATGAAGATGATATTCGGACGCTCGTTTTCCGCGAAGGCGAGTGTAGCGAAGAATGCGAAAAGGATGGACAGATACTTCATAGGAAATTCTAGAGCTTGTTGTTGTGGCCCCTTCGGCTCCTGAAGACGTTGGTCTATATACTGATGTCAGCCACTTTTTATTTGGTTGATCGGCGAGTCGAATTCAAGGCTGTCGCGACGCTATCAGAGTTCTGATCCGCTTAAGGCGCTTCCTTCTTCATCTCTTCGGGCAGATCCCCGGTGATGAGAGGCTTAATCTGTAGCTCTTGGTGTTCGGGGGCGACGAGCCAGTTCGAACCATCCTTTTCCATCGAGACGATTAGCAATTCGCTCACTGTCGCATTGAGAGTGTTGTGGCTTGTTCTCATAACGACGTGGACAAGTCCGTCTCCTTCTTGAATGGCACCGAGAAAGGTCGCCTTGAACGTTTCCGTCATCCGTTTGTGGGTCGACGGGGTGAGTTTACGCTCGTTGTCGATCGCACGTTGATGGCGAATGTAGAAATCGCGGCCTGACATGGCTTCGACCTCGCGGACACGTTCGACGCCTAGACGCTGGAGCATCCGAACTTCGGCATCGATGCTCGGGGTTGAACGGATGGCGCGAGAATATTTAACGCGTTGGAGGTCGAGGTGTCTGGCCTTGAGCTTTTCGGCTGCGGATTCCCAGTTCTTTGTCGAGACGTCGCGGACATAAGCGACAGCGGTAGCGACAGCTGGGTGCTTTTCATCGATGGCCGACTGAGCGACCGCGCTGATAGGCATGGCGAGAATAAGAGGAAGAAGGATGACCGTTCTCAGGAGCTGGATCATAACGGTGGCAATAAGGGGCTATGGATGACGAACGCAAGCCAGATTGGTTTAACAATGGGTTGAATCCATCCGACGCATGGTTTCGAACGAACTAGCGAGAAAAGCTTCGGCGGACACGGGCCTAGGTATGTGATAGCTTCAATGCGCTGGGATGATCGATAGTCGTGACGATATGCGGGATGACTCGGATGAGCCGAATAACGGTTCTGGCGACGGGCGATTGCGGCTTGCGATTGGGCCGCCCAAGACGGTGCTGGGTTGGATTATCGTCGCCAACCTGATTGTATTTGCCCTCCAACGAGCGGGATTTTTGATCACGCCCACGAGATGGGATCTGGATGGAACTGTTCTCGATTACGATCCGTGGGGAGGCTTGAGTTTTGAAGCGCTTCTGTCGGGACGACTGTGGACATTAGTCACTCACATGTTTGTCCATCTCGGGGTTCTGCATATATCCTGCAATTTGCTGATGATCTGGCTCTGTGGGCGCCCAGTGATGGAGGCGCTTGGCCAGCGACAATTCTTGGCCATTTATTTCATTGCCGGACTGGCTGGAGCGGCTCTCCAATTCTCTCTACATGATCTCCTGTTCAGCACGGGAGCACTTGGTCGGTCGGGAGCTCCAGTGGCGACTTACTTGATAGGCGCATCCGGTGCCGCCTTTGGGTTGCTGGTCACATTTGCTGTTTTAACGCCAGATCGGGATGTCTTGAAGCTGTTGTTTTTTGTGATTCCGGCGCGTCTTCGTGCGCGATCGCTGGCTTGGGGATTGGTATTAGTCGAAGCGTTTCTCGCAGTATTGGCGCTGATTTTCGTCGCTCGGGAAGTCGATGGAGGTTTCCTAATTAGCGGGATTGCTCATCTCACTCACCTCGGAGGAGCGTTGGCTGGCTACCTTTTCACGCGCCTACTGGGTTACGGCAGTTTCGACATGGAACTCGATCGCTTGCGTGAAGAGCGAGCTCGAAGGGAGGCCGAGGAAGGTGAAGTAGACGCATCTCCGGCATCGCGTCGGAGACGTCGCAATCGCCGCCTGAGGACGAAAAACCGCCAGGTCACGACAAGCTCAAGCGGAGGTCGGACGGTTTTTCTTAGCGATGATGCTGAAGAGGCAGTGCCAGAACCAGAGCCACTGGTAGTCGGGTCTCCGGAGTTCATTGCTCAGCAAGTTGATCCTATCTTAGAAAAGATAAATTCGCGCGGAATGGATAGCCTGTCGGATACTGAACGCGAAATCTTGTTTCGTTGTCAGAAGGAAATTGAGCGACGCGATCTGTAACCCAGTTCGATTTCGCCCCCATCGATCCGCCCTATTCCCGAATGCGATCTAGGCCTCCATTAGCCCGCTCTGCGTCAGGTGAGACGGACCCGGCAGACGATGATGATCAAGATTGTCAGATTGATCACCTCGCAAATTCTTCTTCGAATCCGACATGGACGAGCCAGCGAGTTTTCCGGATTCTCAGCAGAGTCTTGCTACTGATTCTAGTTGGGGTTGTCTTAATCATCCCAGTGGGCAATTTGATCGCGAACTCAGACTGGTTCCGTAGCAGGTTGTCGACCGAGTTTGGAAAACAAGGGCTCGATGCCTCTTTTGACCGAGTGTCGTTCTGGCCGTGGTCTGGACTGACCGCCCATGATGTTACCGTTCGGTATGCTGAGGTCGGGGAATTGCTCCCTCTGTCGAACTTCGGGAGGGTGCGGATTCGGCCCCGCTGGTCGACGATTTTTGACAAGACTATCGTGCTTGACGATATCTCAATGTTCGACCCGTCAACCAATGTAGTTCAGCTGCGCGACGGTAGTTTGGCGCTACCGATCCAGCCTCGTAGCCACACCATTGTTGTTCGCAAGAAGACGCGGTCGCTTCGGCCTGACAAGCCTACTCAAAATCCGAAGGCCACGATTCCCGACGAATCCAAGCCAACCCAGACTCCGCCTTCCGAAGCTCAGGAATCACCCGACGATCCCGAGGTGGCTGAAGCTGATCCCGAGACTGACAAACCCGATCTAGCACCTCCCAAGCCTCGGGACTCTGATCCGAAACCTTCAATCACCAGGGTTGCGCCGAAGCCAGTCCCGACCGCAAAGACACAGCCAGAACCAGAGGGGAGGGGGATTTTACTTCAACCAATTGGTCGCAAACTTGGCCTAGGATCGCTCAATTTGCGGGGCGGCGATTTTCACTTCCATAGCCATCGGGTGCTAAACGCGGACGTTCCTGTGCCAGTTTTTTCCGTCCGAGATTACCGGGTCGAACTAAAGGATTTAAACACCGAAAGGCCGACGGGGCGTTTGCTGATGGACTCGATCAAGCTGTTCGAGGTGACGGTTGCTCAAGATATTGCGATGGATGTGAAGGTGCTCGACGGCGGACATTTGCGCATCGAAAACATGCGAGCCGACGCTCTGGGTGGTGAGGTCTCGGGGATCTTTGAAGCCGATTTGATGAAGATTGGAACTCCGTTCTTACTCCGACTCAATGCGCTGGGGCTCGCTCCTCCAGAGTTCGTCCGCCTGTTAGCGCGTTTTGGCATCGGAGTTGGAGTGGGGGAAGCGCCTCTGGACATCTCGATTGAGGCGAGTGGTTACGCGAGCGTGCCTGAATCCGTCACAGGGCGCATTCAGATTCGTTCTCGTGATTTGATCGTCGATGTCCCTGCAGATCTGCAGAAAATACAGAGCCAGATGCAGGTACGGAGTTTTGAGGATCGAGTGAAGATTGACTCGGTAGACGCGACGTTGACTATTCAGGGCCGGACTGTTCAAGTCGATGATTTGAGTGTGCGAACGAAGCATGCGATTGTGCGTAGTCGAGGTCGCATCGGATCGACTGGAGAACTCGATCTGCGTGCTCGGCTGTATGTCACGAACGAAGTCGCACATTTTTTGTGGCGAGCTCATCAGCGGACACCCGCCGCTTTGAGACCAAAATTCGAGCCGCTACAGCACACGACTTGGCTCGTTCAAGATCGAGACATACGAATCGGGGGAACTATTGATCAGCCGCGCAGTGATATTTGGGTTCCAGGGGTCATGGTGACGATTTCAGAGTTGCTCAAGACATTCAGTTCCCTGTCCCCAGCACGGGATCGCTAAGTCGTCGTCCGGCTGAGAGGTATTCGAAGTCCTAATTCTCAGGCCGTTTTTCTGGAAACATTGCGAGAATTGCTTCCTCGTTGGCATCGACGACCCCGCGCTCACAAATGAGGCCTGTCACCAGACGATTGGGAGTGACATCAAACGCCGGGTTCGCAGCTGACGAGCCGGGGCTGACAATCCGAAAGCGTTGCTCAGACCCGTCACCGCCTTCGAGAATCCCATCCATGTGGGTGACCTCTTCGCCGCTTCGTTCTTCGATCGGGATATCCATTCCGTCGACCAAATCCCAGTCGAAGGTTGAGCTTGGCAGCGCGACATAGAACGGGATGTCGTTGTCATTAGCAGCGAGCGCTTTGAGATAAGTGCCGATCTTGTTTGCGACATCACCGCCGCGGGTTGTGCGGTCGGTGCCAGTGAGCACCATGTCGATTCGTCCGTCACGCATGAGTTGGCCGCCAGCGTTGTCAACGATGACCGTGTGGGGAACGCCGTGTTGTTTCAGTTCCCAAGCGGTAAGGCGAGCACCCTGGTTGCGCGGCCGGGTTTCGTCGACCCAGACGTGCACGGGAATACCAGCATCATGGGCAGCGTAAATCGGCGCGGTGGCCGAGCCGTGATCGACAAAGGCAAGCCAGCCCGCATTGCAGTGGGTTAGGATATTGACCGGTTCGCCATCGGATTTACCAGCGGCAATTTGCTCGATGATCGGGCGACCGTGTTGCCCGAGGGACTGGCACATCTCGGCATCGCCATCTTCGATGTCTTGAGCCAGCGCTCGGGTGGTCTCGATGGCCTCGTCGGGGCTGCAGCTTGCAACAGCAGTGACTTGTTGGTCGACAGCCCAAGCCAAATTGACCGCCGTAGGACGGGTCGCTTTGAGGCGTTCTCCTGATGCTTTGAAGTGAGCTATAAAGTCGTCAGTGCCTTGGGCCTCAAGAGCTGCGAGGTACATTCCCCAACCGGCTGTCGCTCCGATCAGCCCGGCGCCTCGAACATACATGTCGCGAATGATTCGCGCGACGTCGTCGACAGTCCGCATGTCTTCAATCACGAATTCAAAGGGGAGCTTTCGCTGATCAATGACTTGAACGACTTTCGGATCATCCTTCGATTGCCAAATGGTGCGATAGTGAGTGCCATCGATTTTCATCAGCCCGAACTACGCCCCGATCGGCCGACGATGTCAATTGTCATTGCTCAATCCAATCCGGAAAATCACCGATTACTAAAAATTTAAGACTTCCGAAATTTTTGCTGCCATCGACACCAAGGAGGATTAGGTTATGATCATCTATATCTCCGTCTGCTCATTATGGCCCAGAGACTAAATCTTAATAAATTCATTCCCGGTCTGCTCCTCGCAATGGTGGTGCTATTCCTTATCCTTTACTATTTGCTCCTCGGCTTCGCTGGGATGACTCATAGCAAAGGAATGGAGCAGGCTGACATTGCTCGTCATTTGGCCACTGGAAAAGGGTTTTCCACCCAAGTGATTCGGCCCGTGCAACTGACTGAGCGGATTGTAGCTGCGGAAGCGGGATCACCAATCCTAGAGCCGATTGCTCCCGTTCCGGATACGATTCACGCGCCCTTGAGCCCGTTCATTTCCAGTTTGGCGTTTCGGTTGACTGGCAACGATTGGACGACTCCCGACACTGAACGATCGATCTACTTCTATGATTACGTGGTGTCGGCGATTTCAGTCGCCTTCCTGTTGTTGTCGATCTGGGCAACCTATTTGCTCGTTTCAAGTTTGTTCGATGCCAAATTGGCCTTCGTTACCTGTATCCTCATGGTTCTTTGCCAGACCTTGTGGAGATTTGCCCAGAGTGGTCTGGCGCAGAACCACATGGTGTTCTTTATGACGATGGGGCTGTTTCTGTTGCATCGGGCTCATGTTACGGGCACCGAGCGTTCGGAAAATGGTGGCGCTGGGAAAAGTCCGCTGATTGCGGCGATTGGTGCTGGAGTCATGTTTTCGCTCCTGATGCTAAGTCACTGGATCGCACTCTGGCCGATCTTGGGGATCATCATCATGGTCGCATCGACTTTCAAAAGCCGTGGGCCAATTCTTATTGGGCTCGTTGTTCCTGTGGTGCTCGGCATCGCGTTTTGGGCGCTGCGCAATACGATGGCTATTGGAGATCCGATCGGTCTGGGCAAGGAGCTTCTGTTCTCAGGATTCCATCCGGGAGGTGAGGAAACCATCATGCGAAATGCTGGTGAAGAGATTGGTCTCCGATTGGATGGCCTGCCCTCAAAACTCGTTCTCGGGATCTTGGGGCAAATGGACGGTTTGTTCGTAGCGCTCGGATCGGTCTGTGTGGCTCCGCTGTTCTTTTTGGCGATCTTCCACCGCTTTCGCCAGCCCGCAACTTCACTGTTCCGATGGGTCGTATTGGTTGCTTGGCTTCTGTCTGCGCTCGCGATGGCAATCTACGGTGCTCAAGCCCGAGTCGCCGGATCACCAATTGCCTTTAACCAACTGCATATCATTTTTACTCCAGTGATGAGTGCCTATGGCCTGGCACTGCTCTCGGTTCTCTGGGGGCGTTTGGGAATCAAAACCCATGTTCCGTTTGCCAAGACCGGGCACATTGTAGCAGCGGTTGTCCTGACCGCGCTGCCTTTACTGTTGTCACTTCCTGGCGGTATTAAAGATGGTCTATACGCATCGAAATCGAACCAGCGCCGAGCCGTGTGGCCGCCGTTCTTCCCGCCGTCGTTGTGGGACATCGCTACTCACTATGACGAGAACAAGGCGATCTTTTCTGATAGTCCATGGGGCTCAGCCTGGTATGGCGATATTCCATCGATCTGGTTGCCGACAGACAACAATCAGCTGCTTCAGATTCACAATGCACTGAAGGACTCTGGAACTCCGACAGGTGGATGCCTGCTGACTCCTGAGACGACCTACATGAAATTGGGCGGCGAGATTCTTAACGGAAGAAATGCCGATTGGTCACGACTGATTTTGCGCGGTCCGGCTTTGCTCGTTGGCGGCGGCGATACGCTTGCCGGAGTTGAGTTTCCGTTCAAAACCATTCATCAGATGTGGCCGAAAAACGAGTTAGTCTTCTATGGCGATGAACGCTACTGGTAGAAAAATTTTCTAGGGCACTTAGGTGTTAGGGCATGGGAGACCAGACAGTTAACTCACTGCCATTGGACGGCGATATCCCCAGCCATTTGTTTTCTGGGATTCCGGATGAATTGTTAGGACAGCTGTCGGCCCGCCACGCTAGTATCTTCGATCAGATTCGTAGTCTGATGGGGCTGCTTGATCTCGACACCTATGCCGAGATGAACCCTTCGGCGCGGAACAACTTGGAGCGACTGCGCCGAGTTGAAAATGAACTAGGTCAGCAACTGATTCGGCCCGTTGCCAGTATCGATGCTGAACTTCCAGCGGAACCGGATCGAGCGGTGCTTCAAGCGTTTGCTGGGGCCTATTTGCTTGAGCGGTTGTATCCGAAAACAGTTGGAGATCCTGACGAGATTCTTTCGACCCTGGAGCTTCGCACCTTGCCCGATTTTCGAGTCCGAGACTTGGATGATAGTCATCAAGAAAGGGCATTCACCCGGATTTGCGAGGAGCTAAGTTTGTTGCCAGATGAGGTCGCGCAATTGCGTTCAGAAGCGTCGGAGGCCGAGTCGCGAATCGATCGTCGCACGGTGCTGGTCGATCGGATCAGGGCACTGGTTGAGAGGCAGTCGGATTCACCGTCCAAGCCGACCCGTTCGGGCACAAAGGCTCTGTTTGATCGCTACTACCCGAACAACCCACTGCGCAAAGAAGAGATCGACTTGGTAGTTACTCGGACTTGTCTTTACTGGGCCGTACCGGGAGCTGGGACTCTTCAGCAACAAGAGACTTTTGGACAAACGCGCACACCAGAAGAACAGGCGCAGACTCTTGATTTTCTCAAGGGACTGCGACGCTTTAGTTTCCGCGCGTTCAGTCATTTCCCGACCTTTAGTTCCTTCGATGCTCGCGATGCCGATCCTTCGTTGATCGACGAGTTGGCAGCCGACATGGATTGTAGTCGGAGCGAGATTGTTTCACTGCTCAGCGCAGTGACCACGGTCGAGACGACCGAAGATATCGAGAAGTATCTAATCCATGATACGTGGGGACACATATGGCAGGCCGATTTGAGCCGGTTGGGAAGCCTCTATGACCGGATGGAGAGTTTGGTGCGAGCACCAATATCAGCCAACGACATTCTTGATCTGGAAGACGGCACCTGCGCGACGCTGGTCGATATCCTTTATCTCAACCGGGATGGGCACATTGCCTACGATGCCGATTTAGCCGACCGCGTGATTGATGCATGGTTGCGGGTGCGGGTGGAATCTGTGCTGTCACCGATCGTTGCTGAGCTGGCAGCTGATGTCATCGAATTCAAGTTCCGGCTCGATAACCCGACAATCGCCTCGGAATTGCCGTCGTCTTCACTCTTTGCCGACAACCCCGCGAAGCTCGATTTTGCGTGGGTCGATATCGGTTACTTCATCCGCACTCTGAAGAAGACCAACCTCGCCTATGGTAAGAGTCAGTCACGGCTCACCAATCTCGTCGAGTCTCTGCGTCTGACCATGCGGACGAAGTATGCTCGCCACTATCGGAAGATCGAATCAAAGGAAGCTCTTGAGGCCGAGATCGAAGATGCGGTTGTTGCGTTTTTGGAGCGGTTCGAATCTCGCCAAGATCAACACCTGAATCAGGATCTCGACAGTGAAGATCTCGATGGTGATGAAGACCCTGAAGCGAACTCCTTTTTCCTCCTGTTCACTAATTTTTTGCAGATTCAGTTCACTCTGAACGATCTGATCGAAAAGCGGCTGGCCAAAGAGAATCCTGAATTAGTTGATCACTTTACCATCCTGACGATTTTCCTAACCCGGCACTTTCAGACCGCACCATTGGCTCGGTTTTGGGATTTGGATGAGACCTTGGCTAACTACTCGTTGCCACTACTCAATCTAGCCAAGAAATGTGAAGAACAGACAGCCAGAGAAGGTTCGTAGCGCTGCGCGCCGAAAAGTCGTCACAATATACGATCGAGATCTTGGAGCCCGATGATTGATTGGACACCTGCGGCCGGAGTTGTTGCCGAACAGCTGTGTCTTGACCCAGATGGTGCTGTTGCGACGGCGTGCTCGGGCGGCCAAATCAACAAAGCCTACAGCGTCGATTTCAAGAGTGGAGAGCGGATTTTTCTCAAGATCAACTCGGCCGACAAAGTGGTGATGTTCGAGTCCGAATCTGAAGGGCTAGTGGCAATCTCGGATACTAAGACAGTTCGAGTGCCAGAGGTAGTTGCGACCGGCTCTGTCGGGAATGCAGCTTTTCTCGCTCTTGAGCATCTACCACTGGGGCGAGGCTCTGATGAAGCTGAAGCCAAATTGGGCAGACAACTCGCCCTTCTTCACCGCAACGCTTCGCCCGGTGGTAAGTTTGGGTGGCACCGCGATAACACGATTGGAACGACTTTCCAGCCCAATCCTCCAACCGATTCTTGGATCGACTTTTACCGTGAACAGCGCCTCGAGTATCAACTCCATTTGAGTGCGAAGAAAGGTCTGCGATTGACCGGGATCAAGACGCTCTGCTCGGAGTTCGCATCCCTGTTCGGAGACTACGAGCCAATTCCCTCGCTATTGCACGGTGACCTTTGGAGGGGGAACGCTGGCTTTGTGAACGATATTCCCGTCGTCTTCGATCCCGCCTGCTACTACGGCGATCGGGAGGCTGATTTGGCCTTCACCGAGATGTTCGGCGGTTTCGGATCCGCCTTTTACGAGGGCTATCAGAAACAGTGGCCAACGAATGCTGGCTACGAGATCCGAAAGCACCTCTACAACCTCTACCACGTGCTCAACCACAACTACCTTTTCGGCGGTTACGCAGGGCAGGCGCAAGAGATCGTTGATCAACTCAACGCGGAACTGTGAGTCCGGTCTTTCGCCACGTGATTCGAGGCTCCGCTCCAAATAGCCAAGGCTACCGCTAAGCCAGCAAACCCTTCGCGTGCTCAATGAGCGACGCCTCGCCGACAGTCGTGCCATCGGAGTCAAGTAGGTGGACCAGAAGATCGAGGGCGGTGGCGCGAGTCGCGTCGGAATCAAAGCCTGCGCACAGGTTTTCCATGTAGGACTTTTCACTACCCGCTTCGTGAGCGCTACGAGCTTCCGCGGTGGCCTGAGTTAAGAAGATGTCGATCGATGTTCCAGAATCCCATGGAAGACCGTCGACCATGTCCTGAAAGGTATCGAGTTCATCAATCGAGAGATGATCGTCGCCATAAGTGGCACAAGTGAGCAGGCGGATAACGGCCTCGGATTGGCCCTGGTTAAAATCGGAGAGTGGCATGGGAAAGTTAGCTAGAGTGGGGACGAGAAGGCGCTGGTTGGCTATGTAGCAACCGGTTCTGGAGCGCCCGCCGAGCTGCCCAAAAGAGCGGTGACCTTCTTGAAGGCGTTCTCGGCGGTGAGTCCATGTTTTTCACGCAAGCCATCGACTTTTCCGTGCTCGACGAACTCATCCGGCCAACCAATTCGAGCGACCGGAGTCGGGATTTGGGCGTCGTGTAGATGCTCAATCACGGAGAGACCAAATCCATTGTGAAGAACGTGATCCTCAAAGGTGCAAATGGCCCGGCACTTGCTGGCAAAACGCGAAATCGTTTCAGTGTCGATCGGCTTGATCCAACGCGGATTAATGAGCGCAACGGAGAGTCCCTGAGCACGGAGGAGCTCGGCGGTCTTTTCGGCCATCTCGAACATGTTTCCAAGACCGATCAATGCCACATCGGTTCCATCCTCAACGACTTCGGCCTGGCCAATCTCGAGCAATTGCGGCTGGTCTTTGGGCTTGGCTCCGACTCCTTCACCACGGGGGTAACGGATGGCGATCGGGCCTTTCTCATAATTCTTCATCGTCCAAAGCATGTCGACGAATTCGTCCTCATCCTTCGGCTGCATGTGCACTAAATTCGGAATGTGGCGCAGATAGCCGATATCGAAGAGTCCGTGGTGTGTCGGGCCGTCATCACCGGACAGTCCTGCCCGATCCATGGCCATCCGAACCGGCAAGTTCTGAATCGCCATGTCGTGAATGATCATGTCGTAAGCCCGCTGCATGAAGGTCGAGTAGATCGTCAGAAACGGAATCAGACCTTTGGTCGCGAGCCCGCAGGCGAACAGTGCCGCATGCTCCTCAGCGATGCCGACATCAAAGTAGCGCTCAGGAATTTCCTTCTTAAATACACTCAATCCCGTGCCGCCTGGCATTGCCGCAGTAATCGCACAAACCTTCTCGTCCTCGCGGGCGAAATTGGTCAGCGAGCGCGCAAACACTTGAGAGTAAGTCGGGAACTTTCCAGAAGCGGTTTCGCCGGTCTCGACCTTGTAGGCACCAAGCCCATGGAACTTGCCAGGATCAGCGATCGCTGGGTCGTAACCTTTTCCTTTCTCGGTGATGACATGAAGAACAACCGGCTCGTCTTGCTCCTTCAAGAACTCGAAAGTGCGGAGCAGCGTTGGGATATCGTGACCATCAATAGGACCGTAGTAGCGAAGGCCAAACTCCTCAAAGAAGGCGCTCGGGAGAAAGACGTTCTTGGCATTTTCCTCAATTTTCGAAGCAAAACGGAGCACTTGCTTACCGCCAACTTTTTCAATCAGACTCGCCGCCTTGTCATGAAGGTCATTGTAGATCCCACTTGTCGTGACCTTATTAAAGTACTTCGCAATCGCACCAACGTTGCGATCGATCGACCACTCGTTGTCATTGAGTACCACAATCATTCGGTCAGTCGACGAAGCAATGTTGTTGAGTGCTTCCAATGTCGGCCCGCAGGTGAATGCGGCATCGCCAGCGACACAAACGACATGCTCATCTGACTTCGAAAGGTCTCGGGCTGTCGCCATTCCTAACGCGGCCGATACTGCAGTTCCGGCATGTCCAGCGCCGTAGCAATCGTGTTCGCTCTCGGTTCTGAGCAGAAAGCCATTGAGTCCCTCGTATGTCCGGATCGTGTCGATGGTATCCCAGCGACCGGTCAGCATTTTATGGACGTAGCCTTGGTGGCTGACATCGAACACGAACTTATCGTCCGGAGTATCAAACACCCGATGCATGGCGATGGTCAGTTCCACCACACCTAGGTTCGGGCCAAGGTGGCCTCCGGTTTTCGCTAGGCAGCTAATAAGGCGTTCGCGAATCGCTTTAGCGAGATGTGGCAAATGCTCCTCGGGGATCGACTTAACGTCCTCGGGTGATTTGATTTCTGGCAGTCTGATGTCGTCAGAAAAGTCGGACATTGTCGTCGTCGTTGATTGTCGGGGAGGTTTTGGGAGCCGAATTGCCTTTGCCGCCCCCCGAGGCAGCGTGAGGCGGCTGAGCCGAACTGGGGGAAGTACTAGAAGGACCGGGAGCAGGTGCCGCCGGTTCTGGGTCGAAGTCTGAAACGTTCGCCGTATCACTGGGATTCTCACCACTGACCGTGATCGTCTCGACGCGTTGACGCGCATTAGAGATCCGCTCTTGGCAGAAGCGCAAAAGCCCAGTTCCGCGCTCGTAGCTAGAGACTAGCTCATCAAGCGCCATCTGCGAAGATTCCAACTCTTCGACAATCGACTCCAACTCCTCCATAGCCACTTCGAAGCTCTCTGGCTCCGGAGTCTCGGCAGTGGTTGTCTTTTTCTTGGATTTGGTGGTCGATTTCGGCATAGCAGCGCGATCAGAGGATCAGAAAGCATAGCTTATTCAGCCGACAAGACGATCCCGTTCCAACCCTTCTCGCCGTGCGGACTGAAGATCAAGCGAAAGTCCGATGAAGTCGGGATGAAGAACTTGCGGAACCCACCGATATCTAGCTGCCGACGATATTATTTTGCTGGTTTTGAACAGCCCCCTGTGACAGGAGTCTACTTCCTACGCTTGTAAACTATGTCGTCCGAGATCACACCAACTCCCGAGCTTGCCCAGAGTGTCTATCAGCGAATCCGTGGGGAACTTGGGAAGGTTATAGTTGGCCAGGAAGGCATCGTTACCGGCTTGCTGACCAGCCTGTTCGCCAATGGCCACTGCTTGCTGATCGGCGTTCCAGGGCTGGCTAAAACCCTTTTGGTCAACTCCTTGGCTGAAGTGCTGGGCTTAAAGTTCAACCGAATCCAATTTACTCCTGACCTGATGCCGTCCGATGTTGTCGGGTCGGAAATGCTCTTGGAGAAAGGCGGAAAAATGGAATTCGATTTCCAGTTAGGACCGATTTTCACCAACTTAATGCTCGCCGACGAGATCAACCGGACGCCTCCCAAGACCCAGAGTGCTCTCCTTGAGGCGATGCAGGAACGCAGGGTCACCGTCGCTGGCGAAACCCGGCCGCTGCCAGATCCGTTCCTTGTCGTTGCCACCCAGAACCCGATTGAGCACGAGGGAACTTACCCGCTCCCAGAGGCACAGCTCGATCGCTTTATGTTCTCGCTCAATCTCGGCTATCCCGAGCGCGAAGATGAAATCGACATTGTTCGCCGCACCACTCTGGGTTCAGCAGCAGATCTGCAGCCCGTGGTTTCGCCGGAAGAAATCACCGCCGTTCAGAGACTCGTCCGCGCGGTTCCGGTCAGTGATCATGTTCTCGCTTACGCCGTGGATCTGGCCAAGGCGACCCGCCCTGACACATCGAGTGCCTCGGCGGCTTCGTTCCTTGAATGGGGTGCCGGCCCTCGCGCCTCTCAGTATCTCGTGCTCGGTGCCAAGGCTCTGGCGCTGCTCGGTGGCCGTGCGGCTCCCGAAACCCAAGACGTCCGCGGTGTTGCACCGGCTGTTCTCCAGCACCGCGTCGTGCCAAACTATCGGGCAACCGGTGAAGGCCGAACTGCGACCCAGATCGTTACCGACTTGATCAGTCAGGTGCCCGAGCCGGACTACGATGGTGCCGTAACCCCTCCGGTTCCGACCGAAGCCTAATTTCGAAGTCGAATCCCGTCATCTTGATCCTCTGCTGATGGGTAACGTTCCCCGACATCTGGCACAGCCTTCTGCGGTGCCCCCGCCACTGCCTCCTTCGGCTCCCCAGTCGACATTCCCGGAGCGCGCTCAAAAGGATGCTGAGCGCAGGCGCGAATCGATCCTCAACCCATCTGAACTCGATCGATTCAAAAACCTTTTGGCGTTCGCCCGATCGGTCGTGGAAGGCTTTCTCGTCGGAAAACATCGGTCGCCGGATTTTGGATCCAATGCCGAATTTGCTGAGTATTTGCCCTATTACACCGGCGCATCGGTCAGCGATATTGACTGGCGGATCTATGCCCGCACCCGCAAATTGATGCTGCGGCGCTATCTCGAAGAGACCGATATGGTGGTCTACCTAGTCGTCGATTCATCAGGTTCGATGGCTTATAAAGGCAGTGGAAACGATGGTGAAAAGCGCGACCCAAAATACATTCACGCGGCCAAGCTCGCCGCAGCGCTCTCCTATTTAATGACCCGTCAGGGGGACAAGGTCGCCCTGTCGATGTATGGGGAAAAGATGCGGCGATTCCTACCCGCTGGCGGCACTAAGCGCCATCTTTACCATCTGATCGACACACTTGAGGGTGCCCGAACGGATGTCGTTGGCGGCACTGATCTGGCGAGTTCTCTTTCTCAATGCGCTTCCCTGTTCAAGAAGCGAGGCCGTCTTGTCATTCTGTCCGATTTTTACGGTGATCTGGATGAGATCTTTGATTCGCTCGGGCCGTTTGTGCATCGAGGATTTGATGCGCTTCTCCTGCAGATTGCTGACCCTGAGGAAGTCAGTTTGCCCGAGACTGGTGTCGCTGAATTCGTAGACATGGAGACGGGCGAGCGCATCCAAGTCGATCCTGCGGAGATCAGGAAAACCTTTCGTGAGATCTTCGAGGAGCGGACAAAAGCGATCGCTGACGGAGCTGTTCGGCGCGGGATGGAGCACCAGCTTGTCACGACCGATCAGCCATACCGCATTGCTCTGGAGAAATACCTTGGGTTTCGAGCTGCCTCGTAAGCTAATTGCTGACAATTAACGATTTACTCTAAATTTTACGCCAATTACGTTTCTTAACCCAGCTCTGCTTTCGGTTCTGATTCCGCTGCTCGCGGCGCCGCTCCTGATCCATTTGTTCAATCACAAGTTTCCTCGGGCTATGGCGTTCCCCGATGTTGCGGCGATCAAGCGGTCGGTTTCCCAGCGGTCGAAGCTATTTCGCTGGCGTCATCTTTTGTTGGCTCTGCTACGGACAATCGCGCTGTTGTTGCTGCTGCTTTGCTTCCTGCGGCCTGTTCTGTCAAAATTTGGTTATGAGCCGGGTCGGATGGGCAAACGTCATGCGCTGATCGTTCTCGACCACTCCCTTAGTATGGAGCATCGATCCGGACTGAACACGGCTCGTGCCGCTGGTTTACAGCGCGCTGCGGAAGTTGTGCGAGGGCTGAAACCGGGGGATTTGCTCAATGTCATTGTTGCGGGGGCCAGACCCACCTCGGCGTTCTTCGGATTTTCCGATAACCATACGGAAGCAATCCGCTTTCTCGAAGGTCTCGGGCCAGGTATGGAGCGGGGCGATATCAATGCCGCCAATGCCTTTGCCGCCAGGGCCTTGGCTGAGGTCGATGGCCAAGTCGAAATTTACTATGTGTCCGATTTCCAACGCTCGAACTGGGGCAATACGACCTTTAAGGAGCTTCCCGACGAGGCTCGGGTTTTCTTCCTCGATGTTGGTAGGGAAGATCGTGAGAACGTCGCGATTCTGTCGACTGACTATGATGCTGGGGCGCTGCTTGCTGGCGAGCCCTTGAACATTGAGGTCGAGATCGGGAACTTCTCGCCAGATCCGTTGACCACTGAGCTTGAGGGAGTGCTCGACGACTCTGTCAGCTACACGGTTGAGGCGACAGCGAATCCCTGGTCAATCACCACCGTCACACTGCCAATTCTGGCTCCACCGCCGGGGATTCATCGGTTGGAATTGCGGCTGCCCAAGGACGACTTAGAAGCCGATAACACGCACTACGTCACGCTGGGTGTTTTGGACAAAGAGGAGATCCTCGTGGTCAGCGACACGAGTTCGGACGCATCGACTCGAGCTCTGTTCCTCAATGCTGCCCTCAATCCCTACGAAGGCGACCGAGGCTCGCTGCTCCCTCGGCAAGTCGCCACCTTCGATCTGACGCCCGCTGAGCTTTCCGGGCCGCGAGCAGTCCTGCTTAGTGGCATCGAAAAGCCTAGCTCGTATCTGGCTGAAATGATCGCCTCGTATGTAAAAAGCGGAGGTGGTGTCGTCTACTTCTTGGATGGGCCGGCAGACAATATCGGAGTCCAGTATCTTGGCGAATCTTTGGGTGAGGGCATGTTGCCCTTCAACCTTCTCGGTAAGCAAGATGCCAAAACCGTCGCCGGTGGATCGCTGAAGATCGGCCGAGGCGAATTTAGGTCTCGGTTTCTTAAATTGTTCGTTCGCGAACGCCGGGCCGCCTTGGCTGAAATCGATTTCTACGACACCTGGCGGGCGGTTCCTACTGGGGATGCCGAAGTGATCCTAAGCTTTGATGACGGAACGCCAGCAATGGGGGTGTCCTACCCAGGATTAGGTTGTCTGGTGCTTTGTAACTTCTCGGTCGACGAACTGTCCAGTAACCTCGCGCGCCAGAGAATGTTCCCGGCTTGGGTTCAGGAATTGGTGAAAAACCTGACCAGCGATGTCGTGCGGGAGGCTGGTAATGAAGTCGGTATGGACATCGACAACGAGGTTTGGGCGATGGATCTTCAAGGAGCCACCGGATACCTCAATCCAGAAGGTAAACCGTTGCGGATTAAGCGCCAAGCACTTGGTGACGGCGACCGGATTCGTATCAGTTTCATTCCCGATCGGCCCGGAATCTACCGACTGCCCAAAGGCGGAAGTGGTGCCAATGGCCCGATTGCCGAGGCCCATGCCGTCAATGTCAGTCCAGAGGAATCCGACCTGCGTGCGATCCCGCTGGCCGAACTTCCTAGGCGCGCATCGGCGACCACGCCCGGAGGCGCAGATGGGGTGGCTGCAGCTCATTTCATCGAGGGTGGTGATGCGCTGGAACATCTTCAGAAGGGCGTTCCCGCCTTTCACTGGTTCCTCCTCGGCATGATCCTGCTGCTATTGTTCGAGGCCCTGTTCTTTAAATACATACAACGACAAAGTCACTGATTTTGGAGTCGATTTTATCCAGATTTGGATGGGTTCTTGACCCTGTTTTCCCTTGGCCGCTGGTCGTCTTGGTCGGGGCACTAGTGGTCGGCATCACGGTATGGGTCTACTTAACGGTCGGTCGATCTGTCGGAAAGGTGAAGGCGACGATCTTGCTAGTTCTTCGCCTAATTGCCCTTGCGCTGATCATCGCATTGCTGCTCCGACCATCGATCGAAAAGACTGAGAAACTAGAGGACAGTCAGAATCTGACGTTGGTCGCGATCGATACTTCGGCATCGATGGAGCAACCAGACGCTGACAAGGCGACTCGGATCGATGCTGCTCGAGAATTGATTTCCCAATCCGGCTTGCTGGATGCTGCGCTCAATGAAGGCGACGACGAGAACAATGGCACGGAAGTTCGACTCTATGCGTTTGACGATGGCGCACGCGCCTTGCCGCTGGACGAATTGCATACGGTGGTTCCTCAGGGAGCCACGACGTTTATCCACAGTTCCCTTGAAGCGATCATCGACACCGTTTCGCCCAACGAGAAGCCACGTGGACTGATTTTGTTCACTGATGGGCATGATCTAGAAATGGTCGCTCCGTCAAAAACCGCCCGTCTTGCCCGCACCAGAGATTTGCCGATTTTCGCGGTGCCAATGGGTGGCTTCGGCAATGTCCGCGATGTTTCTGTGCGCATGGCTAACTACCAGCCCTATGCATTCGTCAACCAGGCCGCACGGGTTTCGGTGCTTCTCCGCGTCGTCGGTTGTGAACATAAAACTCTCCAAGTCCAACTGAGGAAAGGTGAGCAGATCATCGATACGAAGATGGTCGAAGTCGGTGAGGAGGCAGAGCTACCAGTCGAGTTCAAAGTCACCGAAACCGAAGTCGATCAGCATGAGTATGAAGTCCGAGTCCTACCAGTCGTCGGAGAGGCTGAAATCGCGAACAATTCGAGCGTCACTTATCTCAATGTCATCAACCAGAGAATCCGGGTGCTGTTGCTCGAAGGCTCGCCGTATTGGGACACAACGTTTCTCCAACGCGCTCTTTTCGCGAACCAGAAGATCGATCTGGACTCGTTTCTCCGCTTTGCCCCGGATCGAGTGCGCAGACTCCGGAAAAGCCCTGAGTTAGGTCGCTTGGAGTTGCCGAAGACCGCAGACGAGTTTCGGGCCTACACGGCGATTGTTCTCGGGCGGGATATCCAGAATGTGCTCGGGACGGACTTGATCCCAGCCTTGGAAGAATATGCGAAGGGTGGGGGAATCGTGGTATTTGCGCGAGGTGAGGCCTACCCGGCAGGAATTGCTGACGATCTCCAGCCAGTTGACTGGGCAGACGGAGCTGCGGCCGATGTGCAGATCAGTGTCGCTCGTGATGGGGGCTCGCTGTCCGCGTTTAAGCATCTTCGAACATTCCCTGGCGGAGTCGAAGCGCTGCCCAAGTTGATCGCGGCTCGAAGAACGGAAGACCCGAAGACGCTGGCGTCGACCTTGGCAAATGCCGAAGACAGTGGTGTCGAGATGCCGGGCTTTGTTTACCGCCGATATGGCCGTGGACAGGTTCTCAGCGTCGGTGTTGACGGTTTGTGGAAGTGGGGGCTCAATCCTCAAGTTGCCGATTCTGACCGGTTTTTCGATCGCTTTTGGGATCAGCTGATGTTGTGGTTGCTCGCTCGCTCCGATCTGTCGCCCGAATCCGATCTTACGTTCCGTGGCGACACAACGAATCTCCCGATCGGGGAAAAACTGAACTTCCGACTCAATGCGCGAAAGGCCGAGCTGCTTCCCAAGCGGGCTCCAGTATCGGTGCAATTCAATGATCAGAAATTGGCTGATTTGATGCTTTCCGCAGATCCCGATTCTGGTGGTCGGGCACTGGTCGGAACCTTCGTCCCAGCGAAGCCGGGGCGCTACGAAGCCAATCTGACTCTGCCCAGCGGAGACATTCAAACCGTAAAGTTCATGGTCTATGAGGAGCGTCTTGAGACAACCGAAGTGGCAACTGACATCGGATACCTCAAGGCTCTGTGCGAAGGATCTGGAGGCCGGATTCTAGAACCAGAGGAACTGGAATCAATCGTACGAGGATTTGGTGCAGCAGGTGACGAAGCCATTGAAATGCCGGGCCGCACTGAACTTGAACCGATCTGGGACACACCGCGCTGGTTCTACCTGATCGGTCTGTTCTTGGGGCTCGATTGGTTTTTGCGTCGACGCTGGGGATTGAGTTAGATACTACAGAGGTATCCGTAAAAAATGAAACGCGCGATTTTCGTTATCCTGACTTTTTGCTTCTCGCTAGGCGCATCCGCTCAAGACAGTACGGCTGAGAAAGGCGCTCTCGCTGAGGAGCAAGAGATCTATATTCCAAAAGACCTCGATGATGCGGTTCGCGAACTAAAAAAGTCGACTTGCGACTGCGAAGGAAATCAAAAAGTTTAGAGAGACTGAGGGGTGGAACTTCACACCTCAAGAACAGAACATCCTGTCTCAGCTACGCTCAGCGAGTCCCGATGAAAGGCTGGAGCAAATCAAGAGGATGCCACATAAGCAACGTTGGAAATTTGATGGCCTTCTGCCTCGGACAAAGGATCCAGAAGGGCTAGACAAAGAGCCAGACGACCCATTTGCCCCACGACCCATTCCCTTCGCGGAGCCTTCTGCTGAAGGAAAGAACAGCGCACTTCCACCTGCGGTAGCAGACGAGTTGGCTAAGTGAGGCTAATCACCGTGGTTTGATGCACGCCTTACCCATAGCGTGAAAAGTTAGTGAGCAGCGTTTAGTAGCGTTCAATGCCTCTATCTTAGGAATACCGATCTCAATTCCTCAAGTCTTTGCACAACTTAGCCCACTCGTCGGAGCCGTGGATGCCGACGACGAATCCGCCGATGTGATCAGGGATCGTGGAATCTGATGTGGCACGACCGTCTCGGTCGTTGCTGTCTGGGGCTATGACCGAGACGTTCATGCCACCTTTTCTTGAGGTCGAATAGCGGAAGATATAGTTTGCCTGATTCCGATAACCCTCTGCATCCCGTAAAAGATAGGTGGCTATTTTGAGGCGACTGCGGATTGCGGTACTAACAGCAAAAACGCGCTAAGATGGAAATATAGAAAATACTTGTTGATATGAAAATTATAATGCCTATGCTTATTCATCTAACTGCTGAACCCTAACTACTAGCCCATTATGAATGTCGTTGACTATCACGGTCAGAAACCAACCCCGAAAATGATCGAAGCTCGCCTGAGCAATACGATCGGTAATTTTGACAATTCAGGAGATCTTGCTCAACAGATCATTTCTGAAGTCGAAACCAGCCCTACTATGGGTGGAATGCTTTTTTCTCGCCTTCTAGGCAGTGTTGAGGGCATTGAATTTCGAGTCCGCCTGTTCCAGAGGATCATTGCTGAGATGTCGAATCGGCATCTCACTGATCTCCTGATGACTCCGGAAGGCGCCGATGTTCTGAAGCAAGTGGGTCCTTTGCAGACTTTGGCCGTTCACTCTGACCTCAGTGTCGAGTTCGACCGGATTGATACCGCGTTCGTTGCCTGTGGCCGCGCCGGTTTGTTCGAAAACGATTCCGAAATGGTGGCCAACAGTCTTGCTCATGTCATGATCTGGGACTTAGACCGCTTAGGCCTCAGTTCAGACGAGCTTGTGGAAGTGCTGTCGGAACGTCTTCTTTCTGGTGCTGACGAAGAAGCTTCTGTGGGCGGTGCCGCGATGCTCGCAGTGCTCGCTGGAATCAGGCTCGATCTGATCAGCAATGGTGCTCGCATGAAGATTGCTCACCAGATCCTTTCCAATCTCAATCCGATTTCTCGGAACCGACTTCAGATGAATCAATTCGGTCGCACTGCTTTGGCGCTGGCCGCGGATTTGGTTGGTCCCCAACAAGGAAGTCAGCAGAAAAAAGCAGCTTAAGAAAGTCCGGGCTTCAACCCAGCTACTCACCCTTCAGTCCGAACGCAGCCACCGCTTCCAAGGCAACGGGCAAATAGAGATTCTGTCCTTCAACGGCCCCGACGACAGGAACAATCGGCGCACTGACTCCTCTGAGTTCAAGTTGAGGAATTCTGGGGATCACTCCATAGGGGGCAAAGGTGGCGCGCACTTCGGCAGGGTTGATTGGTGGTTGTGCGGGTGTCCGGTAGCTAGAGCTGCTCGAAAAAGTTGGCAAGGCCGGCTTCTTTTTCTTCCTTGGAGGTTTAATTTTCGGATTCAGTGAGTCGAGCCAGCGAACGGTAGTGTCGTCGAATTGCTGCTGAGCAATTCGTTGCCCCGTTCCCATGTGAAATACTCTCATACTCCTGTCATCAGCGACATAGGCTAGAGGCCCGCCGAGTGCGACTCGGGGATAGTAGGTTCTCGAAAAGGTTGAGTTTCCAGAGATGTGAATCGTGAGGGGTGGTCGTCCCAAATCGACGTCCAAGGCGATCAGGGAAGTATTGTTCTGAAGAATGACACGACCCGCTGCATGACCAACGAGCACGCCTTGAAGGTTCATCGCAGCTGGTTGATTTACAAAATTCCCAGATGGAGCGATCGGGAAATTTGTTACCATCTTTGACACGGCGCTTGGAGATTGCAGCAGAAGAACATCGCCACTAAGAATCGCTCTTTTTCCTGAATGAGATTGAGTGACCCAAGTTGGCACTGAGGCAGCTAAACGAAGCCGCGCTGAGAGGCCGCTCGGTTGGGTGCTACCGTACCGATAACTGCGTGGAGACTGACGGAATTGTTGTCTCGGCTTCCCTAAACTGTAGTCAATGATGGCTGCTGTAGAGGAGAGTCCGTAACCTGAACTGACCCTGGAACTCAGCGTGGATGAGAGGCCAAGGAGAGTGTTCGACTTTGGATTTCCGGGTGCTTTTGGCTGCTTGCTCACAAGCGCTGGATCATCAGATTCGGCCTCAAGGCTGATCGGTAGAACTTGGACGCGTCGACTGTCGAAGCTCCATAATGGAGCTCCTGTTTTTGCGTCAAGAAGCCCCGCAGCTCCAGCATAACCAAAGACTCGTCCTTCCGAATAGCTGATTCCGGTGCTCCATTTTTGCTGGCCGGAAATGGTTGGCGGATCTTGTCCTTGAGCCCCTAGATCGGTTTCCCAAGCCAGCTTTCCGCTACCTTCTTTGTGAGCGGAGACGCGTGAGCGACTGGGGTCGAGAAGAAAGACGAACCCATCACCAGTAGCAATCCGGTAGAAGTCCTGGCCTTGGCCAGATGTATGTTGGTAACTGTAGCCATAGGATGGAGCTGCTGATTGCTTCGGCGGCGCTGGCGGGGGAATTAGAGCATCCCAGATCAGTGTCCCGTTGGTGGCTGAAAGGCACTCCAGTCGGTTTCGACGGATCCGAAAGATCTGCTGGCCGACGATTTTGACATCTGGTGCCAAATCTGAAATCCGACTGTCGTTGTTTACATTGGTCTGACCCGGGATCGTCGGGATGGGAGCTCGCAAAGCGTTCGACGAGTTGTGAGCGGCTCCGTTCTCCTTTGTCTGCCAAACCAGCTTGCCGGTCAAATCGCTGATTCCGTAAAGATCACCTGCTGCGTTGCCAATGATGACAACGTTGAGGTCGCGGATCGGTTCGATGAACGAAACCGGTGAGTTAAACCGCGTTCTAAAAGCCCATCGAACCTCCATTTCACCAGAGATTGGGGACACTGCCTCTGGCGTCTCTTCAGGTTTAGGGGCTTGCTTCTCAAGAAGATTCAGAGCGCTGGCTAGAGTTGCCGTGATTCCATCAGGAAAGGCGATCCGAATCCGATCGTGATCGAGTTCGATTGGCTTTGGCTCAGCTTTGGGATTCTCGTTCGATTGTTTCAAGAGAAGCATTTCTTCGACGCCTAAAAGAAACTGATCTCGCTCGCGGCCAGCGATGTCATCCTGCCCGGTTAAGACCGCTGCGTATGCGCGGGCCCAGGGCGCCCAAAGGGTGCGTTCGGCAGAACCTCCAACCTCCTCTGCGAGACCGGCAAGGCGACCGATTTCCGCGCCGCGAACTCCGCTAAGCTTTCCGTCATTTCGGGAAGACTGGGATAGGATCCGGGCAATCGAACGCCAGCATGATGCTCCCAAGTGATTCTGGACAAGAGTTTTCGTTTCGCCCGTTAGCGGTTGTCCCGAGGCACCGAGGAGCAGTTGGCGTAGTGAAGTCCGCATGCTGTCCTCGTCACTGTCGAGTGCGTATTGCTGAATCAAGTCTTCCCAGTGATTCAGCCCGTTCGGTTCGAGCTCAATCGCCCGGCGAATGGCTTCGGTGAGTTTTTGCTGATGCCCGATCGTTACCAGAAGAGGCTTGGCATCGGCCACAAGCTCTGGGGCCATGACCAAACTAAAATCGACGACATCTAGAGTCTCGCGAAGAAGGTCGGTTCTCCCTGAGGTGTTGTAGAGCTTAGCCAACCGGATACGGTTTTCTGGAGCGAGGTCTGGAGCAGCTTCGAGAAGGGTCTTCAATTCTTTCTCAAGTTCAACAGTTCGCTCCTTGTCGCCTTCCAGAATTTGCACCAGCATCGTTCGGATTTCGACAGCACCTGGATCGGACGGATCCAAGCTCTTGAGTCGCTCCCGCAGAATCGATTCGAGTAGTTTGTTTTCATCATTCAGTGCGACGCCTGCGATATCGCTGAGAGCTAGAGTGCGACCAGCTCCTTGAGTAAGTTCGGCTTTGGAACTCCCTGTAAGTCCGTTCTCTTCGGTCTTCGCTTCTTCACGAAGTCGATTTTGTTCACCGGCGATGAACGGGGTGACACCGCCTAAGCTGTCCCAGAATTGAACCCCAGTTTGCAGCCATTGGCGGTAGCGAGGTAGGGTGTCGGCATCGGCTCTCAGGGCGTCGAGAAGTTCACTTCCCTGCTTTTGATCTCCCGTTCGACCATAAAGCTCGACAAGTAGCAACTGCAGCCCGAAACCAGTTCCTTCGTCCAAGGTTTCAAGGCGGGTCTCCAGGGCTTTCCGGGCCTGTGTATGCATCTCTTGAGCGATGAAGAATTGTACGATTTCCGTTAAGTCCTCCTCTGCTGCTCCGAAAGCGATGGCACCATCCAGCACTCGTTGGGCCGCAGCTCGGTTACCCAATGCAATCAGGGTTGTGGCCAATTCTTGGCGAACATCTAGGCGTTCAGGTTCGGCCTCGATGACGCTCTCGTAGATATCCGTCGCGTCATGAGCCAGACTCATTCTTTTGAGGAATCGAGCCAGTTCTAACATTCGGTCGCTCCGATCTGCTTCGGGGATCGACTCCATCATCGGAGTGACGGATTTATGAGCTTCTTCGCGCCGACCAGCCAAGAACAAAGACTGCACCAAGCGGTAGAGAAGGTCACTGCGTCCAGGACGGCGATCGAGGCGGGCGACCAAAAAATCTGCCGCCTCGTCATGAGCGGACAGGCGGTCGAGAATATCGAGTAACGCCTTCTCAACGCGGTCGGATTCGGGGAGTTGGCTGGCGGTCTTCGTTAGAGTATCCGCAGCTTCGCGGCGCAGGCCGAATGCGTTTTGGAGCTCGGCTAATTGGAGCGCGGCGCCCTCTGACCGCGGATTGGCAGCCCATTCTTCGGCCGCTACTGCCAGCATTGCCTGGCGTTCTTCTCGGCCTTTGATCAAACCGACCCGTAACGACAAAATTTCACTCCTGCGCCAGAACTCCAGAGTGACCCGGTCGAGCAACGCGTCCAGTCGGGCTGCTGCTTCGTCAGTGCGGTCGGCAGCCGCCAATGCTTCGCCTAGAGCGAGTTCAGCATCGATCGCGACTTCGGGAGGAAGTTGACCAGAGAGAATCGATTCCAGCGTTGAGCAGGCCATATCGGGAAGCGAAGCGTCGAGCATTTTCCGAGCTAGACTGATTCGGCGATCAGGGGCGATTTGAGTGTCTTCGGCAAGGGCTTCTAGCTGCTTTTTGGCAAGATCACTGCGCCCAGCTTCGAGAGCTTGATCAATCAGCTCACGAGTCCATCGAAGGCGGCGCTCGGGGCGTTTGGTGAGCTCAACGGCTCGAGCAAATTCTTCAATGGCTCCACGACCTCCGACCCCAGCTAGTATTTGAGCATGAACGTAGGCGACGAGGGCATCGTCAGGCAAATCCTTGGCTGCCTTCGCAGCAATGTCGCGGGCATCTGACCTACCCAAGGCATGTAGGATCCTAGCCAGAACGATCCGACCACCTGGATCCTTCGGATACTGCCTGATGTGGCTACGATAGAGCCCTACCAATTCGTCAGCCCTTCCATCGCCACGGTAGAGCTTTAGCAATTCCGCAGTCGGAATTTCTAACGAAGGGTCGTAGTGAAGAGCCGTCCTTAATGCGATCGAACGCTTCTCAAAAACCTCTGGGGAGGTCTGCTTAGACTCTGTTGTGTCTGCGTTCTGGGCCTCGGTCGAAACCGTTACTGCTCCAAAAAACAAGGCCAGCCCAATCCGGAGAACAGGCAGCCCTTTTCGACAAATCGAACGCGGGCCAGCGACGCGTTTCGGTTTAGATTTAACCGGCGTCACAGAATCGCTTACGTTCATTTTTCTTAGATAGGCTAGGCGGCGCTGCCAGGTGCTTTGACTCCGTTGATGATCGAGTCCAGCAGGCCTTCGACATCGAGTGATTCGGCTTCGCCCTCGAAGTTGAGGATTGTTCGGTGTCGGAGGGCAACTTTGGCAGCGCGCCGAATATCGGCATCCGTAGCTGCTGTTCGACCTTCCAGAAGAGCGTATGCTTTCGCGCCGCGGACGAGGGCCTGAAGCCCGCGTGGGCTCGACCCATAGGCAACGTAGCGCTTCACCTGATCAACGGACGTGTCGGAATCGGGGTGGGTAGCGAGAACAATTTCAGCCGCATAAGATACGTAGGGATCAGCGATCGGAACGTGTTCGAGCGCCTGTTGCATGGCCATGATCCGGCCGCGATCGAGAACTTGTTTCAGGTTAGCTCCGGTCGATCCAGTGGTGCGTCGGGAAATTTCTACCAGAGCTTCGAGGTCGGGGAACGGGACGTGAACCTTAAACAAGAAACGGTCGAGTTGGGCTTCCGGAAGCGGGTAGGTGCCTTCCATTTCCATCGGGTTCTGGGTAGCCAGCACGAAGAAAGGCTGAGGCAGAACGTGGGTTTCACCACCAGCAGTGACCCGGCACTCCTGCATGACCTCAAGGAGGGCGGCCTGAGTTTTCGGCGTCGCACGGTTGATCTCGTCAACCAACACAATGTTAGCGAAGACTGGGCCCTTTTCAAAGTGCAGCGTCCGCCTTCCATTGCCGTCTTCATTGACGATCTGGGTTCCCAGAATATCGGCGGGCATGAGGTCTGGAGTGCATTGGATGCGCCCAGCTTCGAGTCCCAAGACTTCCGATATCGTCTTGACGAGGAAGGTTTTTCCCAATCCGGGAACGCCTTCCAGAAGCACGTGTCCCCGAGCGAAGATCGCGACCAGTGTATCGGTCAGCAGGTCGTCGTAGCCGACAATCGCTTTTTGGATCTCAGTCTTAAGGACGCCGAACGAATTTCGGAAGTCATCCCATTGCGCGGCCAGCTCGGTGGCTGTTGGCGCTTTTGTCGAAGCCTTGGGCGACGATGACGCAGCAGATTTCTGGGCAGTCTTTTTCGCAGCCGTTTTTTTAGCAGCGGACTTCTTCTTCGTTGTGCTCTTCGTAGCCATTGTGGGGAAGTCCGAGTGTCGGTTGCCAAGCGATGCTAGACAAGCCGAAAACACCTCGGGATCTGGAAGGGTTTCTGAAACTCACGCGTGGTCGGTCTCAGAGACCCGAGAGTTGGTGGCGATTTCTATCTAGCCTTTGTGGGCAATGCACTCGATTTCGACCATCGCACCGAGTGGTAATCCTGCCACAGCTACGGTGGCTCTGGCTGGTTTGTGGTCACCGAAGGTTTCAGCATAGATGGCGTTCACAGTCGGGAAATCAGCCATGTCGGTCAGGAAAATGGTCGTCTTGGCGACATCGTTAAACGTGCAATCAGCAGCAGCGAGAACGGCTGACAGATTGACAAATACCTGCCGAGTTTGTTCTTCGATGCCTTCGACTAGTTTCATCGATGACGGGTCGAGAGGGACTTGGCCTGAGCAAAAGAGCAAATCGCCGACTTGGGCCGCGTGGGAGTAGGGGCCGATGGCTTCAGGGGCGTCGGATGCGTTGATCGTCGTTGGAGTCATAGTGCGAGAAGGCTTCCTTCCCCGAGCTCTTTAGTCAAGTTGATCGGATCCCACGAATCTGGCCTTGCGAAAACCAGTCCAAGACCGTTGGTTCGCAGTTCGCTCATTATGGCATCTTCCGCTATTCCACCGCTCTCGATCGCGATTATTGCGTGCAACGAGGAGACTACGATCGCTCGCTGCATTCAAAGTGCAGCAGAGTTGTCGCCTGATCAGGAAGTGATTGTCATTGATTCCGGATCGACAGACTCAACTCGAGAAATCGCGCGTGGGTTAGGCGCACGGGTGCTTCACAATAAATGGACAGGGCATCGAAATCAAAAAAACGTCGCTCTCGGTCGGTGCTGTCATGATTGGGTTTTGGCCCTCGATTGCGATGAAGAGGTCTCCAATGAACTTCGGAACTCTATCGTCGATTTTTTTGAAAGCGGAGCTGACAAGCAGTTTGTTGCCGCATCAATGAACCGAAAGGTCTGGTTCATGGGCCGCTGGATTAAGCATGGCGACTGGTATCCTGACGCCAAAGTCCGTCTATTTCGGAGGAGTCAGGCGCATTGGGGTGGCAGTCATGAGCACGACAAGGTGGCCCATGAGGGAGATGCGAAACATTTAGCAGGTGATCTCCATCACTTCTCGTTTCCAGACACCAATCGCTACATCGAGAAAATTTCCGTCTTCTCCGATGCCTATCTGAAGCGTGAGCTCAAGAAGGGCCGAAAGTGGAATTTCTTCCGGAACACGTCTCGACCAATCTGGAGATTTTTTCGCGCTTATGTGATCCGCCGCGGCTTCCTCGATGGCTTCCCAGGATTTTGGATTGCGACAGCAACCGCATTTCAGACATTCGTTCGCCATAGCCGAACCTACGAGCACGAGAATTCGGCCCCACCTCCCGAGCTAGCGACCAGAGCATCCAGCCAGCTTCAGTCCGAAAACATCTAATGAAGATTGCTGTCATTTACGACCGATTTGTCCGGGGTGGGGGTCTCGAAAACTACCTCAGCGATTTCGTCGGCCACTTAATTTTTCGAGGGCATGAGATCACGGTAGTCACCACGCGCACCGATGCCGAAACTCAGGCAATAGGAGCTGAAATCGTCCGCCTGCGTCCAGGAGGTCTGACACCGGCTGGAAGAATAGCCGATTTCGACCACCAGGCGCGGATTGCCGTCGAAAAGATCGGTGCCGAAGTTAGTATCGGGTTCGGTCGGACGACCAGTCACGATTTGCATAGAGCTGGCGGAGGATGCCACAAGGTTTATAATGAATTGCTGTCCCCGATTAAAAGACTTAGCAGCAAAAATCGGCGAGAATTGCAGCTCGAGCGGGAACTTTACACCTCGGGTAGGACGAAGCATTTCGTGGTCAATTCAACCATGGTCGCTAACCAGCTTCGCAACATCTATAATTTGGAAAGTAGTCGAGTCAGCGTGATTCACACTGCGGTCGATACCGAGCGCTTCTGCCCCGACCTTTATGAGGGGCGAACACTGAAACGCGATATTTGCGCCGAGTTGCGGATTGATCCGGAGGTTCCAGTCTATCTGTTTGTGTCCCTAGGGCATCGCCGTAAAGGATTGGACGCAATCATGGAAGCTTGGCCGGAGATCGATGGCCATGTCTGGATCGTCGGAAATCCGCTCGACAAAACCTACCTGAAGGCACTCCGGAAAATGGGCTTGGAGCGAAAGGTTTTTCACCTCGGCCGCAAACCTGACCCGACTCCATACTACCGGGCTGCTGATTTCTTTCTCCATCCAACACTCTACGATGCGTGTGCCAATACAGTCCTCCAATCCATGGCCTGTGGGGTTCCCGGATTAATTTCCAAGCATGACGGAGCTTGCCAATTTGTCGATGATTCGACCGGTTTTATCTTAGAGAATCCATGGGATCCTCAGTGCATCATCGACACTGTCATCCGCGCTAATGCGGTTTCGGCTGAGGATCGGTTGAAGATGGCACAGGCGGCTACACGAGCCGTATCGCACCTCTCTTGGGACTACCATTTGGGATCTTGGATGACAGTGATCGATCAGAAACTCGGTTAGAATTCGCTTTGTCACGGGCACGGAATCAAATTGAGCCATGGACAAATAGATCTCGGTAGAGAGGTTCTTGCCGAACAGGGTGTTGAAAAAGGCGGTGACTCGTCGCGGAGCCTCATGTGATCGAGGGTTAGGAGCGAGGATCAAGTGGATGAACATCCATGCGTGACGAGTAACAACAACCTCGTTCACATGTTCACATGAGGTTACACCCGAAGGGTTTGCTCAGCCTTCCATTCGGCAAAGCCGCTTTTCTATTCAACGATTCCTTCAAAACGACGGGTTGCCGAGTTTTTTAACACCCTGTTAAGTTAGGCTATGGGGTCTTTCCTTGCTCTGGTGATCATCGTCTTAGTCGCACTGCTCGTGGTGAAAATCGGGTCGAGTGCTCTTCAATTGACTGGGATGTCCCGGTCAGTGGCACGATTTCAGGCGTCCTCGGCGTTCTTTGGAGTGGGCTTCACCACGAGCGAATCTGAACAGGTGGTGAGTCATCCCGTCCGCCGAAAGATCATCCTGCACCTCATCATTGCGGGAAATATAGGACTCACGTCCGCCTTGGCGACCCTACTCGTGACAATGATGGATAGTAATGAGCGAGGTCTAGGAATGACCTTTGCTTGGCTGGGCATGATTGGGCTGGGCGTTCTGGCGATCGCGCTGTTTTTCAATCTTCGACTCGTCAGTGAGCCGCTCGATCGGTTTTTGAGAGCTACACTAGAAAAGGCCGGAATGAAGCGGATCGTCGATTACGATTATCTTCTCAATCTTCAGGACGGATACTGTGTCTATGATGGTGAGATCAAAAATGATCATCCGTGGATCGGTAAGGAACTGAGCGAAGTCCGACCAGCAGATCTGGGCGTGATTGTTCTGGGAATCTATCGAGATGAGGGTAAATTCGTCGGAGCACCTACCAAAGATACCTCGGTGGCAAAAGGCGATATCCTGATGGTCTATGGCCGGGATGAGGATGTGACTGGGATCTTTGAATGCAGAGATCAGAACGTGACTTAGACGATTCTGGGAAGGGGGGGGTGGTCAGCTGTTCTTCGGGAATCTCTCTGAAGAGGCTGCAGAGTTTGAAGAGAGGCTAATAGAACTCAGGGAAGTATTTCCAAACATTCATTAATCCAGCGCTTCCACCTTGATACTAGCTCCGCTGGTCGAGGTCGGCCTTGAGGTTCTCTATAAGCTTCTCGCTCTCGCGACGGGCTTCATTCTTGGTATGGGCGGATGTATATCCCTGAAGCGATCTCCCCGACCTAAGATCCGTAACCGTGACCTTCGCTCCTCTCGCTCCCGTTCCGTTTGCCCCGTGCCTGAATGCGGACTTCGTGAAATCGACTCGAACCTCCCAGCGAGATTTCTCGGCCTTCTTCTTGGGCTTGCGCTTCTCTCTCATTGTTCAATCAGGGCTCCAACGAATTCTCTGATCGATTAAATCACCTTTCTTCGTGCGCTCCCGAAGTTGTTTCCAGTCGAGTGATTGACCGTCGGTGGTTCGAGGAGACGAAATCACCATGATGCGACGGGACGACTCGACCGGAGTTGAGAGGAGATTAGACAGCTTCACGCCCTTCAGTCGACCGTGAGGATGGTCGTAGTCTACGAGGATATCCTCGGGACTGATCGCTGCCTCGCGTTCCATCTTATTGAGATAAGGTTCAGATCACTCAAATCGACCAGAGAGCGGTTCTGCGAGTGTGTTGAATTTAGTGTCCATTCGCTTGTTAGAGCCGCGATGTTCTAGCATGGAGTCTCTCAGGATCATCTCTCTGATTAATGATGGCGTGGACGACAATACGCCTGCCCTCTTGAGCGTAGTAGATTCCGTATGGGGTTCTGAGAACTAGCTTCCGTCGGATGTTGGAGCCCTCAAAGGGCGACCCCATGTTTGGTTGTTTCTTTAAAGCTCAAGGGTTGCGTCTATCCGGTTTTGTAGCGGATCGCCGAACCTTGAATGAGCCTCAAGTAGGTCATCAAGGGCGGAACGGAGCAGAACGACTTCCACTACCTCTGGGCAAGTTGTCGCTTTGCGTCTTCCCAGGATATGACGGACTCTGGATCGGACTCGGATTCCTTTCGCCGCGCTTCAAGCAGGGTTCTTACCGCAGAATCGAAAGGAATAGAGGCTTCATCCTCCGCCACCTGTTCCCAGAGTTCGTTCGCGAGGATATAGCGCTCCTCGGCAGACAGGTCGGAAATCGCTGGGATGCTCTCCAAAATCATGGCTTATTATCGATCAGCGCAGGGCTGCAAGCAAGGGGCTTCAATTGACCGCCTGTTCTTGATCTCACTTACAATACAATTTCGGGTTCCTCTTTGCTACCCGAAGAGTTGTGGATTGGGGAGATGAGGAATCGCGGTCGGATCCTTACTGGGGCGGCAGAAATACGTGTATATCACGCATCGCGATAGAGTGCGCTGACGAGCCATATTGCTGGAATGCACATGAGCCAGATCCCATGGTCGCGAATCCAGACCGCGGTTGGGTTTCAGCGGAAGATGTCTGAATCGGGATATCCACAAACTTTGAGGATCGCTCCAGTGCCCATTGTCCCAAGCACCATCACAACATACTGCATCGCGACGATCACCGAGAACGGCTTGTGTTCGGAGAATAGCCTCATGTGATCAGTGACATTACTCGTTCCAACATTCCGGTAACCGTTCGCTCTTGTCGAGAGTTTGACGCAGGATCGTGACAATGCGACGTCGCTCGCCGAGCGTCAGGTGATCGAAGTTTCCGGTCTCGTCTTGGCCATCGAGAATAACCCAGAGGCGACGGTAGATAACATCCTTCAGAGCCGGATGGAGCGACTGAAACGCGCTCGAATAGATCATGTAGCTACACCGGTTTTTGAACATCCGGTTTAGGAGGTGGAAGTCCTTGAGCGAGTCTCCCTTTGCAGATTTTCGGGCATTGGCTTGAAACGCATTCTGAAAATCGGGGCGGCCGTCGATGCCGTCTTCGGGCAGTGCGGCCTCGTCACAGAACAACATGTAGCCGATTACTTTCTCGGCATAGGATTGGGCGACAGAGGCTGACGAACCTTCCAAATCGTCAGCAGTTTTTGCTTCCGTCAGATCCGGATAAAGTGTCCGAGAGATCCTCAGACTGCTGGTGAAATAGTGGCTGGCCTCTGTCAGCCGGTTGAGCATGCCAACCTGATGTTCCAAGACCATCAACGCAACAATGTCGCTGTCGTCGCGGAGATACGGCTCGGTGTTGATCAGGCTGTCGAGGGACTTGATGTTAGCGCCCTTCTCGGAATCAAACGCCGCTTTCCGTGTCGATTCGACCCAAGTCGAAACCACGTTTCCCATGTGGCGAGCATCACCATGCATTCCGGTAACATACCAGCCTCCCCAGCGCTCTTCGATTGGGCTTGAGTGGTCGGTCAGATGAGAACCAGCAGCTAAGATTGGTTGGCCGGATTCCGCCGTGAACAAAGACCGAATCATGACACCCGGGACATTCCTTGTGCGAGATCCTTCATGGCAACCTAGGCAGTCTTCGGATGCCATGATCCTAGGTGTTGATCGGCCGGGTATACGCTCAACAGCAAAGAACAGGGGGCCTACTTTAGGATCATGGCTGATCACCTCAACCATTCCGCCTTGAACCCAACCAATGTAGACATCGTCCGAATAATAGAGCGCCCGCGGGTGTTTCGGATCGATTCGCGATGTCTGTAGACTGGACTTGGAAAAGACGAGAACCTGTGATTCGACAGGAACTTGAAGGGACTTGAGGATGTCGGTCAGGAACTCCTTTTCGCTGCCTAACCTAACGGTCTTTGAGCCCGACTTGATCGCTTGATCGAGAATCGAAACTGGGTCGGTGAGTTGATTTTCGGTTTTAACACCGTCCGCAAATACACCCACAGGCCCGGTCAGCAAGGCGACCAAAATCCATGAGAATAGAGCGGATTGACGCACGACGGTTTTGATAACGAGAGAAAGGGAGATTCTTTGTGAAGATGGCTATTTATCTTCCACAACAGCATCCTTCAGTGAGCCGAATAGTTCAGACCCCATATCTTTTCCATGGTCGTAGGTCTGGATCTTGATCAATTCGCCATTCTCGTCCCAGTAGGTATTCGTCCCGTGGCGAACACCATTTGAGTAGTAGGTTTCCGATCGCTGTGTGCCGTCAGGATCAAATTCCGTGACGATCCCGTGGGCAACGCCCTTTCGAAACTCCCAACGCCCTTTGAGAGGGGAATCGGCCTCCTTTGATTGTTTCTGAAGTGCGATTCCAGTAAATGGAGCGCCGTCTAGATAGTAGACATCGTCTTTCCAGTCGAGAGCGGCGTAGTCGATCGCTTTTTTTGTTCCAGAATCGCAACCCACAAAAGCTAGGCAAAGGAGACTCACGGCGAGCCGCAGAAAGCGGAGACTTAGTTGCCTGAACATCCAAAACCCTAAGATCACTGCGGTTGTTCTGCGAATGATATTATCTGGGGTTCCCACTGGGCAAAAATTGATCAAGTCTACGAACCGTCGAATTATAAAGCTGAGCGTCGCTTTGTAATTGTATCCTCGCCAGAAGGGGCCAACGTCGATAAGTCGATTCGCCGTTTTTCTAGGCAATCACAAATTTTTCATTCCGATGGCTGAATACACATCCGATTTTCGTCGTCAGGTTCCCAACCTGCCGAATCTCAAACCAGGCAATCTCCTCTGGTTTCTCCTTCCGGCCCTGATCGTCTTCTTGACCTTCACCAGCTTTTTCGTGGTGGATAAGGATGAGGTCGGCGTTGTTCTACGCTTTGGCAAGTATGTCCGAACCGCAGGGCCTGGTCTCAACTTCAAGTTGCCGCTTGGAATGGAGAAGGAGACCAAGATCCAGATTAAGCGTCAGAAGAAGATGGAGTTTGGTTACGGTTCCGAAGGCCGTGGCAAGTATGGCCAAACCGCCTCCTACCAGCAGACAAGAGCCCTGGAGAAAAGCATGGTAACAGGTGACCTGAACGCCGCCCTTGTAGAATGGGTGGTTCAGTATCGGATCAGCGATCCCAAGGCGTTCATGTTTGAAGTTCGCAATCCCGAAGACACCTTGCGCGATGCGTCGGAATCAGTGATGCGCGAAGTTGTTGGCGACCGCACGGTCGACGAAGTCATCACGATTGGTCGTGGCGAAATCGAGGAACAATCCAAGATCAAGCTCCGCGCATTGGTCGAAAAATTCGGTCTCGGTCTGATTGTCGATCAGGTGCAGCTTCAGAACGTCAACCCACCACAAGAAGTCCAAGCCTCGTTCAACGAAGTCAACGAAGCCCAGCAGCAGCGCGAGGAAGCGATCAACATCGCCAACGGTGAATACAACAAGGTCATCCCTAGATCTCGAGGCGAAGCAGAGCAGAAGATCAGCGGAGCCGAAGGTTACGCCCTTCAGCGGATCAACGAAGCGGAAGGTGACGCCAATCGCTTCAAGGCTCTGTTCGCAGAATACCAAAAGGCTCCCGAGGTCACCCGTCAGCGGATCTACCTCGAAACCATGGCAGATGTCATGCCGACACTCGGATCAAAAGTGATCATGGATAGCGGCGCTCAGCAGGTGCTTCCACTTCTCAACCTCGGCGGTAACACTGCCCTTCCCAGCTCTGGCAATCGCTAAACGCCAACTTCTATTTCCCAACTACTATGAAGCTCGCCTTCTCATCACTCGGCCTAATTATTTTCGCCGCGATCGCCATTCTCGTTGCTAATTCCGCTTACACGGTCAACGAACAGGAACAGGTCGTGATCACCCAACTCGGTCGTCCAGTCGGTGATTCCGTTGTCGACGCAGGACTCCATTTTAAGAAACCATTCGTCCAACAGGTAAACCGCATCGATAAGCGCTTCCTTGAGTGGGATGGTGACCCGACGGAAATGCCGACGAAGGACAAGACCTACATCATCGTTGATACCTTCGCGCGTTGGAGAATCGCCAACCCTCTTGAATACTTCGAGAAACTCAGTGACGAGGGTAGTGCCCAGTCGCGACTCGATGACATTCTGGGTTCCGAAACTCGAAACGCCGTCGCTAAGCACGAGTTGATCGAGATTGTTCGGACTACGAAAGATCGCAAGCCGCTCACCGACGACATTCTCGGAGATGCCTCAGAGGAAATCAGCACGCTCTATCCGATCAACAAAGGGCGCACGATTCTCGAAACAGAAATCTACGCTGCGGCGGTCGACAAGCTCTCAGAATTCGGCATCGAGCTCCTTGATATCCGATTCAAGCGGATCAACTACAACCCTCAGGTGGAGAAAACGATCTTCACCCGAATGATCTCCGAGCGTCGTCAGATCGCCGATCGGTTCCTCTCTGAAGGTGCTGGAGAAGCCGCGAAGATCATGGGTAGCAAAGAGCGTGATTTGAAAGAGATCGCTTCGAAGGCCTACAAGCAAGTTCAGACCATTCGTGGTGCCGCTGACGCTCAGGCGACTGAGATCTATGCGGATGCCTACAATCAGTCTGCTGATGCCGCGGACTTCTATGCGTTTTTAAAATCGATGGAGGTCTACACCAGCGTTCTGGGTCGTGATAGCACCCTCATCTTATCAACCGACAGCGACTTGTTCCGCTTCCTAAAAACGATGGACGGTGATGAGTCTAACTCGGCGGCCGCTGACGTGCCTTCACGACCGCGCCGTAATTCACCGTTGCCCGTTGGCTTTTAGTAGCCAGAGTAAAACTTCGTCGGTCGACGCCGACAAATTCCAAATCCGACCACCCGTACTGACATGTTCAAACGTCTCTCCAATCTAATTAAAGGCTTCTTCGGAATGTTTGTTTCCGATCTTGAGAAGAAGAACCCTGAGGCTCTTCTCGAGGTCGAAAAAGAGAATCTCCGTGCTCAAATCGCCAAGTACAACAAAGGCCTAGCGACTCACGCTGGGCTTTGTGAGCGCTTAATGACTCAGGTCAAAAAGCTGGAAAAGCAGGAGACTGAACTTCGTGCGAAAACCGCCGCGAACCTCAAGGCTGGAAATAAGAAGTTAGCTGGTCAGTTTGCCGTTCGCTTGCAAACCGTTCGCGCGGAACTCGAAGAGAACAGGGCGCAGCTCGGCGAGGCAGAGATAACCTATAAGGAATTGGTCACAGCTCGTGACGTTTCGATCAAGGCAGCCCGCGATAAGATCAACGACCTCAAGCGTGGCATTGACGAGATGAAGGTTAATCAGGCCATGGCCGAGCTCAACGAGATGGCTTCAGGAATGATTTCCGAGATCGGCGGCAGTGGCGACACCCTAGATCGTCTTCACGAGATGGTGGAAGAAGAGCGTTCGCAAGCAGCGGGCCGTGCTCGAGTCGCCCGTGATTCCATCGACACCACGGAGATCGGTGAAATGGCAGCAGAACAGTCAGCAATGGAAGATATGGCTCTGGCTGATTTCGCGGCCTCCGAAGGTATTGTTGTTGATGAAGCCGACAGCGTTTCTGAGGGTGGAGATGATGGCGAGAAAGCCATGGGCCCTCAGGAGAATGCTTAAGGTCTGATTCATTCGAGTTATTTCTTAGAATCCGGGTATCCGAACATGGGTGCCCGGATTTTTTGTGGGGAAACTCTGGAGCATGGACAGGAAGCATCTTTGTGGCAGGTGGCAAAATTGATCAGACCTTCCCTGGAGCGCACAGTTGGTGCTCGCTTTCTGGGTATGACTGCCGACTGTCGGCTTAAGCTGGTAGCAGTCTTCCTTTCGGATGTCTGGAAAATCCCCGTCAAGGCATCCCGACAGCGCGCAATACTACGGCCAAGGTTTAGTTACGGTTACTCACAATGAACGTTCTACAGATCGACCTCGCTGATTCCACTGCACGCACAGCCGTCGAAGCGTCATCACATTTGGGAACAGGTTTTGATCCGTCGTCACCCTTCACTCAGGAGGCTGACCGGCACCTTCAGGTATTATCCGATGGCCAGATGGTCGCACGGGCCTCACTCTGGTGGACGAACTCACCACATCCTGGGCTCGGAGTTCTGGGACACCTAGCGATTAAGGATGGCGATGAAGCGCTCGAAGCTTCGAGGTCGCTGCTGTCAGCCGCTGAGTCAGAGTTGTCCAAGGCTGGTTGCCATACCGTCGTTGGGCCCATGGATGGCAACACTTGGCGAAGCTACCGATTGGTGACTTGGAGTACTCCGGGAGTGCCTCCGTTTGTTCTCGAACCTCAAACACCTGCGGCTTATCCGGGGTTTTTGGAAGCCGCGGGGTGGGAAAGGCAGGCGACCTATTCATCTTCAAGGCTAGCCCTCGATCCGCCAGATGAGCGTGCCCGTCAACGCGTCGACCGCTTAACAAAAAGGCTCGATCGTGAAGGAGTTTCGATCCGTTCTATTGACCTTAGTGATTTGGTTGGAGAACTCGGGCGCTGCCACGAATTGGCCGTTTCGGCATTCGCTGACAATCATCTCTACACGCCGCTCTCTAGGGAGGAGTTCATTGGAATGTATCAAAAGGTTAGCCCGCTCTTGATCGCGGACTTCATTTTGGTTGCGGAACGCAATGGTGAGGTTGCAGGACTGTGTTTTGCCCTGCCCGATACTCGGAACGACGGCTACCAAAACTTAATCGTAAAAACCCTCGCTGTGCGCCCTGACTGCCGCCGTCTAGGGCTCGGATTTGTCCTCACTCATCTCGTCCAAGAGGCAGGGCGTCTTGCTGGATTTTCTCATGCCATTCATGCCCTCCAATTCGAAGACAATGACTCTCTAAAAATTACTGACCGTCAAGGCGGTCGACCGGTTAAAAAACGCCGAAGTCGTCTTGTTCGATGACTTGTCAGCGGGTCCGATCCTTGAACATGCGCCCAAGGACGCTGACCTAATTGGCGTGGGCAAACGTGCGGGGCGCGCCTCTCCCAAGCAAGATCACGTCAGCCGCGTTCTGGTGGAACATGCCAAAGCGGGGATGCGGGTCGTCCGCCTTAAGTCTGGCGATAGTGGTATGTTCGGACGGCTTGAGGAAGAAATCACTGCGCTGGATACAGAGAATATTCCTTTTGAAATCATCCCCGGTGTCACCTCGGCCTCTGCTGCGGCTGCAACGGCTGGGATGCCCTTGACCCGCCGCCTGACAGCGCGACGTGGAACACCCCACGCTGCTCGACCGCGTCGAGGGCGCTGCTCATCAGGGTTTCGCCGAGCGCTTCAAAAAGCGTTTCGGTGTCGGGGGCAATGTGGACCGAGCCGTGCAGTTTCATGGTTTGGTGCTTTGGGGCTTCGGGGGTGGAGAGGTGGTCGAGTTGGTGAGGATATCGCGTAGGCGTTAGGCGTTAGGTCTTAGGCGTTAGCCGGAGCGCTGACGCGGGTGGGTGGGTGCTTTGGGAGGGCGAGGCTCCGACCGAGCCGGGGTGCCATGTGACGCGCGGCTCGGCGGGAGCCTCGCCCTCCCAAAGGGCGCGGGCGATCGCTTGCGTCTGGCTAACGCCTAAGACCTGACGCCTAACGCCCTCCGAGCCCCGCTCTCCTACTCGACCTTCTTGCCGAGCAAGATGCCCGTGAGCGCTTCCCCCCGCCGCCGCGGCTCTTCCTCGGCCAGGCAGGCGTAGCGCGACTCGGGGTCGGGGCTGACGGCG
>ENA-ORXR01000311-ORXR01000311.1-marine-metagenome-genome-assembly--contig:-NODE-311-length-72469-cov-3.986062_pt1 | contig 72469 bp, 55 predicted proteins | sample MGYA00237866_ERZ511479 | MGnify/ENA metagenome assembly ERZ511479 | reverse complement strand
TGCGTTTGTGGGCGGGTCGGTTACGCAGGTTGGGGTGGGTGAACCTGCGTTTGTGGGCGGGTCGGTTACGCAGGTTGTCGTAGTCGGGTCAGCCCAGGGTCAGAAGTGCGTTCTCGATGAGATAGCGGAACGCCACCATCCCCGGTCCCTGCAAATGGGTGCCGTCTTCGATGAAGTACTCGGGGTGGGGCGTCGATGCGGTGTACCAGTCGATGAGCCGGGCATTGCCGGGATAGCGGCTCACGTTGCGCGACAGCATGGCATTCACTTCGCCTTCCCAGACGACCGGCGCATGAACATTGACGAACAGCACCAGCCGGGTGCCCGCCAGCGCACTCATCACTCCGTCGAACATCTCTGTGGTGAAGTTGCCGTTGTTGCCGAGATGGATGACCACGACATCGTTGGCCAGTCCCTGCGCCCGCATCTCGCGCAGCTCGCCTGCGAGTTCCCACCATTGTCGGCCTATGCGCCCATCGATTGTCACGTTTGCGCCGATGCGGTACAGCTGACCCTGAGCGCCAGCCACAACCGAATCACCCACGATATGGATCTGGGATGCAACGATGTCGAAGGGCTCACTGAGCGGTGGCGGAGGCGGCAGTGGTGCCTGGGTCGGCGTGGGCTCCGGGGTCGGCTGCACCAGTTCGGCCGGGTCGAAGTCACCTGCGATCAGGGCAGCCGCCTCGGCGCTCACCGTGGGTGTTGGTTCGGGAGCAGGCGTGGCAGTCGGTGCCGGTGCATCGACCGGCACACCCAGTGCATCGACAGACGCGTCTGCGGATATCGGCTGCGTGCTGCTCGCGGCCGCCTGGTCGGCGGGACCACTCGCCACCTGGGTGACCGGCGAACGGTCGACGGTCGGGATCGCAACCGCGACCGCAGTGGTCGCCATGATCAGGCCGAGGGCTCCGGCGGTCACGAGTGCGATGCCACGTGGCGTCCGCAGCGTGGTCAGCACCGGTGTCCAGAACTGGCGTTGGCGTATGGGTGATTCGATCAGTCGATAGGACAGTTCCACGAGCCCCATGGTGATCACCAGGCGAATCAGCAGCAGGGGGTAGCCGTCGATGTCGACGTCGACACGAGGCCGAGTCAGCTGGTACACCGGCCAGTGCCACAGATAGATGCCGTAGGAACGAGTGCCGATCCAGCGCATGACCGGATTGCCAAGCACCCATGCCAGGTTGCCGCCAGGCATGGCCACCGCAGCGATAGCGATCACGGTGCATGTCGAAAGCGCCAGGAATCCACCGTGATAAAGCCGGATGTAGCTGCCCCATTCGATCACCCGATCGGTGAACCAGTAGTTCATGGCCACAACCAGCGCGAGGGAGATCACGCCGGCCACGTCGACGAGCCATCGACTGAAGCCGGTTGGGCTCCACGCCGGCCTGCCAGCAGGGCGGTGCCAGACCAGCGCCAGCGCGGCACCGACCAACAGGGCACCGGCGCGGGCGTCGGTGCGGAAGTACACGCTGGTGACATCGCCGTATTGCTCGACGCCGTCGAACAGCCGCCACATCAAGGTGGTCGACGCGGCAATGCCGCCAACGGTGAGCGCGAGTAATAGGCGACGTCCTCCGACTCGCAATGCTGCTGCCACGATCAATGGCCACACCAGGTAGAACTGTTCTTCGATAGCCAGAGACCACAGGTGCCGCAGTAGCGAGGGGCGGCCAGCGGCCTCGAAATACGACTCGTCGTTGGCGATCAACAACCAGTTGCTCACATAGAAGAGTGCGCCGAAGATCTCGGTTCGGATCTTGTCGAATGCATCGGTGGCGAAGAGCCCGGCCAACGCCACGGTGCCGGCGAGAAACACATACAGAGCTGGCAACAGGCGACGGGCCCGCCGGATCCAGAACTCTTTGAAATCGATCGAGTTGTTGGCTTCGTGTTCATTCACCAACAGCGCAGTGATGAGGAAGCCCGAGATGACAAAGAACATCTCGACACCCAAGAACCCGCCTTGGGGTTTCAGAAACGAAGCCACACCGCTCAGGTCCTGACCGTGATAGAGCACCACTGCGATCACTGCAATGGCGCGCAACCCGTCGAGGCCAGGCATATAGGTGAGGCCGAGACGTGTCTTCGCTGGGTGTTGGCGAGATGTTTGCGATGACACGAGACGTCGGGTGGGCCGGGATCTGGGACGACGAAGCAGCGGGCGAGCAGCTCGAAGCTCGATTCCACACTACGCGCCCGCGGACAGCAATCCGGGTCACATCCAGGCTGCAACAGGATTGCCATGTTGGGCGGCTGTCGAGTCGCAATAAACGTGTTGCGTTTGTGCGTGAGACGTGGTGGTGGGGCCTGCGTGGCTCACGAGCAGGTTCGGCGTCGCTGCCGCGAGAATTCGAGGCGGGATTGCGCCGTGAATGTCAGTGGGTCGTTCTATGTTGGAGCGATGACCGACCAACTCGCCGATTTCGATCGGCGACCCATGCGCTTCGGCAACGCCGACCACGATGTCTTTGTCGCTGGCTCCGGGCCCGTGGTGGCGATTTGCCCCGAGATGCCCGGCATTGCGCCCGGCGTCGCAGATTTCGGGCGCCGAGTGATCCAGGCGGGCTTCACGGTCTATGTTGCCTCGTTGTTCGGGGTTCCCGGCAAGGCTTTTTCCAATCGTTGTGTCGCATCGTCGGTCGCCAAGGCGTGCGTCCACAACCAGTTCCTGGCGTTTGCCCGCAGCAAGCGGGCGCCTATCACCAACTTCATCGGGGTCGAGATCGACTCTTCGCCAGGCAACGCTCACGGCGTTACCAAGGACGCTCACTCGGTGTCGACCGCCGAATATTCGACCGACCAAGACCACCCCACCAACCAAGCGATGGAGCTCGTGCTCGACCATTTCCGCCAGAAGCTGCTTCCATGAGTGTCGAGATCCTCGACGGCCTCAACCCCGACCAAGAAGAAGCCGTGCTACACAACAGCGGTCCGCTACTGGTGGTCGCCGGCGCCGGTTCGGGCAAAACGCGGGTGCTCACGCATCGCATCGCCCGACTGATCCAAGAAGAGAACGTGTCGCCGTTCGCCATCTTGGCGATCACGTTCACGAACAAGGCCGCGACCGAGATGCGCACCCGGGTCGAGGGCCTGATTGGTTCGGTCGCCCAGCGCATGTGGGTGTCCACCTTTCACTCGGCGTGTGTGCGCATTTTGCGTCGCGAGGCGAAAGCCATTGGCTATCCGTCGTCGTTCACGATCTATGACCATGCCGATGCGGTGCGTCTGACCAGCTATGTGCTGCGCGACCTGAACATCGACAGCAAACGAAATCCGCCCCGTTCGGTCCACTCCGCCATCAGCGCCGCCAAGAACGAAGGCCGCACGGCAGCCGAATTCATCGACATGGCAGGCTCGACCCACGAACGACGCATCGGCCAGGTCTTCGAGGAATACCAGCGGCGGCTCAAGGCCGCAGGTGCCATGGACTTCGACGACCTGCTCAGCGTGACCGTGCAGCTGTTCAAGAGCAATCCCGACGTGCTCGAAACCTGGCAGCGACGCTTCGAGTACATTTTGGTCGACGAGTATCAGGACACGAACCCGGTACAGAACGAGCTGGTGCTACTGCTCGCAAGCGCGGCCGGCAATGTGTGTGTCGTAGGTGACGCCGATCAGTCGATCTACCGGTTCCGCAAGGCCGACATTCGCAATATTCTCGAGTTCGAAAAGGCGTTCCCTCAGGCCACGACCGTGGTGCTCGAGCAGAACTATCGCTCGACGCAGAACATACTCGACGCCGCTAACGCCGTGATCGACAACAATCCTGATCGGGCGCCCAAGAAGCTCTGGACCGAGCAGGGACCGGGCGAGCTCATCACCCGCTATCACGCCGAAGACGAGATCGACGAGGCCACCTGGGTCTGCAATCGACTCTCGCTGCTGCACAGTCGCGAGCACTACAAGTGGGGCGAGATGGCGGTCTTCTACCGCACCAACGCCCAATCGCGCGTGCTCGAAGAACGACTGATGCGCAACGGCATCCCGTACAAGGTCATTGGTGGCACTCGCTTCTATGACCGCAAAGAAATCAAAGATGCCATGGCCTATCTCAAGTCGGTGATCAACCCCACCGACGAGGTCAGCGTCAAGCGGGTCCTCAACACGCCTCGTCGCGGCGTGGGCGACGGTTCGATCGCCAAGCTCGATCTGTGGGCGGCCCAGCACGGGCTCACCTTCATCGAAGCCCTCAAGCGGGCGCCCGAAGCCGGCGTGTCGGGCAAGGCCATCACCGGCATCACCAAGTTCCTGAACCTGTTGGCGACCGCCGAAGATCAGTTGGCCGAAGGTCCGGCCGACGTGCTCGATCACCTGCTCGACGTCTCGGGCTACCGCTCGGCTCTCGAAGCCGAACGCAGCGTTGAAGCCGACGGTCGCCTCGAGAACCTGGGCGAGCTCTTGGGCGCAGCACAAGATTTCGGCGACGTCGACGAGTTCCTGGAACAGGTCGCGCTGGTAGCCGACACCGACGCACTCGAACAGGAAGAAGAATCGTCGGTCATCCTCATGACCATGCACTCGGCCAAGGGGCTCGAGTATCCGGTCGTGTTCGTGATCGGCATGGAAGACGGCATCTTCCCCCACATGCGCAGCATCGGCGACCCTGAAGAACTCGAAGAAGAACGACGGCTGGCCTATGTGGGCATCACCCGGGCCGAACAGCGGCTGCATCTCACCCACGCTGCATCTCGCAACCTGTACGGCTCGAACCAGTACAACCCGCCCAGTCGCTTCCTCGACGAAATCCCGTCCGAGCTGGTCGACGAAGAAGAGTCGACCGCGTCTCGTCGCCGGAGCAGCTCACGACGCGGCCAGGATCGCTGGGACCAGACGCGCGAGTGGAAGGTCGACCAGGCTATGCGTGGCGGCGCCAAGCGCGAATCGCTCGGCACCAGTATCGCCGCTCCGGTGGCGGCATCTCGCAAGACCACCGGCGCACACGAAATCGGCCTCAAGGTCGGTGACGATGTCAAACACTCGACCTGGGGCGAGGGCGTGATCATCATGATCGAAGGCCAAGGCGAGAAGGCCGAAGCTGTCGTGCGCTTCCCCTCGGTTGGCGAAAAGCGAGTCTTACTCTCCTGGACCCCGCTCGAAAAGGTCTAATCGGTCCTCAAGGCCGGGTGGTCTTGGGCCGGTGCATGGTGGATGTCGCAGGGTCGCTGGTCGACGAGGGCGAGGCGGTGGTGCCCCTACAATCCGATGGCGGATTTCACCGGCGATGATTGTGCCGCGGCAACGGCCGGCGCCGCTTTGTGTCAGCTCGTCGATGGAAGTGACCCCAAATACTGCGAGGTCAGCGCGTTTGCCTACTTCGAGTGATCCCAGGCTGTGGTCCAGGCCCAGCGCTTGTGCGCCATGGAGAGTTGCGGCGCGAAGGAGGCGGTGGCTGAGGTCCGGCGGAGCCATACCGCTCGCGGTGGCAAGTCGGTGGAGCTCGGCGACATCGTCGAGGAGGTCGAGCGAGGGTGACGAGGTGAGCGAGTCGGTGCCGATGGCAAACGGGACAGCTTCTCGCAGAAAGTCGGCGACTGGCGGCGAGTCCACGCCGACGATCAGATTTGATCGCGGGCACAAGGCCACAAGTGTTTGATCAGCCGCCATGATTGCCCGGCCGTCGGAGCCCAGGTACACGCCGTGCGCGACGTGGCAGGTTGGCCCAAGGACACCAAGCGATTGCACGAAAGCGGCGGCCCCCAGGCCCGCGCCGCCGTTCTCCAACAGTGCCACTCGTCGGGTGCTGACGATCCGAAGTCGATCGGCCAGCGAACCGGTGCCGGTGCGGTACAGCTCGTCTTCGCCATCGGATTCGGCCACATGGATGTGAAGCCGGACATCGAGTTCGCGGGCAAGGTCGGCCATCTTGGTGAGTACTGGTGCGTCGATCGAATACGGCGCGTGGGGCGAGATTCCGACTCGGTTGCTGGGTGAAGTCGCACCGTCGAGCACGGCTTGGCGCAGGCCGGTGCCCACACCATTGTTCCAGTCGTCGAGATCGATGCCGATGAGCTCCAGGTAGGCAACGCCGGGGATGTCGAGATCGTGCAGGATGTCGCGGCATTCGAAGTCGGTGACGATGTCGCCAATAGCCGTGATGCCGTTGCGCACCATTTGCTCAGCACCAGCCCGATACGGAATGGTCCAGTCGTCGTGTTGACGCTCGGCGTACTCCTGATTGAAGCGGATCGACCAGTCGGTGTAATTCTTGTACGGCTGGGCGCCGACCGTAGCGAACGAGGTGTACTGCAAATGGGTATGTGCGTTCACCAGTCCGGGCGTGAGCAGGCCTGGCCAGCGAGTGACGACTGCGTTTGGATGTGTGGTGACGACGTCCTGCTCGCTTCCAACCGCAACGATGAGCCCATTGGCTACCGCGACCGCGCCATCGACGATGGGTGGGCTCGTGACAGGAGCAACGAGGTCGGCGACGTGAATCTCGACAGCGGAGGTAGTCGTTGCCGTCACCAGGTCCGAGCGGCTTCGATCTGCGTAGCCGAAGGAGTGTCGATGGCAAGACCGGCGGCAGCGAGTTGACTGGAGGCGACCTGATCGTCGACTTCCTTGGGTACCAGGTGCACGCCAACTGCTAGCTCATTGGAGGCGAGGTAGTCGATGGCTCGCATCTGCAACGCCAACGAAAGATCCATGACTTCGATGGGATTGCCTTCGCCCGCTGAGGTGTTGGCGCAGTGACCGTTGGCGATTACAAAAACCGTGTTGCCGCCTGGTACTCGCAGTTCCTGGATGTTGTCCCGTACGGTGTCGCCCCAGATCAGCGGTTCAGTCAACGTGCCCAACATGGTTGGGTCAAACTCTGGTGGCCCGGCGCCACCTACTGCCACGATGGCGCCGTCTTTCATGGCGGCGACATGATCGGCGATGAGCGAGTAGCCGATTCCCGAAGCGGTGATAACCACATCGGCGTCGACAAGTGCGTCCATAAGCGGGGCTACGCCAAGTCCGTCGTGATGGGCAGCAAGTGCTTCGACCGGATCTATCTCGGTCACGGTCACCCGGGCGCCGAGGCCGCGGGCCATCGAGGCAATACCGCGCCCAACTTTGCCGTAGCCAACAACAACGACGACCTTGCCCTGCATCTGCAGGTTGGTGGCGTCGAGTATGGCCATGACCACCGACTGGCCCGTGCCGTAGACATTGTCGAACAGCAGCTTGGTTCGGGCATCATTCACGGCCACACAGGGAACCTCGAGCATCCCTGCTGCCGCCATGTTTCGAAGTGGGCGCACGCCGCTCGTGGTCTCCTCAGCAACGCCGAGCAGCGACGGCAGAGCATCTCGGCGTTGATCGTGGATGCGGCGAACGTTGAACGCTCCGTCGTCGATCAGATACTCGGGGTAATGGTCGATGAAGCCGTCGCGGAGTTCTGCTGAGCGCTCCGGCGAGCTTCCTCTTTCGGCAAAGACCTTGACGCCAGTCTCTCGCAGGGCGGCGGCCACCTCCGGTCTGGTGGAGTTGGAAGAGCCGAGCACGGCAACATCGGCCCCGAGCGAAGCAATGGCTTCGACCAGACAAGCAGTCTTTGGTTCCAACGTGAGGGCCACACCCACTCGCCGACCGTTGAGGCGCCCAGCGGCTCGGACCACATTGGTAGCGGCAGCGAGTGCGGGCATGAAGTCTGCTGCGAAGTCGATCATGTTGCGACCAACGGCGGTGTCGGGAGCGTCGGCGTTGTCGGTGGTCGTCATTGGCTGTCTCCGGTGCTGCCCCAGGAATGGAACGTGTCGGCGTCAAGGATCTCCGACAGCGTGTCGGTCTGATCTCCGCTCAAGTGATCGAGCGTGATGCCCCGAGATGCGAGCTTGGCGGTGGCGATGGCTCGGTCGAGTTCTGCGGGGAACTGATGAATGCCCGCAGCCAGGTTGTTGGTGGCCAGGTAGTGGCAGCTCAGTGCCTGCACCGAGAATGAGAGGTCCATGATCTCAACCGGGTGGCCCAGCCCGCCGGCGATGTTCACCAGTGCGCCTTCGGACAAGACATAAACCGGCTTGGAACCGAGTCGGTACCGAGTGACGCCCGGTCTGACTTGATCGACCGAATCGGCCTGCTCGATGAGCGCTGGGACATCGACCTCGTGATCGTGGTGCCCGGCATTGGCCAGCACCGCGTGAGGTGGCAGCACCGCGAAGTGGCGAGTTGTGATGGCCCGGATCCCGCCAGTGGCCGTAATGGCGATATCGGCCGTCGACAAGGCCGTCAGAAGGTCGGCGACCTCGTGGCCGTCGCTATGGGCTTCGAGCGCCCGGACTGGATCGACCTCGACGGCGGTGACCCGTGCGCCCATGGCGTGGGCATAGGCGGCGATACCTCGCCCGACCCAGCCGTAGCCAACAACCACCAGTCGCTTGCCGGGCATTCGCAGATTGGTGAGTGCGAGCACGGCCTGGACCGTGGACTGGCCAGTACCGAACCGATTGTCGAACATGTGCTTGAGGGCGGCGTCGTTGGCCGCGACCACGGGCATGGGTAGTCGGCCCAGTCGGTCAAGCTCGGCCAGACGGACCACGCCGGTGGTGGTTTCTTCGGACACGCCTTTGAGCTGGGCATACAGGTCGGGTTTGTCGCGGGCCATGCGAATGGTGAGCTCGCCGCCGTCGTCGATGATGTAGTCGGGGTTCGAGTCGGCAACCCGCAGCAGATCCGCTTCCCACATCTCGTTGGTTGACCCGCGGGTGGAGTGCACTTCGATACCCCGATCGACCAATGCCGCGGCGACGTTGTCGCGCGTCGACCACGGGTTTGAACCAGCGGCGACAACGGTGGCACCAGCATCGGCGAGCACCGTGGCCAGAAAAGCGGTCTTGGCTTCGAGGTGGACAACCACTGCGACCTTCTTGCCTCGCATCGATCCGTCGTTGACTTTGTTGCGGACAAAGCCGTCGAGCACTGGCGAGTTGCGGCGGGCCCACTCGATTGCCTGGTGTCCAGACGGTGCAAGCGACGCATCGGCGATGCGCGAGCGGGGAGTGCCCGGCGGTGGAGTGGGGGAGTTGGTCATAGGCGGCCAGCTTCGATGATGCGTTGCAGAAACTCTCGAGTCCGAGGTTCTTGGGGGTCAGAGAACAGTTCGTCGGGCGGTGACTCTTCGATGATGCGCCCGGCGTCGAGGAAGCAGACCCGGTCGGCGACTTCTCGGGCGAAGCCCATTTCGTGGGTCACGATCATCATGGTCATGCCACTGGATTTCAGGTCTCGAATAATGGCGAGCACGCCGCCGATGAGCTCCGGGTCAAGGGCCGCAGTGACTTCGTCAAGCAACAGAACATCGGGTTCGGTGGCCATGGCTCGCACGATGGCGACGCGCTGTTGTTGGCCACCCGAAAGTCGATCGGGGTAGGAGTCGGCGAACTCCTCCATCTCGAAGAGTTCGAGCAGCTCCATGGCTTTGGATTCGGCTTCGTTGCGATCGGTCTTGTGGACCTTGCGAGGAGCCAGAGTCACATTGTCGAGCACCGTCATGGTGGGAAACAGGTTGTAGGACTGGAACACGATGCCGATGCGTTTGCGCAGCTCGGCTTCGGCCATGTCGTCGCTCTCGATGTCGACACCGTCGAGGCGGATCACGCCATGGTCATAGGGCACCAGTCGCCCGACGCAGCGCAGCATGGTTGATTTACCCGAGCCTGATGCGCCGATCAGACAGACGACTTCGTGCTCGGCGATGTCGAGATCAACCGAATGCAGCACGAGGGACTGGCCGTAGTACTTGGTCAACTGATCGACTTGGATGCGGGGCGGTCGGTCCACAGGCATTATCGAGTCTGCTGCAATCGGCGCTCGGCGTCGCGTGCCGCGTACCAGTCGGTGAACCGGGCCAGCGGAATACTGGCGATCAAGAACAGAGCGGCGGCCACCATGAACGACGAGTAGTTAAACGTGCGATCCTTGATTATTTGGGCTTCGCGAACTGCGTCGCGAATACCAATGATGCTCAGCAGGGCAACGTCCTTCTGTAACGACACGGTGCCGTTCAGCAGCGCCGGCAGCACGTTGCGGATGGCCTGAGGGATCACGGCAAAGCGAAGCGTTTGGAACTGGTTGAGGCCGAGCGCTTTTGCTGCGGCGCGTTGACCGTCGTGGACCGAGTTCATGCCAGCGCGGTACACCTCGGCGGTATAGGCCGCATAGCTGATGACCAGCGCAAAGGTGCCCCAGAAGAGTGCGCTTTTGGGCAGGGCCGGAATCTGGAGCGCAGGCACGCCGAAGCCGAACAAGATGATGAGCAGAATGCCGGGCACACCACGAAGCACATCGATGAAAGCGATGGAGAAGAATCGCAATGGCGCAAAGATCGGGCCGGTCAAGGACCGGAACACCGCAATCAGCAACGCCGAGGTCAGGATCAGGATCTCGGCGATGACCCACACCCTCATGTTGAGCCAGAATCCGCTCAAGACCTTGGGGAAGGAGTCCTTCATGGCTTGCCAGTTGAAGAACTGCTTTTGAACGGCTGGCCATTGTTCTGATGATCCAACGACTAGCACGATGAGCACAACAACAACACCGGTACTGATCGCACTGATCAGCACCGGCATAAGTCGTTCGCGCCTGCTCAACATGAGCGGCGCCGGAGGCGGCGGCACGTCTTGCTGTGGCGTTAGGTCATCTTGAACAGCCATGCGGCTAGGTCAGCCTTCTAGTGGCAGAAGACGTGATTACTTGCCGATGCTTGGAATGTCGCCGCCGCCTTGGAGCCACTCTTCGCCAATGGCGTCGAGGGTGCCAGCGTCACGCAGCGAGTTGATGGCCACATCGACACACCCTTTGAGGCTGCTGCCTTCGGGCATCAGAAGTGCGGTGCCGTCGGAGTCTGCGCCTGCGGCCGGGAGCACACCAGCGATCGTGCCGCCGTCGAGTTCAACTGCGGACAGGTAGAAGGCGGAGGGTAGACCAACGACAGTGGCATCGATTTGGCCGGCCATCATGGCGGCGACCACGTCGGATTGGGTGTCGTATACGGCCACGTCGGAGATGCCGATTTCGCCCTCGATGTAGTCGAGGTCGGTGGTGCCAATGGTGGCGCCCCAGGTCCCGGCTTCGAGGTCGTCGAATGATGCTGCGCCGTCGACGGGTGAGCCGCTGAAGGTCAGAACAGACTTCTGCACGTCGTAGTACGACACAGAGAAGTCCACGAACTCATCGCGCTCAGCAGTAGGGGAATACTGCTGCATGTTGAAGTCGTAGTCTTTGTCGCCAGGGGCGATGGCTACATCGAAGTCGGTCCGTACCCATTCGACGTCTGCGGCTGCGAAGCCCATTTCTTCGGCAAGGGCGTAGGCCACTGCGCTCTCAAAGCCCTGACCGTTGGTCGGGTCGTCGTCGATCATCCACGGTGGAAACACCGGTTCGCCGGTAGCGATGGTGAGTTTGCCGTCGGCGAATAGGTCCAGGTTCTCGAGCGAGCAATCGAGGTCGCCAGCAGCAGCCTCGCCGCTATCGCTCTCTGCGGCGTCATCGCTGTCGGAGCCGCAGGCGACTGCGACCATGGTGAAGGCCAGAAGTACGGCCAGGAATTTGGTCAAGCGAGATGACATGGGACCCTCCAGGGTCTGTCGGAGCTACTCCTACGGTCTACCAAACGACTGGGGGTTCACCAAACGACTACTCGTCGAAGCGACGTAGTTCACAGGCCTGAATTGCACCCGCTGGCGGCGGCTTGGGCCGTGGTGGGTTCGTGCCGATGGACCAGATGATGTTGCTTGGGGTCCTGTGGCAAGACCATGTTCGGTTTCTGCGGGTCCGGCGGTCGAAGATAGCACCCGTCAGAAAGGCTCTGTTTGCAGGCAGCCCTTGCGTTGTCGACAGTGCGCCGCGGTCAGCTTTATCGGGTTGATTCGTTGAGTTCGATTCGGGTCCAAGCACCCAGGTAGATGCTGGTGCCAGGGGCGATTGGCAGCGCAATCCCAGGGTCGATGGCGGGATCGGCTTCGGCGGTCATGAACGTGCCGTTGGTCGAGCCCAGATCAGTGAGTGTCCACGAGCCGTCGACTACTCGTTCGAGCATGGCATGACGGCTGGAAACCGCCGGGTCGTCGGTCACTGATTGCACATCGATCTCGGGAAAAATACCCCGACTGGTGCTGGTGCGGCCGATGAGAATACGAATGCCGGCAAGCGGCACGATCTGCGGATCGGGGAGCGGGTCGGGCAACGTGAGATCTACGTCGCCCACGCTGGCTGCGAAGAAGTCGGGGTCAACCGTGATCTTGACGTGGACCGGCGTTGCGTCGGCCTCGCTGACCTGGCCCGAGTTGTCAGCAACACCCTCGGGCAGTGAGCCGCTGGCGAAGTCGTAGCCGCAGCTTTCGCAGAACACATCGTGCTCGTTACGAGGCACCCCACAGTTCTCACATGCCGGGCCGGTGGCCGCAGGTGCTGGGGCAGGTGCAGGTGCAGGGTCTGTCGCAGGTGCAGGCGTGGCGCCAGCCCCCGCATCGGCGGCTTCACCCAGGCGCTCGCCACACACCGAGCACCAGTCCGGCCATTCGGATTCGTGGCCCTTCGGGCACGCCGTACTCACGAGCCCTTACCGACCCGTACGGTCCGAGTCGACCGCACATCGAGAGCCATGGCATCGGCATCATCGACCTGCTTGCGCAAACGAACGGTTCCGGTCTTGGGGTCCTCAACCTCGACCACCTTTTGCAGCAGTCGCACCGAGTCTTCGTTGCCGGTTTCGTGTGCCAGTTGCACCGCCCGACCGAGCTTCATGGTGGCGGTGTCGTCGTCGCCGCTCGCACGGGCGGCCAGCCCATCGTGAATGGCGTCGGCGAGTTCGGCTTGACCGGTGTAGTGGGCGACCTCGCGATTGATGCGAGTCGACAGATTCTCGTCGTTCGTCCAGACGGCCCGCACCAAGGCGATGGGTTCGGCTTGGCCGTCGAGAGCCAGCATGACACGCGCTCCCAGTCGTTCGTCGCCGACGTCGCCCGCGGGGATCTTGACCCGCAGGTGATAGTCGCGACTCTCTTCGCCACCCCAAGCACCCAGCGGAAAGTCATCGGTCAGCGCATCCACGGCGACAGCCTTGGGAGTGAGATCGTCGATGTTGGGAGACACCTGCTTGAGAAACTCGATGTCGGCGCCCTTGGGGCTCCAGAGCCGCAGCGCCACATCGGCGACCTGCTTCTTGTTCACACCCGCGATGATGCGTTCGAACTCGGCTTCCATGTCGCCGGGGCCGGGAATGATGTCGACGGTGCCCAGCAGTGCGTTCGCTATCAGGCGCATCTCGTCGACGTTCCAGTCGACGCCCAATCCTCGACAATCGCACTGGAACAACCCGACACTGGCGTCGATCGAAGCCTGCAGGACATCGCCGGTTTCGTGTTGATTCTTGCCATCGGTCAACAGCAGGCTGTGGCGAATCAAATGAGGGCGGGTGGCGTGAATACTCGACGCCAGGCGCAGCCAGGTGCCGATCGCTGTGCCACCATCGGCTCGAAGCCGCTTCACGATCTTCTTGGCTTCGTTACGCGACGCAGCATCGGCCACTGCGGTGCCGCTTCGGGGAAAGATCTGCATGGCTTTGTCGGTGCCCGCGATGATGGCGAACTCCACCCCATCGTCGAGCGTGTCGATCGCAACCGCAGTCGCAGCCTTGGCGGCACGAACCTTGGCGCCGCCGTCTTCGTTCATGGAACCGGACATGTCGACGATGATGACCTCGAGCAAGCCTTGGTTCGATGCCGTGTCGGCTCCTGCGGCCGAGTTGACGGTGATCACAGCATCGACTGTGTCGCCGCCGGCCGGAAGATATTCGTTCTGAAACACCTGAGCGGTGAAGTCAGCCATGAGGTACTCCTGTGAGGGTTAGCTTGCGGGTTGAGGTTTGAGGTCGGCGACCGCAACCGTGATGTTGTCATGCCCGCCCTGACTGTTGGCAAACGCCACGAGTCGTTCGGCGCGGGTGAGAGCAAGCTCGTCGCTGCCGCCAGCCACCACCAGGTCGTGCATGTCGGATTCGGTGGGGGCATAGTTCCAGAGCCCATCAGAACACACCACCAAGGTGCCCGGAAGTTCGAACTGCAGGGCCTTCAGCTCGGGTGTCACATCATGGCTGTCGGCGCCCAACCAACGGGTGATCGAGTGGGCCCGCTTGTCGGCTTCGATGGTGGCCTGGTCGAGGTCGCCCAGGTCTTGTTGTTCAATGGCCCAGGAATGGTCACGGGTGAGCTGCGTGGCCGTGCCGCCGGCGACCCAGTAGGCGCGACTGTCGCCCAACCACCCGACGCAGACATCGGCTTGGGTGCCGACCACATCGGCCACGACCGTGACCATGGTGCACGACGGCGGCTCAGGCGTCGAGCGAGATGTGGCGCTCAGTATCTCGGTCTGAGCATCGGCGGCTGCTTGCACGATGGCCTGGTCGACGCCCGTCGACTTGGCAGTCTCGATACGGCCGATGATCGTGCGTGTCGCGTTCTGTGATGCGTGCTGGGATTCGTCGGTCGACGAAACGCCATCGCACACGACCACAGCCACGCCGGTCGAACGTGCGGCCACTGCACCGGCGTCTTCGTTGGTGCGATGCACGCGACCGCGGTCACTGACGATGGCGAACCAGCCATGATCGGCGACCACATGATCTTCGGGTGCCGGTTGTTTGGTGCCACACACCTGACACCAGCCGTCGTTGGTCACCTCGACCGCAGGCGCGTCACACGAGACGCACGGATGTTTCGGCGGCTGGACGGCGGCGTCGAGGTCGGTCCCGCACGCCTCACACCAGTTGGCGTCGGCGGGGCAGTCTTCGCCGCAATGCGAGCAGACCCTCACACCACACTCTTTGGACGGACTTCGTTGGCCTTGTCGATCAATCGAATGCGTTCGTCGCGATCGGTCGCCAATCGCCCGAGCTCTCGGTAAGTGCGTTCGAGTTGCCGGCGGATGCCGGTGTCGGTCATGGGTTCGTCGAACAGCCTGACGGCCGGATCTTGGGTAATCGCGCCGGTCGACAGTCCCACCAGCGCCTGGTCGAGAATCTGCACGGTGATCTCGGCCCGCTCGATGGTGTCGAGCTGCACGTCTTCGAGCACTCGCACCGCAGCAACCACATCGTCCTTGGAAGGATTTGCGCCGTCGAGCGGTTCGACGTACGGCCGAGCTTGCGGGCACGCTGCGATACGCAGCCACCGACCCCGGCCGATCCTTGTTGGCAGCTCGACACCGGGCCAGGCCAAATGCGGCGGTGACATAGGTCGGATCGGTTGCCATGATCGACTCGTACAGACTGGCGGCCCGGGTGTGTTTTCCCGCCATCTCTGCCGTCAGGGCGACCGCCAGCTTGGGAGCAATCTCGCCCGGGATCTGTGTCCACACCTGGTTGAATTTCTCGGCGGCTTGATCGGGCTGGTTCTGCACGATGGCTCGCAGACCTTCGATCCAGCGGATGCGCCAGTCCCACGGATCGACGGTGGCCAGGCTGTTGAGCACGGCGCCGGGATCGCGGTTGGCCTCGACGGCGGTCATGGCAGAGACGAACGCCGTCTCGTGGGTCCACGGCACCTGTTTGTCATTCACTGCCTGGCTCAATTGCAGGTGGGCTTGCTCGGCGTCTTCGTCGGGAAGGCCCAGCAGGAAGCTGGCAGCAGCGTCGGCGGCGTTGACTCGGGGGCGCGGCAGCGAGCGCCAGTTCGGCGCGTCGGCGGCCCGATTGTCGTCGACGAGAAGCTGTGTGAGTTGATCGCCGCCGAACAGCGCGCTCGGCGTAGGGCGGGGAGTGCCGCTGGTGGTGGCAACGATTTCTCGCAGCACGCCAACGAGTTGCGACCGCATCTCTTCGGCGGTTTGGAAACGATCGTCGGGGTGCGGAGCGGTGGACTTCAACAGGAAGCGATGGAACGACTCGTAGTGAGCCAGGATCGGCTGCTCGGTGGCCGGCGGAATCGCATGCAGGTAGTCGCCCTGGTGGAACGAGAACGGCAGCGCCAACACGGCAAGCGTGCGCCCAACGGTGTAGAGATCCGACGGAATCGAGGGCCCGGCAGCGGCGACCTCGGGCGCTTGGAACCCTTGTGTGCCGAAGATGGCAGCATCGTCGTCGTCTAGGCGCATCACGCCACCGACGTCGATCAGCTTGACGTCGTTGGCGGTAGCCATGATGTTGGCCGGCTTGAGGTCGTTGTAGACGAGCCCTTGATCGTGCAGATAACCCATCGCGGGAAGCACGCCGATCGTGAAGGCTATGGCGTCGGTGAGCGGCATCCGCGCCTGCACATCGCCGGTTTCGCGGCGCAGTGATTTGAGCTTGGAGTTCAGTGATGCGCCACCTACGTACTCCATCACGATGTAGCCCGCGCCGCCCCAGGTGACGAAGTTGTAGATGTTGACGATGCTGCCGTGCTTGATCTGCGCCAGAAACTGACGCTCGGCGACTGCCGAGGCAATGGCATCGGCGTCGTCTTCATTCAGCAGCCCCTTGAGCACGACCCAACGGTCCGATACGGCCTTGTCCTTGCCCAGATAGATCCAGCCCATACCACCGTGCGCCAGCGGTCCCAGGATCTCGTACTGGTTGCCGACAAGATCGCCCGTCTTCAGTGCAGGTGCATTGCTCAGGAAATCGAACGGTGTGCGGCAGGTGCCACAGAATCCCTGGCTTCGGCCGGGTTGCCCGTCGCGGCCACGGCCCACAGGGTTGTCGCAGTTACGACAGAAGCGTTCTTCTTCGGGTACCTCGTCGATGACCGCTTGGATCTTCTCGGCCGACATGAGTGCTTGTGATGGATCGCCTTCAGGCGTGGGGGCAACCGTGACCAGCCCCATGCCGAGCCCGGTGCCCTCGGTGGAGGAACGACGGGTGGCGGCGGTACGTCGAGCTTCGCTGGAAGCAACTGCGGTGGACACCTTGCTCGAAAGCTGTGGCGCCGACGGCGCAGCAATCGTGATCGCACTTGGTGGTGTGCCGGGCAGTGATGTCGACGACGGTGAGAGGATCTTGCCTGTTGCCGCCGATACCGGGGCGGGTGCACTAGCCACGAGTCCGCACGTGTTGCAGTAGCCGTCGCCCAAGATCGTGCCGCCGCAGCCAGACTGGGTGCAGACGTTGCCGACCAATGAGAGATCAACCGCTCGGCCCGAGGAGCCCGCCGCACCCGCCGGCGGCGCAGGCTGGGCGTGGGGCGTGGCTGCAGCGGGTCCGCTGGCGGCAGCCGGTTTGGGGGCCGCACTGCCGCAGGTATTGCAGTAGCCGTCGGCCAGGTAGGTGCCGCCGCAGTCGGCTTCGGTACATGCCGTGGGCTGGCTTGTCATGAGTTCGCCAATCGGTTGCCGAACTCGGTGACCAGGCGCTCGGCCCGCACGAGATCGGTGGGTGAGGTGAACAATTCGTTGTGTGCTTCGGCGCTGATGTCTCGTAACACGGGGTCCTCGCTGAATCCGGTTGCTGCCATCTTGGCGCGAAAAGCGCTGAGGCGGCCGCGCAACTCGTTCCGTTTTTCGAGCGGCGCCTGATTTGCTTGCGCCACTCGCCGCAGCTGATCACGAAGCCGGGTGGCGCCGGTCGACCAACCGTCGAGGCTGCGCCGCACTGCCTGCCACGGCTGCGATGAAGCCAAAATGGGGTCGAGCTTGTTCGCCAGTCCGCGCTCGCCATCGATTGCGTCGATGCTTGGCGGTTGCCGGAGCCCGTTCGGCTGGGCGACCTTGCGCAGCGTTTCAGCTCGGTACGCAGACGCTTGCGCGATCAGGTCGCGACACTCGTCGAGCAGCTGCGAAGCGCCGGCGATATCGGCGGCAAGAGCATCGTGGCTGGCACGAGCGGCTGCGATGGTGGCCGATGCGCCCCGGATGGCGTCGTCGAAACTACTGCGAGCGTTGGCCGGAATCGAGAGTGGATCGGTCAAAGACAGATCGCGAATGCGAGCGATGGTCTCGTCGATACGGTCCAGGTCAACAGTGTCGACGCCCAATGCCATTGCATCGGCGCGCAGGCGAGCCACGGTCGCTTCGGCCGAGTTCAGTCGAGGCAAGGCGTCGCGCAAGACTCTCTCGGCGTGGGTGACGACGTTGCGAACCGGCTCGTACAACGCACTCATGCGGTCGATGAGTGCTTCGATCGACAGGTGTTCCTGTCGCGTCGATGCGCCGGTTAGGCCCCGCTCACCCAACGGAATGTCATGGCTGTCGATCAAGATAGAAGCGGTGCCCAGCTGCTGGGCAAGCTCGAGACGGACCTCGTTGCGCACGCGATTGCCGGTACCTCGCAGTGTGCGGGCACGGTCGAGCGCTGAACTCAGCAAGGCGAAGAGCTGCCACAAGTTCGGATCGGCGTCGTTGACCGCACCCAGTGCTCTGGCGGTCTTGCCGGTCAATACATCGGTGGTCAGTAGCTGGTACACCGAGTGTTGCTCGAGCTCTTGCAGATTGGCTCCGATGCGATGTTCGGCTGCCGTATACCGCTGTAGCCGCGTATCGATCTCGGGCATCTCCACTGCGGTCAACTCTATAGCAGGACACGCAAAGCGCAGAGAGCAACAATCTGCGAGTAATACTGTGCGGGTGGCAAATGAGGCGACGATGCCGGAGCGAACCCAGAGCTCCCGATGGCTGAACACCAGCTCCACACCCGACCGCTTGCGGCTGATGGCCATTTTTGTCGTGCTGGTCCTGGTGGGTATTGGTTTCACGTCATGGATTCTGACGGACCGCTTGGTGAGCGAAACCGAAGAGGTCGCGAACAGCACCGGTGAGGTGCTGGTGGCCACACAGCAGGTCAGTGCCAGCTTTGCCGAAGCCGACGCCGCCGCCGTCTCGGTACACCTGGCAGGCTCCGATGGTAATCGCGAGCAGCGCCGGCTCTACGAGCTGGCAATCGACCGGGCCACGTCGTCGCTCGAGCAAGTCGCTCGCCTCGTGGGTGACGATGAACCTTCGCACGACTCGCTGCAGGCAATTGCTGCCGAAACCACTGAATACGCCGGTTTGATCGAAGCTGCTCGGCTGGGGAGTATCGAGGGCCTCGTGGGAGCAGACGCCCTGCTCAACGAAGCCAGCGCAGTCAACCGTCTCCAGATCTCGCCCGATGTGCAGCTCATCGCCGACCGAGCCAGTACACGCTTTGACGACCAAACCGCTTCGTCGTGGTACACGATTGAACTGATCTTGGTGGCCGTGGCGATCGCCGTGCTGCTGGGTGCCCAATTGCTGTTGAACCGACGCTTCCGTCGGCTCGTCAACGTGCCGCTGGTGCTGGCCACGATCGTCATGATCGTCCTGCTGGTGGCCAGCGCACGCGGCTTCGCCACCCAACAAACAGCATTCAGCGATGCCGACTCGCAGGCCTTCGATGCCATCCAGGTCAGCGAAGACATCCAACAGTCGGCCTACCGTCATCGTGCACTCAGCACGTCAGCAGTGCTCGAAGGACAGCCAGCGAGCGGCTTGACCGAGCTCGAAGATGTGCTGACCGGCGCTGGGGCGGGCTTGTTCGAACAAGCCCGTTCGGCAGCCAGCTCGCAGCGTGAATTCGTGAGCGCCAACGAGATCGAGATCCGATGGGATCGTTACGTCGCCGAGAACGCGCTGAGTCAAGCCGCACTCGGGCGTGGTGATCTGGCAGCGGCCGAGGTGATCACACAGGGTGCGGCGAACTCGGCGTTCAACGGGTTCAACACCTCGGTCGAAGCGGCGTTGCTCGACAATCGCGAGCAGTTCCTGGCGCAACTGCAGACGGCGTCGGACGCGCTGCGGTGGCTCCGAGGCATCATCCTGGTCGGATCTCTACTCGCCGCAGTACTCGCCTGGTGGGGATTTGCACAACGAATAGGGGAGTACCGATGAGACGGTTGACTCGACGGCAGTTCCTCGGCCGAAGCGCAGCTGCAGCTGCGTTGGTTGGTCTGACCGGTTGCGTTGGTGGCGCCCTCGAAGAAGACATTGTCACCGCCAGCAGCCAGCTGCGAGTACTGAACTGGAGTGAATACATCGATCCCGACCTGATCGCTGGCGTGGGTGCCGAACTGGGTCTGGGGATCGACTACCAGGAGTTGTGGGAAGACAACTACAGCGGTCAGGACCTGTTCGGGTCGCAATGGGACATCGTCACCCCGACCAATTGGCTGGCCGCCCAGTACATCGGTGAAGGCGCAGTGCAGCGTCTGCCGGTCGAGTTCATTCCCAATCACGCAAACATCGATCCGGTATTTCTGACCAATGGCTGGGATCGTGGCGCTCGTTTTCACATGCCATGGCAGTCGGGCATCACCGGCATTGCCTATGACCCCGAACTCACCGGTCGAGAGCTCACGTCGGTCTCGGACCTTTTTGCGCCTGACCTGCGGGGTCGCGTGGCGATGATCGGTGAGATGCGCGAGGCCGTTGGTCTGGTCATGCTCGGCAATGGCGACGATCCGGCGCGACCGACCAGCGGGCAGGCCGAGGCGGCGTACGCCGAACTGCTGGCGGCCAACGACGCCGGCCAGTTCCACAGCTGGGTGTTCAATGAGTTCACCGACTTGCTGAGCAGTGGTCAGGTTGCCGCCTCGATGGCATGGTCTGGCGATGTGGTGCAGCTGCAACTCGAGCGACCCGACATCCAGTTCGTCATCCCCGAAGAAGGCGCCATCCAGTGGTTCGACACCATGGTCATCCCGACCGGGTCGGCCAATGCCGAAGGAGCTGCCCGGTGGATGAACACGTTCTACGACCCGGTCGTGGCCGCGGCCAACACGCAGTGGGTGCAGTACATTTCGCCCGTGGTCGGTGTGGCCGATGAGCTTCGCTCGCTTGGGGGTGAAGCCGCCGAGTTGGCCGACAACCCGTTGTTGTTCCCCGACGACGAGACACAACGCCGTCTGTTCATCTGGGGAGGGCTCGATTCGACCGCCGACGAGCAGGATCTCGATGATCGCTTTGCCGGCTTCCTCCCCGAGTAGAGGAACCGAGTAGCGGAAACCGAGGAGAGGACGCAGGCTCATGCACGAACACAACGAAGCCATTGCCAGCTTGGCCGCCAATATCTTTCGATTCGCCGACGAGCGCACCAAGCTGCACCCGATTCCGTTGGGGGCACCTCGCACCGCCGAAGATCTGTCGACGGCGTGCGGCGAGACCATCACTGCCGACGGCATCGGTGGCGACCGCGCCATGCGATTGTTCGAAGACGTATTGCACCCCGCCTCGTTGTCGGTCGATTACGAGCGCTACTTGTCGTTCGTTCCCGCCGCCCCGACCGAAGCAGCGGTGCTCTTCGACCTGGTTGTCGGCGCCAGCTCGATCTACGGCGGCTCATGGCTCGAGGGCGCAGGCGCAGTCTGGGCCGAGAACCAGGCGCTCGACTGGGTGGCCGAGATCGCCTCGATGCCTGCCGGGTCCGGCGGTGTGTTCGTGCCCGGCGGCACCATGGGCAATCTGTCGGCCATGGTCGCGGCGCGCGACAACGCCGCACACCTGTTGGCCGAACAAGGCAAGTCACGGCCTGATCGGTGGGCATTCATTGCTTCCAAGCAGACACACTCGTCGGTCGAATCGATGGCAGCGGTCATGGATGCCGACGTCATCAAGGTTGATGTCGACGACGACTACCGACTCACCGGTGCCGAGGTTGCGGCCGCTCTCGACGAGCACGGGGACCACGTCGCTGCAGTGGTCACCACGGCAGGCACGACCAACCTGGGCATCATCGACGACCTGCGAGGCATCGGCGATGTCTGTCGTGAACGGGGCGTGTGGATGCACGTCGACGGCGCCTATGGCGGTGCGGCGCTGGCGTCACCCAAGCATCAGCCACTGTTCGACGGCATTGAGTTCGCCGACAGCTTCATCGTCGATCCGCACAAATGGCTTTTCGCCCCCTTCGACTGCTGTGCGCTGCTGTACCGAGACCCCGATGCTGCCCGTCTTTCGCATGCGCAAGAAGCTGGCTACCTGTCGTTCCTCGACGCGTGGGGCGATTGGAATCCCAGCGACTTTGCGGTGCACCTGACGCGCCGCAGCCGCGGTCTACCGTTCTGGTTCTCGCTGGCGGTGCACGGCACCCAGGCCTATGCAAACGCGATCGACATCACCATGGACCTGGCCGTGTACGCCGCGCAGCAAGTCGATGCTGCCGAGCATCTGACGCTCACCATGGATCCGGTGCTTTCGGTTGTCGTGTTCGAACGCAATGGGTGGGATGCGCAGCAGTACCAGGACTGGAGCGTGAAGGTCATGCACGAGGGCACGGCGTTTGTCGTGCCCTCACGCCACGACGGCAAGCCTGTCTACCGCTTCTGCTTCGTCAACCCCCGCACCACCCACGACGACATCGACACCATCATCGAACGCCTGACATATCTGTAGTCCATGACCACGAGCGCTGGTTGGTGGGCGAGATGCTGATGACCGCACCGGCTGGTCGATCTGATCGGTACTGCTCGTACTTGGCTGCGAGTGCATCGAGTGCCAGCTCGTAGTCTGCGCCTTCGGTGATTGCGGTGGCGGTGCCGTCGACTCGCACCCACCAGAGCTCTGCCCAGTCGTCGTCGTAGCGATCGACGACCAGCGACACTGCGGGATTGGCGGCGATGTTGTCGAGGCGGCGCAGCGCAGTGGTCGACTTCGGTTTGCCGTCGACGGCCGACACGACCGTGCCATCGTCGAGCACGGCGAAACAGCACGGCACCACATGGGCCGCTCCGTCGGCGGTGACCGTGGCGAGTCGAGCGACTCGGGCAGACATAAAGCGGCGTTGCGCCTCGTCGGGATCTATGAGCTCATCCAGCCGAAGCTCGTGCCGTCGCCCAGGGGCGGGAAGTCGACCTGGCGCTTCTCCAAGAAGCTGGCAATGCCTTCGCCCACGTCGGATCCTGCGAGCGACTCGCGCATCAGTCCTTCGGCATGATTGGTAGCGTCGTGGACTGACATCGCCGGCTCGGTGTTGACCTGGTGCTTGATGGTGGCCATGGACGCGGGGGAGACGTTGGCGGCCAGGTCAGCGGCGTACGTCATTACGTGCGGCATCAACGCGTTGGGTTCGAGCGCGGCCGAGATGATGCCCAGGTCGGCGGCTTCCTCGCCTTGGATGACCCTGGCAGACAGCAACAGATCCATGGCGACCTGGCGGCCGGCTATGGCGTTGAGCAGCCAAGCCATGCCGTACTCACCGATCAGGCCGCGGCGAGAAAAGGCGGTGGTGAATTTTGCTTTCTCGACCGCAAATCGCAGATCACATTGCAGCGCATAGGCCAGGCCAACACCGGCGCATGCGCCATTGATGGCGGCAATCATGGGCTTGCAGATATCGAGCGGTGTGGTGCGTGCGATGTCGCCGTTGGGTAGCGAGTGGTCATCGGGTCCAGCCCGATGGGCCAGATCGGCCCCCGGACAAAACGCCCGGCCCGCGCCGGTGACCACAATAACGCGCACTGCAGGGTCGTCTTGGGCCTGCAACAGTCGCTGGAAGTAGGCCACCTCCATGTTGCCGGTCATGCCGTTCATGGAGTCGGGGCGGTTGAACGTCAGCGTGGCAATGCCATCGACAACGTCGTAGGTACAGAGGTCTTCAGCCATTCCCGCACGTTACGGGTTGCGAGCCGATGCGGCCCAGCCACGGTCGATGGCTAGTCGATACAGCGCAAGCATCGAGAGTGCATCGGTGATCTCGCCGTTCATCACCATCGCAATGGCCTCGTCGACAGGAAGTCGCCGGAGCCGCAGTACTTCGGTGTCGTCGGGATCGCTGGGCACGGGCGTGAGCCCGGTCGCCACGTAGATGTGAGCCCGTTCGTCGGTCACCGAATTGCTCAGCTCGGCCGTCATCAATAGGTCGAGATCTGCCGCTTCCAGTCCGCACTCTTCTCGCAACTCGCGGCGAGCGGCGTCGCCAGGACTTTCATCGAGCGGTCCACCGCCTTCGGGAACTTCCCAGGTGTAGTGATTGGTGGCGTAGCGATATTGGCCGACGAGCCAAGTGTGATCTTCGTCGTCGATGGGCACCACTGCCATCGCCAGGTTTTTGAAGCTCACCACGCCGTAGATGCCCTTTGTGCCCGTCGGCGTGGTGACGGTGCGGTGGCTGACGTTGATCCACGGATTGTCGTAGACAACTTCGTTGGTGTGGGTCAGCCACGGGTTTGTCTGCTCGTGGTCTCCATGGGCGCTGCGGCCCGTGTCCGGCGCCTGGGTCATCGTTCGAGCGTAGACCGCTGCACGACGGCTAGGTCGATAGGCCTGCCGATCAGAAATGGGAAATCCGTATGAATCTGGATACCAGTCATGACCGAACAGTACGCGGCGTGCCGTCACACAACCCAGATCGGCCAAGGGCTGTGGGTCCAACACGCAAATGCCAGAATCTCTCATGCCGCGACCGTTGAACGGCACAGGCGAGTGGGTCCGTTGGATCGAACACGTAACGAGCGCGGCGCCCGCCACCTCCTGACGGGGCTACTCGCCGGCGCCAGCGTCGGTTTCGCCAGCGTCGGTTTCGCCAGCGTCGGTTTCGTCTGTGGCGGTGGCGCGGAAGTCGATGGAGGTGCGGCCTTCTTCGGTGATCTCGACGGGGTATTGAGGTTGACCCGTGCCTATGCCGGGGACCACCGTGCCATCACATGAATCGCGGAACTCCAGCGCATCGGAGAACCAGTCGAGCTGGCATTCGTCGGGCTGACCGGGGCGGATCAGGTCGAAGGCGTACCAGCCGATCCGATCGTCTTCGCCGATGTGTTGCAAGATGATGTTCTGGCGGCCGCCGATCAGGTCGGCGTAGCGGATTGGACCGTTCTCGCGTATCTCGGGGGCGATGATGTCGATACGGCCGGCCTCGAAGGTGTCGTCACCCAAAGCAATCTCGACTGCGCCGCGATCGGTGAACCACAGCACCAGCAGCAGGAAGCCGACGGCCGCGCCCACCGCAGCCACTCCCAGGGTCACCGCCTTGACGGTCTGCTTGGGATCTCGTTGCTCGACGGGCACCATCACAAGCTATCCGGACGCCCCTGCAACACCCATGCAGGCACACCCTGAGGAAACTTCGGTGCCTCATTGCGGGACTTGGCCCACGACGAAACTAGGATCACGTTCGGCGCCTCGCCATATACCCACCCGGCGACGTCGCTTTCTCCAACCCCTTGCCAAAGGAGCTGTGGTGGATCTGTTCGAGTATCAGGGCAAACAATTCTTCGCCCAATACGGCATGCCGATTTCGGCAGGCGAAGTTGCCTTTTCTGTCGATGAGGCGCTGGCTGCAGCCGAGCGTCTGGGCACGCCGGTCATGGTCAAGTCTCAGGTGCTGACCGGTGGCCGGGGCAAGTTGGGCGGCATCAAGTTCGCCGCCGACATGGACGCCGTGCGTGAGCACGCAACCAACATCTTGGGCCTCGACATCAAGGGCCACATCGTCGAGCGATTGTGGATCGAAGCTGCCTCGGACATCGCCGAGGAGTACTACATGAGCTTCACGCTCGATCGTGCAGCCAAGAAGCACCTGGGCATGCTCAGCGCCGAGGGCGGCATGGACATCGAAGAAGTCGCCGCCTCGACTCCCGACAAGATCAGCAAGATCTGGGTCGACCCGGTCGACGGTCTCACCGACGAGGTCGCGGCCGCCTGGGTCGACGGCGCCAATCTGAACCCCGATGCACGCGAGGGCGCCATCGCCATCGCCAAGCAGCTGTACACCAGCTACACCGAAGGCGACGCCGACCTGGTCGAGATCAACCCGCTGATCCTCACGCCCGAGGGCAAGGTCCACGTACTCGACTCCAAGGTCACCCTCGACGGCAATGCCGAGTTCCGCCACCCCGACTATGCCCAGTACGACGAGACCCAGACCCGCGACGAACGCGAAGAAGCCGCCCACGCCAAGGGTCTGCAATATGTGGGTCTCGAAGGCAGTGTGGGTGTCATCGCCAACGGTGCCGGCCTGGCCATGAGTACGCTCGACGTGATCAACCAGGTTGGTGGCCAGCCCGCCAACTTCCTGGACATCGGTGGTGGCGCAAACGCCGACGTCATGTCCGGCGCCCTCGAGGTCATCAACGACGACAAGAACGTCAAGGCCATCTTCATCAACATCTTCGGTGGAATAACCCGAGGTGAAGAAGTCGCCAACGGCATCCTCGAAGCAATGAAGCGTGTCAAGATCGACTCACCGATCGTGATTCGTCTCGACGGCACCAATGCCGAAGAAGGCCGGGCCATTCTGGCGCCGGAGCTGAACGACATGTTGATGATGGAAACCACCATGCTCGACGCTGCCCGCAAGGCGTCAGAGCTGGCTGCAGGCTGAGGAACGAAGGATCGAACAATGGCAATTTTTGTAGACGAGAACACCAAGGTCATCTACCAGGGCCTGACCGGCCGCCAGGGCAGCTATTACGGTGGTCTCAACGCCGAGTACGGCACCAAGGTCGTCGCCGGCACTCACCCCAAGAAAGCCGGCACCGAGGTCAACGGCGTGCCGATCTATGCATCGGTCGCCGAGGCTGTCGAAGCAACCGGGGCGACGGCCAGCTGCATCTTCATTCCGGCTCCCGGCGTGAAGGATGCCATCATGGAAGCCGCCGAGGGTGGCATCGAGTTCATCGTGGCCATCACCGAAGGTGTGCCGGCACACGACGAAGCCTGGTTTTACAACAAGCTGAAGCGTGACTACCCCGACGTGCAACTGCTGGGCCCGAACTGCCCAGGCATCATCAGCCCAGGAAAGACCAACATCGGTATCACGGCGGGTCACATCGCCAAGCCCGGCGGACCTGTCGGCATTGTGAGCCGTTCCGGAACACTGACCTATCAGGCGCTGTACGAACTGCAGCAGAAGGACATCGGTGTCACCACCTGTGTTGGCATCGGTGGCGACCCCGTCCCCGGCACCAGCTTCATCGACTGTTTGGCTGCCTTCGAAGCTGACCCCGATACCAAGGCGATCATGATGATCGGCGAAATCGGTGGCTCGGCCGAAGAAGAAGCAGCCCAGTTCATCAAGGACCATGTGTCCAAACCGGTATCCAGCTACGTCGCCGGCGTGACCGCACCTCCCGGCAAGAAGATGGGCCACGCCGGCGCCATCGTCTCCGGAGGCAAAGGCACTGCCGACGCCAAGATGGAAGCACTACGAGACGCAGGGGTGAAGGTCGGCCTCAACCCGACCGAAGCCGGCGAGCTCATGGCCGAAATCGTCGCGGGGCTGTAGTTCCGCTCGGCGGCTCTGACGATCCGCCGCCTCGCTTCCGGCTTTCGCCGGATTGTTGGTCGGGCTTGTTGCCCCGTCGTTCGTCCCTCACGACTGCGGCGGGGCGGTGGTTTCGCTTGGCGGCTCTGACGATCCGCCGGCCACTTGTACTGGAATTGGCGCGCACCATTGTACGACCAAAGAATCTCATTGCGCCGGCCGCCTTCACGTAGCAGCATTCCGAGTTGTTATAGACATCGAAAAGTATTGAAAGTTGCAACATGGAGCACACGAGCTTCAAATGCGAAGAAACAACCACTCTTGGTAATTAATTCCACCGATCATGTGAATTCACAACCACGCAGAGTGTGTGTAGGGTGCCTGTATATGTCTTCCGTCACACGTGCCGCAGCAGATGCAGATGCGGTTGATCTCGCCGTCGTTGGCACTGCGGGCAGCACCATGCCAAAGCGAAATTTCGGGCTCATCGCTGAGCGGGCGTGGATCTGGTCGGTGGTTGGCTACTCGCTGCTTCGTCTCGTGGTGGCATGGGGTGCCTTTGGTGAACATGGTGTCAACGTTTGGGTCTTTGGCATCATCGATGTCGGCACGGCATGGCCGTACGCCAAGAGTGTCGCCCTGGTCTGCCGGCGGGTCGCAAACAGTCAGTGGAACCAACTGCCGATGCCGCTCACGATTGCGATTGCTTGCTTCTTTGCCCCTTACGCGTACATCTGGTTCGCTGCTGGTGAGATGCCGGACGGTCTGCGGGTCGCCATGGCACTCTTCGTCGGGGTGCTGTTCCTAGCCGCAACCGGAGGGGTCATTGCCAAGAGCCGCAAACTGCGCCGAGCAGCTGGCGAGTCGGTCACCGAGATCGACGTTTCACAGTCGGCCACGGCGATCGCCAAGCCTGCCTTGGCCGAAGACGACGGCCTCCTCATCGACCTGACCAGCGAAGGTGAGACCGGCGAGTTGATCATCGACCTGACCACTGGCGCCACCAAGCTCGACAACGAAGTCCTCCGTCGCTGAAGTCCTCCGTCGCTGAAGTCCTCCGTCGCTGAAGTCTTCGTCGCGAAGTCACCAGGTCGGTCGCCCGGCTGAGGCGCACTCGGCATGCGGCGAGGCGCTAGGTTCGTCGCGACGTTGCGGAAACCCATGAAAGGACCACCGTGCGCGCATTGCTTTCGGTAAGCGACAAATCGGGCCTGGTGCCCTTTGCCCAAGGACTCGTCGATCTCGGTTTCGAACTCGTGAGTAGCGGCGGAACGTATGCGGCGCTGGCCGAAGCGGGGCTGGCGGCCCGAACGGTCAGCGAGGTCACCGGAGCCGATGAGATGCTCGATGGTCGAGTGAAGACATTGCATCCGGTCATTCACGGTGGGATCCTGGCCAACCGTGGCGAAGCGTCGCACATGCAGCAGTTGATCGAACGCGACATCGCTCCGATCGATCTGGTGGTCTCGAACCTGTATCCGTTTGTGGCTGCACCCGGGATCGAAAACATCGATATCGGCGGTCCAACAATGGTGCGGGCGGCGGCCAAGAATCATGACGCAGTGGCGATCGTCGTCGATCCGGCCGACTACGACAGCGTGCTTGGCGGCCTGCGGGCCGAGGGTGGGCTGACCGTCTCACAGCGCCGCGCGCTGGCCCGCAAGGCATTCGCCCATACCGCGGCCTACGACGCCGCAATCGTGTCCTGGCTCGACGAGACCGATCCTGATGCCGAAGCCGATGCATTGCCCGCGTCGCTCCACATCAGCCTCGACCGCGTCCACGACCTGCGCTACGGCGAGAACCCACATCAAAGCGGTGCCCGCTACCGATTCACACACGGCAGCGGCTGGTGGGATGGGGCCACCATTCATCAAGGCAAAGAAATGTCCTATCTCAATGTCTATGACACCGAAGCGGCATGGAACCTGGTGAACAGCCTGGGCGCCGATGGGCCGGCAGCGGTGGTCATGAAGCATGCCAATCCGTGTGGTGCAGCACTGGGCGACACCGTTGCCGAGGCCTACGCCCGAGCCCACGCAGGTGACACCGTGTCGGCTTTCGGCGGCATCGTGGCCACGAACCGCCCGGTGACCGCGGCAATGGCAACCGAGCTTGCCCCCGTCTTCACCGAGGTGGTCGTCGCCCCCGGCTTCGAGGCCCAGGCACTCGAGATCCTCGCCGCCAAGAAGAATCTGCGCGTCGTCGAAGTCGCCGACCATTCGTGGACGCCGCTGCCGCTACAGATGCGCACGATCTCCGGTGGCATGCTGGTTCAACACGACGACTCGCTACAGCTCGACACCGCCGACTGGCAATGTGTCACCGAACGCAAACCGTCCGATGGCGAGATGATCGACCTGGCTTTCGCCTGGCGAATAGCAGCGAGGGTCACGAGCAACACCATCGTCCTGGTCAAAGACGGACAAGCTGTGGGTATCGGTGCTGGTCAACAGAATCGCCGAGACGCCGGCCAGATCGCAGCCGAGAAAGCTGATGGTCGAGCTGTCGGTGGTGCGTGCGCAAGTGACGCGTTCTTCCCGTTCCGCGACGGCCTCGACGCAGCCGCCGCGGCAGGTGCCACCGCAGTGGTGCAACCAGGTGGATCGATTCGCGACGACGAGGTCATTGCCGCTGCGAACGAACAAGGCATGGCCATGATGTTCACCGGACGCCGTCACTTCCGGCACTAGAGTTTCTCCGCTCCGCTCGGGCCGGCGTTCGCCGGAGATGGTTTCTGGTCATTTGGTGCGGCTTCGTTCCTCCGCCGCTGTGCGCCCGTCCCTCGCTCCTGTGGGTGCGGTGTTCTCCGGTCGGCTCGGGTCGGCGTTTGCCGGAGATGGTTTCTGGTTATTTGGTGCGGCTTCGGTGTCGCCCGTAGATGGGTCAGGGTGGGGCGCAGCGGATAACGTCTGAGGCAATGAGCGAAGAGCGCGAAGATCTGACGTTTGCCAACTACGGCATTGCAGTGCGAGAGCTGGCCCAATTGGTGGCCGACGACGACTACCGCCCCGACATGATCCTGGCGATCGCTCGTGGAGGACTGTTCGTGGCCGGTTCGCTCGGCTACGCGCTGGGTGTCAAGAACTTGTACGTGATGAACGTCGAGTTTTACACGGGTGTCGACGAACGCCTCGATGTGCCCGTCATGCTGCCCCCATTCGTCGACTTCGTCGACACACACGCATCGCGCATCCTGATCGCCGACGACGTCGCCGACACCGGCCACACCTTGGAGTACGTGCGATCATTCTGTGAGGGCAAGGTCGCCGAAGTGCGCAGCGCCGTCGTCTACGAAAAGCCCCAGTCGATCGTCAAGTGTGACTACGTATGGAAGCGCACCGACAAGTGGATCGAATTCCCCTGGTCCAAAGAGCCACCACTGGCCCAAGGCCAAACCTCGGTACTCGACGCCTGAGAACAGCCATCCGGAGTGCGCGATGGCGGACTACCCGTTGTCTCGGAGCCAGGCTTGGAGCTGGGCGGCGAGTTCATCGCCCGATGGCAACAGGTCGTCGGAGTTGTCGATGAGTGTCTCAAGCCGCTCGACGTAGGCTCGCATCTCGTCGTCGCTCGCCACGGCGGCGTCTACCTTGGCCCGCCACGTGGCGGCGTCGGCGTTGAAGACCTCGTGGCCGGTCTTGATCCCGGTCACGAGTTCGAGGCGGGCGAGTAGCGAGCGGGTGGCCTCGGGGTTGGGCGCCTGGGTCACATAATGCGGCACGGAAACCCGAAGTGAGATGACCCCCAGGCCAGCTTCGTGAAGATACACGTGGAGTGCACCGACGAGCCCGGTCGGACCCTGATACGACGGCCGCCCGAGCCCAAGTCGCTTGGCCAGAGCCGGGTCGCTGGCCGACCCGACAACGCCGAGCGCCCGAGTATGCGGGGCCTGACCTGCCATTGCCCCCAGCGTGACGACCAAGCGGGCGCCGCTCTGCTGGGCAATCTCGCCGACTGCCTCGGCAAATGTGCGCCAACGCAGGTGCGGTTCGATTCCGGAGATGGTCAGCACCGAACTCACATCTCCATCGAGCGTCAATTCATAGGCGTCGTTCGCAGGCCAGCTCAGCGATCGCACGCCATCGCTGTCGATCGAAACCGCAGGGCGTTGTTGGGTGAAGTCGAAGAAGACCTCGGGATCGATGGAGGCGATCTTCAATTTGCGGGTTGCACGGTCCGACAGGTGGTTGACGGCGTCGGTTGCTGCACCGGCGATATCGAACAGTCCTTCGAGTGCCATGACAAGGATCGGGGCATCGGTCGAAGACTGGGCGTTCCAATTCACATGGCTTGGCGACGGGTCGTTCACGCTGATACCCGCGACGCCGACGCCGCACATGAAGCCGCAACAACCCTGCAAAGACAACGATTAGCTCGATGAATGAGCAGATTTCTCATGCCCGAAGCGTAGATCCGACGCGACCCGACCGAGGTGATCAACAAGGAGAATCGTGGATGTGCCACGTTCCACAGTGCCAGAGGTTCTAGCATCGTTCTCGTGGCCTCGATGTTTGACACGATTGCTGACATGCTGCGCGGATCAGCGCCCGATGATCTCGCGCATGCACTCGGCACCGATCGCACCCAGACCCGCCGGGCGATGGAGATTGGCCTACCCGCGCTGATCACCGGCCTGCGGGACAAGACCTTGGAACCAGGTGGCGCGCAGAACTTGGCGTCCATGCTGGGTGAGTCGAGCGCGGCGGTGCCCGACGATCTCGACGCGTACCTGGCAGCCGGTGATCCTTCACAGGGTGCGGCCATGCTAGATGTCGCGTTCGGTGATCGAGGCGAACCCGCACTCGCTGCGCTCAGCGCAGCGTCGGGTCTCAGCACGCGTCTGCTCGCCCAAGTCATGTCGGTACTCGCCCCACTGGCGACCGGCACCGTCGCCTCCTTCGCGGACCGTTCGCCCGAGGGCATGCGGTCCTACCTGGGCGATGCAGTCGGCGATCTCGAAGCCAAGGGCTTTGGTCGAGTGGTCGAGCTGGTCAGCCCCGCTTCGCTCGCACCCGACGACGCGGCCTTTGCCGCTGATGTCCAAGTAGACGATGCCCGCGAAATCGACTTCGGCGAGCCCGATGAGATCGAGTTCGTCGTCGAAGAGGATCTCGACCTTCCTTCTCCAGACCTGGTGGCTGCGGATCTGCCCGAGATCGAGCTCCCGGACGCCGATGTAGATGTGCCCGACCTGGACAACGAAGGCATCATCGTCGAAGGCGCCTTCCCGAGCGTGGGCGACCCGGATCTATCGCTCAGGGGCCTCGACGTCGACCTCGGCGATGCCACCGAACCGGTCGAACTCGGCGGCGCCATGCCCGACTTCGGTGCCGATGTGGCACGAGTTGCTCCGGCAGGCATCGCCATCGCCGGCGACGCCGCTGCGCCCAGCATGTCTGGCCCGGGTTCAACGATCACCTACGCCGACCCGCAGGTCGACCTCGATACCGATGTTGCCATCGGTGACGCCGAGATCGAAGGCGAAGGTCTTTCCGGCATGGGTTGGCTGTGGTGGCTGATCGGTGCCGTATTGGGCATCATCATCTTGTTCTTGCTCATCTCGCAATGCGGCGGCAGTGATGGCGACGGCGACGACTCCGTAGCCTCTACCGGCGACGAAACCCCGGCCGCCACGGCGACCCCGGATCCGCTGGTAGTGCAGCGCCAGGCTACGCTCGACGGCATTTTGGTCGACTATCCGAACGTGCAAGGTGAAGTGATCGGCGACGTCGCCGTGCTCAACGGGACCGTTCCCACCGAGGTCGACGTGGCGCGGCTCGACCAGGCAGTGCGGGCCGCAGGTCTGGGTGCACAGAACAATGTGACGTCGGAGGAAGCCGCCGGTGGCGTCGCAGTCGAAGGTTTCTCGCTGAATGAACTGATCGACGCTCAACCCGAACTCTCGACCTTGCGCACCCTGCTCGACCAGGCCGGTTTCGCCGAGGCCCTTGGTGGCAACGGTGAGTTCACACTGTTTGCTCCGACCAACGACGCATTCGAAGCAATTTCTGCCGACCTCGCCGCATTGCAGGGCGACCCCGAGGGGCTCAAGGCGGCGCTGCGGTACCACCTGTTGTTGGGCTCGCAAAACTCTGCTGCCATCTCGGCGGTGACCACGCTGCCAACACAGCTCGAGGGTCAGAGCATCTCGGTCGATGCATCGAGTGGCACCATCGTGCTGAACGGAACGTCACAGGTTCTCGTCGGCGATGCCATTGCACGCAATGGCGTCATGCACATCGTCAGCTCCGTCCTACTGGCGGCCCCGGTGGTCGCTGAACTGCCTGACGACATCGGTGCTGAGCTTGCATTGGCTCCAATCACGTTCTCTTCGGGCGGTTCCGACCTGACCGATGTCGGCCGGGCCGAACTCGACAAGCTGGTGGCCTTCCTGCTCGAGAATCCGGGCAATATCCAGATTGCAGGTCACACGGACTCCGATGGCGATTCCGGCTTCAACCTGACGCTCAGCCAAGAGCGAGCCGATGCGGTCAAGTCGTACCTCGCCGATCAAGGCATTCCCGCCGAGTCCATGACTGCGGTCGGCTTCGGCGAAGACCAGCCCATCGCCGCAAACGACACCGCTGAAAACAAGGCGATGAACCGTCGCATCGTGTTCAGCCCCAACTAGAACCTCGGCAACCTCGGTTGCTCCTCGTGAGAGCCAACGTCTCCCGTTGCGCGCCGCACCTGCTCGGGTAGGTTGAGACGTCGTGGGTGACTACTTTCAGAACGGTCCGATCACAACGCTGCACGACTTCGGCATGCGCAGCACCGATTCGCTCGATCAGGACTTGGTCCGCTGGGGTAAAGATCGGCCGATGTCGCTCATCATCCCGTCGCTGTTCAGCGAGCTCGAGGGACCAGCACTCAGCCACATAGTCGACGAGTTGGCCCAAGTGCCGTTTCTCGACCAGATCATCATCGGCCTCGATCGGGCCAACGAAGACGAGTTTCACGAAGCCCGAGAGTTCTTTTCCCGATTGCCGCAGACAACCCGCATCCTGTGGAACGATGGCCCGCGGCTGCAGGCGCTGGATCAGGTTTTTCGAGAGCACTCGATCGCACCGCTCGAGGCCGGCAAAGGCCGCAACGTGTGGTACTGCATCGGGTACTTCTTGGCATCGGGGGTCGGCGAAGTCGTGGGACTGCACGATGCCGACATCGTCACCTATGACCGGTCCATGGTTTCCAAGCTCTTCTATCCCGTGGTGCATCCAACCTTCGGTTTCTCCTTCGCCAAGGGGTACTACTTCCGCACCGACGGCGAACGGCTGAATGGTCGCGTTGTCCGCCTGCTCGTCACACCGCTCATTCGCGCGCTTCGCCAATGCTTGGGCGACAACGATTATCTGGATTATCTCGACAGTTTCCGGTATCCGCTGGCGGGTGAATTCGCCATGCACATCAACGTGGTTCAGAACATCCGTATCCCCAGCGACTGGGGACTCGAGATCGGCGTTCTCAGCGAAGTACATCGCCGCTACACCACCCAGCGAATCTGCCAGGTCGACCTGACCGGTGCGTATGACCACAAACACCAGCAAGTGTCGTCCGAGGATCCAACGACCGGCTTGCACAAGATGGGCCTCGACATCACCAAAGCCATGTATCGCAAGTTGGCGATCGGCGGCGAGGTGCTCTCGGCCGAGACGTTCCGCACCATCAAAGCCAGCTACTACCGAGAAGCACTGGACATGGTCGAACGCTACGGAGCAGTGGCCGACCTGAACGGTCTCGAGTTCGACAGCCACCGCGAGGAAAAACTGGTCGAGGTGTTCGCCCAGACGATCGTCGAGGCGGGCAAGGACTTCTCGTCGAACCCGATGGAGACCCCCTTCATCTCCAGTTGGGCTCGTGTGCAGAGTGCTGTTCCCGATGCTTTCGACCAGATGCTTGCCGCCGTCGAGGCAGACAATCTGGCATGAGCCAGATCGCTGACACCGGCCTGCCGATCGAATCGGTCATCGACGAAGTTCGAGAGGCCCTGGATCTGCATCGCAGCGTGGTGCTGACCGCAGAGCCGGGTGCTGGCAAGACCACCGTCGTGCCGCTGCGATTGCTGAACGAACCCTGGCTGGCTGGTCAAAAGATCATCATGCTCGAGCCTCGTCGGCTGGCCGCGCGGGCATCGGCGGCCCGCATGGCCTCGCTGCTCGGCGAACGGGTCGGTGACACCGTCGGCGTCACCACACGCGACGACCGACGCATCAGCGCAAGAACCCGCATCGAAGTGGTCACCGAAGGTATCTTGACCCGCCGACTGCAGCGCGATCCAGAACTCGAGGGCTACGGCCTGGTCATCTTCGACGAGTTCCACGAGCGCAGTCAGCAGGCCGACCTGGGTCTGGCCCTGCTGCTCGATGCCCATCGCACGCTCGACCTGACCACGGCGATCATGGTCATGTCCGCCACGATCGATGCCCACAAGGTCGCAGCGCTCATCGGTGATGCTGCTCCAGCACCGGTTATCGAATGCGGCGGCAGGACCTTCGACGTAGAGATGCACTGGCGGCCTCGTAACAAGCGCGACAAGCTCGAACCAGCGGTGACCCAGGCGGTGCAGTGGGCGCTCGAAACAGAACCCGAAGGCGACGTCCTGGTGTTCCTGCCGGGAATGGCCGAGATCCGGCGCACCCAAGAACAGCTTCGAGGACTCGATCCTCGGATCGAAGTGCATCCGCTCCACGGCAGCCTGCCACTCGACGAGCAGGATCGTGCGGTCGCTCCTGCTCCGACGGGCATGCGCAAGGTCGTACTCAGTACCGATATCGCCGAGAGCAGCCTGACCGTCGAGGGCGTTACTGCGGTGGTGGACTCCGGGTTGGCCCGAGCGCCGCGCTTCGATCCTGGCAACGGCTTGACCCGACTCACGACAGTCTCCATCTCGCGCGCTTCGGCTGATCAACGTGCTGGCCGAGCTGGTCGAACCCGACCCGGTATCGCGGTTCGTCTGTGGTCCAAGATCGAACACGGCACCCGGGCTGCCTATGGAGCGGCCGAGATCACCAAGGTTGACTTGGCGCAACTCCGTCTCGAACTGGCCGCCTGGGGAATCACCGATCCCTCGACCCTGCTCATGCTCGACGACGTGCCCACACAAGCATGGAAAGAAGCCGGCCAGGTCTTGCACATGCTGGGAGCAATCGATGCCAGCGACAGCATCACCGAGCGTGGTCGACGGCTCGGCGAACTACCGCTACATCCACGTCTGGCTGCCATAGTCGTGACCGGTGTCGAGCGTGGACTCGGCGCAATGGGTAGTGCGTTGGCTGCACTGATCGATGAACGAGATGTCTTACGAGGCCGCCCAGCCGAGGTCCCGGTTGATCTGGGCATTCGCCTCGACCTGCTCACCGATCGCAATCGTCGTCATGCACTGGCATCGGGCCGCTCGCTGCAACTCGTGCGAGCTCGAGCCAACGATTTGGCACGCCGGATCGGCTGTAGCGACGATGGTTATGACCGAGACCGTCTGGGTCTTCTGGTGGCCGCCGGCTTCCCCGATCGGGTTGCCCAGCGCCGGGGAAACGGGCGCGGTCGCTTCCGGCTCCGCAATGGAGCCGGCGTGCGGCTGCCAGATAGTGACCAGCTGGCAGGCGAGGAATATCTGGTCGCGATCGACCTCGATGGAAAGCGCAAAGATGCGCGGGTACGCCTCGGAGCGGCCGTCGACGTCACAGATCTACTCGAAACGGCGGGTTTCGATGCCGAGGTGACCGAACGCACGCTGTGGGACCGCGATCGCAAAGATGTCGTGACCAGAGTCGACCGACATCTGGGGTCGCTCGATCTGGGTTCGACGAGCCGGCGACCGGTCCCGTCTGAGCTGGTCGTGGAGATACTGCTCGATCAGGTGCGTCGGACGCGACTCAAGGCCTTGTCCTGGACCGATGCCTCGCGAGCGCTGCAAGCCCGGGTCGAGTACGCACGTAGTCGCCAACCCGAAGCTGGTTGGCCCGACCTGTCGGACAAAGCGTTGGTGGCGTCGCTCGAAGAGTGGCTCGGTCCCCTACTCATTTCTGCCACGGGACGTTCGGATCTCGAAGTGGTCTCCGTTGCCGTGGCGCTCGACATGCTGCTGGGTCGTGAACGTCGCCAGGAACTCGAACAAGCACTGCCGGCCACGTTTGTCCTTCCGGCAGGACGCAAGCTCCGGATCGACTACGACGCCGAACCGCCCACGATCAAGTCGCGTGCTCAAGACTTCTACGGCGTCAAGAAACATCCCACCGTGCTGAACGGTGATCAACCACTCTCCGTCGAACTGCTGTCGCCTGCAGGGCGACCCATTCAGCGCACCGCCGATCTGCCCGGATTCTGGGATGGCAGCTGGGCCGAGGTGCGAAAGGACATGGCTGGCCGCTACCCCAAACACGATTGGCCAGTCGACCCTCGCCAGCGGTCGAAGTGATCAGATCTGCCGTGGGGAGCCTTCGAGCAACTGGATGAGTGACGAGAGCGGAATCGGCCGGCTGATGTAATACCCCTGGCCGAGCTGAACGCCGGCATCGGTCAACAACGCTTGCTGCTTGTCGGTCTCGATGCCTTCTGCCACGATCTGGAATCCCATTGCGTCGGACATGCGCGTCAGGCTGTCGACCACGGCGAGTGCGGGTGAACCCGGCTCGAGCTGGGCGGTGAGCGACAGGTCGAGCTTCAAGATGTCAAATGGCAGCATCGTGAGATAGCCCAGGCTGGAGTAGCCGGTTCCGAAGTCATCGATAGCCAGGCCGAAGCCATAGTTGGTGAGCTGTCTGATACGGCTCGCCGCATTGGGGATCTGGCTGAGCGGTACGGACTCGGTCAGCTCGAAGCGCAGGTTCGACGGCGTGAGACCGAATTGATCCAACGAGGCCAACGTGCTGGTCGCCAAGATGGCGACATTGGTGAACTGTTGGGCTGAGGCATTGATGCTGACGGTGAAACTTTCACCGACCAGACTCTGGCCCCGAAGCCGGTCGAGATCGGCGCACGCCTGTTCCACCACCCATTCGCCAATATCGTCGATCAGTCCGATCTCCTCGGCAAGGGGTACGAATTCGGCGGGGGAGATGCGCCCCATCGAGGGGTGGTCCCAGCGCACGAGGGCCTCGACGCCGACCATCTGGTCGGTGTCGAGGTCGACAATTGGTTGATACTCGAGTCGGAGTTCGCGTCGTCGACGAGCATGGCGCAGGTCAGCCGTCATGTCGAAGCGTTGCGAGGCTCGCGCCCGCAGCGGCGCATCGAAGACCACGGAACGGTTTCGACCGGTGGCTTTCGCTTCGTACATGGCAATGTCGGCGTCGCCGATCAACTGTTCCGACGACGATGCGTTGTGCTCGGAGAGCGCAATACCAATCGACGCGTTCACGGTAATGATGCGACCATCGGCTAGCACCGGAGTGGACAAGATCTCGTGCAGGCGCCGGCCGATGGCCTTGGCTTCTTCGTCGTCGGAGATGTCACTGGCGACAACGACGAACTCGTCGCCGCCGAATCGGCCGATCAGATCCTGGGGCCGTAGTGCGCGACGGAACCTCTGAGCTACCTCGAGAAGCACGATGTCGCCGACGGTGTGACCTTGGGTGTCGTTGATGAGCTTGAAACCATCGAGATCGATGAACAGCACGGCGGCCATCTTCGGAGGCATCTGCAAGGCGAGTCGGCTGCGAAGGTCCTCGACCAGGGTGAAGCGGTTCGGCAAGTCGGTGAGTCCGTCGAAGCTGGCTTGATATGCGATCCGGTTGTTGAGTTCTCGCCACTCCGAAATGTCTTCGACGAAGCCGATGGCGTATTCCAGTTTGCCGTTTTCATCGCGAACATCGGAACCGGCCCAGCGCGACCACATGTACTCGCCGTTTGCCTGTTCCGCCCTGATTTCGACGTTGAAGTGCCGGTTCTTCGGCAACTCGGCAATTGCTTGGGCCGTCTTGGCCCGATCGTCGGGATGGATCGCTTCTTGCCATCCGAATTCGGTCGCCATGCGAGGACCGAGCATTTCGATGAGCTTCTCGCTGGCGAATTTTACACGCCCTTCTGGCTCGACGACGAACACGCCGACCGGAAGCGTTTCCGAGAGCTGATCGAACTGGGTCTGGGAGCGCTGGAGCGTTTCGATGGCAGCGACCCGCTGCGATCTGTCGAGTAGGTCGATAAACATCATGTTGTCGTAGCGAACCACCGTGATCCCGAAATGGAGACCCGGTGCAGCGCCCCTGCATCTCAGCGAAACGTACGGCTCGCCTGCGAGGACCTCGGAAATGGCGTGGCGGTACGCATCGCGATACGCGGGGTCGATCAGATTTTCGGCCCAAACACCAACGTCCATGTCGACCGATGCGTAGGACCCCGGTGGGCCGGTGGCCGAGACGATGCTGCCGTCGAGGTCGCACTCGAATCGGGTTCGAATATTCGCACCCGTGGTCTCGGCGATCTCGAGGCTGGGGGACGAATCGAGAAGCGCAAGGACATAGTCATTACCCGGTCCAAAAGTGTGCAGAGCCAGATCGACCGGATGGCTGGCGAGACTGCGCACCGTCGTGGTGGCGGCTACGGCGAGGTGGGCTCGGCTCATGGCGGCCGAAATCTCTTCTTTGGACCCGGCGTCGAAGAGCTCGAGCAGTGAGTTTGCGTCGCCGACGTCGTGGCGCACCCACGGAAGCTGTTGCAATGGCCCCGTAGGGCCTTCGATGAAGGCAAAGGTCTCGGATTGCACGATGACGGCCGTGGCATCAGGCGTGCTTTCATGGGCGCGGCTGACCGCCCACTCGACATATTCGTCGTGACTGCCTTCCATGCCTACCAGTCTAACCTTCACGTGATGTGGTTAGAAAACCGCATAGCGTGATTAGTGAGAAAATCTGAGGACGCACAGGCGGCGCAATTTCCAGAATCGAGATGGGCATTGGTTCTAGTTGTCGAAGACCCGTAGTGTTGGCTGGCACACCGAATGTTGTATGTGCGGTCAGGAGTCAACCATGTCGACGATGCTTTCCGGGATGCGCGTGATCGAAGGCTCTGCGTTTGTGGCCGCCCCGTCGGGTGGCATGCATCTTGCACTTTTGGGGGCCGACGTGATCCGTTTCGATCCCATTGGTGGCAGCATCGACTACACCCGATGGCCGCTGGCTCCGGGTGGAGCTTCGCTCTACTGGACCTCCTTGAACAAGGGAAAAAGATCGATCCAGGTTGACCTGCGAAGCGACGAGGGCCGTGACATCGTGCGGGGCCTGATCAGCGCGCCGGGTGATCAGGGCGGTATGTTCTTGACGAACTTCCCTGCTCGAGGATGGCTGAGCTACGAGTCGATGCGCGAACACCGAGACGACGTCATCATGGTCACGATCACCGGGAATCCCGACGGCTCCACCGCAGTCGACTACACGGTCAACGCCGCCGTTGGCTATCCGACGGCAACGGGACCCCACGACGCGATCGAACCAGTAAACCATGTATTGCCGGCATGGGATGTCGTCTGTGGCCAACAGGCTGCCCTCGGGTTGCTCGCCGCAGATCGCCATCGACGCTCGACCGGTCACGGGCAGTTGGTCACGCTGGCATTATCCGACGTCGCCATGTCGACGGTCGCCAACATGGGCCATGTTGCCGAGGCGGAGATTTTGGGTGAGCAGCGTGGCCGGCTCGGCAACGATCTGTATGGCGCATTCGGTCGAGACTTCGTGACCAGTGACGGCCAGAGATTCATAGTGGTGGCGATCAGTATCAAACAATGGAAAGGCATGCTCGAGGCAACCGGCACGACTGCCCAGGTCGAAGCGCTCGAAGACGAACTCGGGGTCAGCTTCGCCGACGAAGGCGAGCGCTTCAATCACAGAGATCGTCTGTTTCCGCTGATCGAGGAGTATGCGGCTCAGACAGCGATGGCCCAGGTCGCCGAATCGCTGAATGCGCACGGTTGCTGCTGGGGCCAGTACGCCGATTTCCTCGGAATGGTGAACAACGATCCGAGATGCTCGACCGAGAACCCCATGTTCCAACGAGTCGAACAGCCGGGGGTTGGATCGGTGCTGAGCGCAGGTTCACCGCTGCGCTTCGGGGCCGACGATGACGTTGTCGTACCACCTGCACCGGTCCTGGGCGCCGACACCGATCAGATACTCGAAGAACTGCTCGGCCTGTCGACCGCCGAGATCGCAGGCCTACACGACCGCAACGTCGTAGCCGGCCCCGGCTAGCCGGGCTTTCGAGCGAAGGACGAGCGGTGGTACACCGCTACCCGACCTCGATTCGTCTGAGGAGTTCGTCGGCGACTACATCGAGGTCCTCGTCTACGGTCACGGCTAGATCTGCATAGGCGCAACTCGGTTGCACGAACTGGTCATGCATCGGCGCGACTGTGGTTGCCCATTGGTCCCGCACACTGGCTTCGGTGCGGCCTCGTTCTGCCACATCTCGCCGCACCCGCCGAGTCAGGCGAATGTCGGCGTCGACATCGACGAAGACCGTGAGTGCGCAGATCTCGCGTACTGCGGCGATCCCCAGCAGGTGTATGCCCTCGGTCACGATGCACTCTCGGGCCTCGACGCGTTGGGTGCGGGAGCTACGGGTATGGGTCGCGAAATCGTACACGGGAGCCTCGATGTCATTGCCAGCAACCAATAGCTCGAGATGCTCGGCAAACAATTCGATCTCGAGCGAGTCGGGATGGTCGAAGTTCACCACCGCCCGCTCGGCCGGCGTCAGATGGAAAAGGTCGCGGTAGTACCAGTCGATGGTGAGGTGTGAGCCCTTGGCGCCGAGCCGGTCCAGCAACTTCATGGCCAGCGTGGTTTTGCCAGCGCCAGAGCCGCCGGCGATCGCGCAGATCTGAACATCGGGAGAAGCCACGGCGGAAGGCTACCGGCTCACCGATCAGCGAACGCCGAGGTCGGTCATCTGTTGACTGCTGCGATGCAGCATGGCCATGAACATGTCGTCACCGCGAGCCGTTTGAACGGTGAACATGGAACCCAACACCGAGAGCAGCAGGGAGTGAGGAGTCTGTGATCGGTAGTCGTCGAGGCAATCTTCGATGCCGTAACCGGTTACGCCCAGCTCACACAATGCGCGGTGATACTGGCCGACGATGTCGTGCTCGATCTCGCGACGCACCGGCGGTTCGACGCTGGTGCCGAGCAGATACGCAATGTCTGCGCCGGGGTTGCGTACGGCGATGGTCTGCCAGTCGACCACCGTTACCGGGCGTGCTGCGCCGGCTGCGGGGGCGAACAGCAGGTTGTCCAGCCGATGATCGCAGTGCGTCAGCGCGAATCGGCCGGTGTCGTCGGCGAGCCAGGTGTCGACGGATTCGGCGAACCACTCGAGGTGGTCGACATGGGTGCTCGTCAACCGGGTGCGATACCGGTCGATGAAACCCGGCGTCATCACGGCCAGGATCAGTTTCAGTTCTTCGAACGAAGCCTGTCTATCGGCTTCGGGAACCGTGAGCCAGTCGAGCTCGTACAACGATCGATCACCCCAACGAGGCGCATGCAGCCCGGCGATGTTGACGGCCGCAGCGGCAACGCTCGTCGCGTCACACCCGGCAATCTGGTCGCCTTGACGGGCCGGACGCATGTCTTCGAGCACAATGGCAAAATCGCTTGTGTCGACATCGATGTCGGCCCACAAGGATCCAGGTGTGGCGACCGGTAGGTCATCGGCGAGCTCTTGGTAGAACCGCACTTCTTTGAGATAGGCGCCACGAGCGCCAGCCTGTCGACTGCTGGGATCATCGGATGCGATCTTGACCACCAGCGAGGTCGGGGCGTCGGTGTGCGATTCGTAGCTCGGGGTCACGCGCAGGCTGCTGGCCATCTGGCCGGTGCCAATCGGCTCAACGGTGACATTGCTCACGATGGCGTCGTAACCCGCAGATGCCAGCACATCGCTGATCCACGAGGACGTGACATCGACGGGGCTCCTGGGGATCATTGATGGTGTCCTCGGTGAGACGGTCTATCGGGCGGGTCGCGGCCCGAGCTTAGAACACTTTGGCACTATTATCGTGAAGCGATCGAACCGCAGTGAGGAGACGGTCTAGATGGATGCTGACTGGTACGTCGACCCGCTCGGTCGCTTCGACGGGCGATTCTTCGACGGTGAACAGTGGACAGAACGCGTGAGCGATGCGGGTGCACTGCGAGAGGATCCAGACTTTCCGCCAGCCGCTCTGACCGAGGAACGCGGCCTGCCGTTCGAGCCGTTCGTATCCGAGTCTGCAGCTGTGGCCCCGTTGCATGTGGATCGCCATCGTCGAGCGTCGCTCATGCAGGAATCACCGGGGCGAGTCGTGGCCGTGCTCGATGACTCGGTGCGAAACCCGGCCCCGTACACGACCGATGCTCCCGCCGCGCGGAAGTCACGGCGGGGCTTGATCGTATGGGTACTTCTCGCTCTGATCACTGCACTCGTCGTTGCAGGACTGGTGTTGCTCACGAACGATGATTCACCGGCAGATCCCCGCGCCGAATCAGTACAGCTCGACCGCGCACAAGAGGCTCGTGTTCAAGATCTCGAGGCCAGCGGAGTAGACGATGGAACCTCAGCCGAATCCATCGAGGAACTCGACGTCGACGTAGCTCCCGGCGCGGTCGTGCCCGGGGCCTCCTTCGACCCGGCAGAGACGGTCCAAGTCGGCAGATTGCAGGTCCTCAATGGCCAGAGCATGCTCGCCGATCTACAGATCTGGCACCGAGAGTTCGCCGCCGAGCGCGGGGTCGAGCTGAGGTCGTCGGCTTCGTGCTGGTTCGGCCAACTCGGCGGGGCCGCAGTACAGCAGGCATTCTGCGGCCCGGTCGGCGGTTCGCTCGATACGGAGTTCGTGTTCGACTCGGTGCCGGTGTTGTTCGAAGAGACCAGTGGAGGCCAGGTGGCGCAACCAGTGCTCGATCGCGCCACGGTCGACACGGTCTTGGCCAACGCGCTGACCCTGGTTGGTCGCGATGGCGACCCCTCGCCGCTTCTCGACGAGTGACGAGTTACTACTGGTAGTAGGGGCTGTCGCCGGCGTCGTGGTCGGTGGTGTCGATGACTTCGGTGACCTCGGGGATCATTTCGCTGATCATCACGGTGATGCCTTCGCGCAGCGTCGCTGCGCTCATAGCGCAGCCCTGGCAGCCGCCACCCATGGTCAGGTATACGTCGGTGCCCTCGACCTTTTGGAGCTCGGCCCAACCACCGTGTGCTGCCAATGATGGGTTGATCTGTTGCGTCAGCAACTGCTGGACTTTTTCGCCGATGTCGCCGGTGAGTTCGATCGAGTCGGTGTTGCCGAGCGGGTTCGGTCGGTTGGGATTGCGAATGACCAGACCACCTTGCATGGGATTGCTGGGCAGATCCAAGGTGGCGCCACGAAGCTTGTCGATGCTGTTGAGCGGCACCATCACGGTGAGCTCGCCGACCGCATACGTGACATCGGTCTCGTGGGCTTCGGCGATGGGTTCGAACGCCAGGTCGTAGGCGTAATCAACACCTTCGACACCGGTCACTTCGACTCGGAGACCAAGGGCGTCACCTTCTTCTTCTGCGGCTCGAACGTCGAGCACCTTGAACAGGGCCTCGTCGCTTACATCGAGAACGATTTCGTCGGTCGTGACGTCAGTCATGGGCCGTAGCGTATCCACCAGAACCGGTACTGACGTAGGCGTACGAGAACTAACCAACCGCCGATTATTGGGCGTCAGGATCCTTCGAGTTCGAGCGATGTTTCCATCCACTGTTCCTCGAGCGTGTCGAGTTCGCTTTGGGCTGCGCTCAGATCCGTACCGAGCGAGGCCATGGTCGCATGGTCGGTCGCACCGTCGAGCTCAGACGTCAGCCCAGCTACGATCTTTTCCGCCTTTCTCATGCGCTTCTCGGTCTCCTTGAGCCGGTGGCGCAACGTGGACTTGGAGGCACTGCCCGGTGCAGCCGAGCCTTTGGACGGCACCGCTGCCGACTTCCCTGCCGAGTTTCTTGCCGGTCCCTGCGGTGATTCCGGCTGCGGTTGCTCGGCGCGGGTGGACGCATGACCGCGACGCCGGTTGTTGCGTCGGTCTTCGAGCCATGCTTCGAAACCGCCGGGCACTCGCCCGACACTGGTCGACTCGTCGACCACGATGACATCGTCGACGACGCGCTCCAGGAATGCCCGGTCGTGGCTCACCGCAACCACTGCGCCGGGGAAATCTTCGAGGAAGTCCTCGAGTGCGCGAAGCGTGTCGAGATCGAGATCGTTCGTGGGCTCGTCGAGTAGCAACACATTCGGCTCCTCGGCCAGCGTCAGCACGAGTTGTAGTCGCCGTCGTTCACCGCCCGACAACTGTTCGATGGGCGAGTACTGGGTGGCAGCGTCGAACCAGAAGCGTTCGAGCAATGCCTTGTCTCGCCAATCCGCGTCGCGACTGCCGCCGGTGAACATCTCGATCACGTTCTTCGTCGGGTCCAGCGAACGCCCGAGCTGATCGAAGTAGGCCAACTTGACCGTGCTGCCGTGACGCACCGTTCCGGCCGCAGGTTCGCGCCGCAAGGCAATCGTGTCCAGCAACGTCGACTTGCCGGTGCCGTTCGGTCCAACAATGCCCAGGCGTTCGCGCGGGTCGAGCTCGATCGTGAAGTCATCGACCAGAATGCGGTCGCCGATCTCCACTCGCACATCGCTCAGTTCGATGACGGTGTTGCCGAGCCGAGGCGTGGTGCTGTGAAGAGCCAGACCGTCGTCTCTGATGCCGCGTTTGATCCCCGACTCTTGTATGGCTTCGGCGGTGCGGATGCGAGCCTTGGCCTTGCTCGTGCGCGCCGGGGCGCCCCGCAGCAGCCATTCCTTTTCGCGGCGAGCCAGGTTCTTGCGCACGGCCTCGGCCTTGTCCGAGGCGTCGACCCGGGCATCTCGACCGTCGAGATAACCCCGGTAGCCGCCATCGTGCAGATACAGGCTGCCGCCGTCGACTTCGAGAATGCGGGTCGTGATGCTGTCGAGCATGTGGCGATCGTGGGAGACGCACAGCAAGCCGCCCTTGAAACCCTTCAACCGTTCTTCGAGCCAATCGATGGCGTCGATGTCCAGGTGGTTCGTGGGCTCGTCGAGCACGAGGAGATCAGCCGGGGTGACCAGCGCCCGGGCGAGAGCGACTCGCCGCTGCTCGCCACCGCTCATCACGCGCACGCTGTCACCGGTGCGGAGCCCGAGACCTAAACGATCCAGCACTGCTGCGGCTTCCCACGAATCGCCAACGGCTTCGAGCGCCGTCACGTCGTCGAACACCGGTCGCTGTGGCAGGGTCGCAACCTGCACACCGCCCTCCTTACGCACGATCCCGTCGTCGGGTTCGATAGCGCCGGTGGCGATGCCGAGCAAGGTCGATTTGCCGGCTCCGTTGTGTCCGACCACACCCAGGCGGTCGCCAGAGCTGACGGTCAGCGACACGTGCGAGAGAACTTCACCCCGGGCGTGGCGCAGCGTGACATCCTGAACGTCGACCAAAATCACTGCTGCCTGCCCCCGTCGAAGTACTGCATGATCGCTAGTGTTGCGGGGTCAGCAAGGAGTACCACCCGTGACAAGCCAAGACCCCATCGATTTCTTGTGGCGCCCAGTCGATGGATGTTCCATGGCTGCTGGCAAGTAGACGCTCCACAAGTTTCTGATCGATGGTGACCGTTTCCGCTTACAGTGCGCCAGCGCAGGTGTCGCCACCCCGTCGTCGTGCGCGCACCCGGTGGGTGCTGGCGGCCATCATGTTGGTGGCCTTCGTGCTGCGGGCATGGAACCTGGATTGGGATCGCGGTACCCATCTGCAACCCGACGAACGCTTCTGGAGCGACGTCGCCGCCAATGTTGAGACTCCCGACGAGTGGCGATGGAGCGAGATCCTCGACCCCGAGAAGTCGACGCTAAACCCTCGGGTGTACAAACCGAACTATGTCTACGGCACGCTGCCGTTGTGGGCGTCGGAAGCTGCCGCTGGCGTGTTGATGACCGAAAATATGTCGTGGGCCGTACGGGCGATCGACAGCGTGGGTATCGACGTGGCCCGCAACGAGCCAGCCGACGCTCCGATCGACACCAGACTGCGGTTCAACACCGGGTTCGACGTCACCATCATCGGCCGGTTGATGAGCGCACTCGTCGACACACTCACGGTGGCGGCGGTGTATTTGCTTGCCCGGGAACTGACCGACGACCGCAAAGTCGGGTTGTGGGCGGCGCTGTTGCAGGCGCTCACCGTGCTTCACATTCAATACTCGCATTTCCTGGGCAGCGAACCGTGGGTTGCATTCTTTGTCACGTGCGCCGTGTGGGGGAGCGTAAAGCTCGCGCGCGGGCGCGGCGGATGGCGAACCAGGGTAGGCACTTCGATCGCCGTGGGTCTTGCCATTGCATCGAAGCTCAACGGCATCGCCAGCGTTGCTGCGCCGTTCGCAGCGTCGCTGGTGGTCGCTGGCCCGTATCTCGGCGGGCTCTTCCGATCACGGATCGAGCCCGGTGTGATCGGCCGGATCGGCCGCTCGATCGAGCCGTATCTGGCTATGGCGCTGTTTGCAGTGGTGGCGTATCGAATCGCTCAGCCCTATGACTTCCGGGCCGGCGTCTCGCTGGTGTTCAACGAGCGCTTCACCGACGACATTTCTTATCTGTCCGATATCAATCAGGGCGGCAACTGGCCCTGGGTACAGCCGCTGGTTGGGCGCACACCCCTGCTCTGGCCTCTACAGCAGATGTTCCTGTGGGGAATGGGGCCCGGACTCGGGTTGGCTGCGATCTTCGGCATGGCGCGAGCGGGTCGCAGATTTTGGATCGGTGAGCGCTACTGGGCGGTGCCGCTGGCGGTCATCGCAGCCTATTTCGCGCTGGTGTCGCTGCAGTTCTACGCCATCGTGCGATACCTGCAGCCGTCCTATCCCATCATTACGGCGTTGAGCGCTGCGGGGCTCGTGGCGGCATGGCGCTACAGCGCCGGTCTTGCTGCTGACCGCGCCAGGCTCGCGAGCGCGATAAAGGTGGCGGTCGCCGTCTCGGTGGGCGCCACGGTTTTCTGGGCGCTGGCGTTTGTGAATGGCGTCTACGGAAACGACAACGCTCGCCTGGCGGCCGGCGACTGGATGATCCAGAACCTTCCTGCGGAGTCGGTCGTCAGCCAGCAAGCATGGGACGACGGACTGCCATGGGGGCAAGCATCGAGCTTCGGCCGGGTGACGCTCGAACCGTTCTCGTTCGGCGGTGACACTCCCGAACGCATCGAACTGTTGATCAGTGGACTCGACCAGGTCGACTATGTGATCGAGACCAGCAACAAGTTCTACGACTCGCTGCCCCGCACACCGGCACGATTCCCGCAGACGACCCGCTACTACGAAACGCTGTTCGACGGTTCGCTCGGGTTCGAGCTGGTCGAAACGTTCCAGAACCAACCTTCGCTGTTCGGTATCACGATCGACGACACCAGCGCCGAAGAAGCCTTCACTCTGTATGACCATCCCACGGTCTTCATCTGGCGCAAGACCGATCAGTTCAGCGTCGAGCGGGCGTTTGCGCTGCTCAATCCTGACCGGGCGCGCACCGCAATCAATGCGCTGCCCAAGGACGCTTTCGCGAATGCCAGCATGCTGGTGCCCCAGGACTACGTCACCCAACAGACGGGCAGCTCGTTCTCCGACGTGCATTCGTTCGACCCGAGCAGCCCGGTCGCAGTGGTGCTGTGGTTCGGATTGCTGCAGGTCATCTCGCTGGCCGTTGCGCCCACGCTCATGCGCCGCGCCGGGCGAGCTGCGGGAGCTGTCTATGGGTTGAGCAAGCCGCTCTCGATGATCGTGCTGTCACTGCCTATCTGGCTGGTGGTGTCATCGGGCTTGGTCAACATGTCTCGCGAACTGCTGTGGTTTGCGTTACTGGTCATGCTCGTCGGCGCCGGGTGGTCGGCCAATAGCCGGTGGGCCGAGATTCGTGAGCTGTTCCGCGTTCACAAACGCACCATCGTGGCCGCCGAAGCTGTCTTCATCGGTGTCTTCCTGCTAGTTGTTGCGTTGCGCGCCACCAACCCCGATATGTGGCACCCGTGGCGCGGCGGCGAGAAGCCCATGGAGCTCGCCTATCTGACTGCGGTGACCGGGTCGACCACGCTGCCGCCATTCGACCCTTGGCTGGCGGGTGGCACGCTGAACTACTACTACATGGGTTGGTTCGTGCTGGCGGTGCCGATCCGTCTGATCGGCCTCACGCCCGATGTCGGATTCAACCTGGGCGTGGCGACCTATGCGGCCCTTGCGGCCGTCACGGTTTTCTCGACTGCGGCCATGTTGGCCGAGCTGGCTCGGCGTCGCAGCGACCGCCCCGCAAGCCCGGCGGCGACCGGCGTGTTCGCAACCGTGATCTTCTTGGTGATCGGCAACCTCGACGGTTTTCGTCAACTCGTGACCCGGCTGCGACAGGGTCTGCCGCTGTCGGAATTCGACTGGTGGGATCCCAGCCGAGTGAACAAGGAGGTGCCGTGGGACGTGAACCGACTCGCCGACCCGTTGTTCAACCCCACGTGCGGGGGTCCTGAGCTGGCTCCATGTGGCTTCGAAGTCACCGAGTTCCCCAGCTTCACCGTGCTCTTCGCCGATCTTCACCCCCATTTCATGGCGATGCCGTTCTTCGGTCTCGGCCTTGCCGGAGCAATAGCCTTCATCGAACGCGCCCGGCAGGGTCGAGTGGCATCGACCTGGGTACTGGCGATCGGTCTGGGAATCGGCAGCGGATTCATCCGCATGGTGCACACGTGGGACCTGCCGACGTTCGTCGCCTTGGTGGCCGGTGCGATCGTGATGGGCTGGATGATGAGCCGCGGTCCAGCGCTGTGGCGTGCCCGGTTCGCCGCGGGCCAACTCCTTGCCGCCGGTGTGGCTCACCTGGCGGTCACCGCGCCGTATCGAAGTCGCAACCAGGTGAGCGACTCGGGCTTCGGGCGCTCCGAATCAGTGACCAATCTCGACGACTGGCTGGCGCACTGGGGCCTGTTTCTCTTCCTGGCGGTTGCGTATATGGTCAGCCGGCTGTGGGCGAGTCGCGACTTTGCTCCTGAATCGTCGGGTGCAACATTTGCACTGGTCTCACTGGGCGCAGCGGGCTTTGTCGGCCTCGGGATAGCCGTGGGTTCGGTCGCTGCGCTGTCGTTTGTTGCCCTGGCTGCCGGCCTGTTGTTGCTGTCGCGCGAACTGGGCGCCACGCAGCCATCGACACCGCATGTGTTCGTGGCTGCCAACTTGACCCTTGCCTTTGGTGTGCTGGTCGCGGTCGAGGCATTTACCCAGAACGCCGACATCGCTCGGCTCAACACGGTCTTCAAGTTCTGGCTCCAGGTATGGCACCTGTTCGCAATCGCCGGTGCATTCGCAGCATCGTGGCTGCTCGGCGCGTTGCTGACCAGTGTCTCGGCTGCAGATGCCGACGAGCCCAAGCCGCAACGCGCCGGCCTTGCCACCCGGGGCTTCGCTGCAGGGCTGGCTCTGCTGCTGGTGGCCTCGCTGGTGTATCCAGCGCTGTCGGTCAAACCGCGTCAGGCCAACCGCATCGACACCACCCTGGGACCGTCGCTCAAGGGCGACCTGTGGCTCGAACCAGGCCGTCACAGCTTTGGAATCCGAGATGTCGACGGCAACGATTCGGTCATCGATCCGGGGAGGGATCGAGCGATCATCGAATGGCTGCAGACCAACGCCGACGGTCGCCCAACGATCGTCGAGGCGGTCGGCGGTAGCGAATATCAATGGTGGGGTCGCATGAGCATCTACACCGGATTGCCAACGGTGCTCGGCTGGCGTTGGCACCAGAGCCAGCAGCGCACATTGTTCGACTTCGAAGTGAATGAGCGCAAGCAAGAGGTGGCCGAGTTCTATACCACCGAATCGCCGGAGGTGATCGATTCGTTTCTGCGCGGATTCGACGTCACCTACGTGATCGTTGGTTCACTCGAAGGCGCCGTTGCCAACCCGCGCACCCTCGAACTCTTTGCCGAGAACCCGTCACTGCGCCTGGTCTTCGGTACCGCACAACTCGGCATCTATCAGGTCGACAAGCCCACGCTGGCCGAGGCGCCACAATCTGCACTCACCGCCGCCGAAGCCGCCAACTAGAAGGCTGCAGCTCGAAGAGCTAGTTCGCTACCGACAGCAGGTCGCTGGCGCAGGCCAGGGGTGCCATGGCTTCGATTGGTGCCGGGTTCACCACTCGTTCGCTGAACGCGAAGCGATTGTGGACCAGGAACCACTGGTCGACCGAACCACAGCCATCGCGACCGTCGTCGGGTTCGACGAAGGCGCCCGGGTCGACGCGGGTTGGTAGTTGGTCACCGTCGGCCCCGGCGAAACCGACGAAGCCACCAACGCCGGTTTCGGCACCTTCCTGCAGCCGGTCGAGCGTGGCCAGGATGCCACCGTCGAGTTCTTCGTCGGAGACCTCGCGAACACCAACGAATCCCGGGTTCGGGTTCTGCTCCCAGAGCGAACGATCTCGGGCGTAGCGAATCCAACCGAGCGGACCGGCATCGTTGTAGGTGGGTACCCACCAAGAACGCATGGCAAAGACGGTCGACTCGTAATCGGGAAACTCCTCGAGCGGTCGTATCTCGCGAGCGGTGTTGTCGGTGGTGCAGCTGATGGTGCGGTCGACGATGATGACATCGGCGGACCCATCGGTCGGTGGTCCCATGCAACTGTCGAACCACGTCATGTTCGGGCGGTCACGCAGGTACCAGCTGTATGGCCATGCGTTCGCAGAACCAATCGCCAGCCGAGCTGGCTCGCCGGTCTCGCGCACGGCGATGTCGTCGATGGTGTCGAGCCGATCGAGGGCCGCAGTCAGGTGGGTGGTGGCTTGGCCGGCTTGGCTCAGGATCTCGCGACTGTCGGCACCGTTGGGGAAGCTGGCGCGAATCGATGTGCCCGCGGTGAACAGCAGGGCGAGTCCAAGGACAGCACCTACGGCGGGCATGGCGGCTCGGTCTCGGAATTGCCACAGGTGTTGCGCGCCCAGTGCGGCCAGAATCAAGATGGGGAGCAGCGGGTGGGCGATCAGCCACGGCATACGCTCGCCGGCGTAGCTGTAAAGAATCATGCTGCCGACGGCGAACCAGACCATGAGCACCGACATCATGGTCGGCTTGCGGAGCCCTCGCCATGCGCCGACTGCAGCCAGGGCAACAAACAACCATTCGTAGATGGGCAATGCGTAGAAGTAGTAGTACCAGGGCTGGCCGCCGCGGTTGACTTCTTGTTGACTGTCCCAGTACTCGATGGCCCGGGTGAAGCCGCTGGCCCAGTCACCGGGTTCGCGGAACCAGATCGTGAAGAACGCCAGCCATGAGATGGCGAAAACGCCGAGGGCGATCGCCCAGCCACCCCAGCCAATGGCGCCGAACGCCTTGAACAGCGGCGGCCACTCGAAGTCGGGGTCATCTTTGCGGACCCGAAGCAGAGGCAGAGCGGTGGCAACGACGAATGCGCCCAGGGCGGCCATGTAGAGCGCAATGAGCGGGAAGAGTTCGCCGGACAGATGACCGACAACGGCGATGACGGTCAGGCCGGCGCTGGCAAATAACAGTGACGCGCTCACGAACGCGGGGTTCAGCTTGTTGGGGTCGGTTTCGGTTCCGCGTGCGACTCGATTCTGGGCATCGAACTGCGCCGCCAGGATGACCAGCAAGAACACTGCCAGCAACAACACGAACAGGTAGGTCGACTCTTTGATGGCGAAGCTGCATGCCAAGGTGAACGTGAGACCGGTAGCGGAGGCGATGCGTGGCTTGCGCAGGTACGACAGCCCGAGCACCATGGCGAGCAGGGTCAGGAAGACCATCTGGGCGTCTTCACGACCGAAGCGCGAGTAGTAGAGCATCGTGGGTGAGATGGCGAGTGCAGCGGCGGCAGCAATCGTGCCCACCCGGCCCAGTTCGCGCCGCATGAACCATGGCAGGCCGACAACGGCGGTACCGGCCAGTGCCGAGAACAACCGGGCGACGGCATCGGTTTCGCCGAATACCTCGTAGAGCCCAGCGGTGATGTAGAACCGCAGTGGGCCGTGGTACACGGGGTCGTACTCGGTGTACTGCCCATTGCGAAAGCGCCAACTCCACCAGGCGTCGAGGCTTTCGTCGTGGTGTAGTGGGCGGGCACCGAGCTCCCACAAGCGTAGTGCCAGCGCAGCCGCCACCAGAAGCACGATGATCGTGCCGGTGCGGGGCATGCGGAAGCCGCCGATCGTCATCCGGTCGGCATCGAGGTTGGTTTCGGTTGTGACGGCTTCAGACTTCGTAGACAGTCCAGCCGGCGTGTCGATAGACGACATCTGCTGCTTCTTCCCAAAATGCAATGTTTGGATCCCAGTTGGGCGTGCGGGAATCTGGGCCGACCACTAGGTAGTCGACATCGTAGAGCTCGATCAGGTCCTGATACCCGGCACCCGCCTCGAGAATGATCCGAGAGGCTTCTTTGCGTTGTGACCAGTCGGGGATCCCCAGGTCGAACACCCAGCCGTCATTCCCAACCACGAGATCGCGACCGCTCAGAGCAGGCACCGGGTGCTGGTGGGGAGAGGCCTGTCCCGGCGCCCAACCGAGCTCGATCACGAAGACCGAGTCGACGTCGGTGCTTCGTGCCCACTCACCAACCGCTACTCCGGCGCTGTCCATGGCGGTCAACGGCCACGGCGATGTGGCCTGGTCGTTGGTGACCAGTACATCGATGAACCCACTGGCGGTGAGCGTGAAGGCCAGGGGAACAATGGCCAGCCAGGTGATAGGCATCTTGCGGACTGCGTGGACCACTAGTGCGGCAACCGGCAACGCCCCCAGCAGGAGAACGAAGATGAAGTAGTGGGTGTTGTTGCCATTCCATGGGTGCGGTTTGATGGCGTTGGGCACGAAGAAGAACAACCAAACCGGCGCCAGACCAATGGCGAGCCGCTTGGGGAGCACGCCACGAATGAGCTGGGCCGCAACCAGCAATGGTAGGAAGAAGCCCAGGTTGCGGAACCAGAAGACGATCCAGTGCGCCACTCGACTGGTCGCCCCCAGCTCAGCAGGGATGCCGCCTGGATTGCGGATGTGTTCGACCCAGTCGTAGGGGTATTCCAGCGAGCTCGATGGCGGTTGCAGGAACAGCACCACGGGCACAGCCAATACAGCTGCAGGAATCAGGAAGTAGAGCCACTCACTGCGAAATCGGGTCCCGATCCACCACAAGCCGACGAAGGCGAGTGGCACGCCGAATGCGAACAGGTTGAAGAATGGTGTGAGGCCCACGAGCACGCCACAGAACACAATCGTTCGTTTGCGGTCCGTACCACGATCCTCGATGTCGGACCAGGCTGTCCACAGCCACCCGAGCACCAGGAGCACGATCGGGAAGCCGATCATCGTCGGGCGTTGCGGATAGAAATGGCCGACGATGGGGTTCTCGAGCACGATGGGATTGGCGTTCCACCAGGTGCGAGCGTCGGCGATCGGGATATCGGGCAGGCGGGTATAGGTACGCGGCAGGCTGCTGAGCGCGTCGACGCCGCCATTGCTCAGGTCTCGGAAGAAGTCTATGAAGCCCCACCCACCGAAGAACAGGAACAAGGCGGTGCCCAGCAGCGCCACAGCTTGACGATTGAACACCCGCATGCCGACGCTGTACATGACGCCGGGAAATGCCATGAGCGTGAACGCTCCCGAAACTTGCAGCGATCCTGGAAGCGTGGCTCCCGCCGGGATGAGCAGCGCGGCGAAGTAGTTGATGCCGGCGTGGTAGCCGATGTCGTTGCCGGTGGCCAGCGGCAGGTTCAATGCCGTGTTCTCGCTGTAGGCAAATGAGGCGGTGTACGTGAGATGTGCTTGCCAGTCGGAAAAGGATGCAAGATGGCCGACTTGGATGCTGCCGTCGGCTCCTGTTTGATAGGCGAAATAGAACATGCGCCCGATCAGCACCCACACGGGTATGAGCAATGCTGCCAGCAGGATCGGATTCGTGCCGCTCTTGAGCGGCTCGGTGAGCCGCCGGCGCAAGTCGGCAATTTCTTCTTGCCATCGGGCGGCCCCACTTCGCCAGCCCGGCAGCGATGCGGCCAGCATCGCGACTGCGGCGACGACGACTGCGACGCTGTCGAAGCTGAACAATCGGGTCGACACGACGCCACTGAGCGTGAAGCCGACGATGCCGAGCACCCAGCCGGCGAAGAACCGTTCTTCGGTTCGCATGGCGAGGTTGGTGTGAAAGGTGAACCCGATTCCGGCCGCGATGCACGAAGCAAAGATCAGCACCATGGCAACAGTCACGGCGCTGATCTTATTCGCTGAGCAAGCAAAGACAGGCCCGGCCCCGAATGGGCGCCGAGGGGAGATGGGTCAGGGTAGAAAGCGACCACATATCGGCCACGGTTGTGAGCCGCGTTGGGAATAGAGCAGTCGAGCGCGTGCGTCTTGTTCGGCCGGCGGCGCGTGCGCAGGATTGTCGTCGCCACCCACGGTTCCCCAGGTTTCCCAGGTGAACTGATAGGCGCCATAAAACGTGTTCCCGGTGTCGATGTTGTAGGTCTCGGTCGACTCACAGAAACGTAATTGACGCCACTGCTCAGGGGTCGGTTCTCGGCGTTGGCTACTGGCGAATGACTCGTCGGCCCGTCGGTGGATCTCGGCGATACTCACCACCCACTCCGCATAGGGAATCTGCCCAAGGGTGCGCCGCAGCGCCCGGTTCAACGCTTCGGCTCCTCGCAGTTCGTCGTTGATGACATCGCCGAGCTCGAGGACGTTCTCGTCGGCCTGGCCGGCGAGACGGGCGTAGGTCTGGGCCGCCGTCTGCAGACGTTCGGCCTGCTGGCGGAGAAGTCCATTGCGATAGCTGAGATCATTGGCGGATTCGGCATCGAAGATCACCAGCCCAGAAAGGGGTGGCCCGATGCCGATGTAGGCATTGATCGCCATGTTGCGAGCCCGCGTCCGAGCCGACTGCATTTGTTCGTTGCGGCCCTGATCGTTCAGCGAGATGAAGTCGCGCTCGATGGTCAATCCATCGATGGAGTCGAGCAAGTCGCCAAGTTCATCGGTCAGGCGTGCTGCTTCGAGACGAAGCGCATCGAGTTCGGCCCGGGCCACGTCGAGGTCGAAGAGCGCGGGGTCATCGACCTCGTCGAAAAACTGAGCATCGACCGGCGGCGCGGTCCGAACGGTGCTGAGCAGGGTGGACGCAACCACCACCAAGACCATCGCGAGCGCGATGCATTTCCTACTCCACATAGCCCAGCAGTATCGCACTACGCGCGTGCATTTCGAAAGTGACAGGTGGCAGTTTTCTGTTTTACGCATGTCCTGGAGCGGTTTTAGTGCTAAAACAGAAACCAATGCCCGATCGAGTCAAAACCCACCCCTCAACCGAACTTCTCGCGCTGCACCCTGATCTCCAACCGCCAGGCTGGCACGCTCAGGCGATGTGTCGAGGCAAAACGCACATCTTCTTCGCCACTCCCGGTGAAAGAGACGGGCGCCGTAACCGACGCGAGGCACTCGCCCGTGCGTATTGCGCCTGCTGCCCCGTAGCTCAAGAGTGCCGCGACGCTGGCCGCGGCGGTCGTGAACACGGACTGTGGGGCGGAGAGAACGATGAGCAGCGGGCGATAGAAGGTTTCGGCCCGCGCTCACCTCACCGTCGGGCAGTCGCCGCTGCAGCCCGAAAGGCGCGACAAAGCGAAAAAGAATGCGACAATGAGATCGAAGTGGCCTGAGGCCACTCAATTGACAATCATTGACAATCATCGACAAGTCGGCAATCGCACGATGCACCACCTTCTAACTGGATGCAGGCGGTGAGTTCTTCCCCTGAAGTAGGAGACCTCACCCTTGCGGCTGCTGCGGAGCAGCTTGGCGTGCATTACATGACTGCCTACCGCTACGTGCGCACCGGGCGCATGCTGGCGACCAAGCGTGGTGGCCAATGGTGGGTCGCTGACGATGATCTCGCCGCAGTGATTGCCGAGGGGACCGGAGCCCGGCGACGCGAGCCCGGTGGTCAGGGAGTCGATCGAGCGCTGCCCGTGCAGTCGTTCACCGAGCGTCTGATCGCAGGCGATACTGCCGGTTGTTGGGACATCATCGAGGATGAACTCAGTGCTGGGGCGGTGCCGCGTCAAGTGCATGAACAGCTGTTGCGATTTGCGCTCATCCATGTGGGTGAAGCATGGCGGGGCGGAGACCTGACCGTTGCCGACGAACACCGAGCGACATCGACGGCGTATCGCCTGATGGGGCAACTGGGACCCCGGTTCCGCCATCGAGGGCGACGTCGTGGCACGATCGTGATCGGCGCGTTCGCAGGCGATTTTCACGCGTTGCCCAGTGCCATGTTGGCGGATTGCCTGAGCGATCGTCGCTTCGAGGTCATCGACCTGGGCGCCAATACGCCAACCGAGTCGTTTGTGGCCGTGGCTCTCGAGAGCGACGATCTGATCGGCGTCGGGCTCTGCGCAGTGGTCGACTCGATCATTGCCCAGGCGGTGCAGCAAGCATCGGCGATTCGAGCTGCTCTGCCAGCTACCCATCTTGTCGTCGGGGGGCCCGCAATAGCGGCGTCAGCGGCCAGCTTTTACGACATCGTCGACGAGGTCTCGCAGGATACCGAACATGCATGTTCCGCATTCGAAAAAGCCGCCGATGCCATGAAGGCGGCAACCGCAACGTGATCACGACCTACAACAGGGGGTACATCGGTGCCTGAGGGCCATACCATTCATCGCCTCGCTCGAGATCTGAACTCATCCTTTGAGGACAGCAAGGTTCGAGCGTCGTCGCCGCAGGGCAGATTCGAAGCCGGTGCCTCCAAGATCGATGGGCAGACCTGCAAGGGGTTCGAAGCCTTCGGTAAGCATCTGGTGGGCCACTTCGCCGCCGGCGACGTGCTGCATGTGCACCTGGGTCTGATCGGCAAGTTCCGCAAAACGAAGGGTGATCCGGTTGGTGCTGTTCGCCTTCGACTGGCGTCGGACGAGGTGAACTGGGACCTGCGAGGTCCCATGGTGTGCGACCTCGGGAGCCCTGATCTCGCCGACAAGGTTGCCGATTCGGTTGGGCCCGATCCATTGCGTGCATATGCCGCGAGCAACTCCGATGCCGAAGCGCAGGCAACCGCGTTCATCGAGGCCATGAAGCGCCGACGTATTGCCGTTGGCGCCGCCCTGCTGGACCAGAAGGTCATCGCGGGCATCGGTAACGTGTATCGCGCCGAGTTGTTGTTCATCTTGGGTATCGACCCGTTGACGCCGGCGAACGCGCTCGACGATTCGGAGCTACGCATGTTGTGGGATCTCTCCACCGAGCAACTGCGCCAAGGCGAGAAGCTCAACCGAATCGTGACCGTCGACCCGGCGCTTGGGGGTCACAAGACGGCGCGCTCGATTCCCCGGGGAGGCCGGCTGTATGCCTACAAACGCGCCGACAAACCCTGCCTGGTGTGTGACACGCCGATTGAACTACTTGAGGTGGCGGGCCGCAAGATGTGGCGCTGCCCCAACTGCCAACCAACCGCAGTAACCAAAAAGAAGACTGCTGCCAAGCAGACAGCTACCAAGAAGAAGACTGCTGCCAAGAAGAAGACTGCTGCCAAGCAGACAGCTACCAAGAAGAAGACTGCCGCCAAGCAGACAGCTACCAAGAAGAAGACTGCTGCCAAGCAGACAGCTACCAAGAAGAAGAAGACGACTACAAAGAAGGGTGTCTGATGTCGGCTGCTGATCCGATCGACGCGTTCCTGTTGGTGAGTTTTGGGGGACCGGAAGGGCCCGACGAAGTCGTTCCGTTCCTCGAGCGGGTGACTGCGGGCCGGGGTATACCTCGCGAGCGCCTCGAACTCGTAGGCCAGCACTACTTCGACCGCGGCGGCGTCAGCCCGATCAACGAGCAGTGTCGAACACTGTTGAGTGAGCTGGGAGATGCCTTCGCATCCGCTGACATTCACCTGCCTCTGTACTGGGGCAATCGCAACTCGGCCCCTTTTCTCGATGACACCGTGGCCCAGATGCACGCCGACGGTGTCAAGCACGCCGTGGCGTTTGTCACCTCGGCGTTCAGCTCCTATAGCGGATGTCGTCAATATCGCGAGAACATCGCCGCCGCGATCGACGCCGTGCCTGCGGGCGGACCGACCATCGACAAGCTGCGCGTGTTCTTCAACCACCCCGGATTCGTCGATCCGCTGGTCGACGGTGTCGTCGCCGGGCTAGAAGCGCTTGATCCCGCTCGTACCCACGTCTTCTTCACCGCCCACAGCATCCCATTGTCTTCGGCGGCCACGTGCGAATACGAGCAGCAGATCACCAACGCCGCCGGGCTGGTGGCCGACCGTGTATCGCAGGCTGCGGTCATGCCCGGGTGGTCCGTTGTGTGGCAGAGCCGCAGTGGCCCGCCGTCGATGCCGTGGCTCGAACCAGACATCTGCGATGCCATCACCGCCGTCGATACCCGTGCCGTCGACCACGTGGTCGTCGTCCCCATCGGTTTCATCTCCGACCATATGGAAGTCCTGCAAGACCTCGATACCGACGCAGCTGCGGCCGCCGAGACCGCTGGCCTGGGGTTCACGCGGGTCGCAACATCGAGCAGCGACAGTCGCTTTGTCGACATGGTGGTCGATCTGGTGCAAGAGAAGACGAATGGCGTGGCTCCCGTTGCGCTGGGTGAGCTGGGTCTCGTGCCCACCCAATGCAGCGCCACCTGCTGCCCGGCGCCGCAACGACCGCCGCGCCGGCCGGCCTGACGCTCAGCGGCGAGAACGCACTCGGGCGACGACGAGGCGCACGACCCGATACTCGAGCACGGTGCGACCCAGCAGATCTGCCAGACAAGCAACCGGGGCACACACCATCGCCCAGAAGAGGTACGTACGCAGGGCCACAGCTCCGGGCACCCCTGCATCTACCGACGCAGAGATGCGAAACGCCAGCAACGGGGTCACGACGATCATGAACGAAATGATCCATGGTGGAAGCTGGCGTAATCGAGACATGCGTCGTACCTTCATTGACTGCCGTTCCATCGGGCCACTGCGCCTGTGCTTGAGGTGACTGGGTCGGTCTGACTACGCGTTCTGTGCCGATGGGGTATGGCTTCGTGCGGCGTCTGGCAAGTCGAAGATGCAGCGGGGTGATTGAGCATTTCGCAGGGCGACAAGTACGATGCTCACATGGCACGACCCCTGGTCGACACATTCGGACGGGTCCATCGAGACCTGCGCATCAGTGTTACCGACCGCTGTAATTTTCGCTGCACGTATTGCATGCCCGAGGAAGGCCTCGAGTGGCTTGATCGCGCCGACATCTTGTCGTTCGAAGAAATCGAACAAATCGCACGAGTCATGGTCAACACCTTCGGGGTCGACAGCATTCGCCTGACCGGTGGCGAACCAATGGTGCGAGCCAACCTCGACGAACTCGTGACCCGATTGGCGGCGCTCGGCACCGACGTTGCCATGACCACCAACGGGTCGACGCTGCGCCGACATGCGCAACTGCTGAAAGACGCTGGCCTTCGCCGGATCAACATCTCGCTGGACTCGCTGCAACAAGAACGGTTCCTCGAGCTGACTCGACGCGATGAACTCGACACGGTTCTCGATGGAATCGATGCTGCACTCGAAGCCGGATTCGACCCGGTCAAGATCAACTGTGTGGTCATGCGGGGGGTGAACGACGACGAACTCGTCGACTTCGCCCGCTTCGGTCGAGACAAGGGCGTCGTCGTGCGATTCATCGAGTGGATGCCGCTCGACGCCGACGAAGGCTGGACCAACGACCGCGTGGTCAGCCAAAAAGAGATCGTCGATGCCATCAGCAAGGTCTTTCCCCTCGAACCAATCCAACGAGGCCATGAACCCGCGCAACGATTCCGCTACCTCGACGGCAAGGGCGAAGTCGGCGTCATTGCCAGCGTCACCCAAGCGTTCTGCGGCGACTGTGACCGAGTTCGCCTGACCGCCGAAGGTCAGTTCCGCAACTGCCTGTTCGCGGTCGACGAATTCGATCTACGCACCCTGGTGCGCAACGGCGCATCCGACGAAGAACTCGCCGCCGAGATCGAGCGTGGGGTCGGCGCAAAGTGGGCTGGCCATCAAATCGGCAAGGTGAACTTCATCCGACCGCATCGGTCGATGAGCCAGATCGGCGGCTGAGATGGCGAGCGACCCTGTCGACCACGGGTTCACCCATCTCGACGAACACGGCGCCGCCCGCATGGTCGACGTCACACCCAAGGAGTCCACCAAGCGGGTTGGTGTGGCTCGCGCTCGTGTAGTCATGAGCAAAGAGACGGCCACGGCTATTCAGCAAGGTGTGGTGGGCAAGGGCGATGTGCTTGCCGTAGCTCGCATCGCAGGGATTCAGGGCGCCAAGCGCACCAGCGATCTCATTCCTCTCTGTCACCCGATCATGATTGGATCGGCCGAGGTGAACTTCGACATCGGCGATTCCTGGATCGACATCGAAGCCACCGTGGAAACAGTGGGGCCCACGGGTGTCGAAATGGAAGCGCTCACCGCATGCTCGGTCGCAGCGCTGACCATCTACGACATGTGCAAAGCCCGCGACCGCGCCATGACGGTGGAGAACCTGGGCCTCTGGCAGAAATCCGGCGGCCGCTCCGGCGACTGGAGCCGTACTTAACCGCTCCGCTCGGGCCGGCGTTCGCCGGAGATGGTTTCTGGTTGGTTGGTGCGCTCCGTGCCTCCGCGCTTTTCGCTCGTCCCTCGCTCTTGGGTGTGTTTCACCGCTCTGCTTGGGCCGGCGTTTGCCGGAGATGGTTTCTGGTTGGTTGGTGCGCTCCGTGCCTCCGCGCTTTTCGCTCGTCCCTCTCGCTCTTGGGTGTGTTTCTTCGCTCCGCTCGGGCAACCCTGATCAGCGTTCGTTCTTGTGGCGAGTGTGGTGGCAGGGCGCGCAGCGTAGTTCGAGTTCGGTGGTGACGGTGTGGCGCGTCTCCTCGTAGGCGGGGACGTGGTCGTAGTGAAGTAGCTCGTGGCGTCCGCAGTCGACGCAGCTTCGATCGCGTTCATCGACCAGGCGCTTCTGGCGCCGATTTGGGTGGCGGCGTCGGTTGGTGGCGTCGATGGGATCGCCGGCCGAGTCGTGTACGAGTGCGCTGATGAAAGCGGTCGGAATGAGATCGGCTACCACGCTGTCTGGGATGGGTGTGCCGTCGTCGAGAGCGTTGCCGGTGCCCCTGACATGCACGACTATTTCGGTTTCGATGGGGCCGGCGCCGTCGGTGACCAGCGCGTTCAGTGCGTCGGCGTGTTGTTGGGCGACAGTGGGCCATTCGCCGTCGATGTTCTTCTGGGGTCGGGTGCGCATGATCCACGTGGTGAGAAAGACAATCAGCATGCCAGCGAGAAGCGGCTGCAAGCGAAGCGAGAATGCGACCATGCCGTCGGGCTCGGTGCGCCATTTCACCGAACGTTGTTTGTCGTGGTAATCGGTGAGCTCTTCGTCGCTGCTGTTCCGGTGCAACCAAGTCGCCAACGCTCGCCCGAGATCTGCTGCGGTTGTGGTGGTGGCGATGACGAGTAGTTCGCGCTCGTTATCCGCTGTCGCGAGTCGGGTGAGGGTGCGGACTTTGCTGTATGAGATCGCTCGGGACTCGAACGCCTCGGCGATTGCTGGGAGTTCGACCAGCTTGCGGCCAATGCGTATCCATTCACGCGTAGTGCACGGTTCGACATCGGCGATGATGGCGAGCCAATGCGCCGCAGTGGGTGAGCCGGTCAGGATCCACTCTGGCGAGTCGGCGAACTCAGCCGCAAGCGTGACCAACTCGAACTGTGTTCTTGCCCAGGACTCGACGACTTTTTCGAGTCGAACGGTCAACGGACGCGCCATCGGACGCGTAGTCGAAACGGGAAAACCGGATGTACGGCGTGCATTTGTTGTGGCCATAGGACCACCTTTTGACTTGATGCCGATTCGTTGGAAACAGCTGGAGGGACCGGACCGATCTAGCTGGCGCTGTGGTCAAGGCGACGTGTTGGTTCTTTGCATTCTCTTGGGCCGCAAAGCGAAGTATGTCGGTCGAGCTTCGCTCGACTAAGCCTAAACGAGCCCTGTGACAATCTCGAGAGAGGACGGCCGTCGATCGAAGAGAATCAAAGAAAAGTTGCTCTCAAGCACGCGTCCGCAAGCGCCTTCGAACCTTCTCGTCGGCAAACTATGCAACGCTGGGGGACTAGGCGGACATGAAGTAGGTATGAGAGACAACCGCCAGTTGCGACGCACAAGGTCGGACAGTGATCGGCAGTGCTTCACGGCGTTGTATCACGACCATGCGCTGGCGCTACTCGGCTACGGGCTACGTCGTACCAGCAACGAAGATGCCGTGGACATGGTTTCCGAGACCTTTGCAGTGGCGTGGCGCCGGCTGCAGGATGTTCCCGCAGGCGATGGAGCCAGGCCTTGGCTCTTCGGAGTGGCGCGCAACGTGCTGATGAACCAAGGGCGCTCGAACCGACGGCGCAATGCCTTGACTCAGCGTCTCGTCGCAGCCGTCGAACAGGTGGCACCAGACGAAACCGCCGCCAGCGATGATTCGCTCCTGATGGATGCGGCCCTGAAGCGACTCGATCCGCTTGATCAAGAACTCTTGATGCTGACCTGTTGGGAAGGGCTGTCGCCCACCGAGGTCGCTGAAGCACTCGACATGGCTCCCGGGACCGTCCGCAGCCGTCTCCACCGAGCACGAAAGAACTTACGTCGGTTGCTCGAATCCACCCATGCCGCCCCCACCACGACTCCAGGAGAACGTTGCAATGACTGATGCCGAGATCGACCGACGCCTTACCGACTCTGCGCGGGTCACAGACGACCAGCTTGTGCAAGCGAACCTCGCAGAGTCTCTTGACGACCTGCTCGTGGGGACCATGGCTTTAGACCCGAACGAACGCGTGCAGCCTCAGACCCCTGTGCTCGAGAAGAAGAGGCTTGCTCGGCCCCTGCTCGCGGCGGCCAGCATCGTGGTCATACTGCTGATGGCGGCGATCGCCGTCGAGACTCGCAGCGATGGACCAGATTCCTCGACGGCGTACGCAAGCGAACTGATCGACTTCGCAGAGCGCTCACCGAAAATCCTGATCGACGACGTTTCGTGGCCGGTCGTACGAGCAGACGAAACCGAATACGGCGGCGAGATGAGCTTCAGGAGCACCTCGGACGGCGCCGATCTGCACTGGCGCTCCGAGACACTCGACGAGTTGATCCAGAGTCGTCTGGTAGACAATGTCGATCTCGGGATCCTTCCAGTGCTCGATACATCTGCCAGGGTGATCCAATACCGCTCCGGTGAAATCACCGCTCTGTGGGAACACGACTCAACCACACTCGAGTTCAGGGCGGGGCCGGTCGATGTAGACACGTTCGCGGCGTTGCTGCGGCAGTTGCGGACGGTTGACACCGGCGAGTGGCTCGACGCAATGCCGCCGAGTGTGATCGACCGGACCAGCCAGCCAGATGCGATACGGGAGATTCTGGCCGACATCCCAGTGCCGGCCGACTTCGTCGCAAACGACTTGGACACCTCGGCCGTGGTTTCTGATGAATATCAGCTGAAGGCCAGGGTGACGGGTGCCGCAGCATGTGCATGGCTCGACCAGTGGTTTACGGCCACAGAGGCTGGCAACGTACCCGCTGCTACCGAGGCCGCCGCCATGTTGGCGACGTCCACCGAGTGGACGGCCTTGCTCGACATTGCCGACGAAGGCCGATGGAGCGAGACCGTTTGGCAGTGGGCGGACGCCGTCAACGGTGGACCCGGAGTTGCGACAGGCGGCGGACCGCAGCCGCCGACTCGGGAGAGGTCCGCATCTGCGCTGAGCTGCTCAGACCAAGGGAGCTGAAGATGAAGACCTCTCCCATGTCAACCGCCATGAGATGGGCGGTCACCACTGGAAGACTGGTCAGTATGAGAGTGAACTGGCCCAGGGTGACGAGTTCTCGAGCGTGCAGTCGTGGGCAAGGAACAACTATCCACAGCTCATCGACACGTTCACGACGATCATCGCGACCCGCCAGGCGGGTTCGTGACGGACGTGTGACGGAAATCGGTCACACGTCTGGTTCTGTTGTGAGTTGACGGGAAGCCAGTAATTCCAGGCTGAGACTGGCGTCTTAAGAGTTTTGGTTGCGAGTTGTGTCCTGGGTTTGGAGCTAGTAGACAATGATGTCGTAATCATTTCGCAATATTCGCCAGACCTGCTCTGCCTATGTGCTCCGGTCCGAAATCGGGTTCCCCAGTGGAAATCCACCTTTCGGCTTGCGCCAGCTGTAACAGTGTCATTACTGGAAGCCGCAACAAAGTGTTGACTTACGTGGTACTTGTAATACTGATAGCTCTGTGGGCAATGGTGCTCTTGCCGCCCTACCTGAAGGATCGCCGTGCGTCTGGCCGCACGTTCCGGTCGATGCAAGGTGGCGGCGTGAGTTCTGCGCAGCGATTTTTGCCCCTGCAGCAGGCGTCGAATCGCCACTCGACCTCGGCGGTCAGCTCGCCGACCGGCATGCGCACATCTGGCGTCAACCCGCTGGGCACCCAGGCTGCGGCCGCAGCTCGCCCTCTTGCTTCTGGACCTGCTGCACCCCTGCCTCCCAGCAGCTTCGGTGCCGCGGGTGCAAACAACTCGGCCAGCAACGTGGTCCAACTCCGCCCGCTCGATGGGGGAGTTCCCGCTCAGCCCGCTCGCTCGCCGCTGGCTACGTCGGCGGCTGCCTATCTCGATGAGACGCCCCTTGCCGATGAATCTGCACTTCACCAGGCGTGGGAGACCTCCGACACCGCTGGCATCGGCATGCCCAGCTCCACCTCTGCTGCTCGTGAGCGCCGACGCCAGGTGCTGATCGGCTTGACCGGCCTGGCGCTGGTCACCCTGATGTTTGCCATCTTTGCCGGCGGTCGGTGGATCGCTGCGCACGTGCTGATCGACATGGTCATGGTCGGCTACGTGATCCTGCTCGTACGCCACCGCCAACTCATGGCTGATCGCATCACCAAGGTCGAACCAATTCGTCCTCCGGTCACCGACCAAGCTCCCGCATCGATACAGCTGGCGCCGTCCTATCTGTTGCGCGAGAACACCGGTAGCTGAACCCACTCATCCTGCTGGGCACGCCAGCAGATACGCACGCTCGCCCGGGTTGCAAGGTCCTGCCCGCCTGACCGGGGGCTGCCTTGGCCACTACGGTTGCGGCGTGCAGAGACTGCGACGAGTACTCGCTCTTGTCCTGGCGATGGCACTCGTTGCTGTGGCATGTCGAGCTGAAACGACGATTGGTCTCGACGCAGAAGATGCGTCGGTTACCGCCGCCACAGTGGAGCCATCGGTGATCGCGGTGCTCCCCGGCGACCAAACCGAGTCCGATGGTGCAGAGTCCGATGCCGCCGGGTCCGATGCCGCAGAGCCCGATGCGGCAGAGCCTGATGGTGCTGAGCGGGTCGATGGCGAGGCGGCAACGCCGTTCACCGCAGACGCGCCTGAGGCCTTCGACGTCCCCGATGAATGGAACGACGAGTTCGCGCTCGACCGCGACGTCGTGCGGGGTCAACTACCCAACGGCACGAGCTATCTGATCCGTCGCAACGAACGGCCGGGCAGCCAAGCGCAACTCCGTCTGGTTGTTCAAGCTGGTTCGTTGAACGAGGAGCCCGGCACCGAAGGCGTCGCCCATTTTCTGGAACACATGATGTTCAACGGCACCGAGTTGTTTCCCGGGACCGAGATCGTGCAGGTGCTCGAAGGGTTCGGTTCGAGCTTCGGCGCCGACGTGAACGCCTACACGAACTACGAAGAGACGGTGTACGAGTTGCAGGTGCCGACTCGCTCGTCTGCCACGCTGCAGCTCGGGCTCGATGTGCTGCAGCAGTGGGCAACGGCGGCAACGCTCGCAGTCGACGATGTGGTTGCCGAGCGGGGTGTCATTCGCGAAGAACGACGTCAGCGGGTCGAGCCGTTGTCAGGCCGAGTCGGCGCCGAAGTGCGCGATGTGTTGTTCGCCGGGTCGGACTATCAGGGACGCGACCCCATCGGCTCTGCCGGCGTCATCGACTCGATGACCGAGGTCGAAGTACGCGATTTCTACGAGCGCTGGTATCGCCCCGAGCTGATGACGATCATCGCCGTGGGCGACTTCGACGTCGGCGACATGGAGCGTCGTATCGTCGCCACCTTCGTGCAGGAGCCACCCGCCGACGCACTGGACATCCCACAGTTCGAGATCGCTCCCGGGCCGCTGCCCGAGCCCGTCTTCGATGTGATCACCGATCGCGAGATCCAGCGCACCGAAGTCGAAGTGCAGTGGCGCCTACCCGATCAGCCGGTGCAGACACCGGCGAGCCTTCGTTCCAAGTTGGTTGCGACCATCACCATGTCGATGCTCGACAACCGGCTTTTCGAGCAGGTCCAGGGCGGCGACAGCGTGCTGGTGAGAGCCGATGCCTGGGCGGGCAGTTTCGTGCCATTTGCGCAGCTTCCGGCCATGTCGGCCATCGCCGATCCCGCGCAGATCGACCAGGCTCTCGATGAACTCCTGGTCGAGATCGAACGAGCCCGACAGTTCGGTTTCACCGCCGACGAACTCGATCGTGAGATCGAAGCAGCCAGAGCCCAGATCGCACAAGAGTTTGCCTTGAGCACCACTCGCCAAGACAATGACATCGCCCAGGAACTTGTGCAATTTGCGCTGGGCCGCGGGATCCCCGCCGAAGCTGCTGCTCGAGAAGTGATTGCGAACGAGGTCCTCGAGTCGATCAGTGTCGATGATGCACAGCGTTTCCTGTTCGAGGTGCTTTCGACGGACCCGTATCTTCTTCTCACCGCCCCGGCCAGCGACGAGCAGATCCTGCCCACCCCCGAGCAACTTGCCGACTCGTACTACCGCACGATCGGCAGCGAAGTCGACTCGGTCGAACGCGCCGTAAACACGATCTCGGAGCTGATGGCTCGGCCTGAACCGTCATCGGTGATAGATCAGCAACGCCTGGCCGGACTCGATGCCACCATCGTGACGTATGAGAACGGCGCTCGGCTCGTCTTTCGCCAAACGCAGATCGCCGAGAACATCGTTCGGCTCGAAGCACGCAGCCCCGGTGGCTTCTTTGCTGCCGACGGCCCCGAGGTCCCGCTGCTCGGCCGTACCTCTGCTCTGGTCTCCGGGAGCGGGTTCGAATCGATCGATGCGGTCACGTTGGACCGCCTGCTCGCTGGGTCGTTGGCATCAGTGAGCAGCTCGATCGATCGGTCGGTCGAGGGCGTATCGGGCGATTCGCCGACCAATGACATGGAGACGATGTTTCAATTGGTGAACCTGCAGATGACCCAGGCAATCATCAGCGATGCAGAGGTGCGCCAATTCGATCAATCCTGGCGGTCGCTGGCCGAAGATCCATCGCTGAATCCACAGATTGCGGCCGACCTCGAGTTGTGGCGACTTCGCTACGGCGACAGCCCCTGGTTTCGCCTGCTACCCACAGCAGAGGATCTCGACGGGCTGGATTCCGACTTGCTGCTCACCGCCTATCGAGACCGGTTCGCCGATGCCGGCGACTTCGTGTTCGCCGTCGTGGGTGACTTCGACGAATCCGAGTTGATCGATCTCGGCGCTCGCTACCTGGGCACATTGCCCGACTCGGGGCGCCGGGAAGTGCTCATCGACCGTGATCCCGGCCTACCCGAAGAGAACTTGTTCGCGGTCGTTGCGGCCGGCGTGGGTGATCAAGGCCGTGTTCGCATCAACTGGGAATCTCCTTACCCGTCCACTCTCGAAGCCGATGTTGCCGCCCAGGCGTTGGATCTGGTGGTGAATGCCCGACTTCGCGATCTCCTACGTGAAGAACTCGGTGCCAGCTATGCGCCCAATGCAGCGGTGTCGGTCTTGAGCGAACCGAAGCCGTGGGTCGACACGATCATCGAAGTCGAGTCGGATCCTGAGCGCGTCGGCGAAGTGTCCGACGCCGTTCACGACGAACTCGAGCGAATTCGAGCGGGTGAGCTCGATCAGCTCTATCTCGATCTTGCGATCGACCAACTGACCGAGAGTTACCGGTTCGCCAACAACAATCAGTGGCTCGAGCTGTTGCTGTTCCACACCTTCTACCAAGACCGGCCATCGGGCGAGTTCCGAGACCGTACGGCTATTGCCGAACAGCTCACCCTGGCGGATATGGCGGAAACCGCGTCGGTTGTTTTTCCCGCCACTCGCTCGGTCGAGATACAGCTGGTACCAGCTCGCTAACCCAGGATCTGGGCGACGCCGTGGATCAGTAAGCCAACCAGACCACCGACGACCGTGCCGTTGATGCGGATGTATTGCAGGTCGCGCCCCACCTGGAGCTCGATGCGCTCGCTGGTGTCCTGGGCATCCCAGCCGGCCACGGTCGATGAGATCAAGTCGGCGATCTCGCTACGACTCTCGCCCGCCAGATGCGCTACTGCCCCGACGAGCCAGTCGTTGACCTTGGCCCGCAGCACCGGGTCGTTGCGAAGCGACTCGCCGGCACTGAGTGCGGCGGCGTGAACTCGCAGCCGCAATTCACTGGTGGGGTCATCTGCGGCCAGCAACAGCGCTTGTTTCATGTTGCCCCACAGCCCAGCAGTCCACTCTCGAACCGCCGGGTGCGCCAGCAGCTCACCCTTGAGTTCGTGGGCCCGTTCGCGCAATTCGGGTGACTCGCGAAGCTTGTCGGCCATGTCGGCAATGCGACTGTCGAGATTGCGGCGGAACTCGTGCTCGGGGTCGGCGGTGACCTCGTCGATGAACGTATTGATGGCGCTGTAGATCTTGTCGAAGATGCGGTCGTCGACCGGTTCGGGAACCCACCAGGGTGACTCGCTGGCCAGGCGCTTTCGCATCATGGTGCGGTTGTCGGTCAACACATTGCGCAGTCCCTCGAGACCGGCATCGAACACCGCGTGGTGGTGACCGCCGTCGATCGCGAACTCGATGGCACGGGCAGCAACGGGTGTGGGTTCGAACTGGTCGATCCGACGGTTCACATAGTCCTCGACCGAGGATTGGATTTCGTCGTCACGCATCACCTCGATGGCGCTGCCGAGCACGGTCGATACTTGATCGCCGATCTTGTGAGCGTTGCCGGGAACCTCGAGCCAATTGCCGATACGACCTGCCAGGTCAGCGGCGGCCAGTCGCTCACGAAGAACGTCGGGCTGCAAGAAGTTCTCCTGCACGAACTCACCGAGTGATTCGCCGATTTGGTCCTTGCGGTTGGGGATGATCGCAGTGTGGGGGATCGGTAGTCGCAGCGGATGGCGAAACAGCGCCGTGACGGCGAACCAATCGGCCACACCGCCGACCATGGCGGCCTCGGCTCCTGCTTCGGCGTAGCCCGACCATCCGGAACCATCGGTCGTGACGACCAACACGAGGAACGCGACGGTCGCCAATAACAACAGCCCGGTCGCTCGGGCTTTGTGTTTGCGCAGTTCCTTGCGCCGTTGGTCGTCGTTCTGATCGGGAAGTTGCATAGAGGGTTGCTCAGGTGTTGATCATGTGCTCGGCAGCCATGGCGAAGTAATCGAGCATCTGCGTCTGCGTGGCATCGTCGAGGTCGGCCTGGTGCACAGCAGCTGTCATGTGGCGTAGCCAGCCATCGCGTTGCTCGGGGCCGATGGCAAAGTTCACGTGCCGCATGCGCAGGCGCGGGTGGCCCTTCTCGTCGCTATAGGTGGTGGGACCACCGAAGTACTGGCCGAGAAACAGCGCGAGTGCTCGCTTGCCGGGCTCGAGATCTTCGGGATACATGGCACGCAGCGGCGCTTCGGTCGCCACTCCATCGTAGAAACGATCGACAAGCGTGTCGAAGAATGGTTGACCACCAACATGATCGAACAAGGTTGTGCTGTTCATGACCCTTGGTGTCTACCCGGTTTACGCCGGATTGCTACGAATGCTCAGGGCGACCAGGCGGGCGATCGCAAACGCCATGTCGGGATCGGTGGCCGAGCCGGCAACAACGGCATAGCCGTCGCCGTCGACTTCGAAGAAGATGTCGATGCTGTCGACGCCCTGGGTGTTGCGAAACGTGAACGAGTGCATGATCAGGCCGTCGACGTTTTCGGTGCGGACCTCAGATGCAGAACTGATTCCCGACGCAATGTCGCGAGCGCTCTGTGCGACTTCGCCGCCGGGCTCGCGTTGTTCTTTCGGTGTGGTGTCGATGTTCAGATACATCGAGTCGTTCACGAATTCGCTGCGGAACCCGTAGGGCTCTTCGATGTCGCTCGCGGCAAGTGCCCATCCCTCGGGCAGTAATGCCGAGTAGTGATCACCGGTGAAGCTCACGAACGTGTCGGCGATCTCGGGCGAGTTGGGCAGGACGTCGATGACCTGGTCGTCTTGGGCCGGCGGGGCAACTTGTTCGTCGGAACCGTTTTGGGTGTTTGCGGAGGTGTCGGGTGAGGGCAATGAGTTGTCGACCGGCGGCGCCACCGTCTCGTCGTTGACCGGGTTGGGATCGAGCAATTGGGTGGTACCCCACCAGGCCAGACCTGCCACGAGCACGAGCACAACTGCGCCACTCAGGATCTTGAGCATGGTCGAATCGCGCCGGGGGGCGTCTCCCATTGCCGGGGCTGGCCGATGTCGCGCCGGCACCGGTGGTATGGACAGCTGCTGGGTCGACGGTTGACCGAGCGGCGCCTTGACCACTGGGACACCAATGGGCGCAGAAGCGGCTGGGGCTGCGGCTGCGGTGGAACTCGGTAACGGCGCACGCAGCGTCGGGGCGACGGGGGTGCTCTGTTCCGCGGGCGCATGTTGCGAAGGTCCGAGCACCACGTCGTCGAGGGCGATGTCGGTGGTCGCTGGTAGCGGCGGCATCCAGTCGGCGTTGGCGGTCAGCGCCATACGCAGATTGTCACGGAACTGCACGGCGCTGGCGGGCCGGTCCGCCGGATGTTTCGCCATGGCCTGGTCGATGACCCGCATGACGGGGGCCGGGACACCGGAAATCGCCCGCGGTGACTCGGTTCGAACTCGGTTCATGGTCGCCCAGATATTGTCGCTGTCGGAGAATGCAGCGCGCCCCGCCAGCAGTGCATATAGCAGCGCTCCGAGCGCGTAGACCTCGCTGCGCACGCTCGCCTGATTCTCGGCCAGGATCTCCGGAGCGGCGTAGAGCGGCGTGCTGGCCCCGACCGTTGCAGAACTGATGCCGGCATCAACGACGCGAGCGATACCGAAGTCGGTCACGATGATGCCTCCATCATCGGCCCGCAGCAGATTTCCGGGCTTGATATCGCGATGCAGCACGCCACGCTGGTGGGCGAATTCGAGCGCATCGGCGGCCATGGCCACATCGCTGGTCGCTTGTTGGAGTGAGAACGGTCCGATGAGTT
>ENA-ORXR01000310-ORXR01000310.1-marine-metagenome-genome-assembly--contig:-NODE-310-length-72687-cov-6.320452_pt1 | contig 72687 bp, 58 predicted proteins | sample MGYA00237866_ERZ511479 | MGnify/ENA metagenome assembly ERZ511479 | reverse complement strand
CGATTCGGCAAAGCCGCTCTTCTATTCAACAATTCCTTCAAAACGACGGGTTGCCGAGTTTTTCAACACCCTGCTAGGTATTGATGGCGGCTACCGGCGGGTCTTTTACAGAGCCGCTATTGCGCTGGATTTCATTTGGACTTGTAGAGCTACCATATCGTTCTAGATCTCGGCATTTGGGTTCGAGGCTAGTGTGGGCAGTTGAGAGTTTCTAGATATCCATATAGTCCCAAGTTCCGAAGCTTAGTTCTTGCAATTCTTATAATTATATGGAAATTACGGCACTCTAAAATTATGGGGGCTATTCTTATAACAGGTTCCTCAGGCTTAATCGGTTCTGAGGTCGCAGCGTACTTTTCTAGGCTAGGGCACAAGATTCACGGATTGGACAACAATCAGCGTGAGGTGTTTTTTGGTGAATCCGGAAGTACGCGTTGGAATCAGAAGCGCCTCTCTGAAGAACTGAAGGGTTTCGAGCATCACGAACTCGATCTTCGGGATCGCGAAGGGATGTTGGCCTTAGTAAAAAAGATCAGCCCGGATGTGATTATTCACTGTGCTGCTCAGCCTTCTCACGACCGAGCTGCGGCGATTCCCTTCGATGACTTTGATACTAACGCCGTCGGCACCTTGAATTTGCTCGAAGCGGCGCGTCAGGCGTGCCCAGAGAGTCCATTCGTCCACATGTCGACCAACAAGGTCTACGGCGATCGACCCAATACGATTGACCTCGTCGAGAAAGAAACGCGTTGGGACTATGCGGATTCTGCTTACGAGAACGGAATTGCTGAAGACTTCAGTATTGACCAGTCCAAGCATTCGTTGTTCGGGGCCTCGAAGGTTGCCGCCGATGTGATGGTTCAGGAATACGGTCGCTATTTCGACATGCCGACTTGTTGTTTGCGCGGGGGCTGCCTAACAGGGCCGAATCACTCAGGAGTGCAACTCCATGGCTTTCTCAGTTACCTGATCAGGTGCAATTTAGAAGGCATCGAATATTCTGTCTTCGGCTACAAAGGAAAGCAGGTGCGCGACAATATTCACTCGGAAGATGTTGCCTCGTTCATGTACGCATTCGTAGAATCACCACGGTGCGCCGAAGTTTACAACCTAGGCGGTGGTAAGGATAACACTTGCTCGATCTTAGAAGCGTTTCAGATCACCGAAGAAATCACTGAGATTCCGCAAAAGCACACCTATGTCGATGAGAATCGAGCAGGTGATCATATTTGCTATTACAGTGATCTTTCAAAGATTCGTTCCCACTTCCCGAACTGGGAACTCCAACATCCGCTGAAGGAAACTTTCCAGCAGATTGTGGATGGCTGGCGAACCAGAAATTCTTAGTTACTGACTTTGTTATGCGAGTTCTCATCACAGGCATCTGCGGTTTCGTCGGATCGACGATTGCCAAGAGCTGGCTGGAGCATTTCGACGGTGACACTCTCTATGGGATTGATTGGCTGGGGCGACGTGGCTCTGAAGTTAATCTTCCGCAGTTAAACGCTTCGGGGGTCGAGATTGTTCACGGAGATATTCGCGCTGCGTCCGATTTTGAGACCTTGCCGGAAGTTGATTTGGTGATTGATGCTGCGGCTAACCCTAGTGTTTTAGCAGGTGTAGATGGCAAAACATCTTCACGGCAGTTGGTTGAACACAACTTAAATGGTACGACCAACATTCTCGAATACTGCAAACGTCACAACGCAGCTTTCGTTCTTCTGAGCACCAGTCGAGTGTATTCGATCCCAGCTCTCTGTGGGATTCCATTAGAGGTTGATCGCGGAGCATTCAGGGTTTCTGAAAATTCTGGATTGCCACATGGTGTGAGTTCAAAGGGCGTCTCCGAATCGTTCTCCACCCAAGCTCCTATTTCGCTCTATGGGGCGACCAAGCTAGCGTCCGAGGCGATCGCTCTTGAGTATGCTAATGCGTTTGGGTTCCCGGCTTGGGTCAATCGTTGTGGAGTGATGGCTGGTGCTGGGCAGTTTCCACGACCTGATCAGGGTATCTTTGCTTTCTGGCTACATTCGTGGGCCAATCGAGCTCCGCTTCGCTATCTGGGATTTGAAGGCTTCGGCCATCAAGTTCGCGACTGTTTACATCCTCAAGACATTGTCCCGCTCATACGTGCCCAGGCGAAGTATCGTGGGCAAGATCGAAATCCCATTGTTAATCTTTCAGGAGGTGTAGAGTCGTCCCGGTCGTTACTTCAACTCAGTGAGTGGTGCGCCGAAAGGTTCGGTAGTCATGAAGTTGTTCAAGACGCCTCCGAACGGCCGTTTGATCTACCATGGGTTATCCTTGATCCCTCTTTGGCCAAACAGCAGTGGGATTGGTCGCCATCAACAGGTGTTGTTGATATTTTGGAGGAGATTGCTCTCCATGCTGAGAGTGACCCAACTTGGCTAATTAAATCATCGTGAAAACTAGCGCACCCAATCCCCAAGCTGAGAAGCCCAAACTATTAAGTGTCGTTCTGCCAGCACGGGACGAAGAGGGCTGCATAGCCGCCACCGTGGAGCATCTTCACCTGGAACTGAGTCTTCACAACGTGCCTCACGAAATTGTTCCAGTCGATGATGGAAGCAGTGACAAAACTTGGGAAATTCTTGAAGGGTTAAGAGAGAAGATCCCGGAGTGTGAGCCAGTTCAGAATAAGGGACAGAATGGATTTGGCCGAGCCATTGTCTACGGGTTTGATCACTCGAAAGGGGATGTCGTTGTCGTTATGATGGCCGATGAGTCAGATGATTGTCGCGATGTTGTTCGATACTGGAATCTAATTCACGACGAAGGTTGGGACTGTGTCTTCGGTAGCCGATTCATCAAAGGGGGAGGAGTGATTGATTATCCGTGGTTGAAGCTCCGGGTAAACCGCATGGCGAACTTGTTCATCAAGTGGTTGTTCAGATTGCCTTTGAATGACACAACCAATGCTTTCAAGGCTTACCGACGTTCTGTGATCGACGGATGCCGGCCATTTCTGAGTCCTCATTTCAATCTCACGGTCGAGATTCCACTGAAGGCGATCATGCGTGGTTACACTTCGACTGTTGTGCCGATTACTTGGCGGAACCGGCGCAGTGGCGAGGCAAAGTTGAAAATGAAAGAGCAGGGCAGCCGCTACTTCTTCATTGTGATGTATGTCTGGCTTGAAAAGTACTTTAGTCGTGGTGACTACATGCGCCCGGAAGTTCGTGAAGGAGAAGATGCCGACGAAGATATTTCGGACGGTCCCAAGCAGCATTCGGATCAAGCCTCGTCGTCGGCTTAAACTAGCCATTTCGATTGGGGATGATCTTCTTGGATAAACTAACGGCTGGCAGAGGCTGGCGGATTACGTCGCTTTTTGTGGCGTTGTTTCTAGGGATATTTCTTAGCTACACCCCTTGGCTGATCGAGCTTCCCTTGGAACGTGGAGAGGAAGAGTTAGAGTCCGTCGTCAGGACGTTCGAGGCTTATCTCGCAAAGATTGACGCGCCACTTCTCGATATGGTGAAGGAGGGACATTCGATGGAAAGTCACGCATCGAAGCTGACTCCGCGGATCTTGATCCCAGCGCTACTAAATGTCTGTGGCATCGATACAAAGTTTGAGTTGGCGATCTATGCCATAATCTGCAGTGTTATCTTATTGCTCTGTGTGCAGGAATTCGTTTTCCGTAACACTCAGGATCGGGTAGTCGCTCTGTTGGCGACATCGATCGTAGGGGTTTCACTCACGTTAGTTCATACAGCGACCGGCACGGGTTGGCTCTTTGATCCGGCGGCGCTGGCTCTCGCCGGGGTGTTGCTTCTTGTGCAGAAGCGCCCTGTTGTCTTTGCCGTTGTCGCGACAGTCAGCCTGTTTGCCGACGAGAGAATGGTGTTGGCAATGGCGACGATTGTCGCCTTCTCCTATGTCCAATCTCGATCTATTCCTAGAACAGTGCCGTTGGTTCTCGGTTCGACGGTTGCAGTGGCAATTATGTTTGTCGGTCGAAAGCTGATCAGCAATGCGTTGGATTGGCAGTTGAGTCTTGGGGGAACAGGGATGGATGTTCTTGGTGACACGGCGGTTTATGCTCCGCTGATTGCGATTGGAGCGCTTGAGGGCATGGTCTTAGTCTTTGTCTTCCTCCTTGGATTTCTTCTTAAGGAGAAGGCTTGGCTGTCGGTTGTTGCCTTGCTCGGTTTTTATGGATTTGCCGGTCTGATGTCCTGTTTTGTCCTAGATTTAACGAGAACTGCATCCTTCTTTTTCCCGGCCACTGCGGGTATGGCCATCGTTTGTCACAAGTATTTTAGTAGCCAACTCTCCCGGCAATTGCTGCTGGCGGGTCTGGTGATTGGGATTCTAATTCCGTCTTATACAGCGATTGGGCCGCCCTCGAAGATCTTGTTTATGCACTATCCGACGCCGGTGTCAGTGTTGAAATCACTGCTTTGATCTCGGGATCGGCGATGTGAATTTGAAAGCGTAGCTAACCTTGATCGTAATCTGGCTAACGACTAGAATGCGATTGCATGGCGTCTTCTTTGAAAAATGAGTTTGTCGGAAATCTTCCGGCAGTGCTGTCGGATTTCAGGCCTCAAGTTGGGCTGGTTTTGGGCTCTGGCCTAGGATCATTTGTCGATCAGGTGGAAGTTCAGGAGACGATTTCTTATGAGGAGATCCCTGGATTACCCGCTTCAAAAGTACCGGGGCATGCGGGTCAGTTTGTTCTCGCGACGCTTGGGAATACTCGGCTAGTGATCGCTCAGGGCCGCGTCCATCTTTACGAAGGGCACCCTGCGAGCGATATCACCGCTGGAATCCGCTGTTTATCAGCCGCTGGAGTTGAGCGCTTGGTGTTAACGAATGCAGCGGGCACCGCAAATACCGATTTTATCCCAGGTAATTGGATGATGCTCAGTGATCATCTCAACCTGACCGGTACAACGCCGCTGCTTGGCGGGGCCAATTTTTTCGACATGTCAGAAGTTTACTCTAAGGCATGGCGTTCCGTTTTCTCTGCGAAAGCGATCGACCTCGGGATCCCGCTTCACGAAGGCGTTTACGCCGGACTATTGGGCCCCCAATATGAAACCCCTGCCGAAGTTCGAATGGTGCAAAACTTGGGAGGAGATGCAGTCGGAATGTCGACGGTGCTCGAAGCCATCCAAGCGCGTGCTTTGGGACTCGAAGTAGTGGGTTTCTCCTGCCTGACTAACTGGGGTGCCGGTCTGGGGCAGGAGTCGCTGGATCACAGTGAAGTAATGAAGATGGGGCTTGAGGCCGCAGGAAAGCTCGTCAAGCTGTTAGCGGAGGTGTTGTAGACCCAACTAAGTTCCCGGGAATCGTTCACTGCCAGATTCCCGCGGAGGAACGCAGATTCCGATTCTTCGGCAAGACCACGCGCCCTCGGTTTACGGCGGCCTCGGCTCCCCAAGTGGGGTAGGACACTCCGACTAAGACGGGTTTCCGGTTCGGCTTAAACGTCGTCGTATTTTTCCGATCCCTGGTCAGGATTGGACAGGAAGTAGGCATTTTCGAGCACGTTGCGGGCGTGGTTGCCAATCATTTCGAGTTGATTGTTGATCTCCATGCTGAGCAACTCGGTCTTCGAACTGTGCTCGCCACTGGCGATCCTATTCATCACCGACTTGTTTCCTGACTTGGTGAGCAGGGTAACCTTCTTTTTGGCCGCAATTGCGCGATCGCGAGAAGGGTTTCCGACGTCTCTGAAGAGATTCTCATTGTAGAGGCGGATCATCCCGTGGACTTCTTCTGAGAATTCGAGCACGTCTTTGGTGGCCTCATCCGTGAAGTCTCTTCCCTTGGCGTATTTCTTTTCAGTGACTCGAATAAGTCGGAACGCCCGGTCGGAAATTTCCTCAAGTTCTGACACCATGCGCAGCATCCGAGTGACGGCGCGGGCATTGTGATCGGATAGTTCAGCGGCTGAACAACGCACTAGGTAGTCCGTGATGTCGTAGGTTAAGACATCGGCTTCGTCTTCTAACTTCTTCAAGCGGCTGACTTCAGCTCCGAGGTCACGGTCTGGGTTGCGGAAAACCTGAACGAATCCACCTAACATGTCGTCGGTCAGCTCGGCCATGGCTCGGATGGCATTTTCGGCTTCTGGGAGATTGAGCTCGCCGATATCCACCAAGTTCGAGCTGAGGAATCGCAGGCGTTGGTTCTCGCTCTCGTCGGGGTCTTTTACCCATTTCGTGACGATCTTTGCTATCAGTGGGACAAAACCGATCAAGATCAGAATGTTCAGCAGGTTGAAGAGCGAGTGGAAGATTGCGAGATCGAATCCGATGTCTGAGTCGTGTTTTTCTGTTCGGAAGCTCGCTGGTAGCATGTCGCCGATTACCAGAACGAACTTCGTAAAGAGGAAGAACACGCAGAGCATCCAGGCGACGCCTAGGATATTGAACAGGAAGTGTGCTCGCGCGGCTCGTTTGGCGTTTGTATTGGCCCCGAGAGAAGCAAGCCAAGCGGTAACCGTGGTGCCAATGTTCTCGCCAAGGACGATGGCTGCAGAATCCTCAAATCCAATCCAGCCATTGAGCGCGAAGGTTACGGTGATGGCCATTGCAGCAGACGAAGACTGAACAATGAGGGTGAGGACGACTCCGATGAACAGAAAGGCTAGGACGGATAGGATTCCATGACCTCCGATGCCTTGAACGAAGTCGCGAATCGCGACCGCGGTTTCGTTTCCAGAGGCGATCAGTTCCTTCATGTTCGGAACGGATTCTTTCAGGAGAGCAAGCCCCATAAATAGGAGGCCAAAACCAACGAGCGCCTCACCAATGTCACGAGCCCTTCCTTTGCTGATGAAGATCATCGGCATTCCAATGCCAATGATTGGCAGGGCGACCTTAGAGATAGAGAACTTACCGACAGCGGCAATGATCCATGCGGTAAGGGTGGTGCCTAAATTGGCTCCCATGATCACTCCGATCGACTCGACAAGCGTTAAGAGGCCTGCGCTGACGAACGAAACCACCATGACTGTGGTTGCTGACGACGATTGAAGGAGTCCGGTGGTGACAAGTCCTGTAAGCGCACCTTTGAACCGGTTGCGAGTCATGGATGCCATGATTTTACGCATTCGGTCCCCAGCGATTTTCTGGATCCCGCCGCTCATCACTTTCATCCCGAAGAGGAAGACACCGAGAGAACCCAGAATGGTGAGTATGAAGGAAATCGTAGTCATGTTCTTGAGGGAGGTTTGTCTAAAAAATGGAGGTTCGGCAAGATTAAGTTTTTGTGAAGTGCTTAGCTATAGGCAAAAAAACACCCGGTGCCAAAAGGGCAACCGGGTGTTCGCAAGATTGTTGGAGGTCGGACTACGGATTGGTCGCCGGGGCGGCAGGAGCCACTGCTGGTGCATCCTTGTTGAGCTCGACGATCAGTTCGTCGCTGAAGTCGATACCGCCTGCTGAGTAAAGCATCAGAGGAAGACCGAGTCCTGGGATCTTTGGCGAGGCGCCCATCACGGACTTCTCGAGGACGAAGTGGTAGCCATCGCGTTCAGCCTTCACCTTAACCACTGCGAGAACTTCCTCACGGATTCCGTTGAACATGCGGCCCTGGCGATCAGCGAGACCTTTCTGGCGCTTGCCTCGGAGGTCTTGGAAGTCGCGATCCCACTGAAGGGCTTCCTGCTGCTTCTCACGAAGCTCGGCGAGCTTCTTTGCTTTGAGTTCAGCGTTGAGGATCGGATCGTTGGCTTCCTGCTGGAGCTTGTTAAAGCCTTCACGGAGTTTTTGGCCGTAGGCGAGAGCCTCGTTGATTTCCTTCTGGGCTTTGGAAGCCTCATCTTGAAGCGTATTACGCGCTTCTTTGAACTTATAATATTCAGTGATGACCCGAGTCAGGTCGACCACTCCCACTTTTAGGGACTGGGCGGATGCTTCCTGAACGGGGGCAGCGAGAATCGCGGAGATGGCGAGGGCGGATAGAATGAAGCGTTTCATCTTACTAAAAAAAGTTGAGCGGAATGTCGGGGACGAGGTTGGGTCTGCAAGTAAAACTGTAGACTTAGTAGCGATAACCGATGTTGAAGTTAAATTTGCCGTTGGAGTCGTTGAATTCATCGGCTTCAAGTGGAATACCAAAGTCGAGACGGATGAGGCCAACTGGGAGGAACAGGCGGAGGCCAGCACCGAAGTTGGAGTTGTAGTCACTGGCGCTGTAGTCGAAGGCGTCCATATTGACAAAACCAGCGTCATAAAACACCGCACCACGCACGCGATCGATTAGTGGGAAAGTATACTCGACGGTCATGTAGGCCGACGTTCCACCACCGAGCGGTTCTTGGTTTTCATCTTTAGGACCCACGTCGCGGTAGTCGAAACCACGCAGGTTATTTGCGCCACCCAAAAAGTTGCGTTCGAAGATCGGGACTCGATCTCCATTACCCCAAGCGTCGGTGACATTCACTCGTCCCTCAACGCTGAGGATCGTGTCGAATGGCAGACTAAAGTACTGGATGCCAGCGAGGCTGACTCCATACACTTCAACGTCTCCACCGAGGAAGCTTCCTGAGAAGTTCGTTCCAAACTCAATTTTGTGACCGGCGCGAGGCAGGGTGAAGCTATCGCGGGTGTCGTGGACGATTTCGAGTGCGATTTGGCTTTGGATGAATGAGCCTTCTTCCGAGCGAATGGCCTCGGAGGCGTCTTCATCGATGCCGTGGATTTTGATGTCCTGAAGCTTGTATTCAGCTCGGACATACGCGTGCTCACCGATAGGCTTACGGGCGTGGATCGCTCCGCCTAAGTTGCGCTGATCGTAGTCATCCGAGAGGAAATAGAGGTCACGATAGAACAGGTCGCCGCCCACTGAGAGGCGTTGATCCATGAACCAAGGCTCAACCAAGCTCATCTGAAAGTCGCGGCGACGGGTTCCGTATTTCAGTCCAAGTCGGAATTTCTGGCCGCCACCAGTGAAACTAGGTGGGTTCTTAACGTCGAAGTTAGTTTGCTCCAAGTCGAGGAAACCGACCAGACTATCAATCGAACTGAATCCAGCACCGAAGTTGACCGACCCCGTGGAGGTCTCGGTTACATTCACTGTGATGTCCTTGTAGCCGCGGCGGCCAGTGTCGGATGGGAGCACGGAGACTTCGGAGAAATAGCGAAGGTTCTCAAGACGGCGTTGGCTGGCATCGACAAGCACTGTATTGAACTCATCACCTGGAGCGATGGCGAGCTCACGGCGCAGCACCTTGTCGTCCGTCTTCACATTACCGCCGATGTTGATCTTGTTGATGTAAGACTTTGTGCCTTCAGTGATGTTGTAGGTCACTGCGAGACTGCGTCCGTCACTAGGATCAATTCGCGGATTGACCCGAATATCGGCATAACCACGAGAGCCGTAGTAGTCGCGCAACATCTCGGTGTCTGCGCGGACTTTCGAAGCCGAATAAGCCTGACCGCTGATTAGTTCAAGGTCACCGAGAACTTCTTCAACGGTGAAAATGGTCATCCCTTGGATGCCAACTGTGGCAACGTCGTATTTCTCGCCCTCACTAATATTGAAAACAAGATCGACCGTGTCGTCGTCCACGCGTTGGCGATCAACACTGACAACTTCGGCGTTTAGGTAACCAGCATCTCGGTAGTGACCAGCCACGCGTTCGATGTCCTGCTCAAGTTCGTCGTTATCGATTTTGCCGGACTTGGTGAACGCACTGAGAACGCCGCGCTTCTTGGTCTCCATGATCTTGCGGAGCTCTTTGTCGGTGTAAATGGTATTTCCTTCGAATTCGACATTGCGAAGGTAGCTCTGCTGTCCCTCATCAATCGAGTAGGTGACAGCTGTATATCCGTCACGCATTTCGCCTGTGCGATAAGCTACGCTGATATCGGGGAAGCCTCGGCGACGATAAATTTCGAGGATTGAGTTCCGGCCCTCTTGAAGGCGGGTGTCTTGAACGGGATCACCTACATCCAAACCGACAGAGCTTTTCAGCTTAACATCATCAAGCTGACTATTTCCGATGAACTCCAGTTTACCGATGGTGCCCAAAGTGGCAACCTTGACGATCAGCCGGACTCCACCAGACACGGCTTCGACTTCGGTCTGAACGTCTTCAACGATTCCGCTGGCGTAAAGGGAGCGAATGTCGCTGTCACCAGCGTCGTCCAAGCGATCGCCAACTTTGGTGGCCATGTTCGCTAGAATCCGCTCACGTGGAACAGATGCAGGCCCAATGTACTGAACGTCGATCTCTTGCACGATCGGTGCTTGGGGCGCTGCTTCTTGAGCTTGCGCCGCCGAAACGACTAACCATGCGATTAGGCAGGCTGTCGTCAGACGAATGGATTTCCAGAGGAACTGGTTGCGGAGCGACGTGGAATTGGAATTCATCATCGAGGTCGAAGTTGAGCCGTTAGAACATGGCGGATTGATCCGTTAGGTAAAGATCAAAACTCATGAATCTAGAAGGTTCATAACGCCCTTGGGCAATCGAGGAAAGCGATATTTTGCACTAGTTAACCAACCCGGGTAGTCTAGTTCTGGAATAGAAGCCCTTAGAAGAGCCTAAAAAAAGCAGGCATCACAGCATTTTTGGGCCGCAAGAATCAGTCTATTTCAGCGGAAATATCTGATGGTAGGTGCGCAGGTGCCTATCGTAACCGAACCGTTTTGCATAAGACTTGTAGGAAACCTTAACCGGCCCTTCTGCCTGTTGAGAATCAAGTGCGACCAGCCATTCTTTGCCCCTAGCATCTTGTTTGACGCCGATAATTGTTACAATATGGCCCATGCGTCCTCGGTGGGTGTAGGCATAGGCTAGCGGGCGGTTGTGGCCGATGATTTCTTCTGCGATCGCCTGAAACGTGAGGGGCGTTTCGGAAGTCGCGACATGGAAGTCGTAGCGCTCAAACTGCGGCCATCCCGCGAGGTGCTGATTGAGCCCGGAACCTCCTACACCATGATCGTCGTCGAATTCACTGTTAGATCCGGCTCGAACGCCTTCTCCTAGGGGACACCTGGCCAAGTCTGCGACTTGCTCTTCTTTAGGAATATCGTGCCCGTGGAACGTCATGATCGCTTCGCCAACGGCAGCCCAACACCAAGTCGAGCCTTTGGGTTGGATAATGTGATCAACATCGAGGACAAAGCCACCTCTGACGATAGCAGGGATGTTGGAAGAGCGTTCCGGTGAGCTAGCCAAACAAGCGTTTGCCAGTATTGCTGCGGTGATAGCCAGTAGCCCACTCCCGATTGCCTTTGTGATTCCCATTTCGCAGCCCAGTCCTTTCCCAAAAATGCTACAGTTCTTGTAGTCGGGTCTGTAATACTTCGAAATTTACGGAAATTCAACAAATCTTCTATGAAATTGTCACCAATTCAGTCCAGATATAGTAAAAGTCTCTCAAATTCGAGAGTTTTAGCTTCGTCAGCTACTTTTCTCGGCCTGCGCTCGGACTGCGCAGTGTTTATAGCTTGGCTGCCGCGAAATGGGGTCAACAACGGGGAGGGTCAGCGAATTGACCTCAGCGAAATGCATCGGTACGAAGACCTCGCCTCGTTTGACCGTCGATGTGAGTTTTGCTTGGGCGCGAATAGAGCCTCGGCGGGAACTCAGGCGGAGAATTCTACCAGCTTTGATGTTCAGGCGCTGTGCGTCATCTGGGTGAATTTCGCAATAGATGTTGTTGGGGTGCAGCTTTTTAAGGACTTCGGATTTTCCAGTTCTGGTGCCGGTATGCCACTGGGCCGAACTGCCGCGACCGGTGAGGAGGACAAACGGATAGTTTCCATCGGGCACTTCTGGCGGTGGGAGGGGCTTTTCGAAATGGAAGATCGCCCGACCAGTCGGCGTGTAGAAAATTCCGTCGGCGAACAGGCGACGTTCTGAACAATCCAGTTCCGTGTTCGTTCCGCTGTGCTCTTGGGCGGGATAGGGCCACTGAATTCCTCTGGCTTGTTCAAGATGTTCGTAGCCTTCGATTCCGGAGAAGTCGCAGGGACGGTTTTCGGAGAGTTTGGAGAGCAGTTGGAAGGCGGCTTCTGGGGAGTGCCAACGCTGAAATTCCTTTCCGAGTCCGCAGGTTTCGGCAATGGCTCGGAAAATCTGGAAGTCGGCGAGAGCTTCCCCAGGGGCTCGAGAAACTTTCTTGGCTAAGCCGATGCGGCGTTCGGAGTTGATGAAAGTGCCGTCTTTCTCTCCCCAGCCGGCTGCAGGAAGGACTAGGTCGGCTTCAGAAGCCGTGAGGGTTGTTCCATACATGTCTTGAACGACCAGAAATTCGAGTTTGTCTAAGGCCCGCTGCAACCGTTTGCCGCCCGACCACGAATGGCTGGTGTTAGTAGCGATGATCCACAGAGCCTTAATCCGACCCTCTTCGATCCCGTTGATGATTTCATCGTATGCGAGGCAGTTCTCGGTTGGGATCGATTGTTTGGGGACTCCGGTGATGGAAGCGACCTCAGCACGGTGGTCGGGATTGGAAAAATCGCGCCCTCCAAGAAGGCCAGTCGTGTTCGAGAACAGCCGCGAACCCATCGCGTTGCACTGACCGGTGATCGAATTAGCACCGGTTCCGGGGCGACCGATGTTTCCAGTCATAAGAGCGAGATTGATGATCGCCTGTGCAGTCCGGGTCGCCTGATGGCCTTGGTTGACTCCCATTGTCCACCAGAACGAAACCCGCTTCCGCGAAGCAATAGTATCCGCTAGGTCGATGAGGTCTTGCTCTGAAATTCCGGTAGCCGAGGAAGTCTTCTCCAGAGTGAAATCTTGTACGAAATCGGAGAATGCTTCAAAGCCCTCGGTGTGCGCCTTCACGAACTTCTTGTCGACGGCACCATTTTCTAGGAGGAGGCGAGCGAGCCCATAGAGCAAGTCGAGATCGGACTTGGGAGCGATTGGGACATGGTTGGTAGCCGCCGCCGCGGTTTCGGTTCGGCGCGGATCAACGACGATGATGTCTGGGTTGTGTGGATTGCGAAGAACGCGCTGCCACATAATGGGATGGGCGATACAGAGGTTTGACCCGATCAGGACGATGCAGTCCGATTCTTCAAAATCTGCATAGGTGTAGGGTGGCGCGTCGAAGCCGAAGGATTGTTTGTAGGCGACGACCGAAGTTGCCATGCACTGGCGGGTGTTGCCGTCACCGTGAGCGAAGCCGAGACCGCACTTTGCCAGCATGCCAAGAAAGGCCATCTCTTCGGTGCACATCTGGCCGGTTGATAGGAAAGCCAGAGCATCTGAACCGTGTTCGGCGCGAATGCTCTGAGTGCGGTCACGAAAGGCGGCTAGGGCTTCCTCCCAAGAGGTCGGGACGAGTTCCCCCGTCGTCTTGTCCCGGATCTGTGGAGTGGTCGCTCGGTCAGAACTCGAAAGTGGTGTCAGAGCTTCCCAGCCTTTCGGGCAAGCCATGCCGAGATTTACGGGGTAGTCAGGAGTCGGGGTCAGATTGACTGCCTGCCCTTCGTCATTGAGGTGAACTTTGAGCGAGCAACCGGTCGAGCAGTAACCGCAGATCAAATCGGTTGTCGAACTGGGAGCGAGTGCGGAGGGAACTTGTCCGAGACCGAATTGGCCAGGGTTTCGAACAAGCTCGCTCGTTTTGTGGCCGGTGCGTTCGCGGATGAGCGCGGTGACCGGGAGCGCAGAAGTGCGAATGGTATCAAACAAGGGGGAACCTTGGATCGAATCACTCAGCGACGATACGAGTGTCGTTTTACTCTTTGATGGTTCGTTGTCCATAGCCGTTCCTAGTGCATTCGAAGAGTTTAATTGCCCGGCATTTTTAAGACGGTCATCGATCGGAAATACTGGTAGCGCTCGGCCAAGGCGGCAGCGATCACCAAAGCTGCCAGAGGGAGCCAAATACTGCTGGCGATCGCAGCGACCGCGACAACTCCAAAGAAGCGAGTGTATGTTTGTGCGGGTCGCCAAGATTCACGACGGGTGTCGATATAGACCATGGCTGAGCAGTAAACTGATCCAAGCCCCAGAATAACACTTAGCCCCAAGACTAGAGGGTGGGGGAGAAGAACGCCGAGCAGAACACTTGGCATCCAGACTCCAAAGGCAAGAATCTCTCGGCTCAGCCATGAGGTTCGAAGGCCGAGAAAAGCTTTCCAGGCTTTGGTTGGCGATCCTAGGTGTAGAACACTAGCTGCCATTCCTGCGAGGCCGACGAGTGCAGCGACAATGGCGTAAATTCGGCTGCTGTGCATCGTCGCCGCAATCCCAATTCCAACACTACACTGAGTCAGTGCAAGCATGATGACGAGCGGTAAGTGAGTGTGAGGACGGGGCTCAGCGCCTCGGTCTGCAGGATGGAAATCAGAGAGGTCGCGCTCGGTGGTAAAGGTGGTGGCCGGTCGAGTGTAGGAAGATTCGTAGGCTCCTGGCAAGATGTTACCAACTGCTGGAATGGAGTCAGTTTTGATAATCTTAATCTTGATGGCACCATTCGGGCAGGCGTCGACACACGCTGGTGCTTCTCCTTCGGCGAGTCGGTCATGACACATGTCACACTTCCGTACAATGCCGAGTCGGTCATTGTATTTGGGAACGCCATAGGGACATTTCAACTCGCAGTAAGAGCAGCCGATGCATTGATCGTCGAGATGCCGGACAATTCCCGTTTCTGGAACCTTCTCGTAAGCGAGAGTTGGGCAGCCTTCGAGGCAAGCTGGGTCGGCGCAGTGGTGGCAGGCGCTAGTAACTGCCACCGGTGCTGCTTCGGAGTCCGAGACGAGAGCTCCGACGTCACGCCACGATTCGGTGTCGTCCAGCCCGTTGAGAGAGTGGCAGGCAACGACACAGGCTTTGCACCCCGAGCAGATATCGAGGTCGACTTCGAAGGCATACTGTTCTCCCGATTCTGGTTTTGAGAGCGGGATTAAGTCTTGGTAAAGAGAGTGGTCGCGAGGGATCTCTGCGTGACGTTGGGAAAATCGTTCGACGGCACTGAGGTCTGATTGTTCAGCGAGAAGGTCAGTGATCAATTGACCAGGGGTCGTTAGGTCTTTTGTGATCACTTCCTGTGCTTTCATTTCCAAATGGCCTCAGATTCAAGCCTCGCTGCTGGCGAGTTCGGCGAGTTGCTCAACGGATCTTGATTGGGTGAACGCCTTGAAGCTTTGGTCTTCTTCTCTGGTCGAGAGGTAGCCTTGAAGGAGTGAGAGGATCGTTTGCTGAAGCGGTTCTCCCGCCGCGACCGATTTCAGAATTTGCCGGCCGAGATGTTTGCCTTCGCGCCCGAAGCCTCCGCCAACAAAGACATGGAATCCTTCGAGCGGGTCGCCGCCATCGGGATTCTCGACCTTGCATCCAAGCAGGCCAATGTCGCCGATGTAGTGTTGGGCACAGGAGTGTGGGCAGCCCGTGACATGAACGTTGATCGGTTGGTCGAGTTCGACGTGTACGTCGATAAAGTCGGCAAGAGCCACTCCGTGTCCCTTGGTGTCGGCAGAGGAATACTTGCAGTATCGATTGCCCGTGCAGGCGACCATCCCGCCCCGAAAGTGAGAGGCGTTGGTCGCTAAGCCACCTTTCGCCAGTGCCGCTTCGGCCTTGGGAATATCCGAAGTCGGAATATTGGCGATGATTGGGTTTTGAAAGATTGTCAGGCGAATGTCACCGTTGCCAAACTCTTCAGCGACTCGGGCGATCGTTTCGACCTCGTCCGCTTGAATGATGCCAACTGGTGTGGAAACCCCCAAGTAGGATAGGCCGTCCTGCTTCTGAGGGTAGGCCCCCAAGTGTGGGTGGGGAACTGTGGGTAGGTCGGGATTGTCCGTTGGGATCTGGCTTTCGCTCATCCGAAGAAGCGAGAAGCCGAGTTCCTTTTCACTCTCCTCAATGAACTTTTCGAATCCCCAATCTTTAAGGAGGTAAATCAGACGAGATTTCCCTCGGTTGCTGCGGTTTCCGTTGCGGGCAAAAATCTTGGTCATTGCAGCGCAGACTTCGACAGCCTGATCCGGAGTGCAGACAATGCCGGAATGCTCGGCGAATTCTTCATGTCCGGTGACTCCGCCGAGTAACACTTGGAATAACACTGGGTTTTCCGAGTCTTCGTTTCGGAAGGCCCGAAGTCCGATGTCGTTGGTGTCTTCTGCGATGGGAACGAGGCCAGCCCCGTGAATCGAAATGTTGAATTTCCTCGGGAGGTTGTAGAACTCGCGATCGTTTCGGATAACTAACTGGAGATCGTCAATCAGTGGTTTGACATCGATCAACTCATAGGGGTCGATGCCGGTGGTCGGAGTCGCAGTGAGATTGCGGATGTTATCGGCACCGGTTCCTTGAGTGTGAAGGCCGCATTCGATGACCCTTCGGATCAGCTCGACGGTATTTTCGGGTGGGATGACTCGGATCTGGAAATTGTTTCGCGTCGTGACCTGGAGAAAGCCTGAAGCCAGATCGCTGGCGATTTCTCCGAGGGCTCTTAGTTGGTCGGCTGAGATGAATCCGCCGGGGATTCGGAGTCGGCACATGTAGCCATCCTCAACCGGAGCGAGCCAGAACAGGCCATTGTATTTGAACCGGAACAGATCGCCGCCTTCAGGAGGGAGTCCGAGTTTTGATTTCCGAAGGATTTCGGGGAAGGCATCGAGCCCATGTTGTTCGGCCTTAATCTTTTCCTCTTTGCAGAGTTTGGATTTTGGCTTCTCGGGCTCGGCTGTCGGCAACACCGTGGAGTCGCCGAAAGATTGGCCTCGGAGGCGAGTTCCTGCGAAGAAGCCATCGAGATACTCTTTCTGGGATGGAGTGAAGTTAGTAGACATCTCGCTGGTAACGTTTGGCTTTTTTCATCGACGAGAGGAACTGGTCGGGCTCTTCTCCTCCTTGCTCATGAATGATCTGTTTGAGGGCTTCTTCGACGTCTTTCGCCATGCGTTTGGCATCGCCGCAAACGTAGAAGTGTGCTCCGCCCTGCAACCATTCCCAGATCTCCTCAGCAGCCTGAAGCATCAAGTGTTGGACGTAGACCTTGTCTTTTCCGTCGCGCGACCAGGCGGTGTCTAGGCGGAGGTGACCGGCTTCGGTCATCGCAGTGAGTTCGGCCTCGTAGAGGAAATCTGTTTCCTGATGAGGATTGCCAAAGAACAGCCAGTTTTCGCCTGGGGCGTCTGTAGCGATCCGCTCTTCGAGGAACGCGCGGAAAGGAGCAATACCCGTTCCCGGGCCGACCATGATCATTTTTGTGGTCGGGTCTTCAGGAACACGGAAACCCTTGGAGACATGAACAAACACATCGGCTTTAGCGCCGTCGCAGCGATCGGCGAGAAAGGTCGAACAGACTCCCTTCCGCGACCGCCCATGAGCTTCATAGCGCACAGAGGCTACTGTCAGATGAACCTCATCAGGGTGGGCTTTCGGGCTTGATGAAATGGAGTAAAGTCGAGGCTGAAGTTTTGCCAGAAGCGGGATGAGTTCGCCTGGAGAGGGGCGGAAGTCGGCAGCTTCGGTGAACAGATCAATCGTTTCCCGTCCCCAAAGATAATCTTGGTCACACGCGGTTCCGGAGGCTTTGATGAACGCCGTTTGGAGTTTTTTGCTAGGCGTGGTGATCGCGTAGGAATTGAGGAAGGCGTCCCGGACTGTGGCTTCACTGCCATCTGGAAGTGCGACTTTTTCTTGTCCTGAGTAGCCGAGAGTCGTGAGCAGTTCGTCGACGTAGTCGGGACAATTTTTGGGGACGACGCCAAGAGCGTCGCCAACTTCATACCCGAGACCAGAACCAGCGAGGGAGATTTCGTAGTGCCGAGTTTCGCGGGCAGACTCGGCCTTGTTCAGAGTAAGGTTGGTGAGTAGGGGAGCGGGGAACGGGTTCTTCTTTCCGTAGCCGGTTTGCGCAGGTTGTTCGGGGGTGACGGTTGGGGATTGGTCGCCCGACAGCTTTTCGACAACAGAATTAAACCAAGTTTCGGACGGTTGCTCAAAATCGACATCGCAGTCGGCTCGGTCGGCGATCCGCGTCGCGCCTAAGGCCTCGAGCCGGGCGTCGAGCAACTTACCCATCGCGCAGAAATCCAGGTAGTTGGTATCTCCGAGGCCACAAACCGAGAACTGAAGGTTTTCAAGGCGCGGGTGTTCTTCTGATTGGAGATGGTTCCAGAATTCGACAGCACTATCCGGTGGGTCGCCTTCGCCCCAAGTGCTGGTCACGATCAGCAGATGGGATTCGGTGGTGAGGTCGAGTTCCTCCCAGTCTTCGGCATTGATGGCGGGAGCCTCGAATCCTAGCTGAACGAGGCGCTCCGAAAACGATTCTGCTAACCCTTCGGAGTTCCCGCTCTGGCTGGCGAAGACAACGGGGACTCGGCCTTTGGAGGTTGTGGCTGGTAAAGCGCCGAGGCTGGCATCCGTTTCTTGCAAGGCAAACATTCCCGCCAAAAATCCATTTAACCAGTTCCGTTGTTCGGGACTGAATGGGGCAGACTCAGGAATATAGGGAGCAGTCGGCATCTGGGTCTTCAGGTTGCACAGCCCGTGCCAAGAGCAGGGCATGCGCATGAATCAGCTTGATGATCATTCAGCTTCAGAATGAATCATGTTCATGATCTTGCTATGCGGCGTCTTCGACGACAGGGCGCTCGGCCTCACACTTCTCCAAAAAACCAACGAGGTGGTCGCGGTATTGGAGATACTCATCCGTCGCCATAATTTCTTTTCGGTCGCGGGGCCGATCAAGATCGATCTCTAAGATGTCGCCGACCTTTGCCGCCGGTCCGTTGGTCATCATGACGACTTTGTCGGCCAAGTAGATGGCTTCATCGACATCGTGGGTGATCATCATGGCGGTCAGTCTCTCGCGTTGCCACAGATCGAGAAGCACTTGCTGGAGTTCGAATTTGGTCAGCTTATCGAGCATGCCAAATGGCTCATCGAGAAGAAGCATTTTCGGGGACAAGGCGAAGGCTCGAGCGAGTCCGACGCGTTGGCGCATTCCGCCTGACAACTCGCCCGGCTTCTTGTTCATTGCGTTGTGAAGGCCTACCGCAGCGAGGTAATACTCGCAAATTTGATGGCGCTCCTCTTTGGTCGCGTGGTAGAAGACTTGCTTCACGCCCAACATGACATTGTCCCAAGTCGACATCCATGGGAGCAGGCAAGGGGATTGGAAAACCACACCTCGATCGGGACCCGCGCCGTTAATCTCTCGGCCGCCGAGAATCACTGATCCATCGCTGATCTCATTGAGTCCAGCGACCATGGAAAGGACGGTCGACTTTCCGCATCCAGAGTGCCCGATGACGCAGACGAACTCTCCCTGATTCATCGTCAGTTCAAATCCCTCCACGATCACAGCATTGCCATTCGGAGTTTTGTAGGTTTTGCCAAGATTGATGGCTTCGAAATAGGACATGGTATTGTAAGTGTGTGTTGAAGGGATCTACTTCAGAGTTTTCTTAGGTAGAGGTCGCATGCCGCGGAATCGAGATGGTCGAGCCATCGAGATATCCATCGGGCTAATGTTCGGTAGGATCAGAGCAGGAGCGTCGATCGCGGCTTTCTCCTTTTCTTTTTGGTCGAGGAGGTAGGCGATGATTTCGGCCCGGTTCTTTACGATTTCGGGTTCTGCCAGCATCGTTCTGCGATCTCGAGGTCGCGGCAATGCTACCGGGAACTCTGGTCCGAAGGTAGCTCCGGGGCCGATGCTCATCGGGATGATGCGGTCGGCCATGTAGATGCCTTCGTCGACATCGTTTGTGATGAGCACGATAGTTTGTTTCTCTTTCTCCCAGATCTCCAAGATTTGGTCTTGGATAACACTGCGAGTGAGGGCATCCAGTGCGCTCAAAGGCTCATCGAGAAGTAACACCTTCGGAGTCATCGAAAGCGTTCGCGCCACAGAGTTTCTCTGACGCATCCCTCCTGAGAGTTCGGCGGGCTTTTTGTGTTTGGCCAACGACAGATTCACTCGCTCCAAAGCCAGGTCGATGCGTCGGTCTCGCTCTTTCCTGTCTTCTTTTGCCCAGACTTGATTGACCGCCAGTTCGACATTTTGGCCGACATTGAGCCACGGCAATAGTGAGTAGTTCTGGAACACAAGCCCTCGTTCAGCGCTTGGGCCTTTGATCTTCTCGTTGTCGACCGTAACACTGCCTTCGTCTGGGAACAGAAGTCCCGAGAGCAAGTTCATGAGCGTCGATTTTCCAGACCCCGAGTATCCGACAATCGCGACGAACTCACCTTCCTCGACTTCGAGGTTGATGTCGGAGAGCACCGGGGTGCGCGATTCTCCTGAGCCGAAGCCCTTGGAGACGCCTTTCATTGAAATGTAGGACATCGGTATTCTTAGAAGACGGAGTTTTCGTCGAACGACACGAGGCGCTGACAGGTGAACATGATGCGGTCGAGCAAGAACCCGATGAATCCGATCGTGAACACGGCGACGACGATCTGAGCCATCGATTCGCTGGAGCCATTCTGGAATGTGTCCCAAACGAATTTCCCGAGTCCGGAGTTCTGGGCTAGCATGTCGGCCGCAATTAGCACCATCCAGCCAACTCCCAAGGACAGGCGCATTCCGGTAAACATCAGCGGAAGTGCGGATGGGAGGACGATCTTAACAATCCTCTGCCACCAAGTGAGTTTCAGAACTTTGGCAACGTTCAAGTGATCTTTGTCGATCCCGGCCACTCCGAAGGCTGTGTTAATCAATGTTGGCCAAAGCGAACAAAGCGTCACTGTTCCGGCTGAGATGAAGATCTCTCGGCCGAACCCAGCTGCCTTCGCCCCCGCGCTCGGTTCGTAGAGCACGGTGACGAAGACAAACACAATGGGCAACCATGCCAAGGGAGAGACCGGCTTGAAGATCTGAATGAGAGGATTGACGGCCGTGTTGAAGTTGGGAATAAGCCCGCAGAGAACACCGATCGGCACCGCAATCAGACTAGCGATGATGAAGCCGATCCCAACTGTGACTAGAGACGTTCGGATCTGTTCCCCGTAGGTCGGAGGGCCAGGATACTTCATGGTCTGATACTGATCCGCCCGCTTGAGAAGCCCTTCTGCTTTTTCGGACTCACCAGCTGCGGTAGCGTCAGCAGCCTTGGTTTTCCAAGTCGCAGAGAGCTTTGTCATTTTTTCGCGGAACTCGACCTCTTTGACCCGTTCGTTTGCGGCGAACTCGCGCATGCCCTGATAGGCACTCCAGGTCTCTGTAGGGCTCGGAATCTTCCAGCTTTCGGTGACGACTGTCTTTGAGCAGTAGCCCCAGAACAGAACGAACAGTCCGATGGCGATGGCTGGTAGACCGATATTTAGGCCAATTTGGCGGGCTTGCTTAGACGGCTCATCTTTGGCGATCAGCCTTGCAAATGGAGAGAAGAACCCGAGGCCTAGTTTATCCAGCCTGTGGGCTAGCTTCACCCAGCTGAAGGGAGTCTTTCTGGTGTCGGCCATCTTAGTGGAATGCACGCCAGTCGGGCTGACGGATGTTTGTGTGGAGGTCGCACTCATGTCGATTGTCTCTTCGGTGGTATGGGTGAGGAAAGTAGTCCTCGGGTTCTTTAAAAATGGAGTCCCGGGAGGAAGAGTGAATTCTCCCCCTCCCGGAAACGTTCAGAGTTACTTCAGGCCGATATCGAAGCTCTTGATGTAGTCGTTCGGCTTCTTTCCGTCGTAGGCATTGCCATCGATGAATTCGGTTGTTGGTGATCTGTAACCATCTGTTCCAAATGGGAAGTCAGACTCTTTGAACTTGCCTTCTTCGATGAGAAGTCGCGCTGCCTTCTCGTAGATATCGGGGCGGTAAATGTCCTTAGCCTTTTGGGCATACCACTTGTCTGGCTGCTGCTCAGTGAGTTGTCCCCAGCGAGTCATTTGGGTTAGGAACCAAACACAGTCGCTGTACCAAGGGTAGGATGCGTGGTGTCGGAAGAAGACATTGAAGTCGGGCATTTCCCGCTTGTCGCCGGGTTCGAATTCAAAGGTTCCTGTCATCGAGTTGGCGATGACTTCTTCGTCAGCTCCGACATAGTTCGGTTGAGACAGAATCTTCACCGCTTCGACTCGGTTTTCCGGCGATGCGTCAAGCCAGTGCCCAGCGCGGATCAGAGCTTTGGTCACGGCAAGCCACGTCTCAGGGTGTTCCTCTGCCCACTTCTTAGTAACACCGAACACTTTTTCTGGGTTGTTCTTCCAGATGTCGTAGTTGGTTGTGACAGGGACGCCAATCTTCTTAACGACGGCTTGCTGGTTCCAAGGCTCTCCGACGCAGTATCCGACGATCGTTCCAGCTTCGAGTGTGGCTGGCATTTGTGGTGGCGGAGTGACTGACAGGATAACGTCAGCATTAAGCACACCTGGGATATTCACCTCGCTGGATGCGGGGTCGTAATAGAATCCCGGATTGATGCCAGCGGCGGCGAGCCAGTAGCGGATTTCGTAGTTGTGAGTGGAGACCGGGAAGACCATTCCCATTTGGAGTGGGGCGCCGGTTTCTTTAGCTTCCTTGACGATCGGGACGAGCGATTCAGCGGAGATCGGATGAATCGGCTTGCCATCGGCATCCGCTGGGACATTCGGCTTCATCTGCTCCCAGATATGGTTGGCTACTGTGATTCCGTTGCCGTTGTAGTCGAGAGAGTAGGAGACATAGAAGTCCGCCTTCGTGCCGAATCCGACGGTGGCTGCGATCGGTTGACCGGCCAGCATATGGGAGCCGTCTAGGTCGCCAGTGATGACGCGGTCGAGAAGGACTTTCCAGTTTGGTTGGGCCTCGATTTCGACGATCAGGCCTTCGTCTTCGAAGAAGCCCTTCTCTTTTGCGATGACCAGAGGAGCGCAGTCGGTAAGTTTGATGAAGCCAAATTTAAGGAGTGGCTTCTCGATCGCTAGCGGTTCAGCGATCGCGTTGGTGCAAAGTCCTGCTAACAGGGGCACTGTAAGTCGCCGCAGGATGTTTCTTCTGTTCAGTTTCATGGATTTGTTGGTCAGGATGGTGGGAATTTTTGAGATGGTTAGGCCGCTGGCTGTAGCTGATTCGCTGCCCGATCGAAGAGGTCACTCCGGAAGATCTGACCAATTTTAATGTCAGGATTCTTCGGGGCAGAGCTGCTGAGAAAGCCGCAAACTCGAAACTGGGAAAGGACTGAGTTGCCGCGTTCAACGGTTGGGCGATTGACATCGTCGCCAGCGAATGACGGAGCAGAAGCTGCTGATTGGATCCCAGTGTCTTGGCCTCGGTCGAAAGGAGGAGTTAAGGAGTTCCTGATCAGGGCTTGAGGAATTCCGAGGTAGTTGGGCTGGCTCAACATCTCTGAGAGTTCGGGAGCAAACTTCGGATCTGCACATTTCTGGCAGGCCCTTAAGGTCGCTGCGATGAGGCGGAGATGTTCCTCTTCGCGGTCACTGGCGAATCGGTGGCTAGCTAGGAGAACCTTTTCGGGAAGTTCGAGCAGGGCTTCCCTAGAGGTGGCTAGGCAGTAGGCACGGTGGTCTTGAATCGCGACCGAGTTCCAGGGTTCGCCTGCGCAGAAAGCATCGATCGTTCCAGAAGAGAGAGCCTTGGGCATCAATTCAGGAGGCAGGGTGATCAATTCGACCTCGGTCTCCATCGACAGGCCTGCTTTGGTGAACAGGTGGTGGACAAGGAACCGATGAGACGAAGCCGCATGGACAACAGCGATCCGCAGTTTTCCTCCTTGGGAGCCTTCGATCCCGGTGCGAAGATCGGACGGTTGGTGAATCCCCTTGTTATAGAGTTGTTCTGAGATGGTGAGCGCATTGCCATGCTCACTCAGGATCAATCCCGTTTGGCAGTGGCTGGCGATGCATCCGATTCCGAAGGAGGTCGCAAATGAAAGCCCGGCGAGGGCGTGAGCCGCTTCAAGCTCGTGCCCCATGGCGATTTTATCGCGAATGGAAGCCCAACCCGGTTCGCGGATGAGCCTGACGGAAACTCCAGCATCATCGTAGTAGCCAAGCTCTTTCGCGACAATCAGCGGCGCGGCATCCACAAGAGGCACAAAGCCGACTCGGATGATTGGCGAGGTTGAAGTGTAGGAAGCGGAAGCTGACATCGATAGCCTCTAAAGCTTGTGCCATGCCACTTCTTCGAACTTGGCCGAGTTCTTGCTTCCAAAGATTTCATGGCGCCCATGAAGGGCGCTCATAGCTCGTTTTTCGATGGATCTGATAGATATTCGGCAATTAAGAATGTTTCAGCTTCTGGCACGGGCAGGAAGTTTTACGAAGGTCGCAAAAACGATGTTTGTGACTCAGAGTGCGGTCAGCCATTCCATCAAGGCGCTCGAGAAGTCGCTTGATCAGCAACTGTTGGATCGGGCTGGCAAGACGATTGCTCTGACGGCTGAAGGAGAGGCCTTGCTGAAAAGGGCCGATCGTATTCTCGAGGAGATGCGGCTAGCGACCGAGGACTTGAAGGCGATCCGTCACTGGGGTTATGGACGGCTTCGAGTTGGATGCACTGACACCACCTGTCAGTATCTGCTTCCTTCTGTGCTTAGGGAGTTTAGAGAGAGCTTCCCGAACTGTGAGGTGTCGATCTTGTCAGCCGACACTCACGATCTGTTAGCGATGCTCTCTCACGGGGAGATCGACATCGCGATTGGTATCAAGTCATCTGCTGAAGAGTCAGGATTTCACTTTCGCCCCCTGTTCCAAGATCAACTAGTGTTTGCTGTCTCGCCGCTCCATCCGTGGGCTGAGGGGAAAGTCGATCCTCAAGAAAGCTTGGATACCAATCGATACATCGTCTACGCCAAGAAGAGTCCGACTTCCCAACTGGTTGCGCGCTATTTCAGGCGGACGGGATTGCACGCACCTTCGACGACAGAGTTGGGAAATATGGAGGCGATTAAAGAACTGGCGAAGATCGGTCTCGGGGTTGGAGTGATCGCCCCGTGGGTGATGGCCGGTGAGCTGGAACGAGGCACGCTGGTTGCCATTGACCCTCCTGGGCAGGAACCGCTTTCTCGAAGTTGGGGAGTCTTTATGCGTGGAGGTGGAGACAGTCTTTCGATATCGACCGAAACGTTCCTCGGAATTTGTGCCACGGTGGCGCGTAATTTCTAGGGAAGTTGTTTGCCAGAAAAAACCCGCAACCGGTGATGACACCAGTTGCGGGATTACGCAGAGTTTCTGAGCAGCTCTCTTTACGCCGTCCCTAGAATTTATAGCCGACTTCGATGCTGAACCGAGTGGTGTCGGTCGCGAACTCGTCGGCGGAGTAGTAGGCGGCTTTTCCGAGTACGGTTAGATTGTCAGATAACTTCTTCACCAAGACGGCATCAACTTCTTGGCCGTAGTCGAAACTTCCGCCAGCATCACCGAAGACATGGTAGAACACTTTGAGGGCGATACCGCCCGGGAGTGAAGTTCCTCCATAAACATAGACGTCTTGAAGGCCATCGCTAGGGGTGCCGAGGAACTTGTCCGCGAATCCGTTGAAGGCGTGGTTCGTTCCGAGGGGGAACTTGTAGCCGACGCCATTGTCGCTTCCCAGATACTCAAAACCTACCCCAAAACTGTGCTTCGACTTGGAGATCCCGGTTTTGATGTGTGCATAGCTTGCTTGGTAGTCGAGGGGGCTGTCAAAGCCATCGGTTTGGAAGCCGTACTCGGCGTAAAGTGACGCTTTAAGGTCGCTGGCTAGGGCGTAGGAAGTGTCTAGATAGACTCCGTAGCTGTTGTTTGAATTAGCTGCACCAGCACCGTTTTCTAGATCGAGAAGGTAGGCGAAGGCACCAATTTTCGTTCCTTCGATGCCCGAATAGGTTATGTGGGCGAGATGGGAAGTGCCGTCGAAATCTTCTTGTCCAGCGAGAGCAGGATCTTCTGATCCGAAAATCCTCAGAGTTTGGAACAGAGATCCGTAGGTAAACTGAATATCACCGATCGAATGTTTGAGCGTAACCGCATCGAAGGTCTGCTCATTTTGTCTCCAGCCAATATTCCCGATATAGCGGGCGTTGTTGAGAATGATGCGCTGTCTTCCAGCTTTGATCGCAGTCGAATCGTTGGCCCACTGGAGCCACGCACGATTGAGTTCGTGGGATTCAGGATCGGCGATGATCGTCTTGTTCAAGCCGAGTCCGTGAATACTTGCTGCCTGATAGCTTTCGCGGTCTGCGGCCAAGGTGCCTTCGTATTCAGCGAATGCCGAGAGCCCTCCGTAGGTGCCGGTCATCACACCGATTCGACTTCTCAAGGTGCCGGCGTGTGAGGTGTCTCTGGGTGATTGTTCGCCGTATTCATAGCGAAGCCTGAAGTCACCAGTCAGCTTCGCGTCCGTCCAAAAATCGGAAAAGGAATCTGCCGTTGCTACTGGGACTTCGGAAAGCGGTGCGACGATGCCTTTCCCCAGAGCTGGGGCAATCTCACCCGAATGGCTTTGGCTGGTGACGCAGAAGAGCCCGATGGCCGCGAGATGGAATGAAGTTTGTTGTTTGAGAGACATAGTTTTCTGGTTGGTGCCTCTCGGGAAAGCCCGTGCCGTACCAATCCCCGAAAAGTCCTGAGGTTGGATTGTGCAATTTTTCATGGATGAAATGAAATCACTTCATGCGCGAATAGGGTGCTGATGCTTAGGCGGTTATAGCAAAAGACCTGTGATGTTTTTCTTGTGATCTGTTTTGTTTTCGAGATGATCGCCTGAAGTAAGATCATGGGAATCGCAGTAGACGTATTTTTGATTGGAATCACTCTTTCTGTAGTGATGTGGGTAGTCGCTCGGCACGAAGCAGATTATGAATTGCCGAAGGTGATGATGGTCGCCGTTGGGCTTGTGATCATCAAAACCCTGATGTTTTTTGGCCTGCTCATTCAGTTCGATTACAATTTCATTTTGGCGGCCTTGGTAACGTGGGTCTTGATGTTTGGGTTACGATTTGGGCGCTTCATCAGTTTTGTTATCTCCGTTGGGGAATAGCGAGTTTGTGTACGGCGATTTTCGTCATCGTGATGTTTATCTTCTCGGTCATCCAAGCCGCAGTTCATGGACTGGAGCTCTTCAACCACGGCTGACAACCGCACCGATTTGGTTTGGGGTGATGAGGGATATGGTGATCGTGACCCGGAGCATGAGGATCCGAAGTATTTTAGGAAGCTCGCGGTAGAAGATCAGGAAACGATTTCTGACAGCGGTGATGAGGCGGCTCGGAGCTTTGTCGAAGACTCGTTCACCCCTGGGGATACTACTGGTTTAGCCAGAATGTTGAAGACGAGCACTACTATCGGTTCGAAGGTTATCACAGCTGGGAGCTCGTTGATATGGAGCGGACTGATCGAAAGGCGGGTTTTCAAGCGATGGCCAAAGTCACCTTCCTATTGGATTTCCTCGTCCGCCCAACAGGGAAGAAGACCGGTGTTCCAGTCAGTTCTGCACAGGGATTACCGTCGCCACTTCCTGAGGCCATCATAGGCTATCGCGATGATAGCTGGGAAATTATCAACACGACGAATACCGAATTTTGGGTGCCCGCGCCGGTTGATGAAGAGGGAAATCTCATTTGGGAAGACAAAGTCGCGGAGCCTGAGCCCGAGCCAGTCGAGGCTGGCACACCGGCTGAGACTCCGTAGGGTGGCGGAGCCTTGTGCTCGTTCTTAATTCATGGATTCTCCCTACCTCGTCGACAGTCACGCCCACCTGACCTACAACCGCTTTGATGGCGAGCGCGACGACATTGTTCGTCGCGCTACCGAGGCGGGAGTCGGGCGGATCGTTACCATCGGGACGAGTCTGGAAACTAGCCGGGCTGCCATCGCTTTAGCGGATCGGTTTGATCAAGTCTACGCGGCTGTTGGTATTCACCCCTGTGACGTTCCGGAATTGCCTAACGATCCTGAAGATACCGGTTGGCTGACAGAGATCGCTGAGATGGCAGCGCATCCAAAAGCAGTCGCGATTGGAGAAATTGGGCTCGATCACTACCACCCCGCCCCGAAGCCACTCAGCGAAGAGATCTACCGCGAGCGGCAAGTCCGAGTCTTTGAGCAGCAGCTCGATCTGGCTGAGTCTCTCAATTTGCCCGTCGTCGTTCATCAGCGAAATTGCTACGAGGCCCTGCTTCCGGTTGTCGAGCCGTACCACGGTCGGGTGCGTTGCGTGTTCCATTGCTGGTCGCATGACTGGGCTCACGCCGCGCCGCTGGTGGAACAAGGCCACCTCATTTCCTTCACCGGAATCGTCACCTACAAAACCGCTGCCGATGTCCAAGCTGCAGCGACCGAAGCTCCGGATGGGAGTTTTATGGTAGAAACTGACTGCCCGTTTTTGTCGCCGGTGCCTCATCGAGGCAAGCGGAATGAGCCTTCTTACGTCAGACACGTGGCGGAATTCATTGCAGAGCTTCGGGAGACCAAAACCGACCGTCTTGCTGAAATGACCACGGAGACCGCAGATCGTTTCTTTTTCGGTGGATAGACGGGGAGACTCGACGGAGAATCACACGTGCTTACGAAACGCATTATTCCCTGCCTCGACGTCACCGACGGACGTGTTGTTAAAGGCACGAACTTTGTCGACCTTCGCGATGCTGGAGATCCGGTGGAGTGCGCGATCGAATACAACCGGCAGGGCGCAGATGAGTTAGTGTTTCTCGATATTACAGCGTCCTCAGACAACCGGAAGTCGATGGTCGATGTGATCCGCGAAACTGCAGAGCATTGCTTCATGCCGCTGACCGTCGGTGGAGGGATTCGCACAGTTGATGACATGCGGGAGATGCTTCACTCCGGCGCTGATAAAGTCGGGGTCAATACCGCTGCGGTCAGCAATCCGGACGTCGTTTCTCAAGGAGCCGAAGCCTTTGGTCGCCAATGCATCGTCGTCGCGATCGATGCCAAACGCCGTGAAACTGGCGGCTGGGAAGTCTTCACTCACGGTGGTCGGACACCGACGGGGAGAGATACCATCGAATGGGCGACCGAGGTGCATGATCGGGGTGCGGGCGAGATTCTGCTGACCAGCATGGATGCCGATGGTACTAAGGACGGCTACGACTTGGAACTTTGCGCTGCGGTTAGCGACGCAGTAGGTATTCCGGTCATCGCCAGCGGTGGAGCTGGGACAATCGATCACTTGGTTGATGCCCTCGATCGCGGCCGCGCTGATGCTGTTTTGGCTGCAAGCATCTTTCACTTTGGCGATTACACCGTCTCCGATGTGAAAGAGTATTTGGCGGCTAAAGGCGTTCCTGTCCGCCCTGCTGTCCCCGGTTAAGTATTAGCTTCGTCCTAAAACTAACGAATTCCGCCTTGTGATAGAGGCTGGAGTGCCTAGATTCGCCGCCATGCGCAAGCCGATTATTGCAGCGAACTGGAAGATGAACATGACTCCCGGCGAGACCGACGAGTTTTTGAAACCTTTTAAGACGCTCATTCCAGCCAAATGCACGGTCGACGTGGTAGTCGCCCCCACCTTCGTTTCTCTCGCTGCTGCTTCTGAGCACTTGAAAGACGATGTGAATATAAAGCTGGCCGCTCAGAACATGTCGCAGCACGATTCTGGTGCCTACACCGGTGAGACGAGTGCGATGATGCTGAAGGAGCTCTACGTCAGTCACGTCATTCTCGGCCACAGCGAACGCCGGGCTCTTTACGGAGAAGACGATGCCCTGATCAATGCCAAGCTGAAGAAGACTTACGAAGCCAACCTCAAGCCGATCTTTTGCATCGGAGAAACGCTCGAAGAGCGTGAGGGCGGCAAAATCGAAGAAGTTCTCGGCACCCAGATCCGTGGTGGTTTCGATGGCATCGATGCCAAGAACGCCGGCGACACTGTGGTTGCCTACGAGCCCGTTTGGGCAATCGGCACCGGAGTCACCGCTTCCCCCGAGCAAGCTCAAGAAGCGCACGCCTTCTGCCGGAGCGTTCTTGCTGACATCTACGACACCGACACCGCGGCAAAGATTCGCATCCAGTATGGCGGGTCAGTCAAGCCGACCAACATGGGCGAACTGATCTCCCAGGAGGACATCGACGGTGCCCTTGTCGGTGGAGCCAGCCTCGACTACCGGAGTTTCTCCGAAATCGTCAAGGCTGCCATCGAGTGGTTCGAGGCATAAGCCTTGAACGAAGCGGCAACCCGTCGCGGAACTTCATCGCGTCATGGCAGAGCCGACGACACCCGAGCCCGAAACTGCGGTAGTTGAGTCAGCCGCAGAGGCTCCTCGTCGTCTGCGTATCGCTCTGGTCACCAACCGCTTCTATCCTGAAGTCGGAGGGGCCGAGACTAACATTTACTTCCAAGCCTGTGAGCTGGTGAAGTACTATGACGTCACGGTGTTCACGCCGCGACGTCTTGAAGACTCACCAGAGGACGAGGAAATCAACGGGTTCCGGGTGCGCCGCCTGACCGATGTTTTGCACACCGGCAAGCCGTTCCCGAATCTGGCATCGAACACTCTTTGCCCAGCGATCTTTGACGAGATCCGTTCGGGTAAGTTTGATGTCATGCACTGTTTTCCGTCACTCACACGGAATAATACACTGGCGGCGCTCGGGGCGAAGTTGAGTGGAGCGGCGCGAGTTCTCGTCAGTTTCGACTTTCGTGATTACGCCGCCCTCATCCAAGAGCGCGGCGAAGTCTATGATATGCTCGCCGACTTTAGGCCTGCCCTCGAGGAGCGTTTAGGGCTGAAGCTATTTCAGCACGTGTTCACCATTTCCGAGCGCGAAACAGAGTTTCTCTCCGACTACTGCCCGAGCGTTTGTTACTCTCCTGTGCCCGTGAAGCCAGAGGAATACGATGACTCCGACCCTCCGAACCCACGCGAAGCAGCCGGAATCTCGAAGGGAGATTTTGTCTTCCTTTCGCTCGGTCGCGTCAGCAATGTCAAAGGTCAGGATCTCGCGGTCGATGCGTTTCTCCAAGCCGCGGACGACTTGCCCAAATCGCACCTGGTGGTGGTTGGGAGAACCGACTACGAACCGGAATTTTTTGCCAAGATGCAGGCTGCCGTCGCAGCTTCGCCTCATGGGGAGCGGGTTCACTTTACCGGAATGGTCGACCGCGAAGATGTGCTCGGATGGCTCAAGTATTCCGACATTCATGTGGTTCCGGTTCGGTTCATGAATTCGGGGGCTGTCGTCGTTGAGTCTTGGATCAGTGGCACTCCAGTGATTCAGAGTCACGTCGTCGATCCGAACCTAGTGGTCGAAGGCGAAAACGGATTCCTGTTCCCGAGCCAAGATGTTCCAGCGCTCGCCGACAAAATGCGCGAAGCGAAGTCACGCAAAAGTGAACTCGGCAAGATGGCTAAAGCGGGCGACAAACTGGTTAGGGAGCGATTCACCTATCCGTATCTGATCAGTCTCTATCGTCAGAAATACGAAGAGCTCTGTGGGGTCTGAGGCTCAGCTGCCAACCTCCTAAGAGCGGAGTTAAACTCGGCTACGGAAACTATTCCTCCAACAATCGGTCGATCACCGTTTGTGGTTCGTCTTCCCTCATATTAAGAATCTCGACACCATCTTCTGGGAGGTCGGCTCCTGCCTGATGAAAGAGCCCGAGAACAGCTCTCGGGTAGCAGGCGGCGATCCGCAGTTCTTGCTCTCCGTCTTCCGCCCGAGCGGCGAGGGCTGCCAACCGAGGATCTCGTTGGGCTGCCATTTCACAGAGGTCAGCGACGGCTTCAAATGAGCGCCCGCTCGCGCAGAGACCTTCCAATACGGCTACTTTTGTTTCCTCCGGAACGACATTCGCCCACGCGCACCGGCAATAGAGTAGGTGGGGCTTTGGATCGGTGTCATCGGGCATCCGTTTGGGAGAGATAGCAGGTTGGCAACGCTGGTTGAGGACGTCTTCCCCAGTCAAAGCGACGCTGCAGCCAGCCTAGCTCCTCCCTAGTTGTCGAGCAAGTCGCTCACGAAAATCTCTTCGCCGCCATTGATCGGTAGGGCTGAGACCTCCGGGCCACCGACTCGCACGCAGGGCGTTTGCTGCCCTTGCTAATGACTAGTGTCCCGAACGATTGGAAGGTTGAAAAAATTCACGAGATTCGAAACGAAGTGGAGAAAGGCGGAGGCAAATTTTTTCTCAGATCAAAGCACGAGGAGAATGGAGTGGAACGACATAGCCTGCCAAGGGCAGTTCGAAGAAACGAGCGGGGGTGAGAGCAAAGCGAAGCTGGCTTCGTGACCGACGAGTAACGCAGGTATGGGGAAAAAGAGCCGTTATCATGTTCCCAACGTAAGCGGAGCGAACCTGATTCCATGACAACTTTCCCCTCAATTTTTTTCCACGGATTAATCGTTCAACACCCCAATAGTGGCGGTGCAGAAGCCTTCCTGCTGCGACCTAGTGCAGGAAGTGACGGTGTCCGGTAAAGACCATTCCCATCTCTCGCTCATCGGCTGCGGCAACCACCTCTTCGTCCCGAATCGATCCACCCGGCTGAATACACGAAGTAGCACCTGCATCAGCAGCCGCCATCAAGCCGTCGGGAAACGGGAACATTGCATCGCTCGCGACCGTCGACCCGTTGAGGTCTAAGCCGGCTTCTTGCGCTTTCCAAACCGCGATGCGGCACGCATCGACCCGCGACATTTGCCCAGCTCCGATTGCCAGAGTGCGGTCTTCACCCGTGAACAAGACGGCGTTCGATTTGACATGCTTGACCACTTTCATGCCGAACCTCATCGCCCGAAGCTCTTTCTCGCTCGGCGGGCGTTTGGTGACGACTTTTTCTTCGAGCTTACCGAGTCCCTTGACCCTTGGGTCTGAGTCCATGACGAGCAGACCGCCAGGAGCGCTCCGCAAAACAGGATCATCCAGCGTTTCGGCAAAGGCCTCATGCATCTGAATCATACGAAGGTTCTTCTTCTTCTGAAGAATCGCCCGCGCATCCGCCTCGAAGTCAGGGGCGATGATGATGTCGGTAAAGATGCCAGAAATGACTCGTGCTAGAGGAACATCGAGTGGGCGGTTGCAAATGATGACGCCACCGAACGGAGCCTGCTTATCGGTTTCGAAAGCTTTGTCCCAGGCGTCCCGGAGACCTTCCTCAGAGCTACCGACACCGCATGGGTTGGTGTGTTTGAGAATAGCAACTGTTGGACGGGAAAATTCGGAGATGAGACCAGCTGCCGCTTCGATATCGATGACATTGGTATAGGACAGTTCCTTGCCCTGAATCTTTGTGAAATAGTCGCCGAAGTTGCCGTAAAGTGCCGCTTCTTGGTGCGGGTTTTCGCCGTAGCGCAGCTCACTGGCGAGCGGCAGTTGCAGGGAGAAAGATTTACCCGTCGCCTGCTTTCCGTTCAGGTAGGTCGAGATCGCCTGATCGTAGGCTGCCGTCCGTTGAAACGCCTTGATTGACAGTCGTTCCCTCGTGGAGCGTTGGGTTTCGGGCGACCCCTCCGCTTCGAGTTCTGTGGCGACGGCGTCATAGTCATTTGGATCGACGACTACAGTGACGGCGTCGTAGTTTTTGGCGGCAGCTCGAATCATTGTTGGGCCGCCAACGTCGATTTTTTCGATCGCGTCCGATAGTGTGACACCTTCTTGAGCGACGGTTTCTTCGAACGGGTAGAGATTGACCACCACGAGATCGATCGGCGGAACGTCATTCTTTTTCGCCGCGGCTACGTCTTCCGAGTTGCTCCGGCGATGCAAAATACCGCCGTGAATTTTTGGGTGCAATGTCTTCACCCGTCCACCGAACAACTCTGGAGAGTCGGTATATGTGGAGACGTCGGTTACCGGTAAGTCAGCTTCGCGCAATGCCTGCGCCGAGCCTCCCGTCGATAAGAGCTCGATTCCCAGTGCGTGGAGTCGCTGCGCGAATTCGACGAGACCAGTCTTGTCAGAAACGGAGAGGAGTGCCTTCTCGATACCCATAGTAGGATCGCTCGCTAAGCGCGGCACCGATCCCGTTCAAGAGAAATTGTAGTCTGAACCGTTGGCGAGCAGCGAATGGAGGCGGGGATCGCTCGCGACATCTTAAGGGCATCTGGCGTCCGAGCTTTGCGAACCCGATGAGGATCGCGAGCATGCACGCGATGGGAAAGTTGTGAAAAACGCGTGCCCAAGAAGAAATTCAATATTTTGGCTGAAGACGGGCTCGATCGTGGTTGGGTAGCCGCAATGGCGCAAAATACTCACAGGATGACCGCAGCCCGGATGCTGTTGGTCTTTGCGGTAGCGATGTTCGCTGTATCCCTGTTTGCTCTCCAAATCCGTGCGAAGCGCGAAGCGTTGGAGTGGGTAGAATACAGTACAGCTCTCGGCGATGTTGATTATTACCCGACCGAAGGTGCCGGTTTGGTAGGAGGAAACGACTTTTGGGAGCCTTCTCTGAAGTTTTCGGAGCGCCCGAACGGTCTTTACCGTCGGAATTTTCAGGGACAGAGCTACGACGATGGTAAAATGGTTTTGGTCGATCGCGAGGCCACAGGGCGTCATAATGTCTACACCCCGAGTCTCCGAGGATCGGATCGATTTGAGCCCGCCCAAATGGGGGAGAGGCGGTATTTTCTCAAGTCGGGTGAGAACCTCTATATCGAGTTTGGACCTCGAAAGTACTACCCTAAAGATTCCGCGACTGGGGCTCCCAAGAAGCCATCCGAAGAAACCCCCTAAACTGTGCGGACAAATCAGGTTGACAGACTAGCTCTGGCTCCCCATATTCCGCCCCCTCCGCAGATCCCTGTGCGAGGGATTTGTAGGAATTTTTTATTCTGATGAAGACATTCTCCGCGAAAGCACACGAGGTCGAGCGCAACTGGTGGATCATTGACGCCGAGGACAAGGTTCTCGGTCAACTTGCCGTTGAAGCCGCCAATATCCTTCGTGGCAAGAACAAGCCGATTTTCACTCCTCATGTTGATACTGGCGACTTCGTTGTCGTGATCAACGCTGACAAAGTCCGTTTCACTGGTAACAAAGAAGAGCAGAAGCTCTACACGCGTTACTCCGGTTGGGTTGGCGGCCAAAAGGTCGACAATCCACGTAGTCTCCGTGCGAAAGCTCCTGAGCGGATTATCGAGAAGGCAGTCACAGGAATGATTCCTCACAACAAACTGGGACGCGCAATCGTGAAGAAGCTCAAGGTCTACGCTGGCACTGACCATCCGCACGAAGCTCAGAACCCACAGACTTTCGAGATCGCCTAGCCCACGCTAGAAGCACTCCCTAAATTTTCTCATCATGAGCAAAGCCGCTGAAGTCTTTAACGCCACAGGTCGACGCAAGACCTCTATCGCACGCGTCACGCTGACCGCTGGTTCTGGCCAGATTCAGGTCAATGGCCGTCCCTACGACGAGTATTTTCCAACCATCGCTCTTCAGAACCAGCTTCTCGCACCTCTTGAGGTCGCCGAGTCTGTGAAGGCATATGATATCACGATCCTCGCCAACGGCGGTGGAACGAACGGTCAGATGGGTGCTGTCCGCCACGGAATTTCCCGAGCGCTTCTGAAGGTCAACGCTGACCTCCGACCAGCGCTGAAGAAGGAAGGTTTCCTCAGGCGCGATCCACGTGCCAAAGAGCGCAAGAAGCCCGGTCAGCCCGGTGCTCGTAAGCGCTTCCAGTTCTCGAAGCGTTAATCTTCGAGACAGGTTCCGGAAAACCGGAGCCTACATCATTTTTGCAGAGGGCGATTCCGTAAGGAGTCGCCCTCTTCGTGTGTTCAGCGGCGGGCTTCGCTGATCCGTTGGAACAGCGGATCTTCCATGCTATCGGCACCTCCGCGTCGCTGCAGACCCCCGATCTTTTCTCCACGCCAGTAAAAATAGAAAAACCCCTTCCGGCTTGGAGGGCCAGAAGGGGTCACAAAGGGGGATGAAGCAATTGGATGGCTTATATGTGCAAAGAGAGGTTTGTGAAGTCTCTCTACAATGTAAATACACCATTTTCGGCGAAACGTTACTAAATAATTAAGACAATTTCATTTGGTTTGGTAAACTTTCTATTTCGGAAATCTTACATTTAGCTGGATGAACCTGCCGACCCGGTCTGATCAAGTCGTCGCTCTCCGAGAACGCGGCACGACCGCCTCAGTCGTCGCTCTCCGAGAACGCGGCACGACCGTCCCGGTCGTCGCTTTTCTGGGGCTATAACCGAGACGGTCATGCCACGGTTCAACGGGACGGCAGATCGCCGGACTAATCAGACACTCCCTAGTGTCCCGAATGCTTAGTCCGTTAAAAAAATGTCCCATATCTGCGTTACTCGTCGGTCACGAAGCCAGAGGCCGAAATAGTTTGGAAGACCTTGGATCGACTTGCTCTGCCGAAAATTGGGTGGAACGTGGCACCCATGGATATCGATGCCCTGAAGGCTGCCCTTGCCGCCTCTCCTGATAACGTCCCGCTCTTGGTGCTTTTGGCTAAGGCGTATGAGGATCAGTTCGAACTCGATGACGCCCGGAAGCACTACGAGGCTGCGATTGAGCATGCGTCCGAAGACGGCCCTGCGTTGGTTGGGCTCGCCCGGATTCTCGATTTCCAGGGGGAGACTTCACAGGCGATCTTGCGTTGTGAGGACATCTGTAACCGCGTTCCCGATTTCGCTCCGGCTTGGTTACTTCGGGCGACTCTTGCTCTTAAAGACAGTGAGGCTACTGAGGCTCGGAAATTTTACGATCAGGCTGTCGATCTGGATTCTTCGCTCGGGGATGACGACTTGCTGCAGCGGATCATCAAAGCTGGAGGAACCGGCAGCCCCAAGCGCACCGCGATGACTCCGGACGGTCAGTTGGTCGAGACGGATTGGGACGAAGATGAGGATGGCGAGTTTGAAGGCATGCAGGGAGCGATTGCTCACGATTTGGAACTCGAGTTTAAGTCGAAGGTAAAGATCAATTTTTCCGATGTCGGTGGGATGGAATCGGTGAAGGAGGACATTCGGATGAAGATCATTTATCCGCTGACCAAGCCCGACCTGTTTGCAGCTTACGGCAAACAAGCCGGTGGCGGCGTTCTCCTCTACGGCCCTCCGGGATGTGGCAAGACGTTGCTGTCTATGGCCACAGCGGGTGAAATCAAAACCAACTTCTTCTCTGTTGGCCTGCATCAAATTCTCGATATGTACATCGGGGAGTCTGAGCAGAAGCTGCATAAGATTTTCGAGTTGGTTCGCAGTCAGGCTCCGGCGGTTTTGTTTTTCGATGAGATCGATGCGATTGCTGCCGATCGACGTGATCTGCGCGGTTCGGCTGGACGGACGCTGATCAATCAATTCCTCGCTGAGTTGGATGGGGCTGATGCTGAGAACGAAGGTGTTTTAGTGATCGGGGCGACCAATGCTCCTTGGCAACTGGATAGCGCGTTCCTTCGTCCCGGTCGCTTTGATCGATTGGTCTTTGTGCCGCCTCCGGATGCTCCTGCCCGTGAACAGATTTCAACCATCATGGCGAAAGACCGCCCACTGATTGATTTTGATGCTGCTGCTTTGGCTAAGAAAACGGATGGTTTTTCAGGAGCTGATCTCAGTGCGGTGTTCGACCGTGCGACGGAGTCGACACTTCAGGAGGCGATGAAAAAGGGCTCGGTCATTCCGATCACCGGAAAGATGTTGGCCAAAGAGGCGAAGCAGGTGAAGCCGTCGACAAAGAAGTGGTTCGAGAGCGCCAAGAACTACGCGCTTTATGCCAACCAGAGCGGCTTCTACGACGATATTCTCGACTACATGGGCATTCGGAAGTAGCCCAACGATTCTTATTACCTGAGGCAAACGTATTGAGCTCACCTGCTGATTCACTCTCCAGAGCGCGGCTGCTCCGCGATCACAATCGTCATGACGAGGCGGTGCCGTTGCTGCTTGAAGCACTGGCTCAGAATCCCGACTTCGTTGAGGCTCATGTCGAGTTGGCGTTGACTCGCTTGGCGATTCCCGAGCAGCGCAAGCTGGCGCTGGAGAACATCAACGCTGCCGTTGCGCTACAGGCAGACGATGCCCAAATTCTCGCGATCAAGGGGTATGTGTTGAGCCGGCTCGACCGCGAGAAGCAGGCGTTAAAATTTGCTGATGACGCCATCGCTCTCGACCCATCATGCGTGATGGCTTGGACGGTCAAGGCGGGTGCGCTAGGTGGATTGAACCGTTGGGCGGAAGGCGAGATCGCAGCCCGAGAAGCGCTCAAGCTCGACCCGGATGACCCGAGTGCAGCCAACCAGCTGGCCATCTTTTTGCGGATGCAGGGCCGGCTGGACGAATCCGGTTTAGAGGTCGGTGGGCTGTTGAGCCGCAATGCAGAAGACCCTGACGCTCACGCCACCAACGGCTGGGCAGCGCTTCAGCGCGGCGACCACAAAAAAGCCGAGGAACACTTGGCCGAAGCTCTCCGAATCGACCCAGAAAATCGTTACGCGAAGGAGGGCATGAAGCAGGCCTTTAAATCGCGTTCGCTGTTTTACCGACTATTTCTCAAGTGGTCTTTCCTGATGAATCGTTTCAGCGGCGGGAAGCGATTTGCGATCATGATCGGCATCTACATTCTCTACCGTGTGTTGAGTGGAATGATCGGGGCGAAGAGCTCGACGGCCGGCCTAGTGGCTGCAGGGATTTGGATTGGGTTTGTCTGCTGGGCAAGTCTGTCACCAGCGATCGGGAATTTTATTCTGCTGAAGGATCCGCTAGCCCGGCTCGCATTGGAACCCGCTGAGCGACGGAGCGGGATCTTCGTGGGATTGCCGTTTTTTATTGGTGTGGTGATGGTGATTGTCGGTGTCGTGTTGGCGCTTACCGTCTCTGGATTGATCGGGGGAGGATTCGCTTTGGGAGGTCTGGCCCTAGTCATTGCCTGTCTGCCCGCTTCGCGAGTGTTCGAGAACGCTTCGGGGGCTGGGCAGCTGATTTTCGGTCTCGCGGCGCTGCTCGGAGTTGCCGCTTCGGCTGCCTTCGTGAGCATGGGATTCTGGGAAGAGGGGCCTTCGGCATTTCTAGAATCGTTCGCCTTCTTCGGATTCATTGCAGCAGCTCTGTCAACTTGGCTGACCCTAATTCCCGGGCTGGTGAAGACACCGGATTGGGACTGAGCCAGGACGCAGGATTGCCGGAAGTTTCACGCCGAGAGTTTTCGAGATCGCACCAACCGAACTGCGACAGCTACAAGAGCAATCAGCCCACAGGCGATGGAGAAGACGTCCCCGAACTTGGCGAAAAAGGTTATCGGGGGATTCGGGTCGATCTTGATTCGCCCCTTAAGCGACCCTTCTACGTGTGCAGGGAGTTCTCTGAGGAAGGTTGCGTTTTCCTGATCGGGATGAGGACGGCTGCCTTCAGTCCGATCATAGCGACTTCCTGATGAGTCGATGATGCACGTGGTCCCGTTGTTTGTCGCACGAATCATCGGGCGCCTGAGCTCAACGCAGCGGAACAAGGCATTGACCAGATGCTGCTCGGACTGAGCTGATTGACCGAACCAACCGTCGTTTGTCAAATTCACCAACACCTGAGGCCCAGGGCGAACAAGGCGACGGGCGACTCGGGGAACGGTATCTTCGAAACAGATCAGTGGGGAAAGCTGGATACGTATGTCCGGAGAAGAGGGGTGGTCCAGGAGCAGGGGATCTGTTGATGTTCCCCGACCGAAATCATTGGGAAGTAAACCCCCGAGGATAGCTTCAACTCCAGGTATATTCCTGAGCGGTAGGAATTCTCCGAAAGGGACAAGATGGTTTTTGTGAAAAACTTGAGCCGACGAAAAATCTTCTTGTAGTAACACTGCCGAGTTGTAGACAGCTTCGATTTCATCGGGATCGGTGTGAACCTTACGAGGCTCGTAGACGTTCGCTCCTAGGAGAAGGCCATGGTTTCCAAGCTTTAGCAAAGAATTGAGATAGGGAACATGGTCTGGGTGATCGAGGTAGAAATAGAGGCAAGACTCCGGCCAAACCACTAGATCGAAAAGAGGAACACCAAAATCCTCATTGAGCCATTCCCGGCTCAGGTTGTTCAGCACCCGATAGTTTTCTGTCGCTGCGCCCTCTTCCCATTTCAGCGACTGGGGAATATTCGGCTGGATGACCAGAGTGCGCATCGCGATCGCATCCTCTCCGGGCATATCGCTGGCTCGATGAACACCGTAGAAAAAGATTAAGATGATCATGGTTACAGCAACCATGAAATCGAGATGGGGCCGGAGTCGTCGGGAGCCTGCTTCGAGGTGAATTCGCCAAGCCGTTTGCATCAGAATGCAGGTCGCAAAAATCGGCACGAATGATAGACCTGTGACACCGATGATATCGCAGATTTGGATCAGGGTAGGGGATTGGTGAAGGGCGACGCCGAGCCCATTCCAGCCGAAACCCGTCAGCATCCATCCGCGAATCCATTCCAGCCCGGCCCAAGCCGCAGCATTGAGCAAAGCGAATTTGAGTGATGCGAAGGATGTCGAGAACAGGCTCCCGAACTTCGAGGGCTGCGCATTCATCTCGGCGAGCTTCGGGCGCTCTCCTGGCATCGATGTCGCGGTGTTCGGATCGGGAGCAGGAGCCGGTGGACAGAGATCACCTTTGGTCGGTCGGCCGATGGTTGCGGCAAACGCAGCCCAAGCTGCAGGGAACAGAGCCAGATATCCAGACAGAGCAATCCAACCAGCCGCCGCTGGGAAGGCGCTTTCTACGACTGTCCGGATTTCGAAAATCCAACGGAGGCTGATCGCAAAGAATACGAACCCCGCTAGATATCCCAACACACCACCTCTCCAAGCCCGAGACCGCCGCGACCAACCGCCTAGCCAGCGACGCGTTCTCTTAAATCGCTTGGATTTCTTAGTGGTCTCATCATCCACAGGCGTGATCCGCTCAGGAAGCGACCAAAGCGCAAACAGAAGAGGGATAGCCCAGACCCAAACGCACTGGCCATGATTCGCGCTTGGAAAACACAGGGCCAGAAGCACTCCGCTCGCAATCGCTGCAATCGGGCGGAGAAAAGGAAGCTTGGGAATCACAACAACGGGAACTTGATCAAGACGGTGTCGTCGGTGAATCCGGTCGACTTCCGGTTTCATGCCCCCGCGCCTGCCGGTGGTCAAGTAGGGGTTGGTCGACGTCGGGCTAATTTGAGCCTGCCCAAGCGCACAGTTCCTATGACGATTAACCGAATATTCACCTTTGAAAAAACGAATTGAAAACGAGTCGTTAAAATGATAATATCTAGACTCAATTACGGTAATTTATTTTAAGTATCCTAACTTAATGAATATTTTCTACGCTTCTGCTGGGAATCAGGCCATAGGTCCGGTGTCTCCGAAGCTCCTTCTCCAGCTTCTTCGCAATCGACAAGTCCAGCACCATGACTTGTTCTGGTCAGAGGGCATGTCTGATTGGAAGCCGATCAGTGTTCTCTTTCCAAAGGCGGCTGCAGCCCTCGATGGTGGGACAATCCGTCCGGCTCGTCGAACTCAGCTTAGTGCTCCGCCTTCGCTTCCAATCATCATTCCGGAATCAGATAGTGAACTCGCTAGCCCGAAGCCAACGATCGATTCGGAAACTCAGGCAGCTTTGGACAAACTGATGCCACCCTCGAACGATCTTCCCTTAGAGACCGGGGAGATTGCTGCAATGTCGAACTCGTCTTCAGCTCCCGTGAACGAGGCAGAACTCGCAAATTCTTCGCCTAGCATATCGATTTCGACGTCGACTCCGGTTGTTGGAAGCGAAGCATCGTCGTCTTGGTCGGGGGGCTCTCCAACGATGATTTATCTGAATGGCGGTCATAATTCGCTTCCGTTTCGCGGAGGGGATGCGCCGGAAGCCGGTTCGGTGATACCTGAGTCGATCGAGGAGACACGCCCATATCATGGTCCGTTTAGTGATGGTTCGCGCCAGCGTTCTGTGAATCCATTCGGCAATTTGGTCGAAAATACGAGCGGAGAAAACTCTCAGCTCCAGAAAGACACGGCACGTCGAGAGCCGGTCTCCGAATCGACGAGGGTTTCTCCAATTAAGCCGGGTCTTTTCGCAGAACGAGATAAATTCGCGGGACAGATTGCGTCTTCTCCCGAGGGAAATACCCAACCGCCTGAATCCCAAGTCACCCAACTTCCCGCGGCTTCGAAAGAGCCCGTCGGTCTCACAGCGGCGACGGTGCCAGTTCAATTTGGTGCCGATCGGAGTGCGTCATCGTGTCAGCCCGAACCTATTCGCCAGGCTCCCCAGTCAGTTGTTCTTCATGAGCCAGAAGGTGTTCGGCCACTGACGACACTGGCCCCGACATCGGAGTCGGAAAACTCATCAGGTGCTGATGTTGCCCAATCGAATGGAAAGCCAAGCCTGTTTGCCGAAGGTCTAGAGGCCAGTCGTCAGGCCGCGGTTTCTGCTGAGACTCGGCGATCACGAGAACCTGCCGTTCCGGTGGTTGCTCCGACGAGAATCGATCTTCCTGCTGGTGTGTCACCGAGTGCTCCCGATCCAGCTCTAACGTTTTCACCTGCGCCTTTAGAGGCGTTCTCGCCGCCCGCCGTTCCCGCTGTCGAGCCGATGGCTCCCACTCCAGCGGTGGCTCCACCTGTGCAGTCGATGGCTCCTGCGCCGATATTGGCTCCACCCGTGCAGTCGATGGCTCCTGCGCCGACAGTATCCCCCTCAGCACAGGCGCTGAGCGAAGCCCAAACGATAAGACCTCGCGCATCAGCATCTGCAGTTGCTCCTCTTCCAGTCGCATCTGAGGCATCGCCGATTATCGCTCCAGTAGCATATAATCCAGCAAGCACTCAACATCCGGCGAAGGTGCTCAACCAAAAGAAGGCGAGAAGTTTTGAGCCGATCCCCACGACAGTAACATCGCCATCATTGGCAGCCACACCGAAGCCGACCCCATCTGTGGATCCGCTGGCTAGTTTACTTGGTTCTCCATTAACTTTTGAGAGCCCAAAATTGAGTTTGGATGAGAACCTTCCGGGTCTTGACCGTAGGTTCATAGCCCGCGGGATCGACTTGGTTTTGATGTCTCCTGTACTGTTTCTCACTGGCTTTGCAGTTCGTTCTGGGTTTGGAGCGTCACTCATTCCGACGACAGCAATTTCGGTCGTGGTATGCTTGTTGTTTTTGGCGATCTATGAAGCAGTAACGCTGGCGGGTCGCGGACGAACGTTCGGCAAGCATCTTTTGGGTTTGAGGGTGATTCGGGAGAGCGATGCTAGTCCAGTGAGTGGTTCGGGTGCCGTGGTACGAAGCCTCATGGGGCTCATTTCCAGCCTGCTTTTGGGTGTCGGTAATCTGTTTGCATTGGCTGACCAGCGGCGCAGAACGCTCCAAGACCGGATCGCTGGAACCATGGTGATTGATGCAGCAATTGCTGATTCGTCGTCAGGGCTCGTCGGGGATGGGGATTTCTCGGAACATTCGGAAGATTCAGTCACTCGTCAGCCCAATGCTGCCTATGCTGAAGCTACTGAGGGCTTGCCGACTCGACTACTCTGCGAGCACTAGCTAGTGCCTGATGAGGGTGGGAATGGTGAAGGTCTGACGCCGTGAGCGCGGCTGTGGCTTGACCTGCCCTGTAACGGGTTGCAACCTGCTGGAACCTTTCCTCGAATGCGAAGTCGCTCAGCCTGTTTTTTCTCATCAACTCTCCTGCGATCAGTCCTCGGGCTTCTTGTTGCTTCGTACGTTGTGTCATTCTTAGCTTCGTGCAGCGGATCGAAGACGCCGGCGATCAACCCAAGAAGCGTTCGGATTTCTAGTAGTTCGGCAACCCCTGCCCACAGACTTTCGAAGTATGAATACCCTTTCGATGACCGAGGGAATTACGTGAAGGAATGGGCCGCGCAGGGTGAGCGTAGAGCGGGTCGACCGGCGGTCGTTAGTTCGTCATATCACACCCATTATTCGAGCCGCAAATCTTCTTCGCGCTCGTCTTCTTCAGCCCGGCGAGTTCACACTGTCGGTCGTGGAGACACCCTCTGGGGGCTCAGTCGAAAATATGGGAAGTCGGTCTCAGCGATCAAAGCGGCGAACGGTTTAAAATCGGACACGATCAAGCTTGGGCAGAAAATTCGTATTCCGTAGTAAAAATGAGGTTTGAATCAAAGATGATCGCGGTGGCTCTGATGAGCCTGGTTCTGGTCGGTTCCGCGGTCGAAGACGCTGCTGCTCAAGGTGACCCCGAACTCTCGTTTGAGGGCGCATTGACGGCCGAACAGATTAAGGAGATCGTCGCGCAACCGCACAGCCGGAAGGATCTCGTTGAAGAACTGAATATTTTCCCCGACGTCCGAACGTGGTCAGTTCAGGTTAGCATGACCGCTGCTGATGGTGAGGTGACGCCATCAGAAGGAGCGTCAAAGTCCACGCAAAAGGTGGTAGGAGGAAAATTTGTCGTCTCCGAAATGGCCATTGATGCCGATGGTGAACCGATGGGAACCATGGCGATGGTTTCGTTTTGGGATGCCGACCTTCATTGCTATCGGAAGTTCACTTTGACCGAACTCAACGACCAAGCTGACCCGATTGTTACAGAAAGCCGGGGCCTAACAATTGGTGATTCGGGGGTGATTGCTTGGACGATAGTTAATAACGAGGCCGATGGTGGCATGACGATTCTGATTATGGAACAGCTCACAGAAAAGAGGGCGACGTTTTCTCAGGTCATTCATGACCCAATCGGACTGTTTGTCATGAAGGTCGAAGGAGTCGCTGTTCCAGTAACGGAAGAAGAGTAGGGGCAGCCTTAGTCACTTCCTCGCACCATCCCCATTTCCTTGAGCTTTCGCTGCAGGGTTCGTCGGCTCATTCCCAAGAGCTCAGCAGCCTCCGTCCGATTGTCGCGGCTGCGTTTCAGCGCCAAGCGAATCAATCGCTCTTCCATGCGTTCAATGTTGAGATCATCGGGATCGAAATCTGTCAACCCAGCTGGTTTGGGATTTGAGTCTACACCTGCCTGAATTTCGTTCGCGCCAGGCGACGTGATCATCAGCGGGCGTCCACCGTCGCGAAGATACCCAGGAAGGTGTCTGGGGGTAATTTTTTCGCCATTGCTCATCACAACGCCGTGTTCGATCACCGTCCGGAGTTCGCGGATATTGCCGGGCCAAGTGTGGTCGAAGATCAGCTGAAAGGCCTCTGGCGACAACTCCTTTACCTGCTTGTTGTTCTCTTCGGCAACGCTGGTCAAGAAGTGGGTTGCTAGTGGAACCAGATCTTCCGTGCGGTCGCGAAGGGGCGGCATGGTCAGACGCACCACATTGAGTCGAAAGTAGAGGTCATCACGGAACTCACCGCGCTCAACCATGCTTTGGAGATCGCGATTGGTCGCCGCGACGACTCTAACGTCGACCTTGATCGGCTTGTTGGCTCCGACGCGTTCGATCGTTTGTTCACCGAGCGCCCTCAGGAGTTTGACCTGAGTGCTGGCATCGATCTCGCCGATCTCATCGAGAAATAAGGTGCCGCCATTGGCTTGCTCGAATCGGCCAACACGGCGTTGGCTGGCTCCAGTGAACGCACCTTTTTCATGCCCAAACAATTCGGATTCTAGGACATTTGGTGCCAGAGCAGCACAGTGTACGACAACAAGTTTCGATTTTGGGCGACCACTGAGATTGTGAATCGCTCGGGCTGCCAGCTCTTTTCCGGTTCCCGATTCTCCGTCGATCAGAACCGTGGCGCGGCTTGGGGCAACCTGCCGGATGGTTTCTAGGATCGGATTGATCGCCTCAGACCGGCCGATGATGTTATCGATTCCAAAGGTCTGATCGACCTGCTGTCGCAGCGTTTCGTTCTCTTGTTCGACCGCCCGGCCCCGTAGGGCGCGCTTGATGAGAATCTCAAGCTCATCGATGTTGAGCGGTTTCGTGACATACTCATGAGCCCCGCGCTTCATCGCCTCGACCGCAACGGCTTCGGAGCCGTAGGCAGTCATCAGCATACAGATCGGAGGCTTGGCCATTGCCAAGGCGTCGTCGACAAGTTGTAGACCATCGTCTGCACCTAGCCGGAGGTCGGTGACCATAAGATCGACAGAGTCGCCGGACAGAATTTCCAAGGCAGCCTTTCTGTCGGCGGCGACATAGACGTCATAGTCGTCCTCCAGCGACATGCGTAAGCCGTCCCGAGTATTTTTCTCGTCGTCGACAATGAGTATGGTGTGCATGTTGGTGTTAGGAGTCTTCTGCTTCGATGGTATCGCCGCCTGCCTCTAAGAACCGAACTTTCTTTTCGAACCGGGGAAGGTGGATGGCGATCTCGGTTCCAACATTTTCTTCGGAGTCGATTTCGATTTCGCCTCCGTGTTCCCGAATGATGCGCCGGACGATGAGTAGGCCCAGGCCCGAGCCTCCCGATCCTTTCGTTGTGTGAAAAGGTTCGAAGGCCGCACCCAGATCTTCGGGCGACATGCCCGAGCCGGTGTCGGTGAATCGGACTCTGACTTCGTAGTCGTCCATATCACTTTGAATCGTCAACTGGCCCGTCTTGCCCATCGCCTGAGCGGCGTTGCGGATGATGTTGTAGAACGCCTGTTTGAGTTGGTCAGCGTCGAGCGACAGTTCGGGAAGTCCTGAATGAAGCTCTAGTGTCGTGGCGATCCCTCGATCTTTGAGTTCAGGATCGAGAAACCGAACGGCCTCCTGAATCACCTCATTGATCTGAGTATTGACGAGAGTGGGGCGAGTCGGGCGAATCGCTCCAAGGAATTGCTTGATGATGAAATCAAGCCTGCCGATCTCCCCTTCGGCTACCGAAAGCATGTCTTCGAGTTCGTCACAGGCTTCTGGGGCTATCTTTCCGAGCTTCCTTCGCAAGAGTTGAAGGTGAATATTGAGGGAGTTCAATGGATTGCCCAATTCGTGGGCGACCCCTGCTGCCAACATCGTTAGGGCTCCCAATCGTTCTGACTCCAGCTTCTCCTCTTCCTCTTGTCGAGAGTGGGTGAGGTCGCGGATCAGCATTACGAAAGCGAGCGGAGGTGCCGATTTGGCCTGTTGGTCTTCGTCTGCCGCTACTCCGTTTTCTGAGTCAGCATCTCCACTCGGCTCGGCGCCCCGAACTGGGGAGATGTAGAAGTTTAGAAACCGGTTCTCGGGATAGAAGATCTCAAGATCTCGGGAAACCACCCGTCCAGCATCGAGGGCAGCCGAAAATGTTTCCCAACGCAGACCGCGGATCGTCTTCTCCAGAGGAGCGCCCACTGCGGCTTCTGCATTCGCACCAAACATTCGGCACGAAGATCCATTGGCGTAGGTGACGTGTCCCGCGGGATCGAGGATGATTACCCCCTCTTGAAGAGCTTCGAAGACTTGCTCAAGAAAGCCTTTCTCCTGAGTAAGCTGTATCAGGTAGTTCTGAACCGCTCCGGGTTCCACGCGGTCGACGCGATCAATGAGCTTGTCCAGAAATCCGGATTTCATAGAGTTTAGCGGGTTAGCTGTGCCAATGTGTCACAATGAAGACGAATCGCAACGCAGGGAATGGCTGAAAACCCGAAAAAACGCGGCATTCTAAAAATAATTTAGTTTTTTTAAAATAAGTAGTTGCTTTATATTTAAGGTCGGTTAATAATTGACCATCGCCAAGCAACAGCTAGTCTTCCTCGGGAGAGGGAAAACAACAACAGCCATGAAAGATCAAATCCTCAAACTCGCAGCCGCCGCGGCTACCGCTCTAGGCGCGGTTTCTTGCACGACAACGACAGGCGACTACGGTTATGACAATGGCGCGGGCTACGGTCAGCCAGCTTATGGTCAACAAGGTTCATACGGCCAGCCAACTAGTGGTTATGGTCAGCAGCAATATGGCTACGGCCAGCAGCAGCAGCAGAATCCTTACTACCAAGGCCAGCCGCAGCAAGGCGGTTACCAAACGTATCCACAACAGCAGGCCGGCTACGGTCAGCAGCAGGGCTACCAAGGTTATCCCACTCAACCAGCCGCTCAAGCTCCTGCCCCGGCCCCAGCTCCCGCACCAGTGAGCGCGTCGAACCACACAGTTCAGAAAGGCGAGACTCTCTGGAGAATCAGCCAACGCTACAACACTTCCGTCTCCGCAATCCAATCCGCCAACAGTATGAGCGGTGATCAGATTTACCCAGGAGACGTCCTACAGATTCCGTAGGACTCAAACAATCATCAGCAGCATCAGGGGTGCGTGGTCGTCAATAGACGGCTGCGCACTTCTGCTTTCTGAGTTTCGGTTTTTGTGACCTTGGGACTTCGGATTCTTTCTCTGCTGGCGCAATGAGGTTCCTGATTTGCGTCAACCGCTGTCAGGATTCGAGGCTGGTTTTCACCGAGACCTTGAAGAGGGGCTTTGCCGTGCATTGTGAGTTAGAGTTCCGATCAAGAACAGATTCATGACAGATTCAGAAGTGCTATCCGTATTATTGACGGATTCCTTTTCGCAGAATATACTTTTTCTCCGGTTCCCATTGCCGAAGTGGATCATGCTGGGGCTATGACCGGGACGCCACGGTTGAGCAGCGCGGAGGTTTGGCAGCGCAGCGCAGCGCGCAGCGTTCCAATATGCGACAGAACGAATCTTTTCACCAACTGACTATGAAAGAACGAATCCTAGGCGTTTTCTTTGTTGCTCTTCAGTTTCTGTGCGCATCACAAGCCGTGGCCGAAATTGAGCGTGATTTTTCGAAGATGACCGACACTCAAAAAGGTGAGCGGGTCTTTTCGATGCATGTGAAGCGGATTCTGGCCGAGAAGTGCAACGGGTGTCATGGTGACGATGCGGAAAAGATCAAGGGTGGTCTTGATCTTCGAAATCTTGAGGGATTTTTGACTGGCGGTGAGACTTCCGATAAAGTTCTCGTTCCGGGCCATGCCGATCAAAGTCTGTTGGTGACTGCGATCCAATGGGACGACTCCGATTACGAGATGCCGCCCAAAGAGAATGACCGGCTATCTGAAGCCCAAATTGTTAAGGTCAAAAACTGGATCAACTGGGGTGCGCCATGGCCGTCTGACGAAATTCAGCGAGAGTGGCAGGCGTTCGAGCGTAGTCGTGAGCGCACGGATGAAGGCGTTCTGGTGAAGACCATTGGGGGGACTTCCGAAGGCTGGACCTATCGGCGCTATCAAGACGAAGCGATCTGGGCGTTTCAACCGGTAGGGGATCCGAAGGTGCCTGACGTTAGGGGAGATCATTCGTCCCAGAACCCTATTGATGCGTTTGTCAGAGCGAAATTGGATGCTGCAGGGCACACGCCGGCACCCGCCGCCGATCCAAGAACTCTGATTCGCAGGGTTACTTACGATTTGATCGGGTTGCCGCCAAAACCGGAAGAGATTGACCAATTTATTGCGGCTAGCGAGACAGACTCGGAGTGGGCCTACAAGGAACTCATTGATCGGTTACTCGCCAGCCCCCGCTATGGTGAGCGTTGGGCTCAACACTGGTTAGACGTAGTCCGCTGGGCTGACACTGGAGGTTTTTCAAATGACTTCGAGCGCTCAAATGCTTGGCGATATCGGGATTACGTCATCCGGTCACTGAATAATGATAAACCCTACAATCAATTCATTCGCGAGCAACTTGCTGGGGACGAGATCGATCCTTCCAATCCGGAAATGATTGTCGCCACCGGATTCCTGCGCGCGGGCCCGTACGACAACAACATGATTGATGATGATGTGGCTCGGCAAATGTGGCTCGATGATCTCGTCAATGGTGTTGGCCAAACCTTTCTCGGAACCGCAATGCGATGCTGCAAGTGCCACGATCATAAGTTTGATCCCTTGCCTACAGAGGACTACTACCGGATGTATGCGGCTTTTGCGGGGACTTATCCGGTCGAGCGGAAGGCAGAGTTTCTCGATGAAGAAAACCTGGCGGGATTCGACGAAGATCGGGCCATGATTGAGGAGTTAAAGGCCTTCGCGCAAGAACGACACGATTGGCACGAGAACAAAAAAGAAGAAGCGGCAAAGGCTTGGTACGCCGAGCGGGGAAGGGAATATGTTCCTTCGAATCATCGTGGTGGCGATGCTGGGGGAGAGAAGCCTCCTGTTACAATTGGTCTGAATCATGTCGAAGAGGGCCGCCTGAAAGTTCGCAATCAAGATGTAAAGATCTGGACGCGGCGAATGGAGCGTAATGAGCCGATGGCTCAGAGTGTGTTTAACGGCTATCTCAAAAAAGCAGCCGCTAGGAAGTTGCGAATCCCAGCGAAACAAGACCAATCATGGCGGCCGAAGAATTTCATTCTTTTGGGCGGCAATGTGAGGGCTGAGGGCGATGAAGTGAGTCCTGGTGTTTTGAGTGCGACAGGTTTGCCGTCGGTAGAGAATGTTGGGGAAGTTGAGGCAGATGGTGTTAGGTCTCGAGATAGCTACGCTTTAACGGAAGATCTTCACGGACGACGCACTGAGTTCGCCAACTGGGTGGCTGATCCTCGCAATCCGTTGTCGACTCGAACGATTGTGAATCGTATTTGGGGGTATCACTTCCCTCGGGCGATCGCGGGCAATCCAAACAATATCGGTGGAAAGGGTGCTTTGCCAACCCATCCGGATTTGTTAAATTGGTTGACGGCCCGTTTTGTCGAAGACGGTTGGTCATTAAAGTCGCTGCACCGCCGAATTCTGACTTCGAAAACCTATCGATCTGCAACGTCCCATCCTGAGATGAGCCAGTTGAGACAGATCGATCCCGACAATCATTTGTTGGCCTACTTTGAGCCTCGTCGTTTAACCGCGGAAGAGGTTCGAGATTCGATGCTTCAGGTAACGGGCGAGTTGAGCTTAATGATGGGCGGGCTGCCAGCACGTCCAGAAATTAATAAAGAGGTCGCCTTCCAGCCAAGAATGATTCAGTTCTCTTTGGCTCCAGCTTGGCAGCCCTCGCGGACTCCTGAGCAGCGTAACCGGCGTTCGATATACTGTTATCGGACGCGAGGGATGCGCGATCCGTTTTTACAGATTCTCAATCAAGCCGACCCAAATGAAAGTTGTGAACTTCGCGGCGACGCAGCAGTTTCTCCGCAGGCATTCACTTTGTTGAACAGTGACGTCACGACTGATCGATCGATTGCTTTTGCGCTTCACTTGGAGGCCAAGTCGGCGGTTCTAGATGAGCGAATCGACAGGGCCTTCCGATTAGTTCTCGGCCGACCCGCAACGGCTGATGAGACTGCGAGACTGTCTGAGTTTTACGCCGTGATGGTTGATCATCACCGCGCTCATCAGCCGACCCTCGTTGAGTATCCGGAAAGCATCACTCGTTCGTTGGTTGAGGAGTATTCTGGAGAGGAGTTTAGTTATGAAGAGATTCTTCCAGTGTTCAGAAATTATGTTCCTGACAAGAAGGCAATTGATGTCTCGGTCGAGACCAGAGCCCTGGCAGATATTTGTTTGTTACTGTTTAACTCGAATGAATTTGTCTATGTATACTAGGGATTAAAAAGCGCGCCGCCGACAATGGGCGACGCGCTCTGTCTCTCTCTCTTTGGTTAATCTTCTGGGCGATCTCTTCCATCAGCCATCTTCACAATTTTCGGATCGAATCGCGCTACGCGAGAAACGAGATCCCTCTGATCGTTCATGACAGTTTCGATGTCTTTGTAGACGCCCGGAACCTCATCGATTCCAGCCGACAACAGGGTGATTCCTGCTGCATTGAGCTTCTCCTTTTCGGCCTGCCAGTTGAATTGCTTCTTGGCAGCGGTTCGGCTCATCACTCGCCCAGCGCCGTGAGCAGCTGAGTTCATTGAATCTGTCTGTCCATGGCCGCGAACGACATAGGCTGGAGTTGCCATCGAACCTGGAATAACGCCGAGAACGCCTTCACCTGCTGGAGTAGCGCCCTTTCGGTGAACGATGACGTCCTTTCCGAAGTGCCGCTCTTTCCAAGCGAAGTTATGGTGATTCTCGATATCTGCCAAGACCTCAGCGCCGAGGTTTACAGCGATGTGCTTGTGAATGCATGCATGGTTTGCAGCAGCATATTCGCCCATCAGGTTCATCGCTGCCCAGTATTCCATTCCATCCTCTGAGTCAAGATCGAGCCACGCGAGGTGGATCAGCTCTCGAGGCAAGTCCGGATGGGTTGCCTGAGCGCGCTTGCTGTATTCGCCTGCGACTGCAGCTCCAGATCCACGGCTTCCGCTATGGGACAAGAGCGCCAGATAGCTTCCAGGTTCAAGACCGAGGTCGGCTTCATCGAGTGTCAGGATTCCGAACTCCACAAAGTGGTTTCCGGATCCTGAACTTCCGAGCTGAGCCCATGCGCGATCTTTTGATTCGTTGGTAACTTTCGTCACCGACCAATCAGCATCGAGCACATCGTGTTCACGACGGCGCTTAAACGAAGATCCGATTCCAAAAGCAGTCTCCCGAGCGAGAGCTGACTTCAGGCGGTTCGGGTCGTCTTCAAGCGTCGACACTGGCAAATCGAGCACGGTTAGCTTCATTCGGCACGCGATGTCGACTCCGACTGCATACGGGATCACAGCTCCTTCGGTAGCGAGAACGCCGCCGATAGGTAGACCGTATCCTCGGTGGGCGTCGGGCATCAGAGCTCCTGCAACTGATACTGGGATATCACAAGCATTGCGCATCTGTGCGAGAGCGCCTTCTTCGAGATCTGCTCCCCACTGACGCCAAGGCGCAGGTTCGGTGCGAGGCTCGTAGGTTTTCTCTGGAGTCGCAATGATTGCCAGCGCGAGCGCTCCAAATTTCTCGTCATCGACGAACTGATCAGGATTCGCGACGACAGCAGCCAGTCCTTCCTTCAAATCTTCGGGTGTTGCGCCCTCGACTTGGAAGTGGGCTTTGACGGCATCACGGGCAGTTTCCATAGCCGATCCAAATGGAATCCCGATTTCAATGAGTTCGTGTCTTTTCATCGTGTTTGTTTCCTTTCGTGAGTGTTTGGTTTGTCTATCCGACTTCGACACGGAATGCGTCGCCTTCGATCGAGGTAGTTTGGATGTCGATATCGAGGAACTGCTGGATGACCTCGACGTTGGTGGTGAAGTGTTTACTAAGTTCGATGGTGGTGAAGCTACCTTTGCCGGCGAGGGCCATTGGTAGCAGGAGTTGGTCGGCGAGGTATTCGTCGACTGGGGCTCCGGCGGAGTTGGTTAGTAGTCGCTGGATATCCCAGGCGGTTTCGCGAACCACTCGATCAGCGCTTTTTCCCCGCTCACCCAGCCCGCAGGCTAGGGTGACAAGGCCCGGAGATTGTTGATCGTTGTTTGCTTTATTGCTATTGGCGACGCGGACGATGACAGCATTTCCTTGGCAGCTCGTATCGCGAAGATTTTGCACGAACCGATCTGAATCGCTGAGGCCGAGCGTTTTCTCAAGGGCCTCGAATTCTCGTTCGATGACCGTCTTTGGCAGTCCCTTTGTTGCTCGAACTTCGGCGTGAATCTCGAGATCTTGTTTCGCTGATCGTTCATGAATGGCGATGGCGCGACGCTCCGTCCATGGCTGGATCCGAAGGGTAACGCGCCCGCCGCCAGCTGGAAAAAATCCATGGCGCTGAAGATCGATTTCGACGTCGGTGCCCATCGCCCGAAGGGCTGGGGTAAAGACCTCAATCAGATAGTCGGTGCAGGGAGCGCCCTTCACATGGGTGCCACCTTCAAGAATGATCTCCGAAGGCTGATCAGCAAACAAAGCGACGGGAAGAATCGCCTGAGCAAGCAGGCTAGTGCTCCCCGCGGTGCCGATCGCAAACGTCGTTCCAGCTTCTAGCGGAAGGATTTCGCCCGGGGTGAACTCGAGTTCGGTTGCCCCGATCTGGAGGTGGCTCGTGCGCGCTCCGCACAGGGCTGCAACTGACTCGACGCAACTGAGGTGTTGACGCATGAGTCCTGGCTTGCGGCGCCCGGCCCGAATACCTGATAGGCGAATCGGTGTTCCAGTAATCGCTGAAAGGCTCAGTGACGATCGCAGAATCTGGCCGCCTCCCTCCCCAGCAGAACCGTCGATCTGAAGAGCCTGTCGTGCTGATGTTGGGCATTTAGGCATGGTGGATCTTGTCATCATGCCATGTTCTATTGCATGGGGCGTGCCAAGACTTCTGGTAATTGATGTTAGTGCTTAATTTTGAGTGAGTTATAAATTTTCGTATATTTTCCTATGTCTAGATAAGTTGAGGTTTAAGATATAATTATATCGTCATCGATAATTTAATATCGTAGAATAAATCGACTCATGAATTCTTCAGGCCAGTGTGGCCCTTCAAAAAAACGCGTCGTTTTAGGTTTCATCGGCTCGACCCTTGATGCGGGAAGTGGCACGCGTCGCTGGGATCGGTGGCGTCCGACGGTTTCTGCGGGTCAGTTTGAGGACTTGAGGATTGATCGGTTCGAGATTTTTACTCAGCGAAAATTTAAGGGGTTGTTCAAAACAGTTAACGAGGATCTCGCTACTGTGAGCCCGGAGTCCGAAGTCTGTGCAGTCGACTTGCCCTTGCGTGATCCGTGGAATTTCGAAGAGGTTTTTGGCAAGCTCTACGACTTCGCCAGAGGCTACCCATTCGATCCTGAGAACGAAGAATACTTGATCCATATCACGACGGGAACTCACGTTGCACAGATCTGCTTGTTCCTTCTGACGGAAAGTGGCCATTTGCCAGGACGGATTCTTCAAATCTCGCCGCCCCGTGACCGCGCCCCTGACCTGCCGAATCCGGGAACTTATTCGATCATCGATCTTGATCTCAGTGCCTATGACGCCATCGCGCAAAGGTATGAGCAGGAGTCCGAGGCTGGGGCGGATTTTCTCAAGTCGGGAATCGCGACAAAGAACGCTGACTTCAATCGAATGATTGCTCGGATTGAGCAGGTAGCGATTAGCTCCAAGGCACCGATCCTACTGTTAGGGCCAACGGGTGCTGGCAAGTCCCATCTCGCTCGGCGGATCTTCGAGCTCAAACGTGAGCGGGGGCAATTCGCGGGGGGGCGTTTTGTTGAGGTGAATTGCAGCACGTTGCGCGGCGACTCCGCGATGTCGGCAATGTTTGGGCATCGAAAAGGGGCGTTCACGGGAGCGGCTGCCGAGCGAACTGGATTGCTGCGATCAGCGAACGGGGGACTGTTGTTTCTCGATGAGGTTGGCGAGTTGGGGCTCGATGAGCAGAGCATGCTTCTCAGGGCGATTGAGGAAAAACGGTTTCTTCCGATGGGATCAGACACTGAGGTCGAGAGTGATTTTCAGCTCATCTGTGGCACCAACCGAGACCTCATTGATGCCGTCGCCGATGGTCAATTTAGGGCCGACTTGTTCGCTCGAATCAATCTTTGGTTGTTTGATCTACCGGGGCTCAGAGACCGGAGAGAAGACATCGCTCCGAACGTGACCTACGAATTGGACAAAATTGGTCGAGAGACAGGGAAGAAGATCGCCTTCAATCACGAGGGACTGACAGCGTTTCTTCGTTTTGCCGAATCGCCAGTAACCGCCTGGACGGGAAACTTCAGGGATCTCAATGCGGCTCTAACGAGGCTCGCGACTCTGTCCAGCGGGAAGCGGATCGGGCGGGAGCTTGTTGAAGAAGAGATCGAAAGATTAAAAAAGTTATGGCGTCCTGATGATGGGCCAAGAGACGCAACATCGATTCTTCATGACGTACTCGGCGAAGAGCGAGCGAGCCGCCTTGATCGGTTTGATCGGCTGCAGTTGGTCGACGTGATCGCTGTCTGTCGGTCATCACGTAGCATGGCCGAGGCTGGCCGAGCCCTTTTTTCGGAATCGAGAAAGCGGAAGGCCAAACCGAATGACGGTGATCGCCTAAGGAAGTATCTTGCCAAGTTTGACTTGGATTGGGACAGTGTTTAACTCTCAGGCGCAGCTGGTTCCCTAGAATTTAGCTTCGGCCAGGCGCTTCGCCATCCCTGGAAAGAGCACCCAGTGGAACGGCAAAACAGCGAACCAATATAGTCGTCCTAGGAGTCCTTGGGGCCGAAAGGTAGCTGTCTGAGTGAACTTGTCCTCGCCCACCTGAAACTCGAGCCACGCTTCTCCGGGAAGCTTCATTTCGGCATAGAGAATTAAACGCCCTTTCTCCCGGTCAGCGAGAACGACGCGCCAAAAATCAAGCGCGTCGCCAGCGCGCAGTTCGCTAGCGTGACGACGACCGCGGCGAATCCCAGTTCCTCCGACGAGACGATCCAAGGCACCCCGAATTTTCCAAGCCCAGTTCATTGAAGGCCACCCTTGCTTGCCGCCGATCGACCAAACCGCCTTGATGACCTTCTGTCGAGGGGCTTCCAGCGGCACCATCTGGCAGTCCGAATAGATTCCGTGCTCAGGCACCTTAATGAAATCGAGAAAGCGGGGGTCGAGGCGGCCATTGCGCAATGAATCCATCCAACTCGACGGAACTCGATTCTGGGCAATGCGGGATAGTGCTCGATCCACGGCTTTGTTATAGGAAAAAAGCTCGATCGGAAGAATCTCATGCAACCGATCCCCACGACAAACGGTCTCGTGCTTCATCGAACCCACAAGAGCTTGGGCTAACGGGAAGCTGGTGGTGGTCATGAGATAGAGCCACCAAGACGAGAGGCTCGGGCTCAGAAACGGCACTGGCACAAACCAGCGTCGCAGTCCACGCACCTCGGCATAGCCTTCTAGCAAATCGCGATAGCACAGAACTTCAGGTCCGCCGATGTCGAATGTCCGATTCGCGGTCTCAGGCTTCTCAAGAAGACCGGCTAGGTATTCAATCACGTTTCGGATGGCGATAGGCTGACAACGAGTATTGACCCAGCGAGGACAAATCATCACAGGAAGCTTCTCGGCAAGATCGCGGATGATCTCAAAAGAGGCCGATCCAGAGCCTACGATAATCGAGGCTCGCAGCACAGTTAGCGCGGCTTCGCCCCCGCTCAGTTCATCTTCCACCGCCCGGCGTGAGGCCAAATGACGAGAGAGTTTTTCATCTTCTGGAATAAGGCCACTTAAATAGATGATGCGCTGACAAGCCGTGGGCGCGAGAGCGGTCATGAAGTTTTCAGCTACTGTCTTCTCCTGCTGCACAAAGTCCCCTCCGCCGCCCATCGAATGCAGTAAATAGAAGGCGGCATCCACGTCCGTAGGAAATTCTGCCATCGCATCGGGCTTGAGAAAGTCCGCTTCAATGAGCTGAAATCGGTTCCCCTGCTTTTCAAATTCCGCACACGGAAAACGCCTTCGGTCTCTGACAATCGCCGTCACCTGATGGCCGGCATCGAGTAGGGCTGGCAGTAGTCGAAGGCCGATATATCCATTGGCTCCAGTGAGAAGAAGATGCATGAGGCACCATCGACTCAAATCGGAGTCAGACGATTAAAAAAGAAAGGAGACTGCAAGCCATGCTCGATGCCGCAGGGGCTGCGAAGCAATCGGTGCGGTGGACTCCGAATATTTACGATGATCAATCCGTTGGTCACGATCTACGCAAAGCCAAATCCAAGGCAACTTGGAACACGATTTGAGTTTGAGATCGCAGAGACAAAAATCTTTGTGCTAACAACTGAGGACACTGCGTCCGCTAGCACGTTCCGGATCTCGATTTCTCAGTAATTCGGAATACGAGACCTTAACTTCAAGAGTTTGATGAGCACTCCCATGGTGGGAGTGCTCTTTTTTTGGGCTAATCAGCTGGCTTCGTCGCGATATTCTTTCGGGCTCTGGCCAGATTGAGCGAGGAACCACCGAGAGAAATAGTTGGCATCAAGGAGTCCGACTTGTAGCGCCACTTCGTGAATCGGATCGAAGGTGTGGCTGAGGAGGTTCCGGGATCGGTTGAGGCGACAATTTGCAATCAACTTTCCGACAGGCGGACTGCCTTCAGCCCGGAGTCGTCGGTTAAGACGAGGAAGATCGGTGGAGAGTTTCTTGGCCACAGTGTTCGGTTGCCAGCGGTCTGGAGAGAGTCGGGCGAGAAGGTCGTCAATCTGTCTGGCGATAGGAAGACCTAGGCGTGAACTCCTGCCGCTCAACGCTTCAGCGAGTAATGCGTAGACGCCGAGGATCATCGCTCCAGAGGTCGCAGAATGAGCGTCATCAAGCCGGTCGAGAGCGGTGAGTTCACGTTCGAGACGATGCTGAGTGTCGTGGCTCAGTTCAAGTTTCGTGGGATTGGAAATGTGTTCTTCTTCAAAGCCGATCGATAGACAGAGGGGGCGGATCGACCGATGACGTCGAAATCCGTGCAGGGTATTTTTGGGGATTAAGACGGCGTCACCTCGCCGAACCGAAAGTTCTAGGCCAGGCAAAATTTGAGTGCCCGATCCTCGGAGATAGACGAGCCACTGATGGAACTCATGGTCATGAAGCGAGATCCGCTCAACTCGAGACATGTGGCGATTGAGGTGGAGGTGAAGCAGTTGAACGCCATCGATTCGGAGATCGAGGCCTTGGTGGAGCAGGTTCTGGAATCGCGGTTCCACGTTCAACTCTAGCACAAAGAGATTTATCTAATAATGCTATCTCTTCTGGGTTGTGGGAGCGTTGGTTATAAATGATCACTGATCCTAGTCAGCTATCGCCAGAGACTCGTTGGGACGAGACGGTGTGGTCGACGGTTTGTGAGGAAAGCATGGTTGATCACAGCCGTCAGGCTCGGCTGTGCGTGGCTACGCTCTTGCCCTTCTCTGGAGGAAAGCCTGATTGGAATGGTTTTGAGAAAAGCGTTCAGTGGATGGTCGACTGTGGTAGGCATTATGGGATCGAATTGGCTTTCGTTCTCAATGCGGACACCGGCTATATTTTCAATTTGGATTTAGAGTTGTATCGCGAAGTGCTGGAGCGTTTCCGGGATTGTTTTCCTGAACAGACAATGATTTGTGGCACCACAGCTTTGGGTGCTGACGCTGATGCCGGTTTTCGAGCTGAGCGCTATTTTCCACAGATCGATATCGCTCAATCATTCGACAATGTTGAGGTGATGCTGATGACTTCGCAGCATCTCAGTTCGCTTGATCCTGAGGCAAAACGGGACGCGTATTTTCGGCTCGCTGATCACCTGAATGTTCCCGGGATTGTTCACGCTTTGGAGCCTGCTTTCGTGCCATGGGCGCAACCCTTTAGTCCATGGCTTCTCAACGAGTTAGCTGGGCATGAGAAGTTTGTCGGTGGGAAAATTTCGACACTCGATGAGCCACACTTTCTCTACTGGGCAGCAATGAGCAGAGACTTGGGTTGGGACTTCGCGGCTCACAGTGGCGATGACTTTGGTATCGCGCAGGCGATTCGGCTTGGGGAGCCTCTATTGATTGGAGCGGGAGTTTCGGCCTGCCCTCTGATTTGTGCCGCCAAGGCGATGTGGATTGCGGATGGTGATGGTCATTTCGACACTCGGGTCTACAAGCTGTTTGAGGCTCTTCAATCGTTCGAAGACTCGGTTTTTCGGTTGGATGAGAACGGAAGTGCGGCCGCCTATAAGCACAGCACAGCGGCGGTTCTCAGGCTTTTAGGGTTCATTGATTCCGACGAGATCCATCCTGAGTGCAGCGACCGCCGAAGCGGAGATGAGGCCGAGCGAATGCGAGAAGCTCTCGTCCGGCCCCTGCGGATGGCTGAGCGATTGGGGATCCCAAATTTCAAACTAGCGAACTAAATAACGATGTCGTCTTCAGAAGCTTCACCGATCTCTGATCTTTCGCGTCTTTGTGTCCATACGATGACGACGAAACCTTGGTCGATCGAGGTCGCGATGGATCGCTACGCGGAAGCTGGGGTAGCCGGAATTACAGTCTGGCGGCAGTGGCTGGAAGGCAAAGACCCAACGAAGGTTGGTGATCAGCTTCGAAGTCGGGGGCTAGAGATTGTGTCGACTTGCCGGGGTGGCTTCTTTCCTTCTCAACGAGAGTCCGGGCGCGAGGCTGCGATCAAAGACAATCGAAGCGCGATCCGTGAAGCAGCGGAGTTAGGCGCACCGATGGTCGTTTTAGTTTGTGGTGCTGATCCAGGACAGTCCCTGACAGAATCGCGGCAGCAAATCACTGATGGGATCGCGGCGGTTCTGCCACTAGCTGAGGAGATGGGGATTAAGTTAGCGATTGAGCCTCTTCATCCGATGTATGCTGACACTCGGAGCGCGATCAACTCGATGGCTTCTGCGAACGATGTATGTGATGAACTCAATCATTCCCTGATTGGTATTGCTGCCGATGTCTACCATTTGTGGTGGGATCCCGATCTTCCGGTTCAAATTCGTCGAGCCGGAGCGAGTGATCGCCTGTTTGCATTCCACGTTTGTGATTGGCTGAGCCCAACCACAGATTTTCTGAATGACCGCGGTCTGATGGGGGAGGGATGCATCGACATTCCGGCAATTCGGGCCCAAGTCGAGGCTTCGGGTTTCAATGGTATGATTGAAGTCGAAGTGTTTTCTGATCGTTGGTGGGCGACCGATCAGAATGAATTTCTCAAGGCGATCACTCACGCTTATCTCAATCACGTTTAGCGACTCAAACGAACACTCTAAAAAGATGAAGGAACACCGCATCGGCATCATCATGAACGGCGTCACGGGGCGCATGGGAACGAACCAACACTTGGTGCGTTCGATCCTCGCGATTCGGGATCAGGGCGGCATTCAGGTTTCGCCGGATGAACGGATCACTGTTGATCCGATTCTTACAGGTCGCAACGAGAACAAGCTCCGAGCTTTGGCCGAAACTCATGGTATCGAGCGATGGACGACCGACTTGGAAGCGGCTCTCGCGAATCCAGAAGACAAACTGTTTTTCGATGCGAGCTCGACCCTCTATCGAGCGAAGTTTGTCGAAATGGCTGCTGCTGCCGGAAAGGCAATCTACTGCGAGAAGCCGACTGCGACGACGAAATCGGAAGCCATTAGGCTAGCCGAAGTCTGTGAGTCTGCGGGAGTGAAGAACGGGGTTGTTCAGGATAAACTCTGGCTCAGTGGAATTCGCAAATTGAAGGGGTTGATTAAACAGGATTTCTTTGGCCAAATTCTCAGCGTTCGCGGTGAGTTCGGCTACTGGGTGTTTACAGGTCACGATACCGATCAACCGGCCCAGCGCCCGAGTTGGAACTATCGCAAAGAAGATGGCGGCGGCATCATGATCGATATGCTTTGTCACTGGCGTTACCTAATCGACAACGTTTTTGGGCCGATCAAATCGATCTCCTGTTTGGGCGCAACCCACATTCCAGAGAGAGTGGATGAGCAGGGGCAGACTTACCGCTGCACGGCGGATGATTCCTGCTATGCGACGATGGAGTTAGAAGACGGAACCGTTTGCCATTTCAACAGTTCTTGGGATGTCCGTGTGCGCCGCGATGATTTGTTCGTGATGCAGGTCGATGGCACCAAAGGGTCTGCGGTGGTCGGTTTGCGGAAGTGTTGGATTCAACCACTCGGGGCGACTCCGAAGCCGGTGTGGAATCCTGATATCGAACAGCCCATTAACTTCTATGAAGGCTGGCAGGAGGTTCCTGAGACCACGGGATACGACAACGCCTTCAAGATCCAGTGGGAGTTATTTTTGCGTCATGTCGCCCTCGACGAACCGTTCCGATGGACGGTTCGAGATGCTGCGAAGGGCGTTGAACTCGCGGAACTTGGCCTGCAAAGCTGGGCTGAGCGAAGGTGGGTGGACGTTTCCTAAAACGTCCGCACCGATCCGAGGCCTCCGTCGGCGTGAATGACTTGTCCGGTGACGAATCGTGTCTCCGGAGACAGAAGGGTGCACGCCAATGCCGCGAGATCATTGGGATCTCCAACTTGGGAGAGTGGATGGCGACCTGCAGCGAGTTCGCGCTTCTCGGGGGAGTTGAGTAAGTTGGCCGCAAGCGGGGTGTCAGTAAGCGAAGGAGCGATCGCATTGACTCGAATTTTCGGAGCCCACTCGGCAGCAAGAGACCGGCAGAGGCCTTCGACTCCGGATTTGGCGGCAGAGATGCTGGCGTGAAATCCGAGTCCAGTACTCGCGGCGACCGTCGAGAACAGAACAACCGCTGGGTCTTGGCCGTTTTTCAATGAGGGAAGAGCAGCCCTTAAAATCCGCGCGGCCCCTAGAACGTTGATTTGGAAGTCGCGGAGAAAGTCTTCATCTGTGGTTCGATGAAACGGCTTGAGAGTGATCGATCCAGGGCAGTATAAGACTCCGTCTAACGTGTCAGGGATCGCCGATGAAAGAGCTTCATCCGTGGCCGATTCAGCGTCGAACGGAGTGACTGAAATTCCGAGTTCCGGCAGGTCGCCAGGGGTTCGAGCGAAGGCTGAAACCTGATGACCTTGGGCAAGAAGGTGACCGACGGCGGCACGCCCGATTCCGGAGTTTCCGCCGACGACAAGAATGTGGCGCTGATTTCGTGTAGAGTTGGAGTGGGTGTCTGGCATGCATTCATTTACGCCTGCCAAGCCCGTCTGGCATCAAGTGATTGTGTCATTCATCTCTTCATCACCGACTCATCGAGATTCATGATCGCCTGTATTACCACCGTCGCTGCGGCTAGTTGGTGTGGAGGAAGAGCGGCATTGGGCTTCCGCTGACCGGTGCCGAGAAATTTCGCGGTTTCTTTGGGGTGGGCGGCAAAGTGTTCGGACTGAATCTGCCAGAGCTTTGCGAGAATCTGTCTCTCCTGATCAGTCGGTGGCCTGCTAGTGAGTTTCCAGAAGGCGTTGTCGATCGCGGTTTCGATGGCGTTTTGGTCGGTTGCCAATACTCCTTCGGCGAGGGCCCGGGCTGCTTCGACAAACTGTGGGCCGTTGAGTAGCACCAGAGCTTGCAGCGGCGTTGCCGTCGGCTCACGACGCACCATACAGACATCGCGTTTGACCGCATCGAACGCCATCATCACTGGCGCTGGTGCCGTTCGTTTCCAGTAGGTGTAGAGGCTGCGCCGATAGAGCCCTTCCCCAGAATCGTGTTTCATCGGCTTGAAGGATTGGCTCAAGTCGTAGGGTTTCGCAGGTGGGCCGCCGATTCGGTTAGCGAGAAGTCCCGAGGCGGCGAGCGCTGAATCGCGGATCATTTCGCCAGTCAGACGATGACTCGGCCCGCGGGCAAGATGGGCGTTCTGCGGGTCTTCGGCCAACAGTTCGGCAGGCGCATTGCTGTCCTGACGGTAGGTTGCCGAGGTTGTGATCAGCTTGCACAGATGCTTCACATCCCACCCAGAATTGATGAAGTCTCGAGCGAGCCAGTCGAGCAACTCGGGATGAGTTGGAGCGCTGCCTTGGCTACCGAAGTCTTCCGATGTGGCGACCAATCCCGTTCCGAAAAACATCTGCCAATATCGGTTCACGGTCACGCGGGCGGTAAGTGGATGGTCTGGTGAAGTCAGCCATTTGGATAGCCCCAATCGGTCTTGAGGCAGATCATCTGCGAACGGAGGTAACACCGCCAAGCTCTGTCGCTGCACTTCCTCGAGCGGGTTTTCGTAGGATCCAGCTCCGAGAATATGGGTCGGCCGCGGTTCAGGTGTTTCGCGCATGACCATGATCTGCTTGATCGAGTCCAGCTGTTTCGAAAGGGCAGCCCGGGCTGTATTGAGGTCGGCTTGGGCGGACCGGAATTTAGGTGACTGAGCAGACTGGTAGTAGGCGATGAGTCCTGTCGTATCATCAGGGGCGATCTGGGTGCTTGTGCCTGCGACTGCCGAGATTTCTGGAGCGCTGAGTTCGCGCATGTAGACGGCGGCGCGCCGCAGTTGTCCCTTAGGAAATCCCGTGTCTCGGCCGCGCGCACCGATGATCGATGTCTTGGGCGCTTTGTTGTAGACCAGAGATTTAGTCAGCGAATCCCTGACGACTTCGGTTTTCGCCTTCTTTCCGTCGATGTAGATCGCGAGCCCGCCAGCTTTCGACGAACCGTCGCTGGTGACGGTGACGTTCGACCATTGGTTGATCGGAATTTCGGAAGTCATTCGAATCGACGCGGCATTTCCTGGCCAAAAGTGAATCAGCGACCAGTTGATTCGCCCATCGAGAATGGTGATCTCGTAGCCGCGACTTGCCGAATCTGTCCAGAACCAGGTGCGGTGAAACAAAACCGCTCGGTCGTGGCGTTGGGTCGGTTTGATTTCTAGATGTGCCGTGAACGGTTGATGTCGATCAATTGGATCGGTGGGCAAGGCGATGGTGTCATCTCCGGTGAGCACGACGTGATCGGCGCCCTCAGGAATGGTGTTCCGAGCAAGTCCGATCGGTTTGTCGGTCAGGAGATTGATGAGCTTTCCGTCGCGGACGGTGGCCGCGGCTTTGCAATCGACGAGCTTCGAAAACTCTGGGATTTCGAGAGCGCCTTTCGTGTTAGTTTTCCACTCTGAGAACGCTTCCGCTGGGTCAATCGCGTCTCGCGCGTTCAGTGCCATTACTTCTGCCACCCGGAGGTCGGCAGTCTTTGCATCTTGTTCTGCGGAGGTCAGATCGAGGGTCGGTGTCGGCATTGATTGACGGTCTTGCACCATACCAAACGGATAGAGACCGGCTTCGTCGATCGAGTTGAAGTATGCGGTGAACTGGTAATACTCACGCTGCGAAATTGGGTCGTATTTGTGATCGTGGCAGCGGGCGCATTCGAGGGTAAGTCCGAGAAATGCCGTGCCGAATGTGTGCGTCCGATCAGCGACATATTCGATTCTGAACTCTTCTTCGACGCTGCCGCCTTCGGTCTTTTGCTGATGCAGTCGTCCAAATGTCGTGGCCAGCATTTGGTCGTGAGTAGGGTTGGGCAGAAGGTCGCCAGCAAGTTGCCAAGTCAGAAATTGGTCGTATGACAGGTTCTCGTTGAACGCTCGGATGACCCAATCACGCCACGGCCAGACAGGGCGGTCACTGTCGGTTTGAAAGCCGAAGGTATCGGCGTAACGAGCCACATCGAGCCACTCGTTGGTCATCCGCTCGCCATAGGCACTGGTTGCTAACAGTGAGTCGATCATCTCCGGGTAGGAGAGTGGAGCAGCATCCGGTTCGGTGGGGGGGAGGCCAGTCAGGTCAAAGCTTGCCCGGCGGTGAAGGCGATATGGGGCAGCTTCGGGCGTCGGTTTCAGGCCGGCGGAAATGAGCCGGGCGGCGACAAAGTGATCGATCGGATTCGCGACCCAGTCGGCAAGCTCGCCAAGGTCTGCCTTGTCCGGAACGGTGGTTTCGGCAGGGAGTGGAACGAAGGCCCAATGAAGCTCATACTCAGCTCCTTCATCAATCCAGCGCGTTAGGGTTTTCCGCTCGGCATCGGTCAGCGAAATCTTTGATTTCGTTGGCGGCATCGGGTCTTCGGAATCGTGAATCCGAGTGATCATCTCACTGGCACCACTATCGCCAGGAACGATGGCTCCGGCCTCGATGGCAGCTTCGCGAAGGTCTAGTCGGAGGTCTGCTTCTTGGGTGGCCACGTCGTTGCCATGACAGTGGAAGCACTTGTCCGACAGGATCGGCCGGACGTGTTCATTGAAGCCTAGACGCTCTGCGGCACTCGCCGAGGTCGCGGCCGCCCCCAGGGTGACGGCTGTCAGACCGGCGTAGCGCAGAGATCGGATGAATCCAGTCAACACGTATCAGATAGCAGAATTCGCTCGTTCCTTATCACAGATTCACCGCAGATGAGGGGAGATCGCGGTATTGATTAAGAATCAACCGGATATCTCCCTCTGCTGGGTTGATACGGTTATGCCTCAAGCTTCCACTCGCCGCGGTAGTCGACTTCCTTGAGCTTGGTGTCGGCAGCGGGGTCATTGGTGATCGTTTCTGTTGCCGCATCCCACTCAAGCGTTTTGCCGCCCATGTGATGTGACAACCAGCCGAGGTGACCGGGAGTGATTGAGCGATGACCAGTTTGAGCTGGGCAGATGCATTCCTTTTGTTCTTGGATGCCCTCGAGGAAATTGTTGGTGTGGGACTTCGATCGATAGGGCTTGATGTCGCCTCGGTTGAAGCTTTCGGCGAGCCACTCGGGAGTTGAGCATTCGATGGTTCCGCGAGTCACGAACAAGGTTTGGTCGTTTTCGCCGTGCCAAGTAATGCCCATCTTGTTTTTACTAGAAATGTTGATCGTTGATCCATCGGCATACTCGCTGTTGACCGTGTAGTGCACGGGCGTGTCGTAGACCTCATGCGAGCACATTTCCCAATCCGGCGTGGCTTGGACTGAGGTTGGCCCGCCCTCGTCGAGATCCATTGACCAGTGAGCGATGTCGTTGTGGTGCCCGATCCAGTCCATCAGTTGACCGCCGCCGTAGGCTGTGTGCCAACGCCATGCCCAATGATTCCTCGCGCCGTTGTAGGGCAGCATTTGGGTTGGCCCTGTCCACATTTCGTAGTCCTGAGTCTCCGGGACAGTCGTGAGATTATAGGGGCCGTCGGGGCCGCCATGGCCTCTGGGCAGTCCGACTTCAATCTTACTGATTTTTCCAAGAAGGCCGTTTTGGACGATTTCAACCGCACGGTGAAAGCGGACATCGGAGCGCTGTTGAGAGCCAGTTTGGAAGGTGATGCCTTTTGCTTCGGCTTCCTTGTAGAGCACCTGTCCTTCACGGAAAAGGTGAGTGATGGGCTTCTGGCAGTAGACGTGTTTTCCGGAGCGAATCGCTTCGAGCCCTGCCAGTGCGTGCCAGTGGTCGGGCGTAGCGATGACAACCGCGTCGATGTCATCACGAGCAACAAGTTCACGGAAATCGGTGAAATTGAGGCAGTCTTCGGTGGCGTAATGTTTGTTTACTCGGGCGGTTTGTGGATCGAGCCCTTTGTCGTTGGCGCGGTTGCTACCGGGGCGAGCGTTGTGGGAACGATCGACATCGCAAATCGCTGTGATCCTTGCTCCCTTGTTATTGAGATAGGCGCCCACATGTCCCGATCCCATGCTGCCAACCCCGATCATGCCGAGGGAGATTTTGTTGGATGGAGCGTCGGCTCCGCGAAGGAAACCACTCGGGAGAATGAGTGGGGCTGCGACTGATGCCCCAGCGGCATAGCGAAGAAAACGGCGTCGACTAGCTTTAGACTGGAGAGGTTTCATATCGTTTCAGATATGAAGGAAGTCGGATCTGACAGCAAGCCAGATCGGGGAAAACGTTTGGCGGGCTCTCGAATTTCCTCGTTTACTCGTGGTGCAGATCCGACTCGACTACTGGGTCGCGTCCTGCAGTGGTGATGCCTTCTTCGTCTAAATTTTCTCGGAAAAAGTAGCGCAATGCCTGCATCATCCCAAGGCAGCCGTCTTGGCTAGCTACGTATCCACCAGACCGACGAAGCGCCTCTTTGACCTCGGGCACAGAGTTCGATGGACAAGCACGATACAGCGCCACTTCGCGATCGAGCATCGTTAGGTCGTTGTGGTTGTCGCCCCCTGCGAAAGTCCGGGCCGAGGGAACTTCGAGCATTCGACAAAGTTCGGTCAAGGCGACCCCTTTGCTGTAGGCTGAGTGGGAAAATCGGAGGTGGCGACCATTTCGTTGGTAACCTAAGTCCGGAAGCCCGCCGTCGCGAACTTCGTGGATGCGGTCACAGACGCGATCCATATCCATTACTGATGGCGTGACCACACCCCAACCACCGCCCTCGTCCATCAGCATATCGCCGCCGGTGTTGGAGCTGACCCATTGTTGGAGGTCTTGGAGAGTTTTACGGTGAGTTCGGTGGAAGCGCTTTTGGTCGCGGAACACTTGTTTGTTCCACTTGCCAAAATTCTCCCATCGATTCATCGAGGTCGGTTTGTAGATCTCGTATTCGTTGGCGACGATGTAGTCGGGTTGATGGAAGACGCCGTTTTGAGCGAATCCTTCGAGCAAGCTGAGCAAGCCGCGCCCTGAATTGACGACCCAGACAGCACCGGCCCTTCGGAGCACCTTGAGATACTCGAGCATCCGGGGGTGAAACGCTGGATCTTGAGATGGATGGGCGAGTGTTCCATCGAAATCGAAGCAGAGCACAAACGTCGGATTCTGTTTCGTTGGGGTCTGGGGAGGCATGGTTGGTCGCGTGACTGGACAGGTCTGAGGGGACGGCTAGACTGGTGGCATGAAATCGGCCTTTGAACTCGCCATGGAGCGCCTGGATGAACAGGACCCTCAAGCCAAGCTTTCGGACGATCAGAAGCAGAGAATTGCTGAGATCGATGATAAATTCAAGGCGCGCATCGCCGAGCGCGAAGTCTTTCTTGGTGATCTGATCGCAAAGGCGCAGGCTGCAGGGAATTTCGCGGAGTTACCTGAACTCGAACAGCAGTTGGCGCGAGAGCTCAAAAAGCATCGCGACGATGGTGAAGCCGCGAAGGAAAAGGTTCGCAACGAGTAGGGGATTCTCAGGCCTTCTCTGGCTTCGGCGTTCGACCGATGGTGTCGTCGATCAGTTTTTGGTCGACGGTTTCGTGGCGCAAAAAGAACTCGGCAAGGGCATCGCGGGTGAGTTTTTCGTAGAACTCTGATCGAGAATTTTTCAGTCTGACAATGCTTCGGAGTCGCTCAATCCGTCGGCCACCAGATTGGGCGTCATAGGCATTGAACGCGATCGCATAGCGTTTGGTCGGGTGCAGGGCGCTACCATCGGCTCGACGAATTTGGGTTACCATCCAGTTTCTGAATTGATTCTTTTTGACGGTAACGTCGAATCCAACCAAGCGCCGGTTGTTGTACCAAGAGTCTGAGGCTTCCTCAAAGATCGTCACCAACTCACTGTAATTGAGATGGGCAACCACCAGCATGTTCTCGTAGGGAACGAGTTTCCACATGTCGGCCATCGTCTTGCTCCCGGCTGGGACATCCGCGTCGACGAAACTGCCATGGAGCACTCCGTCGAGTTCGATTCCGTCTTGGGCTGCGGCGTCGATCACTGCAGCGCCGACCAGATCCTGAATGTCGCTGGCTTGATCGGGATCCTCCCCATAAGTGAGCTTTGTTTCGAGTTTGCCGACCGGCTTGGCGAGATCGAGATCTGATTGTTCCAGACTGTCTTTGGCGATGTCCATCACGATCGGGTCGAACTCGAATCGGGAGTCCATCAGCACCGTCATCGCCCGGCGATCGACGAGCTTTCCTGCCTCGCGAGAGAATGTCATGTCGAGTCGGCCGCAGTAGATTCCGTGATATCCCGCCTGCGTGAATAGCGTGTCTTCGTATTCTACGTAGGGGAGGTCTTGGTGGGTATGGCCACCGATAAACACATCGATGCCCTCGACTTCTTTGAGCAATTTGCGGCAGGGGTTGGCGTAGTCGTCGCGGCTTCCCTTGTAACCGAAGTGGCCGGTGACAAGGATGGCATTTGCGCCTTGGGATTGCAGGTCGGCAACGCCGGCCTTCGCCAATTCGATCGGGTCGAGCGGGCCAATACCACCTCGGAGGGCTTCGGGAAGCCAGTAGGGCAGTCCCGGTGTGGTCAGGCCGATGACGCCGATTTTCATTCCGGCGACTTCGAACATCTTCCACGGGGTGATTCGGGAGAAGGCGTGACCTTGCTCAGAGAATTCACCGGTAGCCTTGCCCCCAAGTTCGAGGTTGGCGGATAGGACTGGCATCTTCGATTTCTCGATCGCTGAGAACAGTGGATCAGGTCCCCAGTCGAATTCGTGGTTGCCGATGACCCAGCCGTTGTAGCCCATGCGGTTAAGCAGATCGACCATGATGCTGCCCTCGCAGGCCCGGCTGACGTGGGTTCCCTGATAGAGGTCTCCAATGTCGAGCAACAGGTGGTTGGGGTTGTCTTTTTTCCATTTCCGGATCTGGGTTGCGCAGCGGGCTAGGCCGCCGACATCACCGACACCATCGTAGGTTTCTGTGGGCATGATATGACCATGAAGATCGGTGGTGTGGAGAACGGAGACGGTGATCAGATCGCTGGGTGAATTCGCCGCAGCGGTCGCCCAACTTGGTAGTGACGTGACCAATCCTGCTCCGGCACTTGCTGTCGTTTGAAGAAAGCGTCGGCGGTTCGAATCGGTAAGACCGTTATCTCCTCGAGCAGTCGTGAACTGAGATGTCATCAAGAATGAAAAGGTGAGTTTTGAGCGCTCGTCGGAGTCAGCAGAGAAAGCGCGACAAATACCATCGCATGTTTTGACTCGGAGTGCCAGAGGAGGGCAAATCTCCTTAACTATTTAGGGAGTCTAATGAAATTAGCGAACTTCGTCCTTGGGTAGTTTGCAATCACCACCTTAAATCAACAACTCTTGCCACGAGGCTGGAGGGCTAAGACTGAGGTGTTTTGTGTATCCATTTTGGTACTTCCTTGGTCTCTTCCAATCAGACAGTATCCCATCTTCAGAAAACGCCATGTACGCTATCGGAATCGATTACGGAACCAATTCTTGTCGTTCACTCATCGTCGACTTGCGCGACGGAACAGAACTCGGTTCGGTTGTATTTCCCTATCCTTCGGGAGAATTGGGTATTCTGACTGATCCTAAAGATCCGAATGTGGCGCGTCAGAACCCTCAGGATTATCTCGATGGGTTGGAGACTACCATTGCCGGAGCATTGGAACAGGCGAAGGCAGCCTTCCCTGACTTTGATCCGAATCAGGTCTTAGGAATCGGTGTCGATACTACGGGTTCAACACCAATCCCGGTTGATGCTGACGGAACACCTTTGGCGTTAAAGCCAGAGTTTAAGGACAACCTCGCCGCCTACGTTTGGTTGTGGAAAGATCACACGGGGCACGCAGAAGCTGCGGAGATCACAGAAAAGGCCGCGGCATCGCGTCCCGAATATCTTGCCAAATGCGGCGGGACATATTCGTCTGAGTGGTGGTGGTCGAAACTGCTGAGGTGCAAGCGCTCGGCTCCTGAGGTGTTCAATGCTGCCCATAGTTGGGTTGAGCACTGTGATTACATCCCCGCCGTGCTAGCTGGGAACACAGACCCGGCCGCACTGACCCGCGGTGTTTGTGCCGCTGGGCATAAGGCGATGTATTGTGATGCTTGGGGCGGACTTCCTGATAAGGAGTTTTTGGCCTCACTCGATCCCGATTTGGCGGAACTTCGAGACCGTCTTTTTGAAACGGCGCACACGGCTGATACCCAAGCGGGAACGCTGTGCGCAGAATGGGCCGAGAAGCTCGGGTTGCTCGAAGGGATTAGCATCGGCACAGGCGCCTTCGATGCTCATACCGGAGCGGTCGGCGCGGGAGTGAAGGAGGGCACGCTGGTCAAAATCCTCGGCACATCGACCTGTGACTTGATGGTTTCTGCGCCCGGTCAAGACGTCTCGGACATCCCAGGAGTTTGCGGAATCGTTGACGGGTCTGTCTTGCCCGGCTGCTATGGAATCGAAGCTGGCCAGTCCGCGGTCGGTGACATCTTCCTGTGGTTCGTGAACAACCTCGTGCCCGATTCCTATGGAGCCTCGATGGACGAAAAATTCATCAACATGGAGAAGGCGCTCGACGGACAGAAACCCGGCGCGACCGGGCTGATGGCGCTGGACTGGAACAACGGTAACCGGACGATCCTTACCGACGTTCGGTTGAGCGGAATGTTGCTCGGTCAGACACTTCACACAAAGGCCCACGAGATCTATCGCGCCTACATCGAGGCCACGGCTTTCGGTGCGCTGACGATTGTGCAGCGGATCGAGGAATATGGTGTGCCGGTCAAAGAAGTCGTCAATACGGGTGGTCTGGCTGCGAAGAATGCCATGCTCATGCAGATCTACGCGGATGTTCTCAATCGGCCGATGAAGGTCGCCTTGTCCGACCAAACCTGCGCCCTCGGAGCGGCGCTCTTGGCTGCCGCGAGTTCAGGCAAGGCTGAGCTTTCCGAGATTCAAGCAAACACCACGAAGTTCCGAGAGGTGATCTATGAACCGATTCCCGAAAACGTTGCCGCGTATCAAAAGCTCTATGCGCTCTATCGGACGTTGCACGACGCATTTGGAACGGCCGAATGGTCTGGATCGTTGGCACATGTGATGAAGGAACTCATCGCGATTCGGGAGCAGCAAAGATAGTCAGTTTCTTTGCTGACCGCTGTAGCGGATGTCGCTCGACAGGCCGGGACGTACTGACCCCACTTTTTGCCGAGCCCCCAGTGGAAATCGCTGCTAGTTGCGATGTCTCCGCCATAGGGCAGTTGCGTTCTGCCCGCGAGCTTGCGATAACTACCGCATATGAATTTCCCGCTCAATTTTCGCTTTAAGATCGTCGCTATTTCTTCACGCCTTATCGTCGAGGATGCTGACGGTGCGACCGTCGCTTTCGTGAAGCAGAAGAAGTTTAAGTTTAAGGAACATGTCGAGGTCTTCACTGACGACACGCGGAGTCAGAAAACTGCCGACATCAAGGCCAACAAGGTTCTGGATTGGTCGGCTCGATACAGTTTCACCAACGAAGGTGGAAGCGAATTCGGGTCGATCGGGCGTCAGGGAATGCGTTCGCTTTTTAAGGCCAGCTACACGGTTTTCGATCAGGCAGGCAATGAAGTCTTCACCATTCAAGAAGAGAACCCGATGGCGAAAATCGTCGATGGGATTGTCGGGGAGATTCCGATTATCGGCTTTCTTACCGGTTACATTCTCAACCCAAAATACATTGCCCGCCGAGGTGACCAAGACGTGATGCGCCTGACAAAACGACCCGCCTTCTGGGAAGGGAAATTCAGCTTAGACCTTCTCGATCCATCGCTCTCACAGGACGAGCAACTCCTTGTCACATTCGGTTTCATGATGCTCACCCTGTTAGAGCGCGCCCGAGGGTAATCCTATTCGTAGCGACCGATCGTGCGAGAGGTAAAGTAGGCTAGAGGGATGATCAGCACGCGAATGTAGGAGCCGTGCTTGCACGCGATGGGAAGTTGTCCTGTATAGCAGGGTGTTGAAAACCTCGGCAACCTGTCGTTTTGAAGGAATTGTTGAATAGAAAAGCGGCTTCGCCGAATCGAAGGCTGTGCAAACCCTTCGGGCGTAACCTCATGAGAACGAGGTCGTTGTTGCTCGTCACGCATGGATGTTCATCCACTTGATCC
>ENA-ORXR01000309-ORXR01000309.1-marine-metagenome-genome-assembly--contig:-NODE-309-length-72757-cov-13.559163_pt1 | contig 72757 bp, 47 predicted proteins | sample MGYA00237866_ERZ511479 | MGnify/ENA metagenome assembly ERZ511479 | reverse complement strand
CGCAAAATTACTTAGGCCTATTATCTCATCCTCAACTTATCTCAGGTTATTAGTGTCCTCAGTAGGTGATTATTTTGGGATGTTCAGAAGTAGGCATAGTAATCTCAGTGTATCTATTTGCAGTTCAATATTTTTATAAAATTTATGCTGCTTGAGCTCTTGATTTGGCCATTCGACTACCAATAATGAGTGCATTGGATGTGTGAATGCCCATAAAAATCCATAACGTTTCTGTTTCCTTAGTGCGAGCTTTAATTTTATTCAGAAGATAGTAAGCTTTATCTGTGCCGAAGCTTCCTTCTAATCGACTGGCTCTTTCCTTAGTGATTAATTTTGATAATTGGCTCTTGTGGGCCTTATGTCTTCCTGGCCTTCCTTTTGGTTTGAAGTCTGTTTGTATGCCTCGATCACTGACATATTTGCGATTAGCGTTTGTGGCATAGATGGCATCTGCACCTAGCACCTTCACCCGCTTATGAGTCAGCTTTTGGGCTTTCCATATAGTCTGTTCTAAGCGATTGCCTTCATGAAAAGCATTGAAACTGAGGTGCTCTATAAAACTGATTCCGTCTATTTGTAGCTTGTGTAACTTGGCTCCAAACTCAACAGGTTTGTTTTCTTTACCTCTGACTATTGGCCGTAAGTATGGCTTGTCTATGGACACGATTGCTGCTTTAGGTCGTATGCCTTGGTAAAACTTCCCGCTCTGTTGCTCGAGTATTTCACGGATGGTATCTCGTCGTCTTAAGTATTTGGTTTTCTTGGAGTGATACCCATATAGATGCTCCAGAACATCTTGTGTTCCTATTAATTTGGTCAGTAGACGCAGTAAACCTCTAAGCAAAGAGCGGCGTCTCTTTTTTCGCTTTTGCTTCATCTTGCTATAACTGATGCCTCTGGCCACCCATTTCCTGTACTTTGTTCTGGGCATTCTAAGCTTATGGATTCTGCATTGACTTTGTATCTGATTATATGTCCACATCACGCTATCCATGAGAAGCTTCACATCTGTTGGATATTTGATACTGCTCTCATAGCAGGTGGCATCACAAGTGATGCTGTTGAGATTAGACATGTGAGGCTTCCAGTGATTCATCAATTTCGTTTCTATTTTGGCTATGTCTAATTGTGAAGCTAACTCGCAGCGGATCTGACTGACGATTTTAAAGTTCTCTATGCGTTCGCCTGGTTCTAATAGGATATCGCAAAAGATCTGATAATTTAAATTACCATTCAATTGTTCAATAAGCTTCTTGTCAGACTCACAGGTATAGTTCTTCAGAAACATCAAGGCTACTTTTCCTTTGGGTGAAAATAAGCTATCAGGACCTTTCTTGTAATTCTTTAGTCCAAGGGCTTTAACTAAGTCAGACCAAGGTAGAGCTTGATGTATTAACCCCAGGTTTGTAGATCGAAATGCCTCAAGGTATTTATCGTAATGATTATCAAAATTTGGAAAACATATTCTTGCTTGGAAATCAGAAATTCGTCGTATTTTCATCTTAATTGTTTTTTGATTACCCCGTTTTTAGCGCGTCTAACGTAGAAACGGGGTTTTCTTTTGCATTAAGATAATACTTAATATGTTGAGTTTAAAGCTTTTAAGGTACTTCTGAATATCCCTAAAATAAATGTTGTCGTCGCCAGACTACAATTAATAATTACTAGAAAAAATGTTTAAGACAATTTGATATGACGAAATTTAAAAATAATTTTTCTCACATAAAGAACTCAGTAAAATTAGGGTCATCTTTCTCTTGCTGATCAAAATACCATTCCATAAATAATCTCCTTCTCTGTTCTAAATCAACTACTTCTGACTTAAAGTCATCAGGCATTTTAACATAAATCAAACCTTTTATGCCTTTTTGAATGAAATAATTTTCGAAGTATTTCTGATCTACTGGTTTTTCTATTGAATTATTCTTAGCATTTAAAAATAGTGTCTTAGTATTAAGCTTTCCTAGCTTTGGGAATGTAAAACTTGAATAGAGCTTTTGGTAATTAGCTATATATTTTCTTTTTAATTCCAATAAATGTTTTTCAATAAATGAAACTGTACTATCTGGCATTTTAGAATTTGATTCTAAAAAATTATAATCAAGTTCTTCGAAATTGAAGCCAGTTAGTCCTTCAGTTTGGATTGCATTTTTTAAGCGTTGACTAAAACATCCGTTCATTATATCATATAAATAACCATCATAAAAATATACATCTAAACTATTTCTATTTCTTGCTCTCGCAAACCACCTAGTCGAATTTTCCCAACCCTCATAATTATTAGCATCATATTCAAAATCTATAGTTTCTGTTGATTTAACATAATCAATAAATAGATAATCTGAAAACACGCCTAATGTACTATCTCTAAAGGTAATCCAATTATAGCCCTCAATTTGTTTGCCTTTGCGTTTCAAACTTAATGGAACGATTCTATATTCCATTAAAGAAAATTTAGTTATAACATCTATTGCTTTATCTGATAACAGATATCCAGCATTAACAAATGCACTAGAATCGACGAAATCTGTCAACTTTCCTTTTGAATCCAAAATAAGTCCATCCACAAAGGGCAAGTCTTCTCTGAGGGTATAGCCTTTCCATTGAAAAATATTCAATTGATTGTTAGGGCATTCAATAAACATATCTTCATATTCATTTGCAGTAGCACCTACAGATGCATAATGATTATAATACTTCATATATTAGATAATTCCAGCAGCCTTTAAAATTTCATCGGCGGTTAATGTAATATCCCTCAAGGTAGCATTATCTGGTAAAGCGCTAAGCTTCTTTCGTAAAACACCCATCATGGCTTCACATAATCTTGAAGCAACTGCAGGCGGTATCTCCGCCCCTACACTTAATCCTAATTCAGATTTTGCTCTTGCCGCCACCTTTCGTAATACACTACCTATTAGAATATTATATACATCATGGCCATCTTTGTGAATCGTCTTCAGTAATGCAAACCCATTATCCGGATCATTAATATGAAATCTATTTTTCTCATACTTAGCCGCTTGCTGAACTAATTCCTCTACTCTATGTTTCCAAGGAATCATGTGATGGGCTGCTTTTAGTCCATCTTTTAATTTCATCAATGCTCTTAAGGCGTTTCGAGCCTCTTCTTGTCCTCTACTTCCAAATTTAATTACACCCTGTACCACAGTCCAACTTACAATTGACTTTCCACCTGAATATCTGACAAATTTTGCTACAGTTCGAGCCCCATTTGTAACTTGCGATCCAGGGACTATAGCGAGCATAGACCATGAAGCACCTCCTACATCACCTTCTATTGAATAATATATGAAATTAATTCCATCAGGAATGATACCTATGGCTGGTATTAATCCAGCGGTCTCTAATGTAATATGTATTAATTCTCCATCTGTGAACACTTCATAAAGTGCTTCTATAAAATGCAATTTATCTGGCGAAATCTCTGGAGTGTGTGTTAGCCAAGATTGACATCCCCCATTAAAATCATAAATAAAATAATTAAATTCACCAGCGTCTCTGCTATCTTGTCTCATATACACCCATAATCCTCCTTCACAATACAGAACTCCACTATATCCGTAATGATTATATCTTATGTCACCATCATTACAAGCAAAAAACTCGTCATTTTTTAATAATTCAGATTTCTCTTTGAATGCTAATGCTTCCTCTAGAGAATTAATTCCAACTTTATTAAAAAAATCTTGTTTATCCATAAGGAAACAGTCTTCTTCATTAGTTGTATTAATGCAACTGATATCTCCACTCTTTTTAGAAGACGATTTCAATCTTTGTGAAATGTAATAACAATCTAAATCCTCACAATCATAAAATCCATCTTTATCATTATCTTTTTCATCTTCACAATCAAGCTCTACTCCATCAGATTGACTATCCATATCCACTACCACTACATCGTCACAATCTGGAGAAGAGTTAGAATTGACACATCTGTCATTACAGAAAAACTGAGTCCCTATAGGTGAAAAACTAATCAATTCATATTTACCAGAACAATAGGTAATATTCACACATTGAAGATCTGGCATATAAAGCTGATAAGTATCATTCTTTAAAAATTCTTCTACTTCTTTAGCAACATCTGAACTCTTATACTCATCTAAATTAGATTTATATTCGTCGTGATTGATTAAGAAGTCATAAAAATTAGTCGATATGGGCAGACATTCAATCTCGCAGTCTTCTTGTTCTATTCCTTCATCATTATCACAGACACAGAAGCTTTCGACCTCAGGACCACATCTATACGTAAGGCAACCATCCGATTCATCAAGAAATTGAGCATTTTCTTGAGCAAATACACTAAAGCTATTTGAACTTTGAAAATTATACTTCACTGAGCCGTCATCTGTAATACCTATAACACAAGCATAATGAGTAGCAGCAGGCTGTAAGGACTTCGGAAGCTTCATGATGAGGTTACGGATAGCGGGCTTCGGCATGAGTTTATCCAGCGATTCATCCCGGGGAGAGACTAAAGTCAGCCAGAATACTCCATCACCTCCAGCTCTAATATTATCTGGGAATCCTGGTAAATTTTTCAATACATATTCTCTCTGTCCCTTTTTAGCACCTTTGAGCCAGTACTTAGAGACGCTATAGTCGCCTGTCTCATTAAACAAAAGATATGACTCATCTTCAGCCAGTGCCACCCCATTCGCAAAGTATAAATTATCCAAAAGTAAAGTTGTCGTTCTTGTAGCAGACTCATAGCTGTAAAGAGCCCCGTGCGGTTGGTGCTCCATCAAGTCTTCAATAACTTGGTCGTATCCATACTTTGACGAGGCATCGGTAAAGTAGATCAATCCAGTTGAATCTATATCCAGATCGTCTACGAAGCCAAACTTAAGATCCTGGTAATTAGTGGTCAAAATCTCTATATCCCCTGAGGCCAATGCACATCGTAATAATCCCCGCTGCGCATCTGCTATAATCAGATCGCCTTCCGGACTGAAATGCATCCCAAGTGGTCTACCCCCAGTATTTCCAATCAAAGTGGCTGAATCTCCATCGAGACCAAATCTCAGGATATCGCCATCGCTTTCACCAGCATAGATAAAGCGTCCATCAGGACTAATCACAGGAGCTTCGCAGCCGACGCACTCATTTTTTACCAGAAATTGCATAGCATCTAGCCGCTCATTCTGCTCGAATTGACCAGTGAAGCCCTCATTCTCTTCAGGTAGCCAAGCCACGGCTGCTATTGGAGAAGGCCATACTAATAGAAATAAGAGAGCAATACATACGATGAATAATGATATGATTAGAATTCTTTTCATAGATGAAGGTATTAAGCAAGTGCTATGTAATATAATGACAATCCACGATAGGTCGAATCGATCTGAGAAGCCAGCTTTCAATAGGGTAGAGATTTCAAGAGATATGGCAAAAGTTAAAAGCGATCTATACTCATACCCAATTTGACTTTCTAATCTTTCAGAATGTAAAGTATATGGTGGTGTAAATCTTATTGTTAGGAAGATATATCATGTATAATCTTACTCAGAGTAAATCAAAAATTTCAGTATTTGCTCCTTTCATTATCATAAAATAAGCTATATCTTTGGAAAAACTATACTCAGAGTTAAATTTTTGAAAACCTAAAACACAGACACATGGCAAAATATATGAGCATGGAGAACTTAAAGTTCTTGCTAAATGAAGTTCATGATATTAAGGAGGTACTCTCTTTTGATAAATATAAGGACTACGATGAAGAGGCGGTCAATATATTGATAGACTCCGTAAAAGATTATTGCGATAAGGAATATTATCCGGTTTTCAGAGAGATGGATGAAGATCCGGCAAGATTGGAAAATGGAGGCATATATGTACACCCAGCTATCGGTAAAGCGATCAAATATGCTGGAGAAAATGGTATGATAGGCGCCCAATTTAGCTACGATGATGGCGGTCAACAGATGCCTCTCATGTTGTACACATCATTATCCCACATACAGGCTGCTGCTAATAACAACATTGGTGGCTATGCTGGACTAACCGCTGGTGCTGCAGGCTTAATACTATCCTTCGGATCTCAGGAGCTGAAAAATAAATACGTTCCTAAGATGCTCTCAGGAGCATGGGGAGGGACGATGTGTCTGACAGAACCCCAAGCTGGTAGCTCTCTCTCGGACATCACCTCATCTGCTACACCGCAGGATGATGGCTCATATAAAATCAAAGGTCAAAAGATCTATATATCGGGTGGAGATCACGAATATTGTGACAATTTCGTCCATTTGTATTTAGCGAGAATCGATGGTGCCCCAGAAGGTACTAAGGGAATATCTCTCTTCGTGGTACCTAAATTTGTCGAGGATGATCAGGGCAATCTCGAATCAAACGATGTGACCACAGCCGGTGACTTTCAGAAAGTAGGCCAAAAAGGATACTGCACCACACACCTCATCTTAGGTGAAAAAGATAGCTGCCAAGGCTGGCTCGTCGGAGCTCCAAATAAGGGCCTCAGCTATATGTTTCAAATGATGAACGGCGCAAGGATCGATGTCGGCATGTCAGCAGCATCTATAGCGACTGCTGCATACTACGCTTCATTAGAATATGCTAATGAGAGACCCCAGGGTAGAAAACTCAGCTCCGATGGATCTAAGGATGCTAATCAAGAGCAAACTATGATAATTAATCACCCTGATGTGAGAAGACTACTGCTATCGCAGAAAGCGTTAGCAGAGGCATCAGTCAGCTTATTACTACGATGCTCTAAGCTGGAGGATATCATACTTAACTCTGATGGCGAAGAAAAAGAAAATGCTCACGACCTCTTAGAGTGGCTCACTCCGATAGCGAAGACCTACCCCAGCGAATTCGGTATAAAATCTGTCAGTAATGGTTTGCAAGTATTAGGTGGAGCAGGCTTCTGTAGTGAATACATATTGCAGCAATATTATAGGGACATCAGAATAATGTCTATCTATGAGGGTACCACCGGTATCCAATCCTTAGACTTACTCGGAAGGAAGTCAACCATCAAAAATGGTAAAGCCCTACAACTAGTCGCCGCTGAAATAAAGGAAGCTATTGATGCAGCCATGACTTATGATGAACTGAAGCCGTATGCGCAGACACTTGGATCTAAACTGCAAGAAATGCAAGACATCATCATGAATCTCATGCAGTTCGCTATGAAGGGTGATTATCAAAGGTTCTTATCAGATGCAACAATATTTATGAATTATGCCAGTCACGTCGTAGTCGCATGGCACTGGTTAGAGATGGCTACTAAGGCCAAACAAGCATTAGTCACCGGAAATCTCGGCTTCCAAGAGGAGTTCTACCAAAGTAAGATACACACGATGAAATACTTTTTCAAGTATGAGCTACCGTTGACGGCTGGTTGGAAAGAAACATTGCTGAATCAAGAAGTCGTGACAATTATGAAAGAGAAAGAACTGATCTCTTAGTAATTGCGTTATTTAATTCATACTAAAAAACTTACAATATGATAGATACCATAATTGCTAAAATCAAAGAACAAGCTGTAACTGCACCTCCTATTGGAGACACGCTAAAATTCGTGTTAGATGATAAGACTATCTATTTAGATGGCACCGGCGATACTAATGTAGTGACAGAAGAGGATAAAGAAGCTTCATGTACCATCACCACCTCAGGCGAAACTTTCGCTGAGCTTCAAAGTGGGGATCTTAACCCGATGGGAGCGGTGATGTCTGGTAAAGTAAAGATCTCTGGCGACATGGGATTAGCAATGAAGCTACAGTCACTCTTGGGTTAAGCGCACCTTCGACATACAGATAAATATAAGCCAGAATGTGACCGTTCTGGCTTTTTTTATAGCTCAAATCCACATTCAGTGACAAATAGCTGATAATTCACATGTCTAAGACCATAGTTTGCACCATCTTAGCGTTAGAAAATGTATTGGTTTGATATCTTAGTATTCAATAAATTCATCATATGAACACGCTTAAGGTTTTAGTGATTTTTCTAACGACGATGGTGCTCTGCCTCCCATTGCTTGCGCAACAAGAAAATATAGATAAATATGACAGAATCTATAGAGTACCCGCTGATAGATCCATGTACGGACAGAGTGTACAACAGACAGCGGGCGGTGCCTATATTGTTCTGACTACTGTGGACACTTTAGATCCTGCTATACCAGATGTGACGGCCACTAATTTGACCCAATTTGATGCTAAAGGAAATGTGAACTGGAGTGTGGACTACACCATAGAAGATACGCTGAGCCTCATGCCATATGGTAATGTGATATTAGCTAGCGAAGATGGCTACGTATTCAGTGCAAAGAGTAAGTTTGAAGCTGAGCATCAAAACTTCGTCATCAGGGTGGATAGCCAAGGAGACATCCTCTGGTCCAGAAGGTATGCCTCTGGTGCTACGGCGGACTCTATCGGTAGAATAGATATTATCAGCCCAGTAGAAGGTGAGATCGTTCTGTTAGGTTCAATAGAAGTCAATGGGAAGACTGAGACTAAATTAACAGCGCTTGAAGAAGAGAGCGGCGATATTATTTGGGATAGAATCATCACCATCACAGACCAAGATAATAATACCATCAGCCCAGACATCAGGAACATGAGTGTCACTCAAGACTCTAATATCATCATCACTGGTAGCGTTTTGGATGAAGAATACATCTTCGTTAATAAGCACAACCAGATGACGGGTGAGATTATTTGGTCACGCAAATATGAAGTTCAGAATGTTCCGGATGCAAGAATTATAGCTAATGATATTACAGTAGATCAAGATTCTAATCTACTGATCACTGGCTTAGTTGATTCAGATATTTTGGGTAATGCCGCGTCTGGAAGGCAAGGCGTCTCAGATGCATATGTGCTTAGCTTAGACAGAGACGGACTGGTGGATTGGTCGGGCTTTTTTGATTTTGGAGAATCTATTATCTCCAGTGGAACCGCTATCGCAGTGAACGAAACCAATGGCCCACTGGTTATGATTGGTGGTCAGAATAACGCGGCAGGTGCATTTTTCCCTATTCAAGCCATATTAGACAGTTCAGGTTCGCTCATTACAGCCAGAGATTATTCTATTTTTTTAAATAGCACCTCCAATAATGCAGAGATCATATCCACTGAAGACAATGGCAGTATGCTCGTAGCTACAGGTATAGAGCACGGTATAGATTCACCTGGTGAGACAGATTTAGGATTCTTTTATCCGAGACTGATTAAGACTGACCCAATGGCCATGACACTATGCGATACGGCGATCAGTGCCTCATTCGTACCTATGATCATTGAGGCAGACACATTAATTTGGAATGTAGCTAATAGACCAGGTGAGGCTGGTGACACCCTTGAGGTAGAGGCATTTGCCTTTAGTGCTTATACGGCCCCTACTCTATCTCTCAGAGACACCATGTTCTGTCCAGGTGATCCCGTTTCCTTTTTATTGGATGCTACTACAAGGGGAGCTACCGCCTATCAATGGTTCAAAGCTGATGAGCCAGATAAAATTCTCAGTGACGATTCTACTTTTTTAGCGACGGAACTAGATGTACAATACGTAGCTCAGGTGAGGGTGGATGAAGACTTATGCTATATTATGTGTGATACGACGGTGCTGACAGAGATCATGCCGCCGATGGTGAATTTAGCAGCTAATCTTGAGCAGTACTGTGTAGATCGTAGTATTGGAGTGGGTGCTCAAATATCCGGATCGCGTATTACTTCCATAGAATGGTCTACTGGAGAACGTAATGTTAATGTCATCTTTCCTAATGCATTCGGTAGCTATAGTGTGACAGTCACCAATATCTGCGGAGACAATACGCAAGCATCTGTAAATATCACTGAAGCAGATCTGCCACAAGCGCAAGACCTGATTATCATTAAAGAGAATCCAAATTTATGTACGACTGGGGCTATCACGCTCACGGCTCAGAACCAAGGTCTCACAGGGCTACTATGGTCTACTGGAGAACAGACGAGAAGTATAGACGTATCGGAATCAGGCACCTATACCTTGATGGCTACTGATTTTTGCGATTTTGAAGTAGAGAACTCAATCCAAGTCGTCGATAACGACTTTTTGCCTGAGCTATCCGTTTCCCTGGAAAATGAAACTGACGATTGTTCAAATGGTTTTGTACCTATAGAGGCCGACATTGCAGGTAACATCAATCTAATTACTTGGACTACTGCTGATGGTGAAGCTGTACCGATGAGCGTGCAGGTCAATCCGCTTAGAGTGGACAGTGCCGGAACATATACTATTAGAGTAGTGGACATATGCGACAATGTAGAAGAGGCCAGTATAGACGTGAGTACGGATGATTTAAATGACTGTGGACGGACTTCTGATGAGTGTTTAGAATTCCCCAATGCCTTTATACCTAGCTCCATGACAGTTCTGGACGATGGAAGTGCCCCCAATCGAAATTTTGGGCCTCACAATAAATGCAGTGATACAGAAATCGAAAGCTACAGTCTGAAAATCTTCAATCGATGGGGGCAGCAGGTATTTAGTACTGATACCTTCGGCGAAGACTGGAATGGCCGAGCTGGAAACGAACCTAACGGCTCCGAATATCCAGGAGATGTATACGTATGGGTAGCCAAGTATTCCAGTGGCGCAGATGATTTTAACCTAAAAGGAGATCTAACCTTGATCAGATAATCACTCCCCAATCATATAAACTCACGCTTAGTTAACATGGAGCAGCTGGATGTCATAATCATAGGAGCTGGGCCCACAGGTATCAACTGTGGCATTTCAGCGCAGAAAGCTGGCTTATCATTCAAAATTATTGAAAAGGGGGTCCTTGTCAATTCTCTATTCCACTTCCCCACCAACATGACCTTCTTCTCCACATCCAAGCTATTGGAGATTGGAGATATTCCTTTCATCTCGCATAATGATAAGCCCACTCGGAAGGAAGCATTAGAGTATTATCGCCGTCTGGCGCGCAGCTACGAATTGCCAATCAATTATTATGAGTCAGTGATCAAAATGTCTCCAATAGAAAGTGGTGGCTACCTACTGGTGACGGATAAAGCGCAATACAAAGCTCGGCACATTGTCATCGCTACTGGATTTTACGACGTCCCTGTGCGTATGAATGTTCCGGGTGAATCACTGCCTAAGGTCAAACATTATTATGACGAAGCTCACCCATACATTGGACAAAATGTCTTAGTCGTAGGAGCAGCTAATTCTGCATGTGACGTGGCTTTAGAGACTTGGCAGAAAGGAGCAAATGTCACCATGGCTGTCAGAGGCCCTGAACTTTACGCTAAAGTCAAATATTGGATCCTGCCTAATATTCAAAACCGCATCAAAGAGGGCTCAATCAAAGCGTACTTTAATACTACTGTCAGAGAAATAAAAGACAAAGAAGTCACCTTATATAATGATACAGCAGGAGAATTTATAATAGAGAACGACTATGTGCTCGCCATGACTGGTTACTCACCTGATTATGACCTGCTGCAACGTCTTGGCATCCGACATCTGGATGACAAACTGAAGACTCCTCTCGTGGATAAGCAAACGCTGGAGACTAATCTGACTGGCGTATACATGGCAGGTGTCATCAACGGTGGTCTCAAGACGAATAAATACTTCATAGAGAATACACGTGAACATGGTGATATCATCATGCAGCAGATCCAGCGAGTCATAGCTGAATGACATGATCCTGCCCTATAGTAAGGGTCTGCAGAGACCTCGAGCCGCAGGATGGTCTGGCTTTTATTCTGGGGTCATTATATGATAGAATTTAACTTTTACATATGAAAGCTCCTACAGCGAATAAGCAATTGCATTCGTATTGATTATGTATTAGAATTGATAGCTGATTAATATATCTTTGCCGTCCGTAACCAAAATACTTATGAAACATATTGTAGCTGGTCTCATGTTAATATTCTTCTTCACAGTCTCTACTACAGAGACGAGTGGACAAGGTAACGTGGTATTTGGCATCAGAGCTGGCCTCAACTATTCTACCTTCTTAGGTCCTGAAACCCAAGAGGAAAAGCATGGTATCAGTAATGGATTCCACTTTGGCATAGATGTAGGTTACCAAATCTCGGACTTAGTATATCTACGAGGAGAAATACTCTATTTACAAAAAGGAAGTACTTATAATTTCTCTGGCGAAAGCTACTATATCTTCAACACACCAGATAACAATCGATTTATCTTGCAAGACAGCTCACAGATCAAACTTGATATTTCTAACGCATATATATCGTTTCCATTTACGATACACGTCTCAGCCCTTGAAAAATGGGAATTTCACGGAGGCGCTTATGTCAGTTTTTTAATATCCCCGATCGGCGCAGGAACTTGGACTTTTGGTAGCAGAGATGCTGTGAACTATCAGTTTAAGCAAGGTCTTAACTATGATTACGACGGTGATCGCCCAGCACAGAGCAGCCCTTTTGCAGAACAAATTCTGCTACTTGTAGATGATCAAGTCGTGGGCGTTCCCTCACTTGTAGGTGCCTATTATCTGCTACAAGAAGAAAGAGGTAGCCTCATTAACAAGATTGACTTTGGCCTGACAGCTGGCGTTTCCTACTATCTAAATCGTGGACTATATGTGGGATTGAAGGGCTGGTACGGGCTCAGAGATGTGACTAATAATGCAGTGGATTATAGCTATCGTGAATTGGAACCTGATGGTAGTTTTATCTTCTCTGATGACTTTGATCGAAACCTGAACATAGATATTTCACTAGGCTTCAAATTTTAAATTGGATGTCGAGATAGGTATATCTATAAGTAATTATAGTGAGGTGTGATATCTTGGTAGCCCAGTACGAAGTATTGGGAAAGATAGTAGAGAGAGGCTCTGGCTGGCGAGATTTTTTTATAAAAATCATGACAACCAATTTTAACTGTGACCCCGTTTTTCTTTGAGAATTAATTGTCACAGTGTAACGGTTCCATACATAGATCAAAGCAGCATAATTGACAATCTCTAAGCGATAAATTATCAATCTTTTAAAGCTTCAATTTCAGGCAACAGGCTCTTCTGAACATGCCGATATAGTCGTCATAAGATATGAACATGTTGCCGCGAATTGATGCAAGCTTGATGGTAAAGTAGCCATGCTAAATTAAAACTGGCCTCTGACGGAGATGATGATGTTACGTCCAGCGGCATTGACACCTGAAGCAAACTGGCGATAGTGCTGATCTAAAATATTCTCTACGCCTAAAGAAAAAGTTATCGCTCGCATGAGTTTGTATTCACCATATAAATTAAAGGTCTGCCAAGCCAAGGCACCAATGGGAGTGGCAAATTCAGGATTATCTGCTGAACCTCCATATTCTTCGATAGGTTTGCTACAGTTAAAGCGGTAGTCAGCTCTTAGTCCTACTTTAGGCATATCATATTTAAAACCTAATTGTCCATATATAGGTGGTATGTGGGCTAAGGGTTCACCATCTGTCTGATCACTGAGCACTTTTCCCTTCGTAATATTGAGGCTGCCATTAATCTCTAATCGCGACCAAAGATTGGCCTCTCCAGTAAAGGAAAATCCATGAATGATGGCGCTCTTTGCATTGACATTAGCTAAAATGTTGTAACTATCCCCTCCGCTCGTAAATACGGAGGAGCCATCATTATCTTGGAATGGAGCTCTGATGATCGCATTATTTAGCTTCGTGTAGAATCCAGTCATAGATATAGAACCCAGCTTTCTGCCTGAGCTGCGGAAGTCCTTTCCCATAGAATACTCAAAATTCAATGAGCGCTCGGGACCCAACTCAGGATTGGGAAAGGTCACCTCCTCACCCTTCACTCTGATTTTAGCAATATCATCAATATTAGGAGACCTGAAGGCAGTGGAGGCGAGCGCTCTCCACTTCCACCCTTGCGGATAGTGTTGTGTCCAGCCTATTGACCATATGAGTGAAGCATTATTACTGTTCAAGCCATCGATGAACCTATCTGGCCACTTGATCGGATCGTCCTCTGAGTAGCTGAAGGCCAGGCGTGTTCCAGAATATCGTAGTCCAGTATTCAAATGTCCCTGATCCTTTGCAGTAGACAGGTGGTACTGCAGGTACAGCCCATACATAGTCATTTCGCTTCCGCCACTAGGATAGCGAGTCAGAACATCCTGAAGCACTTTTCCCGTTATTATATTTTCATCAAAAGCCTTTGATCTGACGAAGTCATGCTGAAAATTAGCTCCATAATAGATATGATGTCTAGTAGACAAGGATTTATTAAAATCAGCTGTAAAGCTCTGTACGGTCACCTCTTCATTCTGATGAGATCGGTCATCTCTCCCAAATCGTCGACTGATTCTATCTTCTTCGACTTCCTGCATGGCGGCAATAAATATGGCTTTATCATAAAATGATGTCTCTTGTAGAAATTTAAATTTGACACTTGCCATCGTTCTCTTCTGAGGACCATAATTCCACTCAGCAAAAGTAAGTTTACCGTCACTTCTATCGATAAGTTGATCATATCGAGGTATATCAGAACTCGTAGAATACTGTAGATTAGCGATCAGCTGAAAATTGTCATCTGGCTGATATAAGAGTTTCTGTGCAAAATCAATTTGGTGATAGCCCGTCCCAATTTGGACATTGGGATCAGGATTTATCAGTTCTATATCTTCACTATTGACACGACTCACGTAATGTGTCCGCAGCCCAAAGTCAGGAAACTGCTCAGTACGCCTCGCTCCCATCCGCAGGTCAGAGAAATCAGAAAAACTAAGACTAGTCAAAGATGCCACTCGCTGACCCCCCAAATTAAAATCCAGATGGCCTGTCTTCTCTTGATTAGCTGAGCTGTATCTGAGGCTATAATTACCCTCAGTATAGAGCTCTTCTGTCTTAAGGTATTGCAAATCTGGGTCGCGAGTCTTAAAATGAACGACTCCTCCAAGCGCATCACTTCCATAAGTCAGAGAGTTAGGCCCAAAGATCACATCCACGCGTTCGAGCATCGCAGGATCTACCGTGATGGCATTCTGCAGGTGTCCATTTCTGTATATCGCATTGTTCATACGGATACCATCAAGCACCAGCAGCACTTTATTCGCTTCGAAGCCCCTGATCACGGGGCTACCTCCCCCCATTTGACTTTTTTGCACGTAGAGCTGGCCATGCTGAGCGAGTGCATCTGCAGAAGTCTGAGGGTTAGTACTGGCTATTTCTGCTCGAGCGATTGACTCAATATGATACGGCAATGCTTCTTTGGCTATCTCATTGCGTCCGATGAGTACAATCTCTTCTAAGAGATTACTATCAGGAGCGAGAACAATGGTATCGTCTAGATCCGCCAGCTCGGAGACAGTTACCACTAACTTCTGGTATCCCAAATATTTTATAGTAATTCTGGTGTCATCATCAGCATCAGGTAGTATAGAGAGGGTAATCTTCCCCTCATTATCACTAACAGCAGCAAGCGCGTAGTCAGTGCTATAGGCTTCCACACCAATCATGGGCAAGCCCTGCTCATCAATCACTTGAAATGATAGCTGACCGTAGCTGATGACGGCCATGAATATGCAGCAAATGAAGCTGCTAAGCTTTAGGTAAGCGGATAGCGAAAGTTGTTCCTTGGTCAATTTTAGAGCTTTTAACAAATATCTTCCCTTTATGATAATTTTCAATAATACGCTTCGCCAGTGATAAGCCCAGTCCCCACCCTCGTTTCTTAGTAGAAAAACCAGGTTGAAAAACTGTTTTAAATTTAGATGAGGGGATGCCAGAGCCAGTATCGGCTATGTCAATGGCTACCATCTGACTGTCTTCATATACCGTAGTCGTGATAGCCCCTTTACCATCCATCGAATCTAATGCATTGCGGTAAAGATTTTCGATCACCCAATTAAATAAATGCGAGTTGATCATCGCATGTTCATGAGATGAATATGGATCCAATGAAAATACAATTTTCTTAGGTGCACGCTTAGACATATATTCCATAGACTTAGTAAGCGAGTCATTAATGTCTATGCGATCTAAGGCTGGTGCCGATCCTATCTTAGAAAAACGATCCGCGACTAATTCTAAGCGATTCACATCGTTTCTGAGTTCTGCGACAATTTCGAGCTGATCCGGTGTCGCTTCGCCACTCTCCTTTAAGATTTCGATCCAGCCAATAATGGCGCTAATGGGTGTACCCAGCTGATGGGCTGTCTCTTTAGCCATACCAGCCCAAACACGATTCTGCTCAGCACTCCTCGCAGAATTGAGAAGAAAATAGCCTATTAATATGAAAAGAATGACCATTAAAGTCATGAAATAGGGAAACAGCTTGAGCGTCTTATAGAGCTGGGAGCTTCTGTACCAAATTGCCTTCCCGTATGTGTCGATGGGCATTCCTCCATTGGCTTTGATTTTTTGAATTTCTTCGGCTAATCTACTTTGATCTATGACTGGTGCATCACTGTCACCGTCCATATTCCAGCCCTCTAACTCTCCATTATCTCTTTCAAAAATTATGGGCAAGTCATTGCTACCAAATTTTTCAATAATATCAGCTTCGTAGCTGACATCTTCATCATTATTAGCTTTATTCTCCACCTGTATGATGGTGTTCACAAAGAGCTCCGCCTTATTACGCTCTCCTTCAGCTAATTTCTCAGCTAAATAATTAGAATAGACGAGAGTAATAATCAGCAATACAAAGGCTGCTAAAGCAAGCAATATCTTCCACCTAGACCGCCTTGAATATATATCCATAGATTATTCTCTCAATGCTTATGATGATATCGATCATCAGGGACCTTATAAACGTAGCAAAGCCCCAAAATCATACACCCCAGGAGTGGAATAGTAAGCAAAGGAGAAGAAAGTGAAATAAATAAAATGTTTCATACACCCAAAAGCCAAAATATAGCATCTTAATAAATAGATTGGAGGATGAAAAGTACATTTTTTTATATAAGTCCGACTGTAGTGTGGACTATAATAATCGTGTATTTATCCACAATGCCAACGAGTTCTTTAACAGATTATTCACTGATACACATGTTGGCTATTGATAAGATTGCCCATGTGGTGATCTATGCTATCTATAGCTTCCTCATACTTTATAGCGTGAGTCGCGGACGTCCTTCATCGATCAGTGCTAATCAATGGATATTTGCTTGGCTATGGAGTGTGACTATAGGGATTCTTATGGAAATTATTCAATCAAGGTTTTTTCCAGAACGTCATTTTGACTTTCTGGATATAATTGCTAATATTATAGGCTCAACAGCGGGCTTATCTATTTTTAAATTTTTTAAACAAAGTAGTATATGGAAGTATCTTTAAACGGTATGCAGACCATGTTAGCGATCCTCGGGATTATCGCTCTGACACTGGCCATCATATTCTTCCTCCGTAACTATGTCAAAGGTAAATCTGACCAAGATTTAGCTGACAAGTATCGGGATAAGAAGTGGTCATCACCTCTAAAGGCAAGAGCTAAATACCCGGATGTCGACGGATTTGCATTCACCGGACCATTATTCAGATATGGATTAGCATCCGCTTTAGCTTTGACGCTATTTGCTTTTAGCTGGACTTCTTATGAAGAAGAAGTATTCATCCCTGAAGACGCATTAGAATTAGACGAGGAAATTGAAATCGAACCACCTCGAACAGCAGAACCTCCTCCTCCGCCACCTCCGCCACCTCCGCCAGTTATCGAAGAGGTACCAGAGGAAGAGATCGAAGAAGAGGATGAGCCCGAATTCGTCGATCAAGATATAGAGGAGGAAACTGTGATGGACGAGCCAGAACCAATCGTAGAAGAGGCACCACCACCGCCACCACCGCCACCACCACCACCGCCAGAGCCTGAAGTAGAAGAGATCTTCAAAGTGGTAGAGCAGATGCCTAGATTCCCAGGTTGTGAAAACGAGCCAGGTGATAATAAAGCTAAAGAAGACTGCGCAAAAAATAAAATGCTGCAGTACATCTATAAGAATCTAAAGTATCCTGCCATCGCCAGGGAGAACGGCGTCGAGGGGATGTGTGTCATCCAGTTCGTAGTAGCTAAGGATGGTTCCGTCACAGAGGCAAAAGTGGTCAGAGACATCGGAGCTGGATGTGGTAGCGCTGCACTGACTGTTGTAGAAAAGATGAACAATCTACCTCAGAAATGGACTCCAGGTAAACAGAGAGGAAAAAATGTTAAGGTTCTTTACACTCTACCTGTAAGATTCAAGTTAGAAGGATAAAATCTTTTAACACTTTAAATTATACCAAGGGCTATTCAATCTAATTGAATAGCCCTTTTTTTTTGTGCAACTCGCCGTACTTTTCTGACGTTATACTCTCATCATAATGACTCTAACCTATGAAGCGGATTTTGTACTCTATTCTATTCTCCATCGTTGCTATATCCCTATATGCACAGGACTCTAAACTCGCTAACGAATACTACCGTAGCGGAGAATATGAACAAGCGGCTACCTTGTATAAAAAAATATGGATAAAGACAAAATACAATGATTTTTACTTTAATCGATACATAGAATCTCTGTTGGCATTAGAGGAGTATGCGGCCTCCGAGAAAGAGATCAAAACTCAACTCAAGAAAAATCCAACTGATGTCCACCTTTTTGTCCTCTACGGGAATGTATTAGAAAGACAGGTGAAGACAAAGGAAGCAGAGGCTCAGTATAGAAAAGCAATCAAGCAGCTTCCCAAAGACTACAATCAGATCACAAATCTCGCGAATGCATTCAGCCGCTTGGCGAAGTATGACTTAGCATTACAGACTTATCAGAAGGGAGAAGCTATACGTGGCAAACCAGGAGAGTACGCTTACCAAATAGCAGAAATTTATAAGAGATTAGGAGACAATCCTAATATGATACATCACTATCTGCTAAGCATTAGAAATAATCCAGATCAGCTTGCTTCCATGAAAAATTTTTTTAGCAGAAGTTTGACTCCTGATGATTATCCAGAGCTGAAATCCAAACTTTACGAGAATATTCAACAATACCCTGACGATGTCAACTATCCCGAACTGCTAGAGTGGATATTCGTCCAGGAAAAAGACTACGATAAAGCTCTCAGACAGGCCAAAGCCTTAGACAGAAGACTGGATGAAAATGGTAGTCGAGTCTTCAACATAGCGGTGATCGCTTCAAACGATAAAGACTACGATACTGCCATAGATGCTTATGACTATATCGTAAACAACAAGGGCGTCAATTCCAGCTACTTCTTAGAAGCAAGACAAGAATTGCTGACCAATAAGAAGAAAAAAGTACTTAATGACAGCAATCACACCAAGGAAGACCTCATCGGACTGAAAGAGGAATATAATAGCTATCTGAATCAAATCGGGCGAAACAAATCATCAGCATACATCGTCGCAGAACTGGCTAACCTTGAGGCTTATCAACTCAACGATCTTGATGCAGCTATCAATAATTTGGAGCGCATGCTCAAGTATCCAGGAGTTAATAAGTATGTCAAGGCCAATGGTAAGATAAGTTTGGCTGATTTCTATTTGATGAAAAGCGAAATATGGGAAGCTACCTTACTATACTCACAAGTAGATAAAGAATTCAAGGAAGATTATTTGGGCGAAAAAGCCAGGCATAGAAATGCGATGCTCTCCTATTATAATGGAGACTTTCAGTGGGCGCAAAAACAATTTGACGTATTAAAAGCCTCTACCTCTAAGTTAATCTCTAATGACGCGATTGATATATCTGTGTTTATCATGGATAACCTGGGACTGGATACCACAGATAGGGCTGTATCTCTGTACGCTCAGGCTGAGCTACTCACGCTACAGAATAAATATAATGAAGCCTTTGGAAAGCTGGACTCCTTGAAAGAGATGTTCCCTGAACACACCCTTATAGATGATATATATTATGCCAAAGCTAAGATCTACAGAAAGCAGAAAGATTTTGCTAAGGCCATAGAGATGTATCAACAGATCATTGAAAATCATCCAGAAGAAATCAGATGTGACAATGCCATTTATGAATTAGCGGGCATCTATGAAAATGAAGTAGGTGATACGGACAGAGCTTCCGAACTCTATGAGAAGCTATTTATTGATTACTCTCAAAGTGTATATGCTATTGAAGCTAGAAAAAAATATCGAGTTTTACGAGGTGATAATTTAAACTGAAGCACAATGAATTTGTATTATACCGAAGAGCAACTAGCCGTGAGAGATGCAGCCAGAGAATTTGCCCAGAACGTCCTCAAGTCAGGTGTCATAGAAAGAGATACCCACATGACCTATCCAGAAGCAGAAGTTAAGCAGATGGGAGAAATGGGATTCTTAGGTATGATGGTTTCGCCAGAATATAGCGGTGGTGGCATGGACACCATCTCATATGTTCTTGCTATGGAGGAAATCTCTAAAATTGATAATTCTTGCTCAGTCATCATGTCCGTGAATAATTCTTTGGCCTGCTGGGGCTTAGAGACCTACGGGACTGAGGCGCAAAAACAACAATATTTAAAGCCGCTAGCAAGTGGTGAGATGTTGGGCTGCTTCTGCCTATCCGAGCCTGAAGCTGGAAGCGACGCCACCAGCCAACGTACCACTGCCATCGACAAGGGAGACCACTACCTGCTGAATGGCACTAAGAACTGGATTACCAATGGTAGCAAAGCGCAGGTCCAATTAGTCATCGCGCAGACTGATGCATCCAAGGGATATAAAGGTATCAACGCACTGATCGTAGAGAGTCAATGGGACGGCGTCACTATAGGCGGAAAAGAAGATAAGCTCGGTATCAGATCATCTGATACTCACTCCATCATGTACAGTGATGTAAAGGTCCCTAAGGAAAATTTGATAAAAGAAGATGGCTTCGGATTTAAATTTGCTATGAAGACATTATCAGGCGGACGGATCGGAATAGCCGCGCAAGCCCTTGGAATACTTTCAGGATCATTGGAACTTTCAGCAGCGTACGCGGAGGAGCGTGTTGCCTTCGGTAAACCTATAGCCAGACATCAGTCTATATCTAATAAACTGGCAGATATGTCCACGGCTGCTGAGGCTGCTAAGTTACTCGTGCACAGAGCTGCCTGGCTGAAGGACCAAGGACTGCCTTATGATAATGCTGCCAGCATGGCGAAGCTATACGCTGCAGATGCAGCAATGAAGCATAGTGTGGAAGCCGTGCAGGTTCATGGAGGTTATGGCTTTGTCAAGGAGTATCACGTAGAGAGGCTGATGAGGGACGCTAAGATTACACAGATCTATGAAGGTACTTCAGAAATTCAAAAGCTGGTCATCGCCAGAAATATTTCTAAAGGAATCATCCACGAACCTCTCTTAGCCCATCCAACGTAGGCTTATGATGGGCAGAGCATTTCATCTAGGGACTTATGCGGGTATACCAGTAAAGGTCCATTGGACTTTTGGACTTATGCTCATGATCATATTTTACATCGGTGTTCAGAATCATCTGAATGCCGTAGAACTGTCTTTCTTTTTTCTTCTAGTTTTGACTTTATTTCTTTGTGTCATACTTCATGAATATGGACATGCACTTACTGCCAGATTTTATAAGGTAGATACAAGAGATATTATTATCTCACCCATAGGAGGAGTGGCAAGACTGGAGCGCCTGCCATCAGATCCCAAGGAAGAATTTGTGATAGCTATTGCTGGACCACTGGTAAATGTGGTGATTGCAATTGTGTGCATGATCATCTTATTTTTTGTGACATCGGACAATATGCTATCGCTTAACGCTGACGCTGTTACAGTGGATAACCCTTTAGAATTTTTAAAGACAGTCTTCTATATTAACATCGTCCTATTTTTATTTAATCTGATACCGGCATTTCCAATGGACGGTGGCCGAGTGCTAAGATCTTTATTAAGCATGAAGCTAGGTAAAGCTCGCTCGACTCAGATCGCAGCCACAATAGGTAAAGTCATCGCCATACTTTTCGTCGGAGTTGGATTATATATTTCACACTTTGCTTTAGCGATCATTGGAATATTCATCTTCTACATGGCTAATAATGAAAATAAACAAGTCAAACTCGAAGAACGTCTGCACCTGAGCACCATAGCCGAAATTCTGAACCCATCATTTACCAAGCTCTATTTAGAGGACACGATGGCCAAACCCATCGAAGTCAGTATGAGGACTAAAGAGCACAATTTTTTAGTGTACAATTCTTATATCGAGCGACCAGTGGGTATCATGCACTCTTTATACATTAAAGACGCTATAGCGCGTAAACAAACTGAGGCTCCCGTTTCCAAATATACCTCTCCTAAGCTGAAATTAATCTCTGCTGATTGCTCCATTTTTGAGACACGACAAATCCTTCATCAAGAAGGATTGAGTATTGTAGCAGTAGGTGAAACTCTAGATCACATCATCGGTGTAGTAGATAGAGATAGTATTTTACACTTTATGAATTTGGCGAACTGAAGCAATAATACTTAGCAATCCACTTAGATATAATACTCTGTCAAGCTTATATTTGTAAACAAACTGAATTGACAACTTTTATTTCTCATTTACAATCTGCATTGATAGTCAATGGATGGACGGTGAAGTATAATCATCTTACCCTGATCTCGATAACGTGACATAAGTAGGGAGAACAAAGTATGCATCATCATGTTCTCTCAAATGCTAAGGTGATATAAATCTGCTCATATCACTTGATTGCGATGGGGGTAAAAGCTATGTTCTTTTGTCATCAAACGTATTAATATGTCTTCTGTGTATCAGGCTACCACTTCGTTAATTCCTATCTTCGACGAGAGAAACTTACAACATGCAGGCACTTCGGATCATCATTTTTCTAAGCATCTGCTGTGGTATGCAACCAGTCTTATCTCAATACAATATTTCCATTGATGCTCCGGACTACAGCGGATTCTGCCAAGAAATTACTGTCGCTGTAGAGTTGGAAAAGCTCATTAATACCAGCTACAATGATGTGAGCTTAGTGATCACGTTTTCAGAGCCTGTCGATTTCATAAATCAATCAATCATACTTGAAGAAGCACGAATCAGTGATCAGCAATTCATTTTGCCTTTGGACGACCAGATCTCATGCATTTATGAATCTGGTGATATCTCATTCTTGCCCGGATGCACAGACCTTATCAACAGCTTAGATGTTGAGTGGAAAATATTGCAGGCAGGCAATTGTATTGGGCAGTCATTCACTACTACTGTGATTCAGAGTCCAATTGTCAACGTATCGTTCTCAGATTATACATATTCCGCAGATAATAATACCTTATCTAAAACACTTACTTTGACCAATATTGGATTATCGCCGCTTGAGGCATTTGATCTATCCATTCTGTTTGATGATGATTTTGCCAGTTTATTATCAGCCAGCTCTGGGTCCATTGTAGCTAATCGATTAGTGCACGATAGCGAGGATCTCGTAGCCTTAGGCTTTGCGGACGGCTTATTGATGCCGCAGGATACTTTCGATGTGGAGCTAAGCTTTGCTGTAGACAGATGTGAAGTGCGCAGTGTACAATACGATTTATCTTTCAGCTGCGCTAAAGGTGATTGTTCATCTCAGCTCTTCTTTGTGGACGAAAATGAGATCTATGATGATAATATCTATTCTAAATTCAACAACTCTATCCTTACCTATGGACTGTGCAGTCCTTCCTCTAATCAGCTTATCATCGGTAATCAGATCGGCAATGTTAGTACCGTATTAGGAGATGTCTATAAAGCAAGTATTATCCTTGAAACCCCCTTTGGTGCCTTCAGAAGACGACGTTTCAATCAGTGCATCCAGTTTAGTGCTGAAATTAACGGCGTTGAACTAGCCATTAGAAGTGCTGGCGATGATGAAAGATATATCATTGACCTAAGTCAACTAAGGAGTGATCCTGATGGACCAGGTGGATTATCAGACCTCAACGGCGACGGAAGTTTCTCGGATATAGCCTTGGGTGATAGCACAGCGCTTGCTATAAAGCTACTCATTAAAGATGAGTGCCAATCTTCCTATCACACATTAGATACTGACTATTCATATTATTTGGAGTATCAGGATTATTGCGGCATATTTAACCGTAGCACCGTACAGCAGACACAGAAAATATTCAGTAGGATTGAACGCTATTTTGGAGGATCATTTGGAGTGATCACAGACTTTCTCACTGGGGATAATAATCAGGCCTACGTCCAAAATCAAGATACCTTCTCTGTATCTTATAATATCAGGCGCTCTACCCAAATGTCACAAATGTGTGAAAACGAAATGTTGGAACTAACTATGGATCTGCCCAGCTCAGTCCGTTTGAATGAGAATCATGACATTCTCTACTTTGGAGATGAAGACAGCCTGATTCTCATTCCTACGATTATAGAGGATACTCTGCTTCGCTTTGAGTTGACAGAACTACAGGCCAGGACGAGAGCTTCAATAAAATTATCCTTCGTTGGTACCTGTGATCTGATGACGGATACTAATTATGACCCCCTAACAGATGTATGTGATCAGTGTGTCGAATATCTGACGCCTCGCTTCAGAGCTATACTTACAAAGCCCTGCGATCTTCCGTGCTCCATTGATGTTCCAGCGTCTGAGAGCATATCAGAAGACTTTTACGTAGAGTGCATAGATATTCCAGAATTAGAACCAGCCGTTATAGCTGAGCCATTGGAGATTTATAGATTGACTAATGGATATGTAGATCTATCAGAGAGCGTGCGGCGTGATCCTTTTGCAGCTGATTCAGTCGCTAATGATATTTTAATGTTTGACAGTGACACCGTTATGATACGCATACCCTTCACCTTTGGCTGCCGGTCCTCTCTGAGTTCGTTTGAATTCTTAATCCAGACGAATCGATTTCCATTAGACGCATTAGATTTAATAGGAAGTGAGTTGAAACTTATTGATGAAATAAGTGGAGATGTGTTGGGCGACTGTCCAGCTGACATATTCATTACAAAAACAGGAGCTCAGCTGTCAGCCTCTTTCACTGCCGCTAACTTTATATTACCATGCATAGAAGAGCAAAAACTTCACTATTTAGAAATGACAATGAAAGTGGATTTTGATTGTTTCACCATGAATGATCAAGCCTGTGTTATAGCAGCACTAGGAACTATCCAGAACATCACTAATTCAACGCTGGTGAATGGGTGCAGCAAGCGCCTCGCATCAGAAAATCAAGAAATCGCTGTGAATGAGGTATTTAGAGCAGAGCATTTTAGGATAGTAGAGAGATTCTTTGATTTTTCTCTCCCACTCTATGGCACACAGCCCTTGCGCACAGTCCTATACTCGCCATCATTTGTTAGAAAAGTAAACGAACCCGAATATAGACATACGCCGATTCTGCGAGAGATCAACTACAAAATTCCTCCTGGTTATGTATTATTAGATGAACTTAGCATCACTGAAGTCAGCTTTGACTCTCAGGTTGTTGATCCTAATCTGCCTTCTTTCTTACAATCTCTGAATAGTAAATACACAGAGCTAAAGTCATATAGCCCCAGTATCACTCAGAACCCTGATGGAAGTCAAAATTATCGCTTCTCTGATGAGCAAACCAAGTATTATTCAAATCAGGTGGGAGCTCAAATATATGCGGAGATCATGCTGAAGGCAGTCTGCCCGCCAATGGAATTAGACCAAGAACTTGAAGTCGAGGGAGTCTTAGAATATGTCGATTATGCCTTTGGAAGTCTCGACACTTTAGATCATCCATTCTCCACTACGATAGGTCTTAGGTTTGATCAGGAGATCATAACTGTAGCGGATGACTTTCAGCTGATAGACCAAAGCCGAGTCGTGAACTGGACTTTGGCTAAGAGTGTATCCGACTTCCCTGGCCAATTTATTCCCTTCTTTGGCTCATCAGTAGAAGAACCCTTAGATGACGAATCAAACTATTATCTGCGCTATCGCAGCTCAGGCACAGCGAAAATCGACTCTATCGAAGCCAGCATATCAGAATTTAATCGTCAAGTATCGTCCTATATAGCTGATAGTGATTCAAGCTTTGAGATAAAATTTCGTTCATTCTTTCTAAATGAAAATAACGATACAATAGTGAGTCATTTAGCTCCAAGTAAATTTTCTATATTCAGCTCAGACCATGCGTGTGGGTTTGATACCCTGTTTTTCGAAATAGGCAAAAAGGCGTCTTTTCTCAATCCTGTCTGCGGTGAAATTATTCGAGATACCTTGGTCAGTTATAGTCCTCCTGGACTACCACTCCTCACTTGGGATGACACGCCAAGAGAAATCAATACTAAAGGAGATAATGGATTAGCTTTCACACTCTCCAACGTAGGTCAGGGCGATATAATTGATCAGAGCCTTATCTTCAGTGGAATGCCCCAAGCAGACTATCGTCTGATTATCTTTCATGAGAATGGAGACCAAGAAGATATCTCTTCATCACTTAGCATGAGAGATGATACACTGACATCAGATCTATTTACAGTGGGTAAAGACAAACTTTATGGTGTGGGCAAAGATTCTGCTTCACAGTATTCATTTCTTCTAAAAGTGACAGATGTATGTACTCAAGAAAAGTTTTTTTCTTTAGCACTACTATCCAGATCTAAGTCCTACTGTGGTGATGAAATAGACAGTCCTGCCCTGCGCTTAGCTCGTATCCCTTTTGTCAAATCTATACAAGATTTAGATTATCAGACTACTATAAATTCATTTGCTCCGAGGGACTGTGATGCCAATGTCAATGCAGAAGTTAGATTTATTAGAGAAGCGACTATGTCGGCTACAGTTATGAATCCTCAAGTCGAAATATACTCTCCAAGAGATCTAATCTTAATCCCTAATGGAATAAAAGTAAATGGCAGGAGAATAGGAAATCCAACCGTAGAAATCAGAGACACGCATAATGTATACGTGATCGTTCTAAACGACGCATTGGAAATGCAAACGGATGCAGATATACTGGTAGAGTTAGAATTTGATGGTAATTGTATCGATGTCTGCCGGGAAGACCTAATCAGTGCATTCCTTTTCACTGAAGAAGAAGTAAGTTGTCCTGACGGCAGTTTTGGCTTACAGACTTATGCTCAAGGATTTGACTTAGATAAAACTATGCGTTGGCGCCCTATATTTAGCGTGAGCGACTACAGCTATGAAGCTAAGATAGATGGAGATAGTTTACACTTCTTATTAGATATTGAATTAATTAAAGAATCAGAACCAGCATACGCAGGTAATTTATATGTCGATTTTTTTAAAGACCTTAATGGGAACGAAAGGAGAGATGCTGATGAGGTATCACTCCTATCAGATACGATCGTCTCAGAGGACTTTGAAAATCTCACGTATCGCCTACAGCCTTCAGTGCTGATGCTCTTAGATCAGAATGTCTGTCAATTTGCTATGAGTTTTAATACAGAGCAGAGCTGCGCCTGTACGAATCGTATTATCAACATCCTTAGGAATCAGCAGGTCTCTATCCAATCAAATATTTCATACTGTGATACGGGTGAATCATTCATGATTCCATACAGGTCATCAATAGCATGTGAGACCGTCATCCCCAGACAGGCAAATGTCATCAGCACCGGTAGTGACAGCCTCCTATATATGCCCTCAGCAACATCAGGTCCGGATAGTATAATAGCAGAATACAAATGTGGTAGTTGTGATTTAATCGAAACTATCTATCTGCAAAAAGCCTCTGGTGCAGTGGAAATATCCCTTAATGATTCGCAAGACTGCGAACGTATAGCAAGTGCCCTATGGAATAATGGTGAGGACATTCCTGATAACTTTTCCTTTAGATGGAATCATGATGAGAGCGCCACGGGGCCGACTATCGTGAATCCACCTGTGGGCTTACTCAGTGTGACCTTAGAGGATGCAGGATCTTGCAGATTTGAAGACGATCTGATGATCGAAGAATCACTGCCGCTGAGCTATATGACAACCACCGATGCAGAAGACTGTCCTCAGACATTCCCTATCGCACTGACAGTGGTTCCATCGGGCACACCACCATTCAGCATTATTTGGGCCGATGGGGGTAATAATCTAATACGTACAGATATATCACCAGGTAGTTATGATTTTACTCTCAAAGACGGATTAGGGTGTGAGATCAATGAGAGCTATATAGTAGCAGAACCTAACACCGTCGTGTATGAAGCTGACGTTCTACAGCCTACGTGCAGTGCCCCCTCTACAGGCCAGATTATCATCAGCTCTGACCAAGAAGGGCTGCAGTATGCCATCGATGACATGGATTTCGGCGATGAGCCAATCTTCGTTGATCTCGAAGAAGGTAATTACCAAGTATATGTGCGTAACCCTTTCGGATGTATAGACTCATCAAATGTCGTACTTGCCATCACGAATGAATTAAAAATCCCTTCTCCAGCCTTTCTCATTGGTACTATAGGAGATCGTCTGGAGCTTAATCCTGAAATCATCGATTCATCCGCATGGAGCTGGACCTGGAGCACTGACCAAATACTTCTTTCATGTACTGACTGTCCTAATCCATCGCTCGTCACACCAGCGGAGGATATAAGGATAAAAGTGACCCTGCAGGAAGGCATCTGCTCCGTGGAAAAAGTAGTCACTGTAAGAGCGGAATATTCCGATCTTATCTACGCCCCTAACATTTTCACTCCAAATCGTGATGGACCAAATGATCGTTACTTTGTTTTTCCCCAATCCACTTTTGACAACATAAGTATATGGATATACGATCGGTGGGGTAACAACATGTTCAAACAAACTGTGTCGCTACCCTTAGGCACAGGAGAAGGATGGGATGGGACTGTGAATGGTATCGAAGCAGATGAAGGAATCTATGCGTTTAAAGCAATTGTCAGACGCGCAGCAGATGAGACGATCATCGAAACTTTTGGTACCTTTCAGCTGGTCAGGTGAGCTTGCATTAGGCTATATTTTATACACATTGGCTTATATATTTCATTATACGTGTAGCATAAACCTCGATAAGCTTCCACTCACGCCTCATTTATATTAGCCTATCCTCAACTAAATAAATATCATAATCGTGTCTGGATATATTAGCAGAGCATAGGCTAAATCATCCTGCATCCAAAGATCATACTAACAACCCTTCACCTTAATTGTAGATGCTATTTGGCAAATAGTTTAACATTTTTTGACGAAATAATCAAAGAATCTATTTAATTGGATATATTTGGTCAACCAATAATTGGTAAACCAATATTTAAATTGCGTAGAATACAATTTAACTAATGTATGATAGAGAGTCTACCTAACATAATACTTGTAAATCCGATTGATCTAATCATCTTTCCTATTCTACTTCCGAATAAGCCCGTTAGACTTGCAGCTAAGACTCACTGTTCAGAAGACTCGGTGCTAATGAATTACAGCTTGCAGCAATCCCAAATGAAACCAACAAAGTATGATGAAGCTGTAGGTAAGACTTTATTATGTAGCCTGAAAGACGCTGAGGCACATTCAAGTACTGGGCTAATCCTTGCGGTAAATAAGCTTAACCCAGACAGTATTCACAATCTTGTCAAGTTTAGAGCCTGCGAAGAAAACGATAATAAGAATACACATGAATCGTACAGAATGATTCACAATAAAACTATTGATCAAAATACTACAGCAGCTGCAAGAGCGAAGGCTCTATATTTTCAAGATATCAGACATCTAAATTAGTATAAAATCTATATGAAAGAGGATTAAACTCCTTTTTGCAAATGACATAATTATTGTTTAACACATGAAAATTCTTTCACTACTATGTTCAAATTTACTAAACCTTGGCTTTTAACAAAAGTCATTTTAATGTTGTGCTTCATTAGTTTTAGCACAGCATTTCTGAGTGCCCAATCTGCTGGCGGTCAGCTCTTCGACGAAAATGGCGATCCATTAATAGGGGCTAACATTTCAATACAGGGCACTAACGTGGGTACCATAACAGATATTGACGGTAACTTTTCAATTGATGCTAATCCAGGCGACGTACTGATAATAAGCTACGTCGGCTACAGAGAACAAACCGTAACTGTAGAAGCTGGAAAACCGATTTCTTTCAGTCTTGCTCCAGATGCGCAGGCACTCAGCGAAGTCATAATCACTGGATACGGGACGCGAAAAAAGTCCCATAATACCGGCGCTATTGCTCAGGTCAAAGGTTCTGACGTAGCTGCCATACAAGCCACTCGGGTAGATGAAGCTCTGGCAGGTAAGCTATCTGGAGTCTTGATACAAAATCAAGATGGGGCACCAGGAGCTGATCCAAAAATTCAAATTAGAGCAGCCTCATCAATCTCAGGTGATTCTAATCCGCTCATTGTGGTGGACGGATACCCAATTTCAGGAAGTTTAGCTACCGTCAATCCAAATGACATTGAGAGTATAGAGGTGCTCAAAGATGCCGCTTCAGCCGCCATCTATGGTTCGCGAGGAGCTAATGGAGTTGTCTTAGTCACGACGAAGAAAGGCAAAGCAGGAAAGGCCAGCATAAGCTATAACTCTTATATCAGTACTTCTAGTAGATATGTAGGTGATGTCGAACAGCTGAAAACTGCTGGAGAATGGGCCGATATATTAGAAAGGGGAATAGCTGATGGCACCTATGATGTTTCTGAAGTGGATCCCGCCATCGTAGATTATAGAATCAATGCGTTTAAAAATTCTCCTGATGTTGTAGCCGTAGAAGATTATCTCTTTCGATCAGGTAGTAGTCATAATCATAATTTAAGTATTAGCGGGGGCACTGATGATGTCAACTATTACGCATCAATAGGTTATCAAAATACAGAAGGTGTCGTTATCACCCAAGCCTTTGAAAGGTATAATGCCAGACTGAATGTAGATGCTACCTTAGGAAAAAGATTTAAGACTGGATTAAATTTCAATGGCTTTGTGGGCGATAGAGATATCGTAGGTCACGATATGAGGGATCTCCTAAGAGCCTATAGTATACACCCCATATATCATACAGAAGCGTCTATTAACTTTGTTCAAAATTTAGATCAGCAAGCCCAAGCATTAGGCTTGTCGTCATTTGATTCTGGATACAGAGGAGGCGATGCACCTTTTAATAATAGCATCTACACTTTGGAGCCAGGTATGACGGCGCAGGATTGGCATTATGGTAGAAGCGGTAATGGTATTGGAGGATCAGGTGATGCTGGCCCAGCCACGAAACTTGATAACACAGACCAATTCCAAAAAACATTTTTCGGTAACGTCAGTTCCTATCTACAATTTAGTATCGCCGATGGATTAGATCTAAAAACCGTACTGGGTGGCGATATAAGAGATACTAGAGATTTTTTCTCACGACAACTGGAGTTTGATTCTAGAGCCAGAACTAACCAAACTCGCTTCAATACTAATGACGTAAAGCGTACCTCAGTCTTGAGTGAAACTACTTTAAACTATAATAAGGTTCTTGGAGCTCACGATATATCCACCGTACTTGGAGTGGAGTTTCAAAACTTCTACATCAATGGCCTTAGATTAAATGGTTCTAACGTTCCTTTTGGACAGCCACTTAATTATGCTCTACTTGATCCAGCTGATATCGCGGTCTCAGAAAGAGATGAGACTATAAATAGACAGAGTGTCTTTGGTCGGATCAATTATGCATTTGACAATCGATATTTAGCTTCTATCTCAGTCAGGAGAGATGGTGACTCAAGATTCGGACGAAATAACAGACATGAAATATTTCCAGCTGTCTCCTTAGGATGGAATGTGCATAATGAATCCTTCTGGAACTCAGGCTTCCTTAGTGATCTAAAACTACGTGTGAGTACTGGATCTCTTGGAACTACCTCCTTTTTGGGATCATACAGTTCATTAAGTCTCTTAAATCCGCAAGCAGCTATCTTAGGGAATGCTTTCTTGATTCCTTCAGATATAGCTAATCCTGATTTGACTTGGCAGACCAATACAGAAACCAATTTTGGAATTAATTTGGGATTCCTGGATAATAGGTTCTCTATTGGAATTGATTATTATACATCTAACATTGAAGACATCTTAATTAATCAAAGTGTATCAGAGGTATTAGGTACGACCTCAATAATACTTAACTCTGGTGATGTGAAAAGCTCAGGTTTGGAGCTAGAGCTGGGCGCAGCAGTGATCAATAATAGCAAACTGCGTTGGAATATAAATGCGAATCTTTCTACTGTCAATACCGAAATCACGGACTTAGGTAATCTGGATGAATTACCTAGAGCTCTCTATGGTCAGTCTGGAAGGGCTCCCGTATTTAGAAATTATGTTGGTGGTGAAATCGGTGAGATGTGGGGATTAGAAACGATTGGAGAGGTCGAGACTGAATTCATGAAAGATCCAACCCGAGCGATTGGTATCAGCAGTTCAGCATATTATATTAAAGATCAAAATAATGATGGTGTCATCGATAGAACGAGGACAGTAGAAGAAGGTGGAGATTTAGTCAAAATCGGACAGAATACTCCAGACTTTTATTGGGGATTAAATAGTCAAATGAGTTTCATGGATTTTGATTTCTCACTACAGTTCCAAGGAGCTCAAGGTGGAGAAGTATGGAATGTTGATCCTATATACTGGCAATCACAATTCGGTGGTAGAGTGCGAGATAGCTTTGATGCAGAAGGTGATGGAATAGCTGATCATAATAATCTTCCTTATGAGCAGCCACGAAATTCATTGGATTCTCAAATTCAAGATGCCTCCTACATCGCATTGAGAAATTTGACATTAGGGTATACGCTCAATCCAGAAATAACTAACAACATTGGTATAGGATCATTAAGGCTTTATGCAGCAGCGACTAATCTACTGTACCTGATGGGAGATGACTATACCTCACTTAACCCAGAGGGGGTAGAGACAAGAAATGGTGGCTATCTCGGACCAACTACGTATGGCGTTCAAGTAGGTGCCAGCCCAGTAGTCAGAAGTTTAACGTTTGGAGTCAATCTTAATTTTTAATCTGAAAAAAATAAATAATGAAATCGTTATATATATTATTGGTATCAGTCATGCTGATTACCGCATGTGAAAGCGACTTGGATCAATTCCCTCCAAATATTGCCAGCTCAGATTCTTTAACCGATTTTGAAGGAGTACTGAATGCAGCGTATTATTATCAACGAGGTTCCGTCACACCTATGGCAGTCATGGGAGATTTTAGAGCTGATAATGCTGTTATGGACGAACCTCCTTATACAGAGTTTGATATGTTCGGTCCCAACTTGACTGTGATGGAAGATCAATTTTTTGGCCCATTCTATACCGCATTGTATAAATCAATACTAAGCTCAAATACAGTCATAGAAAATTCTTCAGATCCTACAGAAGTAGGAGAAGCCAAATTTTTAAGAGCTTTATCCTACTTCAAATTAGTCCGAGTCTTTGGCGATGTCACTGTGAATCTTACTGGGACACCAAGCACCACGGATGGTTCTATTCTGGAAAGACAATCTGCCGAATCTGTTTACGATAATGTTATCATTCCAGATCTGAACGATGCCATTTCGGCTTTGGGTACTGAAATCAGAAACGGTAGAGCATCCAAGTATGCAGCTCAAGGCATGCTGGGTAAAGTATATATTCAGCGAGGTGATTTTAGCAGCGCTCTACCACATCTTGCTGCAGTGGTCAATGGAGCCGCTGATGCTGGAATTACACTGCAGGATAACTTTGCCGACATATTTGGTGTGGACAATGATTTAAATTCTGAAATTATATACGCATCACAAATATCAAGTTCGATTACTGATGAATATGGTTTTTCTGAATTTTGGTCATGGTCTGCTGGCTTAGATACGAAGTCTCTCATGCCCTTGGATCCAGACTTAATTAGTGCATTTGATGCTAGTGAGAGTGATGGTGAGACAGATTTACGTAGAGCAGTGACCATCGATGAAGCTACGATGGCCTCACCGAAATTTCCTCAGACAGGAGGCCCTGATCATGACTGGATCGAACTTAGATTAGCCGATGTCATTCTATTATATGCGGAAGCATTAAATGAGACTGGCGCATCTGCTGAGGCTGTACTTGATGTATTAACTCCTATTCGTACCAGAGCTGGCTTAAGTCCACTTGATCCTTCAGTAATTAATACTCAAGCACTAATCAGGCAAGCCATTCAAGACGAAAGACGATTAGAATTAGCTTTCGAAGGCCAACGATGGTTTGACTTAGTCAGAACTGGCACTGTGGACGCTGAATTGGGAGAGGCGGTTGATAGTCGCTATTACTTATTCCCAATCCCTGTATCAGAAGTCTTAGCCAGTTTCGGAGTCATCGAGCAGAATGCTGGTTACTAAATAATTGAAAAGTAATTTTTCATGCTAATATAGAGGAGGAATCGATTGTATTTCTCCTCTTATCTTTTGCTAATCTTTTATGCAGAATAAGCCAAAACCCACCCATAAATTTGCTCGAGCCATTATGGCCTTAGGGCCAGCATTTATGGCTATTGGCTACACCATTGGCACTGGCAGTGTCACCTCCATGATTGTCGCTGGCAATAATTATGGCATGAAGCTACTTTGGGTATTGTTATTAAGCTGCACTTTCTCATGGGTACTGATGGAAGCCTATGGAAGATTTACACTCGTCACAGGACAGACAGCTTTATATGGCATCAAGAATAACCTTAAAGGTGGTCATGTCATTGCAATTCTGATTATCGTAGGCGTCACGATTGGGCAGTGGAATTCTCTCATCGGAATTTTAGGCATCTCGGCAAATGTCATGTTTGAGGCATTAACCCTATTCTTCCCTGCACTACAATCAAATGAATATTCTATAGTGATTTTAATAGCTATAGTGATACTGTCCATCATGTACCTAGTGTTGTGGCAAGGTAGATACAGTTATTTAGAAAAGGTCCTGATATTCTTTGTCTCGCTCATGGCTATTTCATTTGTATTATCATTATTTTTTGTTATGCCCAGCTCCGCTGAGATTGCAGGTGGGCTGATCCCTAATATACCTCAAGTAGAAGGAGGCAATATGCTTGTCGCAGCCTTCGTAGGTACGACCATGGCATCAGCTACTTTTTTATCAAGATCACTATTTGTCAAAGGTAAGAATTGGGGCATCGATAATCTTTCTGATCAAAGCAATGATGCTCGAGTCGCAGCAATCCTCATATTCGTAATTAGTGGTTCAATCATGGCTATTTCCGCTGGAGCTCTTTATGGCAAAGGTGAGACAATAAGCAAAGTATTTGAAATGGTCTATGTACTACAGCCAATACTCGGAGACTATGCAGTGACAATCTTCATATTAGGTATTTTAGGTGCTGGTCTTTCATCGGTATTCCCAATTCTTCTCATTACACCCATCCTAATTGCTGACTATCAATCTGGAGAACTGGATATTAAATCAAAACAATTTAAGATCATAACTGGTATAGCCTGCCTGACTGGACTAACCGTGCCTGTCTTCGGAGCAAACCCTATAAATGCTCAAATTTTAACCCAGGTGTTTAATGTGTTTGTTTTACCCTTAGTGATTATATCTATTTTTTTTCTGCTGAATAGAACCAGTCTGATGGGGAGATACAGAGCCAGCTTAGCAATAAATATAGGAATGGTTACTGCATTTATATTCTCCTGTATCATATCTTTTGCAGGTGCAGCTGCTATTATTGATATGATGTAACAACAAAGACTTAGCATGTCATCTTGTAAATAATATACATTGAAAAATATACATTTCATCCATGAGTATAAAGTCTTGGAGTAATTAAACTCAATTCAAAAAACAATAGATGTGGGTATCGTATTTCTCATCATTTCTCAATAACTTTTAATAAAAACTAAATCTCTTATAAATAATATCATATGAAAAAATTCAAAGGTAAAGTGGCTGTAGTGACTGGCGGTGCCCGAGATATAGGTAAGTCAATATCTATCAAACTTGCTAAGGAAGGCGCCAAGGTAGTCGTAAACTACAACAGCTCGAGAGCCGCAGCTAAGAAGACTGTGGAAGAAATTAAAGCATTTGGTGGAGAGGCGATAGCGGTCAAAGCAGATGTATCAACCATGAAAGGTATAAAGAGCTTAAAATCAAAAACGATCAAAGCGTACGGTAAGAAAATCCACATTCTGGTGAATAATGCGGGAGGTCTATTTGCTCGAAAATCACTTCAGGAAATTGACGAATCTTTTTATGATTTAGTCATGAATGTCAATTTTAAATCAACTGTTTTCGTCATGCAAGCCTTCGAGCCACTGATGGGCAAAGGCACCTCAATCATTAACTTATCCTCCTTAGCTGCGAGAGATGGCGGCGGCGGCGGCTCTTCTCTGTATGCATCATCCAAAGGCTCTACTTCAACATTTACGCGAGCTATGGCTAAAGAGCTTGGACCCAAAGGAATTAGAGTCAATGCGCTGTGTCCAGGCTTGATCGGGACCAAATTTCACGATGACTTCACCACTGACGAGGTGCGCAAGATGGTAGCAAGTAAAACTCCAGTCAGGAGAGAGGGCAAAGCAGATGAGGTAGCAGATTTAGTCGTATATCTGGCAAGTAAAGAAAGTGCGTTTATCACAGGAGCTAATATTGATATTAACGGAGGATTGGCATTTTCCTAAATTCTTAAATTGATGAGCTAATCGCCTGGCAAAATATAGATAAATATATAGAAGTCAGAAGGCCAATAGATCCTCGTAAAAATTTGGGTCAAGCGGTCTGAAGATTTGGATATATGCAGAAGCTAATTGAGCGCTTCTCTTTAATAAATAATTTCCTGCTATAAAGAAGCTTCGAGATGATGAAGGTAACCGCCTTAATGGCTATATGTGTGGCAGCATAAACAAATAAACTGCAGACATATATAAATCACTCATGCTTTCTTAGCTGGCCAGTTTTGTCCTGCAATGAGAAAAAGAAACTACGGCAAGAGTGAGTTCATCATGCCAATTTCTATAAGGTATTAGTTCAATTTTTAATGATATAGAAATGAAAAAGCCCGCACAAATTTTTGCACAGGCTTATATCTTTATCATGTAGAGGATGAGATATATTGTATTAGATACCCAACTTAGCCTTTACAGCGGCCATTAGATCACTTGATTCTTCTGCGTAAAGTAGTGCTCCACCGCTAGTATCAAAAATCATAGTGTAGCCTTGTGCTTTACCGAGCTCATCCACGGCGACTCTTACTTTATCGAGTATGGGCTTATAAAGCTCCTCTCTTTTGGCACCGATCTGATTCTGGACGGTCACTTCGTATTCCTGAATTTTCTTCTGCTCTTCAGCCAGTTCGCTCTCTTTTTGTTGTACCTGTAGAGGAGAGAACTCTCCGCTCTGAGCCTCAGTGGAGTATTGAGTATATTTAGTTTCGAATGATTTCACCATTTGTTCACCCTTGCTGATTAGTTGTTTTTGGTAAGTCTGAAGTTGTGTATCTGCTGCCTTCACATCTGGAAGTTCGGTCAATAACAAGGTGGAATTAATATAGCCGTATTTCTGAGCTGACATGCTTGCAATGGCTACAACACTACAAAATAGTAGAAGACTAATATTTTTTTTGAAATTTATCATGGTATCTTATTTTATTATTGAGACGTAAATGTAACTGTATAAACTCCATTAAAAAAGATTTTAACGAAAGATTAGTACAGTGCATACCCTACGGACTCAGATCTTAAAAGAACGTCAATAATACTCGGCTCAACGTAAATTTATCTTCAGTGCATGATATCTACCATCATCATGTCATAGTACAAAAATGGAGCAAATAAGCTATTATCAATGTCACATCCCCGAGTAATGCTAATTGCCACGGGTATAAAGTGAAGTCACAAACTACCAGTAGTCTCAAAATATCAAGCTTATGACTAAGTAAATATGTATGCTCTTAGGCTTCCCAAATATTCTTGATAAATGAATGCCTACCCTTCTAATCAGGCTCGAAACCTAAGACAATACTGAATCGACCAAATCCGGGAAAGTTAGGAGCATTAGGATCTTTATCAATCCCAAATCCGTAATCAAATCCAAGAAGACCAAACATCGGCAAGAATACTCTCACTCCTCCTCCGACTGATCGCTGTAGATCAAATGGGTTGTAGTCTCTAAAATTGTCCCACACATTACCCCCTTGCAAGAAGGTATGTAAGTAAATCGTAGATGAAGGATTCAGACTTAAGGGATACCTTAGCTCTACAGTAAATTTATTGAAGATAACTCCTCCACCTAAACCTAATGTGGTGTTCGCGCCTCTACCGTTACCAGGAAAGTCAGTGGTCTCATATCCTCTCTGTGATACGATAGTAGATCCAGTGATGCCGCTATTTTGATTAGAGAGCCCATCACCACCAAATACAAATCGTTCGAATGGAACGATACCTAAGTTACTATTATATGAACCTAAGAAACCCATTTTGGAGGATGCCATCATTACCAGCTTATCCGTAAAATTAAAATACCACTCTGTGTCAAATCTCCATTTGTGATACTCTAATAGTCTAAACTTATTAGACTCCTCTATTTCATTAATGAATGATGCCTCGCTATTAGGATCAGTAAGATCTCCGTCTGTCAATTTATTGAATACACCTCTACCTAAGTTCTCTTGAAAAACTGCCTCAGATCTGGCCTGATCACTTAATTTGAAAAACTTGTCTTTCCTAAATAAAGAATAGGGTGGAGTCAGTTGAATAGAAAGTGAAATACTCGACCCTCTTCTTGGATACAGCTGAGAATCAATACTTCTTCTACTGAATGTCTGATTGATATTAAAGTTTCTAAAACTACCATTGTTAACACCAATGCCCGACTCAAAATCTTGGAGATTGATGGTTTCTAAATTCAAGACAGAGTTAGACACAAAGAAATCATCTGGCCACTTGATCTGAGAACCTAAGCCTACGAAAAATCTGGTAATCCCTAATTTTCCCCTATTGAAAGTGGTCTGATCAAAAGATGAAGAATTTACCCCTGCCGTAAAACTTCTTGGCTTCTTACCACCCAACCACGGCTCTGTGAATGACGCATTATATGACCTGAAAAAACGACTATTGGACTGGACCCTGAGCGAGACCCGCTGTCCGTCACCCTGTGGTAGCGGATTCCAAGATTTTCTTTCTTTGATGTTCTGTATTGAAAAGTTATTAAAGGTCACACCGAGCGTACCGATTAGCCCACTAAATCCGCCATATCCCGCAGATAGCTCTAACTGATCCGAAGGCGTCTCCTCCACCGTATATATCACATCCACAGTACCGCGCTGCTGATTAGGGATGGGCTGTACGTCTAAAGTTTCAGGATTAAAATAGCCTAAGTTGATGAGTTGTCTTTGAGATCTGATAATATCTGATCGGCTGAATTTTTCGCCTGGCTTTGTTCTTAATTCGCGCCTTAGTACGTGTTCGTGAGTTCGATCGTTGCCCCTGATGACCACATTGTCAATAGTAGCCTGAGAGCCCTCGCTGATCCTCATCTCTATATCGATGCTGTCATTGACGATGGATTTCTCAGTAGGCTGGATGTCAAAAAATAAGTACCCATTATCAAGATATAGCGAGGAGATATCCCTTCCATCATCCTGACTGAAGCTCAGCCTCTTTTGCAATAGTTCATCATTATATACGTCTCCCTTACTGATACCAAGGACTAATGAGAGCTGCTCATCAGCATAAATAGTATTTCCCTTCCAGGTAATATTTCTATAATAATACTGGTTACCCTCTTCGATATCCAGCTCCATCATGATTTTACCATCAGCATTCCGCCACATAGTGTCTCTGACAATTTGTGCATCTCTATAGCCGAGCTTATTATAGTGGGCAATGACATTTTTTTTGTCATCAGCGTAGTCCTCAGCGATGAATTTTGACTTCTTAAGAAACGTACCTTGCTTTTTAGTACCTTTTAATAACTTTCTAAGTTTTTTGTCTTTAACATTCTCATTACCACTGAATGTGATATCCTTAATTTTGACTCGATCATTTTTAGAGATATTGAAGATGAGATTTACTGTATTGACCTTCTTCTTATCCATGATTTCCTTAGCATTCACATCAGCATCCAGAAAGCCCTTTTTAATATAGTATTCTTCTATTTTTTGCTCAGCCAGTGCTCTTGAATTCACTGTCACTATCCCTCCCCTACTCAATATACCATCTACGATTTCTTCTAAATCAGAAAACTGAGCTTTCTTAACTCCTTGAAAAGAATAGCCTGCCATAGCAGGTCTTTCGAATAATCTTATTTTGAGAAATACCACATCTGCCACAATGCTATCCATAACTACCTCCACATTCTCAAATAATCTGAGCCGATATAGGGCTTTGACTCCCTGCGCTATGGTTTCACTTGGAAGGGTTATTTGGCTACCTTCTCTTAGTTTAGCAATTGATTTAATGGCATTCACATCTCGCTGACCTGCACCTTCGATGACGACTGCGCCAATCTCATATGCCTGTGGAGTCTTATCATAATCAAAGAAAGTCGTCGATCCCTCCTGCGCTATTAAGCCACTACAGACACCAATAAACAAGAACAAAATGAATGGAAACCGACTATATACAGACATGTAATCTAAATCTTTCTTTATCTATTGGTAGCAAAACGCAAACATAATGTTAACGCTGGGTTAATTGTAGTTTTTAACGAAGCTTTAACCGAAGAAATTGGTGCTAATTCTGAACAATCTACGACACTACAATGGCCGACTGTAGTACATCATAAAGCTGTAATCTGCTCACTCGTCTTACCAAATCTTCTTTCTCTCATCTGATAATCTATAATCGCCTCATATAGGTTCTCTTTCGAGAAGTCTGGCCAGAACTGATCCGTAAAATATAGCTCAGTATAGGCCATCTGCCACAGAAGATAGTTGCTGATGCGCTGCTCACCACTGGTCCTGATCATTAGCTCAGGATCAGGATAGTCCGCCGTATCAAGATATTTCGAAAATACCGACTCCGTTAAGTCCAAAATATTCAGCTTGCCCTCGGCTATGTCAATGGCAATTTTCTTTTGAGCATTAAGGATCTCAGCACGTGATGAATAATTAAGCGCTAAAATAAGAGTCATACGCTTATGGTGCTTTGTCTGCTCAATACCGTCCTTAAGTGCTTCATGAGTTTCCTGTGGCAGTTGACATATATCTCCTATAGCTTGTAGTCTAATATCATTGTCAGAGAGCGTCTTGATCTCCTTGCTTAATGTCTTTACCAATAGACTCATCAAAGCATTGACCTCTCTGGAAGGCCGATTCCAGTTTTCTTTAGAGAACGCATAGAGTGTCAGATAGGATACTCCCAACTCTGCACAGGCCTCAGTCACTTGTCTTACAGCTTTCACCCCATTAGCATGACCGAATACGCGTGGTCGATTTCGGGACTTGGCCCATCTGCCATTACCATCCATAATAATGGCAATATGCTTAGGCAATTTATTTGTGTCTATATGATGTTTAAGATCTGGCATATTCGTCTGGCGACATCAGCGAAATTAACATAAATAAGTATTGATCTCCTGAATTGCCGCCATTAAGAGTTGTGCAATCTACAAATCTTCGTCTAGCATAGATGCTCATATGGGTCATGACGCATTTCACCGTGTGTTTTTAGCTGTTTGTCGATTAGACTCATTTATAAAAATGATTAATTAAAGTCAAAGGTTGATTATAGTGTATGCTATAATACTCAACATTATGATAAAATTATTCAATCTATTCTTCTTACTCGGAATTATCGCGTCTTCATGCGACTCAGTAGACCCCTGTGAAAACAAGGAGCTCTATATACAAAATCATATAGCCTTTATTAAGGGCACAGCGGATCATAAAGACTCATATTCTCTGGAAGATTGGGAAAAACGTGATGAAGAATTTCAAGCCATGGTCGAAGAATGCTTTAAAACTATAGAGCCAAAATTAAGTAAGGAAGAGAAAAAAGCCTTTTGGATTAGAAATACTAAATACCTGTCTTACAGAATAAAGTCATCAGCCGAAGAGAGCATATTAGCATTCACAGATATATTGGAAGATCTTTCATTAGAAGGAGTCAACATCTCCGAGGGCTTGCAAGCTATGTTTGGCGACGACTTTGAAGCAAGTATTGAGGCTTTCGGTCAAGATATACAACAGGTATTTGATGAAGATTTTAAAAATAGGCTAAAAGACGTGTTTGATGAGGATTTTGAGAACGATATTCGGCATGCGCTGAAGAATCTTGAAGGTAATCTGAAAGAAATTAAAGGAGGTCTTGAAGAAGCGTTAGAGGAAATCAACATTGAAAATTAAGCACCATAGTTGCGGTTAAGCCTTAGTACTTTCAGGACCTGATTTTTATGGTCGAATAATCTTACGATATAGAAGCCTTTTTGAAGATCTTCTACACTATAGACATTCCCCTTATTGTGCTGATTTGTTTTGATCGCCTTGCCGATAATATTATATATGACCACAGAAGCTACATTCTTATCATTCTTAATGACAAAGAAGTCTGTAGCGGGGTTTGGATAGAGCATCACATCGCTCTTATCTCCTCTTTGAGAGAAAGATTGTGCTTGAGCATCGTCGCCGAAGGTCTGATCTTGACCAAAGGAAATCGTCAATCCTGAGAAAATGATAATAAATGCTATGATTATGCGTTTTGTCATATTGTCTACGGTGTAAATATAGTAAACAAATATTACAATTAAGGTTCATATATTACGATTATTGATAATATGTTTACCTACACTTTATCTACTTGTCGGCTACAAAACATAGTCCCACTAATCTTCAGAGTCTCAAGTTCATGTATATATGATAGTTCGGATCAATATGAAGTAAAATTAGAGAGACATCGTGCTCATTTATATTTTATCCCAGAGAAATAATTTAGCAGCTGAGTAAGTCTGCCTATATTGCTATTCTTACATTATTAGTATGCGCATTGTTATCATTGGTAATGGAATCAGCGGTATTACGGCTGCCAGATTCATCAGAAAGCTGAGTGATCATGAGATCACCATCGTCTCTGCAGAAACCGAACATTTCTTCTCAAGGACAGCGCTTATGTATATCTATATGGGTCATATGCGGTATGAGGATACCAAGCCATATGAAGATTGGTTTTGGGAAAAAAATAGAATTAACTTGGTCTATGACTTTGTCAAATCCGTAAATACAGCACAGCAAACCTTACAATTAAGTCATGCTACACTTAACTATGACAAGCTCATCATAGCTACTGGATCCAAGAGTAATAAATTCGGATGGCCTGGCCAGGACCTTAAAGCTGTCGCTGGGTTATACTCATACCAAGATCTGGAAGAAATGGAAAAATACAGCCTTGATTTGGATCGGGCTGTCATTGTAGGGGGTGGACTGATAGGCATAGAAATGGCCGAAATGTTCCACTCGAGGGATATACCTGTGACGATGCTGGTGAGAGAGAATAACTATTGGGACAACGTACTCCCCACCGAGGAGGCCACTATGATCAGCCACCATATCAAAGAGCACCACATAGATCTGCGTTTAGGATACAATCTTCAAGAGATCATAGATGATGGACACGGGAGAGCTGCTGGTGTCGTAGTGAAAGAGACTGGGGAGAGGATCGACTGTGGATTTGTAGGTCTTACGGCGGGTGTAAGTCCCAACATTGGTTTCTTAGCGTCATCTGGAATAGAAGCTGACAAGGGGGTAAAGGTGAACAAATACATGGAGACCAGTGCGCCTAACGTATATGCTATAGGGGACTGTGCCGAACGAATTGAACCCGTACCTGGCAGGAGGTCGATAGAAGCTGTCTGGTATACAGGCAGAATGATGGGTGAGACGGTAGCCTATAATGTATGTGGTAAGCGCCTACCCTATAAACCTGGCATTTGGTTTAATTCGGCAAAATTCTTAGATATAGAGTATCAGGTATACGGGACGGTACTAAATAAGCCTGCAGACAATCACCTATCCCTATATTGGCAACATCGAAATGGGAAACACAGTGTCAGGATCATCTATGATAAAGAGTCCTTAGCTGTCATCGGATTTAATCTATTGGGCATCAGGTACCGACAAGAGATCTGTGAACAGTGGATTAAATCACAAACGCACATAGAGCAAGTTCTACAAGACCTCCCGCTCGCCAACTTTGACCCAGAGCTATGTAATGCATATGAAGCTGATATATTAGCTCAATACAATAAAAGTATGGGTAAGCAGATCACTCTTAAAAAGAAAAGAGGTCTCTCAGGTGTCTTACAATATCTATCTAGACAGGCATGATAACGTATAGAGTTTGAATGCTTTCAAGGATTAAAATATCGCATAGGTAAATATGTGCATCAATTATTTCGGTACTATTTATTTCATCGTAAGATCAGAAGATTATACCAGTGACCATCTTTATATAAAATAATTACATATGAACTTGATACAAAAGATTGGGATCTCACTATTATTATTAGCCATTACGATCTTCGTATTATCTTTAGGAATGAGTGAGGTGACACTCAGTCCTGGCACTATTTTCAGTAAGTCTGACTATCACAAAAAAGAAATATTATCCCAAGCAGGTGCAGCAGATATACTTAATAAAACGTATGATTCCAACTTCGCTTTCATTAAGGACTACAAAGAAGTACTCAGGGCTGCACAAGCGTCATTGGCAGCTGAACCCATACCAGAAGGCACTGCAGAGTGGGACTATCGCATAGGCGACTGGGAAACTAAATCATACCTCACAGAGTCTTTAAAGGCTTCAACGGGTGGAATCATTAAGAATCAGTGGCCCCTCCTCTTTTTCCTGACTTTTGGGCTCGGTATTATAGGTGCACTTCTTTATATTTTACCATTGTTCAATCTGATCCCAGGCATCAAGAATGACCATATTTACCATAGTTCTATGACCAGAGGGCTCAAACTGACTGTAAGGTCTTTCTTTCTGATAGCAACCACTTTAGGCGTACTTATCTTCGGGATTATCTACATGGGCTCCTCAGCCGTATTTCCTCTGCTGACAGCTGCTGTGATAGGCATCATATACTACTTAGTCATGTATAAGGAAAATCAAAAATCAAAGTCACCCCCCAAATCAGCCTCCCCCAATATGACAGCTTGGCTGGGCGTGATCACGGGTACTCTGCTTATAGGCTTTTACATATTATTATACTGGGCTCCAGAATATATCAATAACTGGATAGAACTGGTCAATCCGATCAGCGTCAAATTATCAGGTAGTCAGGCTAGCCAATGGTTTCTCTATGGATTTCTTTACACCATTATTGTAGTCGTAATGGGTATCAGAATGATTGCTAAATACAGGCATAATAAGTATCAGATGGTCAGGACTGGGAGCGTGATGTTTTTCCAGACGACCTTTGCATTCTTGATACCAGAATTTATGGCTCGTTTAAATGCTCCATATTTTGATTTTAAAAATATCTGGCCTCTTAACTATACCTTTTTCTTCGATTATAACCTTAATAATCTATTGGAAAGTGGGAATCTGGGCATCTTTATGTTAGTGTGGGGCATCGCACTGGCGCTGATAGGTGTACCAGTCATTACCTACTTCTTTGGCAAGAGGTGGTACTGTAGTTGGGTATGTGGATGTGGAGGTTTAGCAGAGACCTTAGGAGATCCCTACAGGCAGCTTTCAGATAAGAGTCTGCGCGCATGGAAATATGAGCGATACATCATTCACGGTGTGTTAGTCTTCGCAGTATTGATGACGATCATGGTGTTGTATACTTTTTTTACAGGCTCCTCTCAGGTCATATTCTTAGATAGTAATACTGTACGTCAATGGTATGGTTTTCTGATAGGCTCTGCTTTCGCTGGAGTAGTCGGGACAGGCTTTTACCCGCTGATGGGTAATCGGACGTGGTGTCGTTTCGGCTGTCCGCTCGCTGCCTATTTAGGATTAGTCCAGAGATTTAAATCCAGATTTAGGATTACAGTGAATGGAGGTCAATGCATCTCTTGCGGTAACTGCTCCACCTACTGCGAGATGGGGATTGATGTCAGAGCTTACGCACAGCGTGGGCAAGATATCGTAAGGTCTTCCTGTGTCGGATGTGGCATCTGCTCGGCGGTATGCCCCAGAGGTGTGTTACGATTAGAAAACGCCAGCGAAGATATCTCGTCCAGAGCTGAGGGCCTTAGGGCTATCCATATTTCAGAGCATCAGGTACGGCTGTTAGATTAATTTACTTCATACTACGTGCATAAGACAGACAAAAGCATCAGGCCCTCTGCGCAAATTGCTTTATAGGCATGTTCAGTAGTAGTAAATAAATTCAGAAGTAAGAGAACTGTTGGTCAAGCTGCTATGACTTTAGCACTCTTAGGTCAAAATCTGTACAAATACTTGGGTATAATTTAATCCTGTCAAATACCTTTTAGGTTGCTTTTTATCTGGATTAGATTCGTTACCCCGTTTATTGCCAAAAGCCCTTAAAAGCGAGGTAATATTTCAACTTCAAGACTGTCAATTAATAGACTAAACTTCCCATATGAATAAGGTCTTATTTGTAAAAATCTCTTTTGAATCGTAAAGGGATTTTTAGAAGTGGCGGCTGCCTGCCAGGTACCCAAGACTGAATGGTCCTGTAGGGAATTCAATGTCCCAAATGGACATTGAATAATGAAGGAACCGAGGATTTGTCCTCGGGTGGGTTGGCATTAGCTGGCATAGCATTTTTGCTTACTTTTTTTGCAATTAAGACTGAATGGTTCCGACAACGTCGGAAATCATAGATTCTAAATGTATCTATGATAAAGAAGGAACCGTACCACTGAGTACGGGTGGGCAGTAAAGCCCGCACGGCGAGTGCAAGTAAGCTTTGCATCTATAGAAAATGTGTTTATGCTTTACTTCTGAATACCCCTACCTACACTATTCTTTTGAAAAAAATATATCGTCATAGTCGGCCTCCGCCAGAGTGCCAGTATTATCAGAGTCTGTCATGATCACTAAGGCATACACAAATTTAGATTTCACTCGCTTCTTTTTATACAGCCGTTGATAATCTTCCAATAGATTTACTTTTTCCGTAATCCATTGTCCCGCTAAGTCACTACCACTCTCTTTTACCAAGACGTCACATCGAGAAGGCCAGATGGCATAAGGGCTGCTGGTTTGAGTTCCTTTCGCCAAGGTGGAGGACCAAGAATATTTAATTGACTTTGGTAAAAGTTTGCTTTTATTCAGCACGATAGAGATGGATGCTGTGACATCGCATTTGTTTTTAACTGATTCATCCCCCGCTACGGGCAGCGTGCGGGCTCTCCATTTCCAGTTAATATAAGGGTATTGGCTTATATCTACTTTAATTGCTTTGATAATAAAATTATCACTCTTCTCAGAGCTGGCTGCAAGATACCGATTATCAGCTTCACTCTTAATCGTGTAGGTCGTGGCAAAATCACTATATCTGCCTCTCCAACTTTCGGATAGAGCATCATCAAAATTATCTATCGCCACCCGATCAGTTTGTGGCAAATCTAAAGGAATAAATCTCCAGCATAATAGAAGGCTTAGAAAGCTGATCGGACAATAATATGATGCCAAGATTCTCATAATTCAAATCATTAAACAGAACGAAGAAACGTGAATAAGCTGGATGATCAAGCCCATTAGCTACGGTGCGTTACAAACTTCTGCAATATCATCATATAAGATCATTCTGGCAACCTTAGCTGTTAGGAGCAGCAATCTGACCAGCGTATTGTGAGCTGATGTGGCTATTGATCTTTTTAAGCCAGTGGACGATTAGATTCGATATAGTAATTCATCGTTTCCTAAGATTTTATTCACGGGGGTGTAGAAGAACTTATTAGCTAGACTACACTCATCATTTGATTAGCAGAAATATATATCAGCGAGAAAACAGCTATTCACCTTATAGATAGACAACTAAAAGTTTGCTTCTGCACACCAATCAAGACATGAACATATACATAAGCTAATAGGGCTATAATTAGCTGTCTATCAACGATCTATAGGGTATTTAACATAGAGTTTGTTTTTGGTTAACATTAAAAGACCACTCACGTAACAATTAGCTAACATTAGTTTACTCAGAGTTAACACAGGCTTAAGAAGTAAACTACGGTCTTCACCTACTTTTGCAACATCAAATTCAATACAAACTCACAAACGTAGACATATGACAAAGCTTCTAAAATTAACAACCTTCTTACTCTGCTTGCTTTTGCTAGCCAGCTGTGATTCAGAGAATAGTTGCGACACTTCTTGTACGTCAGATCAGATTCAAGGTCTTGATTGTACCTGTTTTCCTCAGAACCCACCAGACTGCCCAGGCATCACCTGCCCAGCAGGACAGATTCTCGCTGTGGATTGTAACTGTGTCAGCCCTGATTCAGGAGAGCCATGTGCTGGCACTTGTCCAGATGGATTTTCATGCGTAAATGATGAATGCGTACAGACGTCGGGATTCTCCCAGACCAAGACAGGCAGAATCTCAGCTGATGAGACATGGACAGCGAATACGGAGTATACTATAGCTGGAAAAGTGGTGGTAAATGATGGTACGACACTGACCATAGAGCCTGGTACAATCATCAAAGGAGCAGCTGGTACAGGTACACTTGCTTCAGCGCTGATCATAGAGAGAGGCGGTAAGATCATGGCTGAGGGTACCGCAGAAGCACCTATTATCATGACGACAGTAAAAGATAATATCAAAGCGGGCCAATTAGTCGGTACTAATCTGGATGAAACCCAGAGAGGAGAGTGGGGCGGACTGATCGTACTCGGTAAAGCGCCTATATCTTCTAAGTCTGGGGCTGAAGCACTTGTCGAGGGTCTTCCACCTGATGATAGCTTCGGACTATACGGAGGTGATGATGCTGCTGATAATAGTGGAGTGATAAAGTATGTATCTATCAGACATGGTGGTGCTTTGATTGGAGAGGGCAATGAGATAAATGGCTTGACACTTGGTGGAGTTGGCTCAGGTACTGTGATAGAGCACATTGAGGTGGTGGCTAATGTAGATGATGGCATAGAGCTCTTCGGCGGATCAGTGGATATCACTAATGCTCTCGTGTGGGCTCAGGGGGATGATGCTTACGATATAGACCAGTCTTACTCTGGCACAGTCAGTAACTATGTATACATCGCAGGAGTTGATTCAGATCACGCATTAGAGATTGATGGGGCAGAGTCAGATGTCAATCCTGATGGCAGCTTTACATTGATTAATGGTACGTTGAAGGGTCTAGCCTCTGAGTATGCTGACTTCAGAGATGGAGCACGTGGGAATGTACTTAACTCGTATTGGTTCAACTTTCCCGCTGATGCTGATATCGAATTAGATGGTGATGGTGAGTCGAATAATTATTTTGCAGGCCTCATCGTGATTACAGGCAATGAATTCGCACTTGCAGATGGAACAGAACTTTCAGCGGTCAGCTCTGATAAAGGTGACAATGGAGATGATGCAGCTTTCGACATTCAATTTGCCTTAGAGAATACAGTAGTGGCTACTGGACAAGCTACTGTTGGAGCTGACACTTCGGTATTTGGGTGGACCATGGCATCACAAAATGGAGCATTAGATTTTTAATTACACTATATCAATACAGAATTACACCGAGAAGTGATTCGGTACCGTCAAATGCTGGATCACTTCTTTTTTAACAATCAGAATAAACAAACAATAATGAAATTTTTATTTACACCCGTACTTAGTTTTACACTACTTATTCTTTTACAATTCGGATCATTCGCGCAGGGCACTGTGAGAGGTACCGTCATAGATGATCTCTTAGGAGAGACTGTCCCCTTTGCTACTGTGTTCGTTCAGGAGACCAGTGGAGGTACTAATACTGATCTTGATGGTGCTTATTCACTTTCGCTTGATCCCGGTACATATTCACTTGAATATTCATTTATCGGATATGCTACTCTTACAGTATCCGACGTCATTGTCAAGGAAGGAGAAGTGACACTCATGGATGTAAGAATGAAAGAAGAGTCAGAAGTCTTAGATGAAATCGTCATTCAGGCTAAAACCATCAGGAATACGGAGGCAGCCGTCCTGACCATTCAGAAAAAATCAGCTAATCTCTTAGACGGCATATCATCGCAAACTTTTAGAAAGACTGGAGATAGTGATGCTGCAGGAGCTATTAAAAGAGTCACAGGCGTGTCGGTCCAAGGTGGCAAATATGTCTTCGTCAGAGGACTTGGAGATAGATATACTAAGTCAATCCTCAATGGGATGGATATACCAGGTCTGGATCCTGATCGGAATACGCTTCAGATGGATATTTTTCCAACTAATATCATCGATAATATCATAGTGGTTAAGTCCTTTACGCCTGACCTGCCTGGAGATTTTACAGGTGGAGTAGTGGATATCGTGACTAAGGACTTTCCAGAAGTGAAGTCCACATCAATATCCTTAGGCGCTGGCTTCAATCCTAACATGCATCTCAATAAAGATGCCCTTGGTTACCCAGGTGGTGCTACAGATTTTTTAGGATTTGACGATGGCACTCGTAACTTACCATTTCAGTCCTTTGCTCAGATACCGAGTACGAGTGATCGATCAGAAAGACTGACTAATATCACAAAGAGCTTCTCTAATAACTGGGCTGCGCAGAGAGAGTCTAATAGACCTGACCTCAACTTCGGACTGTCACATGGCAATCAGATTAATAAAAACAAAGTGACGTTAGGCTACAATGCAGCATTTAATTATAAGAACACAAATGACTATTACGATGATGTAGAATTCAGCGAATTCATCAAAGCAAACTCGACTGACGTACTTCAGCTGGAAACCAATAAAACCAGAATGGGAGAGCTATCATCTAATAATGTACTGATGAGTGGACTGCTCGGTGGAGCTATCAAAGTAAATAATCACAAAATCTCGCTTAACTTAATTCATCTGCAAAATGGTGAAAGCAGAGCTGGATTATTCACTCAAGAGACCATCCTTAATAATTCTAATACCATCACCAGAGATAATCTAGAGTATAGCCAAAGAAGTATCTCAAACGCGCTACTGAAAGGTAAGCACAGCTTCCAAGAGCCAGGTCTAGAGATAGAGTGGAAGTTAGCTCCCACGTATTCCAGAATTCAGGATAAGGATATTCGATTAGCACAATTTAGACTGGATGATGGCGAGTATAATATCGAGCCAAGTGAAGGTGCGATCCCCAGTAGACTATTCAGGGACCTGACGGAAGTAAACTATTCTGGCAAGGTGGATGTCACGAAAAAATTATCGTTGCAGGGGCGAGACTCCAAGATTAAGCTGGGCTTTAGTAACTCCTTTAAGGAGAGAGACTACGGTATTCTAAATTATCAATTTTCGGCTATCGGCTCTAGCTTACTCAACTTTACAGGAGATGCTAACGAAATCTTGCTGGACGAAAATGTATGGACACCAGAGTCAAGGAGAGGTGTATACGTTATCGGCAATTTTGAGCCAGCTAATACTTATAACGCGCAGCAAAATACATTAGCAGCGTACGTCATGAATGAACTTCCTATCTCTGATAAACTTAGAGCTGTCTACGGATTGAGAGTAGAAAAATTTGATCACATCTATACAGGACAGAATAACCTGGGGGATGTCATCTTTAATAAGAAGAAAGTCCTGGACAAAGTAAATATTCTACCAGCAGCTAATTTGATCTACAGCCTTACTGATGACATGAATCTTCGAGCATCGTTCTCTAAGACTGTCGCAAGACCCTCGTTTAAGGAGCTTTCTATAGCACAGATTTATGATGCACTGTCAGATAGAATCTTTGTAGGTAATTTAGATTTAGAGACTACAGATATTACGAATCTTGACTTTAGATGGGAGCTCTTTCAGTCAGGAGGTCAGATGTTTGCCTTGAGCGGATTCTACAAGTCATTCACTAATCCGATCGAGCTGATCGCCTTCAGTGAGCAGTCACCTAATAGTGTCACCCCTAGAAATGTCGGCGATGCCTCAGTGAGAGGTGTAGAAATCGAGGTCCGGAAGAATCTGAATTTTGGTCAGTCAGAGCTTTCACCCTTTAGTATTGGCGCCAATGTCACACTTGTAGATTCTAAAGTATCATTAGATCAATCAGCTGGCGGAGAGTACCAGTCAAAAGTAAGAACGGCGAGAGTCGGTGAGACAGTCTCTACGACCAGAAGCATGCAGGGTCAGTCCCCTTATATAGTGAATACCTACGTCAGCTATAACAACAGAGATAATGGTATAGAAGCTAATCTGAGCTATAATGTGCAGGGCAGAAGATTAGCTATTGTTGGTGTGGGTGAGAATCCTGACATCTTCGAGGTCCCATTTCATGCGCTGAATCTGAAAGCTTCGAAGGCTTTCGGTGAGGATGATAGAGCAAGGATTAGCCTCTCTGCTAACAATATTTTAGGATCAAAAAGAGAGCTAATGTATGAATCCTTTGGAGCTGCTGATGAGGTGTTCCAAAGATTTGTTCCTCATACCTCTTACTCAGTCGGGTTCAGCTACAGACTATAGCACTAACACGGTTTATTCTGATTTTTATATATATAACCATGGGTTGCTTTTTGACGGAAGAGCAACCCTTTTTTTAATTCATCAAACCAAAATGCTCAATCTTCTAAAGTGACGTATAAATTTCAATGTTAACTTAATGTTACCTAAATGTGTCTAAATCGTTGCTTAAAAGTAAATAAATGTTTAATTTGGATATTCATCCAATGCAAACAAAAAGAATATATCAGCTTTTCAGCTCACTTATCATGTCCATTCTGATGGGCCAAGTAGGCCTTTTAGGGTCTGACAGTCCTGGTAAGTATATAAATAATGGTACAGAAAGTTTCTCCATCAACTTTGATTTGGTCAATGGCTTAATTCTTTTAGAAGCGTCAGTAGATCACATCAGAGGTAAATATATACTGGACACTGGCTGCTCATTCATCGCTATCGACGGGGTAGAAGGTAAAGGAGACATCGAACTAAGCTCTACTGAATTTTCAGCAACTGCCTCCGAGACTAATCTGGCTAAATTTGAATTAGGCGGTATCAAAATGGAGAATATAGAAGCTCTGGAGTTTGATATGAAAAAAATAGAAGCAATAGTGGGCACTGACATAGATGGACTGATCGGCACTCAGGCCATGATGAATTATAATATTCTGATCGACTATACAGAGATGAAAGTGTCGTTCTTAGGCGATCAATCACCACAACTCAATATCAATTCACTTTCTCACACCATTATCAAGTCGGCTATGACGACTCATGACAATCAGTCATCTATAGACGTTCAGATACAAGACCAAAGCTATACACTGTTACTGGATTCGGGGGCTAATATATCTGTCTTCGATTACAGTTATAAAAAGTCGCTGAAGCATCTGCACCAAAAGAATAAATCATCAATCATTGCGGATGATTACATTATCGAAGAGCTATCACTCAATCGAGTCACGATAAAAAATATGGCTGTACTGTATCGTGATCTTTCTCTACTACAGGATAATCGGAGTGGGCAGAAGATTGATGGGATTTTGAGTCTGACCTCACTGGATGCGGATAAGGTCCTTTTCGATTACACTAATAGCCAAGTCATATTCTTCTGGGCGCATGAAGACATCGCTGCTGTCGAGTAGGTATAGTCTATTTTAATGACTCGCTAGAGGCTCAGCAGAATAGCAATTATGCTTGCGGGTATCACTAATTTATTGCCTCAGCACCTTCGCTATACTTGCAGATTCTTGATCATCACTTCAGGATACTTTCACATCTTCTAATTATTATTATATTCATCTTTAGTTGATCACAGCCTAATCCAGACCCCTATCTTTTGAAAAGCGTATTAGATATTGTAGATTATTTTTTTAACAAAGATCCGCGGATTGCGAGCCAGCGAGCCTTGGCAAAAGAATACCGATGGAAATTTTTACGAAGACGTAAGTTTGAAGAAGATGTGATCTCGCTCAATGGCTTCAGATTATTCGATGGTAAGTCCAAAAAGCGGCTTAAAGCCATGATCAGTTTCAAGCATAAGCAACTGAAAGGAGGCTTTAGAGTATTTGATTTCCTTTATTTTGATTTCGGTAAGAGAGGGACTACCATCTTTGAGTATACTAATCCAGACTTAGTTCTCCATTCTTTCATGATCGAGCCAAGAGGTGGCATCTTAAAAAATATGTTCGGTAAGTCTGTACAGCCGATTATCCTAACGACAACGCCAGAGTTTGACGAGAGCTATCAGATTAACACTGATCAGCCCGAACTCTTTAAAGAGACGATCAATGTAGATTTTCTAGATCATATAGGTGATCATAAAGGCTGGACATATGAGGCCATGGATCACAGCATCATCATGTACAGACTGGGCAGTATCGTGGAGTCTGTAGATATGGAGAGAGAGATAGATCGATTTATTAAGTTATGCGATGATCTGGTGCATGGTAAGAATCTGATGTGATTTTGTATAACTAGACAAGTAGTTACCTGTGGGAAGGATAGTAGAGAGAGGATTTGGTTGGCGAGATTTTGATAAAAATCATGACAACCAATATTTTTTATAACCCCGTTTTTCTAGAGCTTTCAATTTCAGGCATCAGGTTCTTCTGAACATCCCTGCTTTAAGGAAGTTAAGCATTTGGATATATACACTATAAGTTCAAAGTGAGGTTTTTTATTAGCTACAAGTTAAAATATTCCTTGGCGTTGTTGTAGCAGATGTCTTGAATGATTTTGCCTGTCCATTTCATGTCGTTAGGCAGTTCTCCATTTGCTATCTCTGTACCAAATAAATTGCACAATACTCTTCTAAAATACTCATGTCTAGGAAATGAAAGAAAGCTTCTTGAGTCTGTCAGCATACCGATAAAGCAGCTCAGAAGTCCTATGTTAGAGAGGGCGTTAAGTTGTTTTGTCATGCCGTCCTTTTGATCTAAAAACCACCATCCTGATCCAAATTGAACTTTGCCCTTGATTGTACCGTCATTAAAATTTCCAGTCATGCTGGCAAAGACCTCATTGTCTTTCGGGTTGAGATTATATATGATGGTTTTACACAGCTTATCATTCATGTCCAGTCTATCGAGAAAGCGAGCGAGATCCTCCGCCTGAGGCCAGTCCCCAATAGAGTCCCAGCCAGTATTTGCACCAAGAGAATGATATTTTCGGGTACTGTTGTTTCTCATGGGACCTAAATGAAACTGCTGTATCCAGCCGTGCTCATGGTATTGTTCAGATAAAAAAAATAGTAATGCACTCTTAAATTGAAGCGCCTCAGTCTCCGTGATTTTTCTGCCATTCAGTTTCTTTTCGAATATTGCGGATACCTGACTGGCGGAGTAGTCAGCTGCATACATATGAGGAAGGCCATGATCTGATATGCGACATCCATGTTCATGAAAATATTGAATTCTTTTAAGCATGGCCTCACATAGAGAATCGTAGGAGATAATATTTATATCAGAGCATTCAGATAGTGAATTAATATAATCTATATATGTATCAGTCTCTATAAGTAGTGCATTATCCGGTCGGAAGGCTGTACTGACCTGCGTGCCAAAAGGCTGCTGCATGATGCTGCTATGATGAGCCAATGTATCAGTGGGATCTTCAGTTGTACAAAGATAATCTACACTCATTTGAGAGAGCAGATGACGACAACTAAAGGCGGGAGTTTTTAATTGCTCATTGACCTCCTTATAAATAGAATCAGCCGTATCAGGACTTAGTAGGGTCGTAATACCGAAGTACCGCTGTAGCTCCAGGTGTGTCCAATGATACAAAGGATTGCGCAGTGTATAAGGTACAGCGTAAGCCCACTGAGCAAATTTATCTTGGTCACTTGCAGCACCCGTGATGTATTTTTCTTTAACACCCAAGGTGCGCATGGCGCGCCACTTATAGTGATCACCTTCTATCCAGAGTTGTGTAAGATTTTTGTATGATTTATCTATGGCAATGTCTTCTGGAGGTAAATGATTGTGATAATCGATGATCGGCATCACACTTGCGAAGTCATGATATAGTTCTTCCGAGTATTCATTATCCAAAAGAAAGTTATCTCCAATAAATGTTTTCATCTATAGTGGTCGTGTATTTCGATAATTATAATGAGGCATAAAGCCTATAGTTCATTTAAGCTAAATAATGATTAATGGTTCTTGCCGATCGGCGAGTCATCACACTTCAGATCACCTACAACGTACTGGATACCGTCAAGTAAAAATTTTAAAAAATCGGGATTATCGAAAGTTTGAGCATTGTGAGATGGGGATGTATAGAACACTCGACCTTTACCGTGTCTTTTAATCCATGAGACGTAGACACGATTCCGACTTACCTCTTTTCTCAGGCCAGTCAGTCTATCAGCTTCTATATAGAGTAGTGGGCGAAAGTTATAGTCAAAGTATGCATTTTTGAAGAAGTACGGCTCGTCGACATGTGTCAATCCCTGGCCCCTGAAAGCTTGGACAAGAGGATGTTTAGCATCTACCTCTTTGACATGCATCTCTTGCTGAGGCGGATGATAGTCAAAGCTGCCTCCAGTGATCTGACTAAAGGCTGCGGAATTATTTTGCACAGTGATAGCACCATGTAGGATCATCAGACCTCCACCTTTAGCAATATATTTTTCTAAATTTTTCTGATACTTAGAGGCTTCAGATGCTATCTCTTTCTGACTCAAGGAAGTATTCATTCTCAATAAGTCTGAGAATAAATCGCGGTCAGGTCCACTAGGATTTGAATTATTGAGAACGACGGCATCATACTGCTTAAGGCTTTTCCTGCAGAAATTATCTATATCATAAGCTACGAATACATCAAATGCGCCTGTCTTTTTTGCCAGTATTTTTAACACTTCGATATTATGTGGAATAATCCAATGATCAAATCCAGTAGCCCGGGAGAACACTAATATTTTCTTTTTTGAAGAGGTATTTACGGTGGTCTCGGACGGAGCGATTTCTTCTATGTTGGCTATCCACTCAGGGGTGACCTTGAAGCTTTCTAAGCTTTGTGCTAGACATGGTTGTATTAAAATCGATGGGATGATAAAAACTAATAAATAAATAATATGCTTCATAGGTCTTTAATTATGGCTGGTAGATTCTCTAATAATTAATTTATGTTTTAATAAGATTGTTTCTGCAGATTTGATATTGATATTTCCCTTTAAATGATTTATGATGCTCTGTCCAGCTAAGACACCCATTTCATATCCAGGGTAGTCAATAGTTGTAAGATTAGGACTGATCACTTCGGATACTGGATCATTATTGAAGCCAATAATCTTTATGTCTTTAGGGATATCATATCCAGCTTTGAGCAGCCCTTTCATCACATGAACAGCGAAGGTGTCATTGGAGATAAATATGCCATCTATCTTTTGCAGATTTTGAATGTGACTTATCGTACTCTCAATGTTATTCGATTCAAGATCTGTCTCAATATGATATTCACTTTCAAATATTATGTCATAATTCTTAAGTGCATCCAAGTAACCTTGAAATCGGTCCTTATATACATTGCGTTGCAGATTGCCACTAATGTGCAGTATATTTCTACATCCCCGTGATAAAAGATGATCTGTGGCTTCGTAGCCCGCAGTTTTATTGTCTATCAAAATAGATGGACATGCAGCCAAGTCCTGCGTTCGATCAAAAAACAATAAGGGTATATTACGATTTTTGTATATGGTGAAGTGTTCGTAGTCATTGGTTTCACTTGCTAAGGACACTAACAGTGCATCCACCCCACTATCAAAGAGAGTCTTAGCGTTCATTTTTTCCTTGGCTTGTGATTCAAATGATTGACTAATGATCAAATTATAACCTACCTCATTAGCCACTTTCTCTATACCTGATAGTACTGTGGACATGAAATAAGAATTTAATCGAGGTACGATGACTCCAATAGTATTAGACTTCTGCTTGCTTAGATTGACTGCGAATTTATTAGTGCGGTAGCCATACTCATTAGCCGCTGCGCGGATGCGATCTTTTGTACTCTCTTTGATGGACTTGTGGTCATTGAGAGCTCGGCTGACGGTTGCTGTAGATACATCCAGTATTTTAGCAAGATCATATATAGTTACCCTCTTAGACATTCTAAATTCATTTATTGTTATGCAACAAAGTTACGCAACAATTTTAAATAGAGAAGTATTTGGTCGATTTAAACAGAATCAACAGGGTAATTAACATGCTTACGTCCCTCAAATGATATAAATATTGGTTTATAGAGCAATACAGTCATAAAATATTAATGCAAACGGTTGCATACATTATTTAATATTTATAAGTTTACAACGTCATCATAGATTTGCGTCACTTTTCATATCAGGGAAAATGTAAACGCACTCAATTAAACTGTCTACTACATGAAAAAACTAATCTACGAGTCGAGCTGCTCCGTCTTCAAGTGCACATTAGCTATCGGTCTATTATTCTCCTTCTTTTCAGTCAATGCTCAGACAGATCTACGCATTACAGGTATCATTAAAGATGATACAAGCAGCCCACTGCCATTTAGCTCAGTCACTGAGAAGGGCACCACGAATGGCGCTTCTGCTGATGTGGATGGTAACTATTCCATCACAGTTTCCGATGAGAATGCTACACTAATCTATAGTTATCTGGGTTATGCTGATCAAGAGGTACTCGCTGCGGGAAGAGGTATTATAGATATTGTCATGGAGCCCAGTGCTAATGCACTTGATGAAGTGGTCGTCATAGGCTACGCCACTGCGAAAAAGTCAGATCTCACCGGGAGCTTAGTGCGAGTCAATACGGATGAAAGAACCGACCTGCCTAATACCAATATACTTCAGCTGATAAAGGGTAACGTGGCTGGCGTCACTATCGGAACGCCAGATCGACCTGGAGAAGAACCTAATTTCAGAATTAGAGGTACCAATTCGATCTCGGCTGGCAATGGGCCTCTCATAGTGGTCGATGGCATCATCTACACAGGATCTCTTAATAATATTAATGTCAATGATATTCAATCCGTCGATATACTGAAGGACGCTAGTGCAGCAGCCGTCTACGGTTCACGATCTGCTAATGGCGTAGTCATTATCACGACTAAAAGAGGTACATCTGAAAAACCAGAATTTAACTTTAGCGGAAGCTACGGTGTTTCTAATCCCGTGTCTCTTATTCCTGTTTTGGATGGGGAGCAATACCAACAGAAAATTATAGATGTCAGAACCGCCAATGGGCAAGAAGCCGATCCTGCAAATATAGCTGACTACCTGACCATCACAGAAGCTAATAATTTAGCGGCAGGAAGGACGGTCGACTGGTATGACGAGTTAGTACAGCAGTCAGTCACCCGAGACTTTACGGCCAGTGTATCTGGAAGATCTGACAGGACTAACTACTATTTATCCGGCTCTTTAAATGATCAGAACGGTATCGTACAGAATGATAATTTCAAGAGGGTCTCTGTGCTCGGAAATTTTTCCAATGAAATAACCGATTGGTTCAAATTATCAATCAATACCTCATTTGCTAACCTTGACTATTCAGGAAGTGCTGTCCCTTTATCCTATGCACTAAGTCCATACTCTAATTATTATGAGGAGGGCAGCGATGATGTCCTTGAGTATTTTCCGATGGAGGACCCCTTCTTCAGGCACCCCTTACTTAATCTTAACATCGTAGACGAAGATCTGCGGACTGACCTTAGAGGTACAGTATCTTCGGATATTAGTGTGCCCTTCATTGATGGTCTTAAATGGACGATGCGCTACTCAGTCAATCAGCGTGTGAATAGACGTGCCATATTCGAAGACAATACTTTAGCAATTACGGCTAATGGGAATGCCAGAAAAGAAATTACAAATTTTAATAATTGGACGTATGATAATATACTGAATTACAATAAAACATTTAATGAGGTTCACTCCATTGGTGCCACCTTCTTACTCAGTAGAGAATTCCAATCTTCAGAATCTACCCGCGCACAAGCCACTAATTTTTTCAATCAAGCCTTAGGATTCAACAGTTTAGAATTGGGTGGCGTACCGTCAGTGCGCACAGGCTTCGTAGATCAGAACCAGAATGCGATCATGGGTCGAATTAATTATTCATATAATAATAAATATTCGATCACAGGTACAATTAGAAGAGATGGATTCTCAGGATTTGCGGAAGGTAATAAGTATGCAACATTCTTTTCCGGAGCAGCCTCTTGGGTGATATCAAATGAAGACTTTCTAAGCGACGTAAAAGCCGTTGATTGGCTCAAACTTAGACTATCCTATGGCGAAAATGGAAATCAGGCAATTGGCAGTTTTCAGACTCTCGCAAGGCTAGGCTCGCGGAATTATGTCTTCGGCGATGGAGGTGGTACATCTAATGGTGCTTTTGTCAATTCAATAGCTAATAGTGCATTAGGATGGGAGACAACAAGAGTTGTAAATCTTGGCCTCGACTTCGATCTCTTGAATAGAAAACTATATGGCAGCATCGATGTATATTCTTCTAATACAGAGGATCTTCTATTACGAAGATCTATACCAGGTCTTTCAGGATTTACATCCGTGCTCTCTAATATTGGAAAAGTCAGGAATAATGGTGTAGAGATAGCGCTTAACTCTGTGGTCATCGATCAGAATGATTTTAGATGGGACTTAGGGATAGTATTTGATAGAAACAGGAACAGCATAGTGAATTTATTCGGAGTAGACGATGACGGGGACGGCATAGAAGACGACGACATTGCCAACGGATGGTTCATTGGAGAGCCATTAGGCGTATTTTTTGGATATGGCATAGACGGGATACACCAGAGTGATGATACTGAGATACCAAGTGGCTACCAGCCAGGTGATTTCAGAATCGTTGATCATGATGAAGATGGCGAGATTACGGAGAATGACAGGCATATTTTAGGAAATGATCAAGCCAATTATCAGTTCAGTATTTCCAGCACATTATCTTATAAAAAATTGTCTCTCTTCATGATGATTAATTCTATTCAGGGTGGCGGCCAAGATAATTTTTACCTGGGCGATAATGTGCATGGCTCTAATCCAAATGCACCTTTTGCCAGCTGGTCGGAAAGATTTAGCTTTCCAGCCATGAATTACTGGACGCCGACTAATCCCTCAAATACAGCTGCGAGAGTAACTTATCAGGCCACGAGAGCGCACCCGATATTAGAGGATCGAAGCTTTATAAGGTTGCAAGATGTCATTTTATCCTACTCTTTTGGTGATCAGTTTTTAGATAAGGCTAATATATCTGGGCTAAGAGTATTTGCCAGTGGAAAAAACTTACTGACTCTGACCGATTGGACAGGCTACGATCCTGAGAATGCGACTACTATCGTCAATTTTCCCATGTTAAGAACCATCACCATGGGCGTCGATTTTAAATTTTAGATAATCCACAGCTCTATTACATATGATTCGATATCAACTCATTTAAATATCCAATATTCATAATGAATCATAATATACTTGAAAAGCAATTAAGAAAACAATCTGTCAAATACAGAAATTAAAATCTAAGACATGAGTAAACTAAACCACATTTTCAATCACTCGTTTCTATTACTATCCATCATCTTTCTCTCAGCTATTGCTTGTAATGATGATTACCTCACCGAAGTACCTAAAGACTTTTTATCTCCAGATAACACGTTTGTAAATATGTCTGGGTTTGAAGCTGGACTTACTGGCTTGTATGCCAATGTAAGAAGTATCCAAGCGGTAAATGAAGGCTTGGCTGAGAAAGAATGGCAAGTGTTTATGGGGCAAGGTGCTGACATCGGATATCATATAGATCAGAAAAATTTTATCACTGATTATGCCACAGTAAATAGTTTTGACCCATCTGCTAGGCGTATTTGGACAAAATTATTTTCTATTATAAAAGATGCAAATGTAATCATATCCAGAGCCAATGGAGAAAATGTAGAACTGAGCGAAACAGAAAAAAACGAAGTAATTGCACAAGCAAGATTTTTTAGAGCTTTTGCTTATCGATCTTTAGTATGGATGTATGGTGGTGTACCCATCATCAGAGAGGAGCTGACTTCTCCTAAATTAGACTTCGTCAGAAATACGCAAGCCGAGGTCTTAGATTTCATTATAGAAGATCTAGAGTACGCGACGGATAATCTTCCAGCTGATAACCCTGATGGAGCACGACTCTCAAAGGCGGCTGCTGACTATCTTTTAGCGGAGACCTACAATGCAACACAGCAGTGGGACAGTGCCATAGCTGCAGTAGATCGAATCACGGATGATCCTCAGTATGACTTGATGTACGAGAGATTTGGATCCATGACTGATAAGCCTGGAGATGTGTATTGGGATCTATTTAGATTAGGTAATCAAGATAGATCCTCTGGTAATAAAGAGAATATTTTTGCACTCCAATTTGAATTCGATGTAGATGGGGGTGCTGCCATCGGGACAGAAAGATCTTGGGGACCATTTTTAGAGCGGCTGAAGTCACCAGATAATATGCAGGCCATACTTAAAGATGATCGCTTGGGAAGACCAGTAGTATTTATCAGGATCACCCCATGGGTAGAGACAGGTATGTGGGACGACTTTGATAATGATATAAGAAATTCTGAATTTAATGTACAACGTGAGTTTTTTGTGAATAATCCTGAATCTGCTAATTTCGGAGAGAAGATTGAAGAGACAGACGATACCTACGTGAGAAATCTGTTTCCTTATTACAGAAAATTTACTCATCCACATGGACACCCTCAAGGCTATGATCCCAGTGGTCGTATCTACAATGATTGGTATCTCTTTAGAGTAGCAGGCGCATACCTCTTAAGGGCAGAAGCGCACTTAGGTAAAGGAGATGCCGCAAGTGCAGCAGCGGATATCAATGTGGTCAGAGCTAGAGCTAATGCGAGTCCTGTATCAGCTGGCGATGTGGATATAGACTACATTCTGGATGAGAGAGCGCGAGAATTACTCGGTGAGGAGTACCGCAGGGTGACACTTAGCAGAACGGGTAAATTAGTCGAAAGGACTAAGCTGTATAATCCTGTATCTGGCATGAATATTCAAGATTTCAATAGACTGCTACCCATTCCTCAGACGGAGATAGACGCTAATAAAGAGTCCGAATTAACACAAAATCCTGGCTATTAAACAGCAGAATCATATCAGGCAGCTAATGCTGAAATATGCTTACAGATACCTGCACTTAATATATGGTACGCTGTCAGCTATAATGGCAATTTCCAGTTTATCGAGTTGCGTAGCCAATCAATCAGGTGATAATAAAAGTAGCAAGCAGGAAGGAGGGAAGCCAAATGTTCTTTTTATCGCTGTAGATGACTTGAGGCCAGACTTAGGCATTTACAATAATGATCTAGTACAGACACCTCATATTGATCGGATGGCTCAGAAAGCTATGGTATTTGATCGTCACTACGTGCAGGTGCCGACTTGTGGAGCTTCCAGATATGCACTTATGACGGGCTACAGGCCTAGATCAAGAAGGCATTTGGCCAATAATATTTTTGAGAAGGAAATGGTAGGCCAGCCTCTGACTGATCAGCCCGAATCGTTTGTTCACCAGCTCAGGCGTCATGGCTATCGGACGATCGGCATCGGTAAATTAAGCCATTCCGCTGATGGTCTAGTATATGGATATGAGGAACAAGCATCAGAGATTAAGGAAATGCCACACAGCTGGGATGAGTTTCATTTGAATAGTGGGAAGTGGGGGACTGGCTGGAATGCTTTTTTCGGATATGCCGATGGGGAGAATCGACAGAGCTTGAGGCGACAAGCTAAGCCATATGAGGCTGGTGAGGTAGATGACGAGGGATACGTAGACGGGCTAACTACTGATCTAGCAATAAGAAAATTGCAAGAGTTGCAAAATAGAGAAGAGCCGTTTTTTCTCGGAGTAGGTTATTTCAAGCCTCATCTTCCCTTTAATGCACCTAAAAGGTATTGGGACTTATATGATCGAGCAGAAATACCCATGGCCCCTGATCCAAATATTCCAGAAGAAGTCAGCCATGCGAGTCTGCATGACAGTGGGGAGCTTAATGGCTATCGACTGACAGATGAGAAAGCCAGCCTTTCCGAAGCACTAAGCCCAGAGTACTCAAAAAAATTAGTGCACGCCTACTATGCCTCCATAAGTTACATCGATGCACAGGTAGGTAGGCTGATTGCTGAGTTACAACGCTTAGACTTAGCGGACAATACCATTATTGTCATCTGGGGGGATCATGGATGGCACCTGGGTAACAGTAAAGTATGGGGTAAACATACCTTATTTGAGAGGTCCTTGAGAAGTGCTTTAATCATAAAAGTACCTTACGCTGATGGGGGCAGGACTGAATCTATTGTAGAGACAGTCGATATCTATCCGACTCTGTTAGATTTGTGTGGTGTAGAATATAATGAGGCAATTGATGGCCATAGCTTTAAATCGATACTACTGGATCATACCGATACACAGAACCAGGTAGCATATAGCTACTTTAAAAATGGGATCTCTGTCAGAAACGAGCGATATCGCTTAACGAGATATTACCGTGTCCAAGAGCCGACCATTGAATTATATGATCATAATGTGGATCCCTATGAAACGCGTAATATCGCTGCGCTGTACCCAGATGTCGTAGCAGAATTATTACCTATCTTAGAAATCGGTGATACGGGCCTGTACAATTAAATTAGAAACACGTCAATATTTAAAAATTATATCCAGATTATAAATAGAGATTAATTAAAAAAAGAAAACTATGTCATAAGAATTGACTGCAAGAAACTTAATAGTAATCACATAGAGGTGATGCATCTATATTTGTTGAATTAGTCTTTTCGCTCTAAACTTTAAACCTATGAAAAGAAGGAATTTCTTGAATAAAAGCATTGTCGGTGGAGCAGCTGCAGTCATCGGCGTACCTACTATCGTACCCTCATGTGTCATCAGTAAAGATGCCCCTAGTAATAAGATCAATATTGGGCAGATCGGCTGCGGTAGAATTGCCAGGTCACACGATATTCACGACACAATCAGATACGATGAGTGTCGATTTGTTGCCGTCAGTGATGTTGATTCTAAAAGGGGTCAAGACGCCAAGGATCTTGTAGATGGCTTCTATGCGGACAAGACAGGTAAAGCTAAGTACATGGATACGCAGGTGTACGATGACTACCGCGAGATGTTACTTGATAAAGATATAGACGCAGTCATCATAAGCACACCAGACCACTGGCACTCACAGCCAGCTATGGAGGCCGCCTTAGCAGGTAAAGATGTGTATCTTCAGAAGCCTACGTCGCTCACTGTCAAAGAAGGGCAGCAACTGCGAGATACGATACAACAGACTAATACGATCCTACAGGTCGGGACACAGCAGCGAGCTATGCCACAATTTAGGATTGCAGCAGAGCTCGTCAGAAATGGACGTATTGGTAAAGTCCATACAGTGAAGATTGGACTGCCAGGTGATCCAGGAGGACCGGCTGCCTTACCTATGCCAGTACCGACTAATTTAAATTACGACATGTGGCTGGGGTCTACGCCCGAACTGCCATATACAGAGATCAGAGTGCACCCTCAAGATGACTACAGCAGGCCAGGATGGCTGCGTCACCGTAACTATGGTGCTGGTATGATCACTGGATGGGGACAACATCACTACGACTCCGCAGCATGGGGTATGAATACTGAGCTAAGTGGTCCCATATCCGTAGAGGCGCTGGCAGAGTTTCCTAAATCTGGAGTGTGGAATGTACACGGTGATTTCTTAGTAAAGCATCAGTACGAGAATGACATCACGGTATATACCTCAGGTGGTTATACTAATGGAATCCAATACATCGGTGATGATGGCTGGATCTTCGTGTCTCGTGGAAACTATCAAGCTTCAGCAAGTGATCCAGTGGATCAGGAGAACAGTGCCAAAGCGTTAAATGCGTCTGATCCTACAATTTTGGACTCGGTAATTGGACCAGATGAAATCCATTTAGAAAAAATAAATGATCAACATGGAAATTGGTTAGACTGCATCAAATCCCGTAAGCAACCCATCTCGAATATATATAAAGGGCACAAAGCCTGTGTTGTCTGCCTAATCAGTGATATAGCGATGCAATACGATCGTAAATTAGCATGGGATAATGACAAAGAGATGTTCATAAATGATCCTGAAGCTAATGCGGCCCTCAGGAGGGATCAAAGAAAACCTTATGGTACTGACTATGTGAAGGCATAACAGATTGGGTGGATAAATGAAAATGCCTATCATTGTATGCACCTGTCATATGATCTACCTCTGATGTCTTTTATAATGACATAAATTAACGATAGAGGACTGTCTAATATCTAATTAGGCGATAGCTCTACTCATAAAATTATTTAAACTAATAATGCGCTATATCATATTATCCTTGACTGTAGGACTTCTTATCAGTTGTGCAGATAGTGGCAATACTTCTGAGAAAGTAAAGCTTATGACGCTCAATCCAGGTCATTTTCATGCTGCACTCGTGCATAAGAAAATGTATCCTCAAGTTGATTCCACTATTTATTTGTATGCTCCTGAAGGACCAGAGGCTGAGAGTTTTGTTAGCAAGATTAAGTCTTATAATACAGGCGGTGAGCCGACAACAAGTTGGACGATTGAAGATCATCTATCCGATGATTATCTGGATCAGATGATTAATGAAAAACCAGGCAATGTTATGATTGTGGCTGGAAAAAATTCCAAAAAAATCGACTACGTGTTAGCAGCCGTTTCAGCCGGTATCAATGTCTACGCTGATAAACCATTGGTCATTGATAAGGCTGGATACGATAAGCTGCAAAAAGCCTTTTTAATAGCTGAGGAGAACAATGTCATGATTTATGATATTATGACAGAGCGATTCGAGTCTACGACGATGATGCAGAAGCTTTTTTCAACTTTACCAGATGTCTTTGGACAGATTATTGATGGAGATGAAGGGAGCCCAGCCATCAGTAAAGAAAGTGTCCATCATTTCTATAAGTATGTATCTGGTGCGCCACTAGTACGCCCTGCTTGGTTCTTCGATGTCGATGAGGAGGGAGAGGGTCTTGTAGATGTGACAACCCATTTAGTGGACTTGGTACAGTGGGAATTATTTCCAGAAGAAGTGATTGATATCAATCAGATCAAGATGTTATCAGCTAAAAGGTGGCCTACCATACTTACCAAAGAGCAGTTCACTAAAGTGACTGGTCTGCAGGAATTTCCTGAATACCTGCAGGAGGATATCATCGACGGTAAATTGCATGTCTACTGTAATGGAGAGATGAACTACATCATCAATGGAAAGCATGCTAAGGTCTCAGTGCTGTGGGACTTTCAGGCTCCGGCCGGTACTGGTGACACTCATTATAGCATTATGCGCGGTACGTTGAGCGATCTAATCATCAGACAAGGTGAGGCTGAGGGATATAGGCCAGTGCTGTATGTGCAGCCAAAGTCCGCCGCTGGTTTTACAGAGATAATTCAGGCCGCAGTTAATGAGGAGGTGCAGAATTTATTTCCAGGGACTACTGTAGAATCAGTAGGAGGTGGATTGTGGAAAATTAATATTCCAGAGAAATTTAAAATTGGGCATGAGGCTCACTTTGGCCAAGTGACAGAAAATTATCTAAAGTACTTAGAGGAGGGTGCTTTGCCAACGTGGGAGGTGCCTAACATGAAATCAAAATATTATACAACAACAGAAGCCTATAAAATGGCTAAAATGAATGCAAAATGATAGATCATTTTTCTATAGAGAATAAGATATATGCACTCTCAGGAGGGACTGGCACATTAGGTGGATCCATCGCCAAATACCTTGTGCAAAATGGAGCAAAAGTAATTTTGTTAGGTAGATCCAACGATAAGTTATTAGCTAAACAAAAGGAATTGGATGGAATTACCTCAGGCAGTACTTATACATTTCAAGTAGACGTGCTGAAAGAGGAGGAGCTATTAAATATTAAAGCTAAGATTATCAACGACTTTCCGCAACTGGACGGTTTGGTCAATCTTGCAGGAGGCAATATACCTGGCGCTACATTATCTGTGGACCAAAATATATATGACATTGCGATATCTGATACGCGCCAAGTATTGGACATTAATCTATTTGGCACCGTGGTACCCACTTTGATACTCAGCCAAATCATGACTGACCAGGGGTATGGATCTATTATTAATATATCTTCCATGGCCTCTAAGCAAGCGATCACGCGCGTACTCGGATATTCTATGGCGAAGGCAGGAGTGGACACTTTTACTAAGTGGATGGCTCAAGAGATGGCGTCAAAATTCTCTGATAAAATTAGAGTTAATGCTATCGCTCCCGGATTTTTCATAGGCAATCAGAATAAAAAATTATTGGTGAATGATGATGGTAGTTACACAGACCGTGGTTCTAAGATTATTGCCAATACACCAATGGATCGATTTGGAGATGCGACAGAACTGAACGGTATGGTGCATTACCTACTTAGTGACGCTTCTAGCTTTGTCACAGGCAGTATCTATGATATTGATGGCGGTTTTAATTCATTCTCAGGCGTATAAATGATGAAGTATTTAAAGAAGACATTTAGATGGTTTGGTCCTAACTTCGGTGTGACTCTTGCTGAAATTAGGCAGCTGGGCGTGGATGGAATAGTGGCAGCCTGTCAAGAAGTTCCGACTGGTGATATCTGGTCCGAAGAAGCCATACTCACTTTGAAAAATGATATTGAGTCTCAGGGCTTAGAATGGTCAGTGGTGGAGAGCGTCAATGTACATAAGGCTATCAAATACGGTCATCCTGATCGTGATAAATATATAGAAAACTATATAAAGACACTGGATAACCTAAGTCGGCACGGGATAAACGTAGTCTGCTATAACTTCATGCAGCTGATCGACTGGACCAGGACTAACTTGGATTACCGCTTACCTCACGGACCTTCTGCTCTATTATTTGACCCAATAGCGGCAGCCGCATTTGATTTGTATATTTTAGAGAGGCAAGACGCCAAAGAAAATTATACAGAGGAGACTGTGCAAAAAGCTACAGCTTATTTTAATAGTTTAAGTGAAGAGAGTAAGGGCAAGCTAAAAAATGCTATTCTCTCTGGCATGCCAGGCTCACGCAGTCAGATATCGATGTCTAATTTTATAAGAGATCATCAAGAAGTGCTGCGCATTAAGAAAGCCGTCTTGCAAGATAATTTAGCTTATTTTTTACGGGCAGTCATTCCAGAAGCTGAGAGCATGGGCGTGAAGATGTGTATTCATCCTGATGATCCGCCATTTTCTGTATTTGGAGTTCCGCGCATAGTATCTACGTATGATGATTTGCAGTTTGTTTTGGATAGTTGTCCTTCAGTTAGTAATGGATTAACCTTTTGCTCTGGTTCATTAGGAGCATCAGCTGATAATGATTTGCTTCGCATCATTAAAAATTTTGCAAGCCACATTCACTTTATCCATTTAAGAAATGTAAGGCGATGTGCTGATGGTAGCTTTTATGAGGATGATCACTTAAATGGCTCTGTACCAATTGGAGAGCTTATGGCTGCACTGGTGAGTGAGCAGATGAGAAGAGAAAAGTCAGGTGCCTTGGCAGTCGATATCCCGATGCGTCCTGATCATGGTCACGTGCTACTGTCCGATGGTGATAAGCGAGACGAGTTTTACTCAGGCTACTCACTTATCGGAAGAGCTATTGGATTGGCGCAGTTATCTGGATTAGAGAAGGGCGTAAGATTAAATTTGCTTTAAGTGTATGACCTCCAAGCAATATACAGTAGCTCAAATACCAGTATGAAATGAATAAAAGTATAGATAATGTTTGACCAATAATAAATGGATATTAAACGATACCGCCACGGACTACTATCATATGCCATGGACATGTCTCTACATCATATCATGCGTATAGCTACGCAGATATTAGCGATTGGCGCTTTTGCCATGCTGTATTCTTGCAAAGATTTTAGAGAAACTAAGGTCCTCTATTTTGCGCATGCTTTACCCAGGGAGCATCCAGTTCATTTAGGCGTTTTAGAAATGCAGTCACTGCTGAGTGAGAAGTCTGGAGGCTCTTTAAAGTTAGAAGTTTTTCCAGATGGTCAGCTGGGTAGTGAGCGAGAGGTGCTGGAGTTATTGCAGATAGGAAGTATTGCTATGACTAAGGTGAGTGCAGCGGCTATGTCTAATTTTGCCCCACAGTATAAAGTGACTGGCATACCCTATTTATTCAGAGACAGAGATCATCTTTTCAGTGTTTTAGAAGGCGATATAGGCAGGCAGATATTGGCGAGTGGCTCAGAATATTTACTCAGAGGACTCTGTTTTTACGATGCTGGAGCCCGAAGCTTTTACATGAAGAAACAACCTATAAAATCCACAGCCGATTTAGATGGAATGAAGATCAGGACTATGAATGATCAGATGTCAGTAGACATGGTGAATAGTCTTGGTGGATCTGCTACACCTATGTCGTTCGGAGAGCTTTATACGGCACTACAGCAAAACGTGGTCGATGGGGCGGAAAATAATATTCCCTCCTTTGTCACATCAAATCACTATGAGGTCTGTAAGTATTATTCTTTTGATCAGCATACGATGGTACCTGATGTTATTATTGTAGGCACAAAATTTTGGGAAAGCCTCAGTCCTCAAGAACAGGTATGGCTACAAGAGGCCGCCGATGAGAGTGTGGTGAAGCAGAAAATGTATTGGAGTCAGACAGTAAAGGAAAATATGGAAATTCTCAAAGACGCGAATGTCCAATTCTTTTATCCCGATAAATCTGAGTTTGCGTTAAAGTCAAAATCCGTATTGGATAATATGCTGGAAGACGCAGAGATACGTAAGCTTATAATGAATATACAAGCGCTATGATGGAAAATTTATACAGGGCCCTATCAAGGTTAATAGAGATTCTTTTAGTTTGCATCTTTGGTTTATTAGTGATCGATGTCGTCTGGCAGGTTATCTCAAGATATTTTGTAGGTCAGTCCAGCTCGTTTACTGAGGAGTTTGCGCGCTTCGCTTTGATCTGGCTGACAGTATTAGGCGCTGCCTACATCAATGGGCAAAAGGATGGTCATCTATCTATGGATTTTGTCCTGTCGAAGCTATCAGAGGAGAAGAAGGTGTGGCGCCAGCAGGTGATCCAAGTGTTGATGGCTTTATTTGCACTGATCATTATGGTGATTGGTGGAGGTAATCTTGTGTATACGACGCTTAGCCTGGGTCAGACTTCATCAGCTTTACATGTGCCTCTGGGATATGTATACGCTATAGTTCCAGTCTGTGGAGTTATGATCATTTTCTTCTCTTATTACAATATTAAAAGACTTAATTTTTAGCTAAGTGGGATTCGAATTAATCGGTGTATTATTGCTTTTCGTCGTATTTGCTGCCTTGTTAGTGTATGGCGTCCCTGTAGCCTATTCTATCGGAATATCTACCACATTAGTCTTAGCCATCAGCATACCTTTTTTGCCAGCGGTCACGACAGCCTGTCAGCGTATGACGACGGGTATTGATAATTTTGCGCTGCTTGCTATACCCTTTTTTATTTTGGCTGGTGAACTGATGAATAGGGGAGGTATAGCGAAGCGACTTATTGATTTTGCGAAGTCCTTGATAGGGAGTCTGCCCGGAGGGTTAGCGTTTGTAAATATTATTTCTGCCATGCTCTTTGGAGCTATATCAGGTTCCGCGATTGCTGCTGCCTCAGCCATAGGGAGCACACTGACAGATAAAATGGAGGGCGAAGGGTATCCCAGAGAATTTAGTGCGGCAGTCAATATTAGTGCTTCTACTACGGGGCTCCTAATTCCTCCAAGTAATGTGCTCATTATATTTGCCTTAGCTAGTGGTGGGACAGCCTCGGTAGCTTCGCTATTTATTGCGGGATATATTCCTGGATTATTAGTAGGTCTGACGCTGATGCTGATCGTATATATTTACGCTAAGAAGAATGGCCTGAGGGGAGCAGAGTCAGTTAAATTGGGGCAGCTATTAGTCGATTTCAAAAATGCCTTTCTGAGTCTAACACTTTTAGTGATTGTGGTAGGAGGTATCGTGGCTGGCATCTTTACTGCTACAGAAGCGGCAGCTATTGCAGTCGTTTACGCTGCATTATTGGGTTTTCTAAATCGAGAATTAAAGCTTGCTGATTTTAATTCTATCCTCTTAAAAAGTGCAATGACGACAGCGATCGTCATGTTTTTAATTGCCACCTCAATGGCAATGTCTTGGTTATTTTCTTTTGAGAAAATTCCTCAGATGCTAACAGGTGCATTGGTGGATTCTGTAGATAATCGTATTTTAGTATTTCTACTGATCAATGTTATTCTGCTGATCGTCGGGACATTTATGGATATGACGCCGGCTGTATTAATCTTCACCCCGATCTTTTTACCAGTAGTCATGGAGTTAGGTATGCACCCTGTCCAATTTGGTATGGTGATCGTCTTAAACTTATGTATCGGAGTCTGTACTCCACCTGTCGGCACACTTCTCTTTGTCGGTAGTGGTGTGGCAGAGGTACCTGTCAGTAAGGTCATTAAGCCACTTATTCCCTTATTGATCGGTATGACGGTGGTACTATTTCTTATTACATATTTTCCTGATATTTCCTTATGGCTTCCGCGCTTATTTAATTTAATTGAATAAAGTAATTTTACCAGGCTGCTCTCGAGAGTATATCTACTACAGTCATCGAATTGATATTATCAGAGTTCTCAGAAATTATATAATGCGATAAAATATGGATGTTCAGTAGTAGTAAATAAATTCAGAAGTAAGAGAGGCATGTTCAGTAGTAGTAAATAAATTCAGAAGTAAGAGAACTGTTGGTCAAGCTGATATGACTTTAGCACTTTTA
>ENA-ORXR01000308-ORXR01000308.1-marine-metagenome-genome-assembly--contig:-NODE-308-length-72762-cov-5.336369_pt1 | contig 72762 bp, 60 predicted proteins | sample MGYA00237866_ERZ511479 | MGnify/ENA metagenome assembly ERZ511479 | reverse complement strand
CCTTCAGAGCAAGTTGTTACAACGTTTCGCACTCTATGCGGATGAGAAAAAGCACACGGGTCCGTTGACTGCAGAGCTTCAGTTGAACTGGGCTCAGTCACCAGGAGTCAGGACAAGTGCGTTGACTGCCAGACGAAGGATTGAAGGACTACGTCCGTTCGTTCGCCACTATTGCCAATATGAACCAGAGTCCATCGTAGTCGATCCGTCGCTGGTTGGCCCGAGGCGTGTCCGTCCAACACCCCACATCTATACCTCTGATGAACTCAGTGATCTCGTTACTGCAGCGCAAGCTCTAGAGGGCAGTGGCGGTCTGCGGGGCGCCGCTTACGCAACTTTGTTTGGCCTGATAGCAGCAACAGGCTTGCGACTCTCCGAAGCCCTTCAACTGAGAGACGTAGATGTGGATGTCGACGCTCGGAATCTGGTAGTTCGCCTGACCAAGTTTCGCAAATCACGACGCTTGCCGCTCCAGGAAAGTACCTCCGAGAGGTTACTGGCGTGGCGTGCTCAACGAGATCGTCGCTGGCGCCGTAATCCAAACAACTCATTTCTAGTGGGCAGCAGTGGCACTGTGATGAAAGGTTCGACTGTGCAAACTGTGTTCGAGGGCCTACGCAATTCGCTAGACTGGAAGTCGCGTGGCTCACTTTCTAATCCGCGTATCCAAGACCTTCGACACACCTTCGCAGTCCAGCGAGTTCAGCTCTGGCATGAGGAGGATGCCCCGTTAGAGCAGGCGATGTTCTGGCTATGCACCTATCTCGGACACGCCAAGATATCTGACACATACTGGTACCTTACGGGCGTGCCGGAGCTGATGGCTATCGCTGGTCAGCGTTTCGAGCAATTCGTAGTCGAGCCTGTTACGGTAGGTGGCGCATGAATAGCGCTGTGGTACCGACTTTTTCAGCATTGGTGCAAGAGTTCTTCACTGGTTACCTTGTTGAGCAACGCGCAGTGAGTCCGCTAACTGTCATGGCTTACCGTGATGCATTCACGTTGCTATTAGACTACGCTGAGCGGCTTCTGGGTAAAACACCAACTAAGCTGTGTTTGGATGACATTGATGCAGAGCTCATCACCGGCTTCCTCGCTGAGCTTGAAAACGTACGCGGTAATAGCGTGCGCACGCGTAACGCGCGACTTGCAGCAATCCGATCGTTCCTGCAGTTCGCGTCACGCCGTGATGTCACTCATTTGCATGCTATAACCAAGGCTCTGTCAGTACCGATGAAACGGTTCGAACGTCCACTTCTTGGGTTTCTGTCGCGAGAGCAGATGCTCGCGATCCTTGCGATACCCGGAACGACGTGGCTCTGCGAACGCGATAGGTTGCTGCTGCATCTGCTTTACAACACCGGTGCACGCATCTCGGAGATGATTGCCATCAGGGTCAAAGACGTCAACACCGGACATGGAGCATGCGTGCATCTACTCGGGAAAGGACGGAAACACCGCTCAGTGCCATTATGGCCAGCAACAGTAAAACTAGTCTGCAATTGGCTCAAGCGCAATGAAAAACTGGATATGACATCACCCTTACTATCGACTCGCATGGGTACTTTCATGACACGAGAAAATGCCGCACAACGACTTAAGCTAGCGGTCAAATTTGCCTGTGTCAGTCATCCGGAGCTCGCCACCATGAAAGTGACGCCTCATACACTGAGACACACTACAGCGATGCATCTTCTACAAGCTGGAGTGGATATCAGCGTCATCGCACTATGGCTTGGTCACGAGAGCCCATCTACCACTCATATGTATATTGAAGCGGACATGACGATGAAAGAGGAAGCGTTGACGAGACTGGAGCAACCCTGTAGCAGTGCATCCCGATACCAGCCTTCAGATGCGCTGGCACAGTTCCTACGCGACCTGTAATTATATGAAGTACGATTGGCGGCCACGGCGACAAGTAGACGTTGTGGTTGCCAAGTTGGCATAATCCGATAATTCACATAGTTACGACTATGCAAAATTTCGCATAGTCGTAAGAATTTTCAATTCTTCAAGACAGAAAATGGCGCGATGGTGTCTGACAAAATCACCTCGATACTGGCTACTTGTCTGGAGTCGGATGTGAACGCGCTGGACTATTTGATAGCGGTACAAAGAAACCAGCTGGCGGTACGCGCCGCTCCGCAGAACTGGATGCCATGGAATTATCCGAGCCAAAAATAATGGCTATGACGTATCACAGTTCAGCCCATAATTTTACTGGGCTGCCGAAAGCTCACAATCGTATTGGCCATGCTTCTGTATTTGCGGTTTTTGGTTGGCTTCACTCACATGCCACCCCGATCTTGTGTGAAGTACCTGCGTAAATGATTTGGATTACTGGGGTTAGAGGGTTAATAGATATTATTAAATACCGCTCTTTATTCGATGGGTTGAAACCCTGCCAGCCCTTATGGCTGCTGGACTTGCGGCATTCAAGACGAGACAAAACCGACGGGACAAAACCGCACATGTATTTCACGCTGATTTTCATCTCGAAGATACCTGTGACCCGTGCCGCTTTGATTTGATTGCTAGCATGCAATTGCAATGTATAAGCGCGGCTTCTAGCGCTCGTCCCTGCAACCAGTATTCTTTGCAATCCGTTGATTTACCGAAGCGTGTAGGGCGCTTTGTTGGTATACGGTCAACGATGATGTGGTCAATATTCGTAATCTCGCTGACAGTCGAATTAAAGCAATGGTCTCCAATCCACTCCGCGTCAAATCTTGTTACTCTGAGTTCAAAGCTGGCCGCTACTGTCAGTCAGAGAATTACACGTTCGCGTTTACTCAGTCGGATATGAAAGTCGAATCCCGATAGGTGTTTTTCTAGCTCACCTGCAAGCAATCGGCCTGTATGATGCTGCTGTGATGTTGCTTTGTTGATGGCTGGCACCGTGGGGGTGTTAGTCGTCTCATCGCTCATGCGCCTACAGCCTCCATCATTGCCTCAACATTGAAGCCACGCGCAGCTACGAGGCGCTTTATGATCTCCAATATTTCGTCGTTGGATTTTTGGGCGATCTTTGCGGCAACTAATATATCTACTTCGTGTTTTGGCAATCCAACGGCGCGCTCGCTGATTTGTACAACGGGCGGTAACAGTCCTTTTTCTCTGAGCCTGAATTCTGTAGTTTTGCTGATTGATAAACGCGGGCGGTAGTCGGATGGACGTTCAATCTGAATAGGTTGGGTCGGTATCTTCAATGAAGTCGTTTCCTCTAGTGCCTAGCGGGTTCGCTAGACTTCGAGAGGAATCGTCTCCTGAATCAACGTGTTAGCGTGTAAACGACACGTAAGGGTTGGTAAAGGTTAAAGTTTTACATTGTCAAAAACGCACGCTTATAGAGGTCAGTGAATGTTGGCCGTGAAATAGTGAGACCATTGAGGCTTAGGTCTCTTTTTAGCTCTGCTTGAGTGGGCTTCACCCCGTAATATTGCAAAATCAAGCGTTGCAATTCTGACGGAATATTGGATTCATCTATTTTACTGTACTCATCATTCAGCGACTTCAAACTTTCTATCATTTCAAGTGCTTTAACCTTCTTTCTCGGGCTGATTTCTTGCGCCCCGTCGTTCTTTACTCTGACAGGAAACTCTGGCGGCAGATCGTAGCCGTTAGATTTGGCCCAACTGCCAAATTCTTGTAGATCTACATAGTAATTACAAGCTGACTTCGCTCCCTCGGGGAGGGTTCCGTGTAGCGTGCTGTCTATTACTTGTTCTAGTGATACCTCTACTGCCTCCATATCTATAAAAGAACCGCTCAAGATATGATTTTGTACCACAACGTCAATATTTGCCTTGTTAATGATCCTATCTCGAGCTGCGTCCATGTCACGACGACTAGCTTCTGCTAGATGCTTTTGGAATCCGCAGTCATCTTCAGACACTGACTGGTACCATTCGTGATCTTTGTTCTGTGTATATCTGAATGCTGGCAAATCAATTCCCGCTAATAGGCCGCAAGCATCGCCCAGCTCAATTTTTTTAATCTTCCCCCACATTACCCAATCAACTGAAAACGGTAGTTTTCCCGCAGATGCCGATTTTCTTGGATCTGGCAGAAGTTGTTGCTCAATAGCCCAATCCAGCCAATAAATGTCTATGTTGCGCTTGATTGCCCATGCGACAAAATATCGTATAGGGAACTCTGCGTTATTGTCACTAGGGTCAGATACTTTATTTCGAGGCTGAACAACGTGGTCAGTGTCGCACCAATGGGCTTTTAGCTCCGCATACCGCAGAGCTGTTTTTAATTGCATTTCCTCATTGTGCTTGTCAGTGTGTAGGGCGTAATTATCCAAGTCCCCAACACGAATATCGGACTCCGCTAAACCGTTTTGGAAGTAATACTTGTCGGTAGAAGTTGGTCCGACATTTATTAGGTAGCAAAGCCATTTTTCTACTGTCCAGTAGTTGAAGGTAAGCGCTTTTCTAAGTGCTTTTTGCGTTATTTCTTCCATATCTCATACCCTTCAGCATAAGCCCTTCAATAAATCACCACCCCAAGCTGGTGAAGGTTCCCAGCCTGTCCTCCGTCGAGTAAGGGGTGGCAAACTTGGTTAGGAGTTCAAAGCTTGAGCAATGGGTACGACGTTTGCGGTTTTTTGATCTGGTGCGCTCAATCTCGCAGCCCAGTCTTCCATCAGTTTACGACGCTTCTCTGGCAGCGTAGAACGATGGTAGCTCGCTTCGGCTTTGTCTTTGAGCTGGTGCGCCATCGCAAACTCAATTAGCTCTTTGCTGTAGGCCGTACACTCGCCAGCCCAAACGCGGAACGTTGAGAGAAACCCGTGAGGGACAATAGCGCGGCCTTTTTCGTTCACCCACATCGCGCTGGTGCCTTTCATGCGCTTGATTACGGCGGCCATCGCTATGTTGCTGAGCTGGTCGCCTTTAGGGTTTCGGAATATCAGACCACTAGTGTGTTGCTTTGCCATCAGTGCCAGCAACTCCATAGCTTGTCCTGATAGCGGTATGCGGTGCTCCTTTCGTGTTTTTAGCCTGTGTTCGGGTATTACCCATAGCTTGGCCTGTAAGTCGATTTCCGACCAATCAGCCTCGATAACATCGCCAGTGCGTGTGTTTGTGAGAATCAGGAATTCGAGCGCGTAGGCGGCCTGTGAGGGGCGATTACGTAACGCTGACATGAATGTGCCTACTCTTGAATAGGGCAAGCTCGGGAAGTTCTCGACGATGGCGACCTTAGACGGTTTAGCCAACAGTGCGTCTAGATGGCCGCGCCAGCGAGCGGGATTTTCTGCGCTTCGCAGCTTACGTGCCTTGGCGTAGTCGAAAACCTTTTCAATTCTGCCCCTTAGCCGTGTAGCGGTCTCTGTTTTCGTTGTCCAGATAGGGCTTAGCACTTCAAGTATGTCGTCGGTGTCTACGTCGGCTATGTGTTGGTTGCCAATAATTGGGCTTGCGTAGGTGTTCAGCGTGCTTTCCCATTGCTTAGCGTGCTTTGGGTTTGACCAGCTAGGACGGTTTGCTTCGATGTATTTGGCTGCCATGTCATCGAATGTAACTACTTTGCGTTTGGCGAGTTTGTGGCCTGCCTCTGTTTGGCGCTTAGCCTCTAGCGGGTCACGGGGTGGCGTGTCGGTCTCGATTGAGCCATTGAGAACCTTACGCCAGTGTGCCAGCCGTTCACGTGCTTGCTTTAGGCTGATATCAGGGTAGCCACCCAATCCCATACGCTTCCGCTTGTTTGCGAATTGATACCGGAACATCCAACTCTTGCCGCCAGTGGGGCCGATGAGCAAGTACAGTCCTTTGCCGTCTGCGTAAGTGCCAACGGTGTTGAGCTTTTTCACCGTTCGGTCGTCGAGATTATTCGTCGGGTGCTTCGCCATGTCCCCACCTGATCTGCTGGGCCACTTGCTAGGCCACATTGTCTGGAATTGTGGGGGACTATAGCAAACTAATTGGAACCTTGAAAGCTTCTAAGATATTGATTGTAAAGGAGGGAATTAGGATTCCCTATGGTTTCGCAAAACCCTTTAAGAACGGACTCCCTCTCCGCCATCAACACCTACAAGTGTTTGATATAAAACAGAAATAATAAACCACGGCCGAAATTTGCTCCTTTGCCCCTTCCCTGTGGGCAGGCGGTATCGATTGGTTTTCAGACATTCTGCTGATAGACAGCTGAAGTTATTCGACCTATGCAACTATTTCGGTAGTTCTAATACCGCGCAAGCGTCAAATACAAGATTTAGTAGAGCGGTAATTTCACTATGCAGCGAATCCATAAACTTGTTGATGCCAGCTGCGATCGGAGCCAACTAAAATTACCGAATGTGATTTATGTGGGGATCTCTAGAACGCGTAGTTTACGTCTAAAAATACACCGTGAACAAAGTAGTCATCGATCGTCGCTGTCTCATCTGTTTCGCGATTCAAGAGTGTCCACTCTGTGAAACGGTTTTCAATGCGCGCGCCGTAGCCAACAGAAAACGAGGATCCTAAACGATGTCGTTGACCGAATGAAGCTGTTATAGCAATCTCACTATCCACTTCGGTTGAAATATCATAGCGATCACCAGCATTGTCTGTATCAACCAGATCATCAACATCGACCTGGTTAATACCCGCCCCAGCCGTCCAGAACAGGTATCGCCCTGAGAGTGCTTGCCAATATCGCCGTTCACCCCAGATACTGATCATGGTGGAAATTGCCGCTGGATCGTTGGTTTCGGCATCGATGTTGAATTGACGGAACGGATCCTCTACATCGAACTCTGGTGAATGCTCGATGGCGAGCCCGATCCACCAGTCCTCATTCAATTGATAACGCCCAATAAGTGAAAAACCTATCATGTCATTGGCCGGTACGCCAGGTCCCAGATTGGTCTCAGCACGAAATCCCAACTCATATCCGTCACCTTCTGCCAAGGCCGCTGATCCATATTTACTGAAAGTGGCCAGTAAACAAACAATAACGAAAATTCGCGATTTCGAGTTTTTCATATTCGATTAGTGTCTTGGTGTTGGCTGAAGAACAGACACTAACTGCACAATCTGAAGATAAGCTGAGGATTTGCTCCGGGTAAATATGCAGCGAGTAGAATCCCACCTTACCCTGACAACTCGACGTAGAGCCACCACAAAAGAAGGCTATTCTGGTCTCATTGCTACTGCACGTAGAAAAGTATTAAATTAAGTTATCTGAATCAGCGAAGGAAACGATTGTGAGTAATTCTTCAGCAGACCATCAGATTAGTAGCGCACAGTCCGGGTAATATTAATATTCTTAAATTGATTGTAGCCCTGTCAGGCTCTGGGAACTCGTCGCAATGAAATTGCTGATCGTTGAGGATTCACGCTTGCTACAACGATCATTAGGTGCGGGATTGACTAATTCGGGTATGACCGTGGATCAAGCCTTTGATGGGCTCGAAGCAAATGCCTATCTACTCGTCAACACCTATGATGTCGTGATTCTGGACCTGATGTTACCCAGGCTCAGCGGGCTGCAATTGTTAGGTAAACTTCGTCATCGTGGCGACAAAACTCGTGTGCTCATTCTCTCTGCAAAGGATGAAGTTGGAGATAGAACCCGAGGACTTGATCTTGGGGCTGACGACTATCTGATAAAGCCGTTCTCCTTCGATGAATTAGTATCCAGACTACGCGCCCTGTACCGTCGAGTGGGCGAGGCGGATTCGCAGATTCAACCGCACCTTGTTGTCGGCCAGATCGTAATCAACACATTGAATCGTACCGTGGAAATCGCGCAGCTGCCATTAAATCTAACACCATCAGAATACAAGATACTGGAACTGCTCAGCTTACGAAGGCAGCAAACGTTTTCTCATAGCCAGTTAATTGACCGCCTTTATCGATCCGATCAGTCTGTAACGGACAATGCGATTGAAGCGCACGTCAGCTCCTTACGACGCAAACTGCGCAGTGCAGGAGCAGATGAACTGATTATGACTCGACGAGGATTTGGTTACTATATCGAATGAGGAAAATTGGCCTTCAGGACTTTTTCGCAGATTGACGTTGTTGAAACAACTACCCGGTAGCGCGTATTTCATCCTCGGATTCTAGCGACACGGTCGCATTGTCAGTATTGCCAAGCACGCCTGTCACACTAAGTCGCAAACGTCCACCATCAACTAATTCAGATTCGATTCTCGCATTGACTGCCAGTGTGTACATCTTTACAAGAGAAAGCCCAAGGCCACTGTGCTGAGCATCTGCTCGCGAACCGTCCTTGCGCCATAGACGATCGAACAAACGTGCCAAATCACTCTCATCCAAAGTAGGTGCGTCGTTCTCGATAACAAACACGAACCTGTTGCCTGCATCCTCTATACTCAGATCCAGATCGATTGTTGATCCTGTAGGACTGTAATTAACAGCATTTTCGATCAAGTTCTCGAGCACCTGACACCAGTGTACTTCTCCATCTACGATGACAGATCGATCCGGTAACGTAACAATAACGTTGTAATGCAAGCCGTCAATATCACACTGATGCAGTGCTACGACCTGAGGGATGAGCTCAACCAGATCCACCGCACCTGAAGCCTCCAATAATCCAATATCTCCTCGGCTGAGGGCTGAAAGACTGTGTATAAGTCGCTCCATCCGACCTACTGATATAACGACATCATCGTTGAATGAGGCCTTCAATGTTTGATCTGCTGGCCACCGCTGAGACACTTCTGCCAGGCTTCGGAGCTCAGCGAGTGGTGTTCGCATTTCGTGCGCGAGATCAGCTGAAAAACGTCTTTCTCGTTGAAATCCATCGTGCAGGCGTTGCATCATCCCGTTAAAGCGATCGGTCAGAACCTGAAGTTCAAGAATGGGGTGTGTCAATGTCAGATGACGATCCATCTTTTCGACATTTAGTGAATTGATCTGTTGACTGATATCCTCAATGGGTTGTACGGCACGCCTGATGGCCCCGCGTTGCAGAAGGATGACCACTGCAAGTGTCACAAAGCCGGTCAAGACCAGAATCATAGTCAGTTGAGTAAGGTGATCGTCCAGTGCTTCACGAGATGTTGCGACAATCACATGAACTTTTTCTGGAACGATTTTTACACCGTTCACCTTGATCGATGCGCCTGAAGGCGCAAACGCGCTCGTCTGGGAAAGCTCATCAGTTGATTGGTGATACTGCGTATCATCATCAATATCGATTTTAGGAAAATAATGTCGCTGGATGAACCGTCCTGCGCGTCCGTCAGGTAATGGTGCGTCGATGATACTGTCCGTTGTCGTTTCAGTTATCACAAGTGTTTGATCGTCTTGCAGCGATAAAGAGTGAAACAGACGATCACCTGAACGATTACGTACCTCAAAATAGTCAGGCTCATACTCTTGAAAATAGCTTGTCAGTGCGTCTGGGTAGACTTCCAGTTCGACCCCGTCCTCATCCTGCTCGGTGATGGCCATAAGCGATTGCGATCGAGACTCAAGGCCTCGATCGAATTCACTGGTTAAACTGCTGCTGATAAGTGTGTGGATCAACAAACCACTGCACATTAGTACCAGAATTAATCCTGGAAACAGAGCACGTGACAAGTGCTGAGACAGCGTAATCATGAATAAACTACCGCGCAACGTTTTGCAGGATGCAGAATTTCCTCTGAAACAGAAGTCAACCGATGCGCACTAACCGTTGACCGTACTATCATCGATAGTACACGATTGCGTGCACAACTCAGGCAAGGCTGGCGATAGTGACGAATGCTACTGGTTCAGTGCTGCCTCATGATCAACCTGCAGAATTCGTCCGTCTGCATCCAGCTCGTAACTGATGCTATCGCCTTCATCGTTCTCGTATTCAGCACCATACGACACTGAGCCATTGGCCTCTGTTACAAGTTCGAACTCTACTATTGGAAGCAATACACGTTCGGCACCGACAGTGGCAAGTATCACTGCAGGTATTTGATCCTCTTCCAGCACAGTTTCGAGAGACTCAAACGTGCCATCGCTAGAGAAATTGGCTTCCTGTTCTTCCTCATTGAGCACGAAGAGTATTTCATAACCCATACCGTCATCCGCCATGGTTTCGACAATTTCTTCTATTGCAGCACCAGGGTAGCGCGCGTTGAATGCAGTTTCTACACTCGCTGGCAATGTATCGACAAGCTCACCGCGACCCTGTTCCAGTAATACGACCTCTGCCGAGTACAGAGCTTCAATTTCAATTGATTCATCTGCCGATAGTCCTTCGATGCCATAGCGGGTGGTCGTATCACCGTTAGCATCGATGTCTTGATTACGAAATATTTCTGCCGCAGTGACTTCGGTAAACATGGCAGCAAAATCCGCCTCTATACCGACAGGGAAGCCGACAAGAGCATCTTGTACTGTTTCACTGCTGGATAGGTTGGCCAGGGCATCCTCGTGTTCAACGCGTATGATATCGCCCGAAACATTCATTGCGACAGTGATGCTTTGTCCCTCATCATTTTCGTATTCAACTGCGTATTCCAAAGTGTCATCAGGGAACGTTGTAATTTCCCATTCCGCATCGGGCAAGGTTACGCCTTGAGAATCGGCGATAGCCAGAATGGTGGCCGGAATATTTTCGCGTGGCTCGACATCTTCAACAAAAAGCAATGTCGCCGATCCGTCGTAGTTTGCTTCGATTTCCTCACCCATCGTATCAAGCAAAATCGCGTACGCAACGCTGCCATCGATGGTTGATCGTTCAATTTCATTGATCACAGCGTCTGGATAACGGGCGCGCAGTGCTGTGTCGATCGGTTCTGGCAATTTGTCCAGGATGTCATTTCGAACACTCTCAAGCAATGCACCGTCATTGGCGTAACGTGCCTCAAGTTCCAGTAATTCATCCTCCGTATCACCTTCAACTCCGAAGCTAATGATGTCAGCTGATCCGGCAGCGTATTCGATGCGACGGAAGACTTCGACAGCAGTCACCTCGGAATTTGACAATGCAAATCGCGGTAATAGGGAATCGGGGAAATCGGCCAAAGCTGTTTCAACATCTTGCACAACAACATCGCCAGAACTCCCTGGATCCGCTAAGGGGGTGTCACTGCCGTTACCGTCTGCGTCACCCAAGGGTGTATCACTGTCGCTACAAGCTGCAAGCAGGGCAACAGAAAGGCCAATGGCCAGCGTGTCAAAAAATCTATAATTTCTTTTAATCATGATGTAATTTCCAATGGTCGTGAGAAAGGTTGACCGATAAACGGTAAACCATTGGCATCATGCAACTTCAATCTGAGCGTTTGCTGAAGGTCAGCCCTGTTTTTTTAACACAAGAGTAACCGTAGAAATTCAGGCATTGCACACAATCTTCGCATAAATCTCCGAGCATGGACTGTCAATCAATAATTATTACTCATCTTCAGTCGAGTGCTCTGTTATTAAAATCCAGAAGAAAATCAGTATGCACCCAGTGCGATGAACCTGGAAACTTCAGGAACGAGGTAGCAACGTCTGTTAGCGTGCTGCTTGTAGAGAGCAGCGCTGTATGTATTATGCTACTGGCAAATCCAAAGGCAGGATAACTTCTATTTCGTCGGCGCGCTCTTCGCAGGCTCCGTCGTAACTACCCGGCATATTGCTGGAACTGCGATTGTGCCATGTGCCAGGTCTTTCATCGATTAACCTGAACAACCATGAAGATATGCATCCAGGGATGAAACCTAGCGAATAGGTGGAGCATAAATCAATCCACCATCTGCTCTGAGTGAATTGATCCCACGTGGCAAACCGATAGGTGTATCTGGTCCAATATTGCGTTCGAATATTTCAGCATAGTTGCCCACTTGGCGGATAATGCGTGTGCACCATTGAGGATCCAGTCCCAGATGCGTTCCCGTGTCGCCCTCAGTACCGATCAGGCGACGAATGCCTGGCGTGGTGCCGATGTCTTCGTTATCAACGTTTTGGCTTGTAACGCCAAGCTCCTCTGCGTTTATCATGCAGTTGAGTGACCAGCGGACAACATTGGCCCATTCACTGTCATTGGGTGCCACCAGCGGTCCTAGTGGTTCTTTAGAAATTACTTCAGGCAAGATAAAGTGATCGCCCGGATTTTCAAAATCACTACGTTGAGCTGCCAGCCCTGAAAGGTCGGTTGTATAGGCTTTGCAATCACCGTTTCTATAACCTTCTATGGTTTCCGAGTCGTCGTCATAGTAGATTGGCCGATAGCGCATGTCGCTTACAGAGAAGAAGTCAGCAGCGTTGAGTTCTGATGTTGTGTTACTAGCGACACAGATAGGCTGATTGTCCAGCTCCAGTGCACTTCGGTAGCCCGAACTTCTGCTTACCATAAAGCCTTGACCATCATAGAAACTGATACCGGCAAAATCTCCGAAGAGCACGTTTCTCTCCAGTGTCCATGTGGTGTTTCGCGAAAGTACGTCGACCCGGCCTGCTTGCACTGCTTCGAATCGCTCAATGGAATTGACCGGAATCATATCGACGGCTTCACTATCGTTAAACAAAGCGCTGGCAACAGCCCTGCAAAGATCTACGTCAAATCCTACGTATTCTCCCAGAGCATTGGCACGTGCAAATCCTGCAAGATCTACGTTAACTCCACAACGAATAGCACCGCGAGATTTGACCTCGTCAAGGGTTGCAGCCTGAGCACTGTATGAGTTTGCTGATAATGCAATAAAAGCCAGCAAGGCGGGAATGAGTGTGTGCGTCACTTGATTCATAATGATTGAAGATTGTTTAGGTAATGAGCAAAGAGCGCTACCGCACAGGCGGAGCGTAGATCATCCCACCTTCAGTCCACAGCGCATTGATTCCGCGAGGTAATCCTATAGGTGTGTCGGGTCCGATGTGTCGCTCGTAGCTTTCACCGTAGTTGCCCACCTGTCGTATCAGACGGGCGCACCATTGCGGATCCAGCCCCAGCTGAATACCTGTATCACCCTCAAGTCCGATAAGACGACGTATTGCAGGCGTGGCACCTATAGTCTCGTTGTCAACGTTGGCGCTGGTTATACCGAGCTCCTCTGCGTTAATCATACAGTTGAGCGACCAGCGGACGATATTGGTCCATTCGCTGTCGTTGGGCGGAACAAGTGGGCCGAGAGGTTCTTTTGAGATGACTTCAGGTACGATAAAGTGAGCATCCGGCTCTTTAAAATTACTACGCTGGGCTGCCAGCCCTGATCTGTCTGTAGTAAAAGCCTTGCAATCACCAGCGATATAGCCCTCAGCAGCTTTTGCCTCATCATCGAAATAGATTGGTTTGTAGCGCATGTCACTGACTGAGAAAAAGTCCGCGGCATTGAGTTCGGAGGTGGTATTGCTTGTCACGCACACAGGCTGATTGTCCAGCTCGAGAGCGCTCTGGTAGCCTGATCGCCTGGTTACCATAAAGCCTTGGCCGTCATAGAAGTTGATGCCGGCAAAGTCTCCAAACAGCGCATTTCTTTCAAGAGTCCACGTCGTGACGCGTGCAAGGATATCTACCTGACCCGCCTGCAATGCTTTGAATCGCTCCGTTGATGAGAGCGGAATCATTTCTACAGCCTCAATATCGTTGAACAAGGCGCTGGCAACGGCTCTGCATAAGTCCACGGTGAAGCCGGTATATTCTCCGAGGCTGTTTGCTCGCGCAAAACCTGGCAGATTCTCGCTGACACCGCATCGTATTGCTCCGCGCGATTTGACGTTGTCCAGCGTGGCCGCCTGTGCATTGAACGAGAATACGGTCAGTAGAGAACATACCGCTAGCCCGGTAGACAGTAATCGTGTCAGGTGCTTCATGGAGCTGATATGGGCCGGTAGTGGACAAGTTCAACAGGTGTTGGGGAATTGTCTGATGAGTGCCTGTAGCTTGCACGAGCACAGGGAGCGATATAGGTGGATTCGGGTGGTATACCAAATCCAAGTAGCTCCTGTTCGACGCGCATAGCCCTTTTCATGGAGGTTTTGCTCGTGCCATCTGCGTCCAGACAAGCCCTGATCAGCATGATGTCTTCGTCGCTGAATTCGCGTACAAGCAAGCGCACCGCCTGCTTGTTGGCGTCGCCCATGAGCAGTGTCTTATCGTCATTGAAGATCAGCACAGTGCGCCGGTGCTTGTTGAATTGATCCAGTGATGGTGAATCCTTTTTTGCCTGGACTGCAAAAAAATGCTGGCGCGCCTCGTCGAAGACCTGGCTTTGCGGTGTGCGTTTGTCTGCAGGTAATTCATCATACTCACGCACATCTACCGTCATTACCGCCAGGTCAGGATTCGGTTCACCTTCCAGCTGCACACCGCTTATAAATGCATCGCCTCGACCACCTTGTTCGACGAATATCGCATCAGAGAGTTCGATGTCGGCGATAGAGTCAGTGCCATCGATAGTGAGCAAAGAGGAGGGGTAGATCTGATTGTCATTCTGCACGCTAAACTCGCGACTCAGGCTAATTTTGCCAACCGATAATTGATAGTCAGTGACGAGTCCCGATTCGGTCTCAGATAAACGTTTACTGTAGGAGACATAGTTCTGACCCTGATCAGCATTGACCACCTGCAGACCGAAGCCAGCAACTTCCAGAGCTCGAACTACAGCGTTTCCAAAAGCTGTTTGCGGCTCGTTAATTTGCAGGGTGACAGATCCTGATTGCATGCGCGGTATCTGTACCAGGGTAGATATCAGGTTGGTTGAGATCAGTTGCAAATGGGCGCGTTCGCTTGCACTTATCTGTTCAAGTGCGGTTTGATTGCCACCTATACGCGGTGTGATCTCCTCAGATGCTATACCGTAAGGCTCTACCTCAACCGGTGGGGCAGCGCAGCCACTGGCTAATGCGACTGATGCCAGGCAATAAGCCATCACGATCAGGCAGGCCCTGCGGTGAAGGAGTGCGCGATGAGTGATGATCATGACAATCTCCGCCATAACTCGAGTACTACACCACGACTGGGAAATTTATCGCCAGCTGAAACGGGCGCCCAGCATCCTTCATCCAGAATGCGGTCGCGCCCGATGCCTTGTGATAACAGGGCTTGCGTAACTCGTTCTGCACGGCCGAGTGCTAATCCTTCGTTCCCGATGTCCAGTACAGTGGGCCCGTTACTACATCCCACCAGACTGATCAGATCGTCAGTGTTGACACGTTGTTGCACGAACTGCTCAATCAGAAGTTTGTTGGTATTGCCAAGAACCATGGAATCATTTCCGAATACAACAATCTGACGTTCTATCTGCTGATAGTCGTCCAATATGGAACTGAAATTGGATTGGTCGGCATAGAAAAGATTATTGATTTCAACTCGACTGGAGTTCAAGCCCTGCAGGCTGGCGGCGGGTTGAGTGCTTTGCGTGCTCTGTGTGGCTACCTGATCGACAACCTCGTCTGTTATAAGTGAAATCAGCGGAGGCGCCTGTTCTGCAAGATTCATTGACGCTACATACACGGCTCGTGAATTGGCTGGATTCAATGCCTTGAAAGTGTCATCGCTCTCATCGGGTACGTTTACGGCTATACGAGTGCCTGATAAGCGCACGGGGCTTGCGGGTACAACCGTTTTGTCGTCGGGAACGAAATAATCGCGGCCCATGTCAACTGCGCCTATGGATGAATCGAAGCGGATGAGCGGCTGACCGTCGTCAGAGTCTTCTTCGGTTCTGGTAAAACTGAAAAAGTTGGATCCCTGATCAGCACTGACGCGCTGAATGCCATAGCCTGAATTTGCAAACTCCTGAATGAAATGACTCAGTAGCGGATCATCGTCGCTTTTGCTCATTTGCAGCGTGGTATTAAAGGGTGTGTAGATTTGAAGAGCGGTACGCAACATGTCAGCGGCAATCGCTCTATCAACAGCAGAGATACTAGAGACGGGCGACATGGGTATCTCTTCTGCGCTGCCAGATGCAGGCGAGTCGCGCATATTGACTGATCCGCACGCTGTCAGAAGTAAGGCCGAGACCATACCGAGTACGGGTATCCAGTTAAAATTGGTGTGTGGGGAAGGGCAGTCAGCCCTTGTTATGCAAGCCCTGCAGGCTTCTTTTCTAATCATGTAGACAAACAAACTCCAAATTTTAAAACTCACCAAGGCTGCAAAGGTAACCTTTTTCAGAGGGAAAGATACCATTTGTGCGCGTCTCACTCAGGGCGTATCGCGCCAGTTTGTTCAGTTAAGTGAATTACTTTGCTTTACCTACTGGCGGATCCGTGAATACGGGCACTGAAATAAGCCATTAAATAGTCGTAATATGCGCATAATACAGATGTCTACACCGTAAAACTAAAGGATTAGTTACGCATATGAAGCTTTTAGCATTGTTTGTCATACCTATAGCTCTTCAACTCGGAAGCTGTGCTGGTATGCGCAATACTGATGATAAATCAGATACCGCTTTTGCCTCGCTGGACGCAGCCCCGCGTACGGCAGCCCCGCTGGATGCAGACCCGCTGAACGCAGCCCGACAGTCGGCAGTCCCATTGACGGTAGCCCCGCAAACTCTTGTAGCCCGTGATTTTGTAAGCGCTTTGCGTCAACTTTCGGTGGTGCCGCCTGACAGCACCACAGTAAACATGCAAGACACAGATCGTAAGGATGTCTTTGTCCAGGCTATGCAGAGCGCTTTGCAAGGTGCAGGGTACGGTGTCCGATGGGTTAAAAATGAGGGCTCAGAGTCGCTGTTGCAGTACCGCCGCGTCGAAGAGAGGGCCGCCGCGTCCGCACGTCGCGATACCTATGAGCTGGCTGTGGGAAGCATCGAGATGCGCCGTGTCTATTTCACAGATAGCGCTCAAAGAGTCAGGCCAGTGACGCCGTTGTATATTAGGGGGGTTGATGGCGGCGGTATAGTTCTTGACGATGCCATATTTGAATCACAGAAAAATAGCTCAGAGCCCTTGCAAGAGACCAGTGTCAAAGCGGTACCTATGTCGCCAACTTTGGAGTGGCGAAATTCCTCTGCGCTTGATTCCTCCGTACTTAATTCCTCCGTGCTTGATTCCGCTGGACTTGAAATGCCTTCTGATCCCAGTTCGCTGGACCCTATCGTTCGCTCTTCCTCCACAGGCAGTGACTTATCGAAGCCTTTGTTGTCATTGCCGCGTGAACAGAATATGTTCGAACTGGGTGTATCCAATTTTCAGCAGGCACTCGCCGGTAGCAAGATAGTGGCAAAGCAGGTACTGACGTTCGCCAATGATTCCATGCGACTGGGCAACGCCAACAAGAGATTGCTAGAGAAGCTTGTAAGCAACTATAATCCGGAGACAGACGTGTTTTCGGTTATCGGTTGCTCTATGGGTGGCACGCAAGTGAAGGGCGGTAACGCGGCTCTTGCTCTGGGACGTGCAGGCCGAGTCGTGGAAGCCCTGCGGTTTGCAGGTGTTGATGATGATCGTATTCTGGATGAAGGATGCTGGGCTGGTGATAGTGGGCTGAATAATCTACCCGCTCGCGGGGTTGTTCTGAGTCTAAATCGGCTGGGTTGAGCACATATGGCTTGCAGACACGTACAATGTGTACTGCTTAACCTTTTTTGATTCTAAATATACTGGATTAGCGAAACCGATGAGAAGACGTGCCTTTAGCTTGATGTTATACGCAATGGCTTTGTTACCGTGTCTGCTGGTCAGTAACGCGGCTCAGGCTTTCATACTCGAGACGCTCAATGAGCAACGTGTCAATTTCATGGACTACGTAGAGGATGATCGCTGGACATTGGTCATGATCTGGGCGACCGATTGTATACCCTGCGAAGAACAAAAACCGGCTCTGGAAGCCTTCTATCAAAAGCATAGTGCGGCCGGTGAAGCTTCTGTATTGGGACTTGTTCTGGATGGTCGGGAAAATAGAGAGGAGATGGAGAAGCTTAACGAGTTACACAACCCCACTTATACTAATCTGGTCTTGTTGGCAGATGTGTTCCATGATCAATTCCAGACACTTGTTGGCAAGGACTTCAGGACAACGCCGACGTTTCTGGTGTTTGATAACAAAGGTGGGTTTCGCGGTACTTTCAATGGCTACCTGCCGTTCGAACAGGTTAGTGGACTTATAAGTACGCAGAACTAGAGTACGCAGAACTAAAGTACGCAGAACTAAAGTACGCAGAACTGGAAGCGCGTTAAAAGGTATCTTTCAGCGCCGCATAAACTTCTTTGTAACGCTGGTGCTGTTCACCAAAGCCATCAGCGTTTTTCCCGGGTTCTACACTGTGTACGATCGGTGGAGAGGAGCACACCTCTAAAGGATCACATGTGTTGGCAGCAATTAAACCCAGCCGGGCAGCACCAATGCTTGCACCGTAGTCTCCGTCCTGCGTGATATCGAGCGGTATTTGCAGCGATGCAGCCAGCACCTCCAGCCAATATTTCGATTTGGCACCACCACCAATCGCGGTCGCTCTGGTTAAAGTGGTACCTGCCTGATGTAATGCTAGTTGAGAATCACGGAAGGCAAACGCCACACCCTGCAAGACGGATCGTGTCATTTCCAGGGTATTGGTCGCGTGTTTAAGGCCAACGAAAACACCACGAGCATCAGCATCGTTTATGGGGGTCCTTTCGCCGCCCAGATAAGGCAGAAAAAGGACGTCGGTAGGCTCGGCGGCTGTATTGACAAGCGCATCAGTCAGTTCGACCGGTGTGCGTGAAGTGATACCCGCCAACCAGTTGAGTGCGTCTGTTGCTGCAAGAATGACGCCCATCTGATGCCAGGTGTCTGGTAGCGCATGACAGAATGTATGGACAGCACTTTCTGCATTGGGCTGGAAGCTTGCATTGGTGGCAAACAATACACCGGATGTTCCCAGCGATAAGAATGCACTACCGGGCTTAACGCATCCCATGCCGCAGGCGCTGGCCGCATTGTCACCTGCCCCACCTGCCACCACAACGCTATCAGACAAGCCATAACGCTTGGCAATAGCTGCGCGCAAGGTGCCGGATACCGCCGTGCCTTCCACCAGGTCCGGCATGTGATCGCGTTGCAGGCCAGTGGCATCAAGAAGCTCATCTGACCAGTTGCGCTGCTGTACATCCAGCCAGCCTGTGCCAGCAGCATCAGACATCTCGGCAACGTGTTCACCTGTGAGCCACAAGCGAATATAGTCCTTTGGCAGCAATACCTTGGCTATCCGCTCGAATATTTGTGGCTCGTTCTCAGCGACCCAGGCAACTTTGGGGGCGGTGAACCCGGGAAACAGAATGTTGCCAGAGAGTTGCCTGGACCGAGCTGTGTCCATACGCCTGGCTTGAGCGTGACTACGGGTATCATTCCAGAGCATGCAGGGGCGAAGGATCTGATCGCTGCTGTCCAGGAGCGTTGCACCATGCATATGGCCTGACAGACCTATACCACGAACCGCCGACATTGCATTTCCATGGTTTGCCGCTAGAGCAGCCAAGGTCGATTCAATAGCATGTACCCAGTCGACCGGATCCTGTTCCGACCAGCCATCGTGCGGGCGGCTGATTACCACCTCGGCACTGTGGTTTGCCAGTACGTTTTGTTCCGCGTCCATCAGCACACTTTTGGCGCTGGAGGTGCCCAGATCAATTCCCAGATACATGCGTTGTCTCCCGCTGAAAACGTTGATGGAACAGTGAACTATTCATAGATTGTTGAAGGTCGCCCCACCTGAATCGTTTGAATGATTTTGGTGATTTCATGATTAGTCCAGGCTAGAGATTTGTTTCAGGGAACCATTGCAGGGCATGGTCCTGATCGCGTGTGATTACAACATGGCGATTGGCAAACAGTTTGTATGATGCACTCCATTGACCATTCGGCCACTGCACACGCACGGTTGCCCGTTCTGCGACACCCAGACCAATATGGACGAAACCTGCCATCCCGGAGGCATGGCCACCGCCCACTTGAATACGCCGGCTCTGTACATGGTTTCCTGTTTTTATGGACAGTCGTGCACCTACCGCTTGCCGGTTGGTGCCGGGCTGTTGCAACTCGATCTTAAGCCAGTTGCCACCCTGGCGAGTACTATCGTCATGTTGCATGCCGGTGTGTCGAAACAGGCTAATATTCGCAGTGCGGTTGACCACCACAATATCCTGCAAACCATCGGCATTGAGATCAATGACGTTGGCACCTCGTCCACGAGTATCTTTTGCAATACCAGCGATATCACCATGTTCGGCAAATTTTCCGGAGGCGTTGCCCAGCAGTAGATTGTCGGGGTCAAAGTTTGCAAAGTCCTGCATGTTCTCGACGTTGCCTTTAGCAATGAAAAGGTCCATTCGCGCATCGTTGTTTACATCCTCAAACTGAGCGTGCCAGCCGGTGCTAGGTTTCAGATCATCGCCCGTATAGGGGCGATGGGCCGTTGCCTGATAATCCCATGCCATGTCCTCATAAGCGGGGCGGTTCTCATCAATAGCCTGTTGCAAATCGAGTATCTGCAGTTTGGTATCACCCATTGATGTCAATGCATATTCGGGATATCCATCGGCATTCAGATCGGTCTCCGCTATGCCCATACCCCAGATCACCACAGATTCCCACCCATCAGCACCGGTGTACAAACGCGGATAGCGCCCATGATCCAGCCGCCAGAGCTGCTCTTCACCTCCTCGATAGTAATGACGATCATTCGTGATTCTCAGCGCATCGACGCCGCTCTTGTTCCAGTCGGTGAGCAGCATGGACAATGCACAGTAGCCCGGCGACAGGATTTGTCTGTTGTCGTACTGTGGGGTGCTGTCGGCGGCAGTGTTCGCAGCGTCCGTAGCGCTCGGGCGGTGCAGTTCATTGTCATGACAGGTACCCCAGGGCGATCCGGGTGCTGTTCGATCAACGTAGTTGCCAACAGCAAGCGTGGGAAAAGTGTTATCAGCTTCAAAATTAGCACTGAATGACGTGGTCCAGGCAGTGCCACCATCAAACCCCCAGATAGCGTTGGCTGGTTTAAAGCTGCAATTATCTGCGCCTTTGAATAATTGATTGCTGCCCAGGCGCATGACAAAAAGATCAAGATGGCCATCGTTGTCAATGTCGATCGGGTAGCTACCTAAAACGCCTGTCAGCGCCAGAGTATCCTCAGTGCTCTTCTCAAACAGTAGGCGACCGCCAGCATCACTTGCGTTGATATAAAGAGCCGCCTGGTTTGTGCCGCCTGCGAAGAACAACTCGGGCATTCTGTCGCCGTTGCAGTCAAAACTGCTGACGCCGCCACCGACAAAATATTCCCAACCGCCCTCATAGCTATGCTCAATGCCAGCCTCAAGCGCCTGTTCCTGATAGTGGGGAATATCGCCGGTAAAAGTCTTGTTATCTTCTTCAGCCTGCACGTGCAGGCAACTTGAAAAGCAAAGCACTACAGCTAGATATTGACTGGTAGTACAACGCATCATGGGGTGATGGTCAGTGTTTTCAGAAACGCAATTACAGACGATTGCTGTTGTGCTGACAGGCCCTGCCAAAGCTTGCGTGAGTTACGCGCCTGCCCACCATGCGCATCAATAACATCCACAAGCGTTGTGATATCGCCGCGATGCCCATAGGGCGCTGTGGAGGCAACACCCCATAGCTCACTGGTCATGAATACATTGCGCTCCACGAAACGCTGTGAGAGTAGTTCATTGCCCAGAGTGGCGACTTGTTGGTCGGCTATTGTGTGGCGTTTCAGATCACCGAACAAGGGAATCTTGTAATAACCATCAGCGTCTTTCTGCAAACTTTTGGACCAATCCAGAAGCGCTAGATTGTAGACACTGCCAGGTCCTTCTCCCTGCCGAAGTGTACCGGCAGCATCAAGTGGACCCGGATCATGGAAATCCAGACTCTGCAGCGGCAGATGCGCCTTGTGGCAACTGTCGCATCCGATTTGTGTGAATAGTGCCTCGCCTTCCAGCGCTGCTCGTCGCCATTGACTGTTTTCAGGTTCCTGTGGGGTGGGGGGTGGTAATGCGGCTTGCCATGCCACCAGCGCAGAAATCTGGTTGGATGAAAACTCCGGCGTATGCCCATCACCGTCGAAATCGCTTTCACCGGTCCAGCGTGGGCCGAAACGTTCCACGGCCTGCATGCCATGATGATGATTCAGCGCATTGATAGTGAATTGGCGAATCGATGTCATGACACCCTTGTGACTGAAGGGACGCACAACGAGATCCTGATCAACTCCCATCACACCGCGTGTATCGACGGTGCCATCGGCCATGGCAGTCAGTGAACCAAATTCAACGCCTTTACTCAGTAGCGCTTGTTCAAATTTGTCGCCGCTTTGCCGGGCTTGTTCGAGAGCGTGTTGGCGTAGTTGTAACAGATCGCGGCTCATTTCACGGGCCAGCAATTCTATGAGCCCGGCACCAAACAGATGATTGGTATTACGCTCGTTGGAGAATTGCGGATCGGTGCTATCAAAGTCGCTATGGACAAAGCCTTCGGAGACAAATACGTTGGCGGAGAAGTCGCCGGCACCACCTGCGAAAGGTACGTTATGGCAGCTACTGCAGGCATTGGCGTCCATGCCGGCGGTGCGTGAATAAACCTGCCGCGGCGGGCGATTTCGTTTGGTAGGAATAATTGCCTGGGTTGCCAGGGGGCGGCCTGCACCATCGAGCGTGGTGAAGCGTGCATCGAAAAGCTGTTCTCCATGTTCTATAAATTGTCGCAATTTATCAGCGTCGAGTTGCCCCTGGAATTCATGGTCGTCCAGTTGTTCAAGAACAGCATTTTCGGCCCATGGAACTCGCTGATCTTGATTCTCATTTGCAGGATCTATTGCACGTTCATCTGCAATGATTGGCGAACATAGCAAAAACAGTGTGCCCATTATTGTCAGGCAGGCGGTGTGTATGGGTTTATGAAACATGTTTACTATTTAGGGTAGGAGAACTGTGCATCGACATGGGCCAGCGTGTTACTGGCAAGACCCATCAGAAGCAGAGGTTCGGCTTCTTCGAAGCAATGCAGCAGATCGTCAATACAAACCGCGGTATGTTTCTGTTCGCGAAAAACCGAATTTATACCCTTGCGCATAAGATCCAGACCTTCAATGCTTCGCCCGACAAGTGCAACTGGCATGGGGTCGAGTAGCGTGAAAAGAGTTAATAGACCCTCGCCAATAGCTGCACCTGCAATCGCAAATGCCTGCACTGCCGGTTGGTCATTAGCAATGCCTGCATGGCTTAGCGTTTGCATTTCATCGCTTCCAACGCGGCCAACCGGGGGTTCGTGAATAGAGGTTCCGTTGGCAAGGCGCTGTATGCCGTAATCAGCGGCATACGCCTCGATACATCCTTTGCGTCCACAGCGGCACAGGGCGCCGTCTCGTTCAAAGCGTAAGTGTCCAAGTTCCAGTGCTGATGTGCTAACACCTGTGAAGGGTTTGCCATCGATATACAGGCCAAGTCCGACGCCGTGAAAAAATGCAACGGTGGCAAAGGACTGTCCGAGTGTTTCGCCGGCACTGATACTTAACGCCTGTGAGATAAGTTGGCAATCATTTTTCACACTCACAGGCAGTTTGAAGATGTTTTGCAGGACATCGCCAAGGTCGACATCTGTGTGGCGGATGATCGGCGACCAACTGAGGTTGCCGCCAGGGTTATCGACCAACCCCTGAAAGGCAATGCCAATTTGCTGTACCGGATGACCAATATTCAAATTAATGACCTGTTTTATCTGCTGGCAAACGATATCGACAAATTGTCTTTTGTCCAGCGAGCGGGTGTCGGTTGCCAGCAACTCATCATGCAGCAGGGCTCCTGCGTAATTTATCCTTTGCACCTGAATCAGATCGATAGCCAGGTTCAGAGTGACGATATCACCCGCGGTGGCGTTTAGCTCGATGAGCGATTGCGGCCGGCCACGACTGCCGTTGTCCGCTTTCTGCCGGTTGCGGATAGCGATACCCTGTTCTACCAATTGCTTGGTGAGAGAGGAGATGGAGGCGGGACTGAGGCCTGTGTCATTGGCCACTTTTGCAGGTGAGCACGGTCCATTAGCGCGCAGACAGCCAAGCACCCTGCGACGGTTTTCTGTGCGTAAATCGTCGCTTCTTCGTGGATCGTCGCTTCGTAGAATACTGCTACCGGCCATTTGTGTATTAAAAGCTATAAGTTCATGTAGATTTGTCAAAAACAACTTGACACATTTCAAGCCTGAAGTCACTATTTATTCCAGTCGTGAAATAAATCCGACTCACTGCGATCAGATCGTATCGAATCTGCGCGAAGTTCAATAACACTGGAGTTATCATGAAAAGATTTGGAGCCTTATGTATAGCTGCATCGGTATCGGCATTGTTTGCAGGTCCGATCCTAGCTGAAGGTAAAGTCATCGGTGTATCCTGGTCCAACTTTCAGGAAGAGCGCTGGAAGACAGATGAGGCCGCCATGGTTGCAGCCATAGAAGCCGCCGGCGACACCTACATCTCTGCAGATGCACAGTCCTCGGCGTCCAAGCAACTCACCGATGTCGAATCACTGATTTCCCAAGGTGCGAATGCCCTGATCATTCTTGCCCAGGACTCTGGCGCTATCGGCCCTGCGATTGAAAACGCTGTCAACGAAGGTATTCCGGTTGTCGGTTATGACCGTCTGATCGAAAACCCCGAAGCGTTCTATATCACTTTTGACAACGCCGAAGTCGGCCGCATGCAGGCCCGTGCCGTGCTGGAAGCCATGCCAGAGGGCAACTATGCGTTCATCAAGGGATCGGCTGCAGATCCAAACGCCGATTTTCTATTCGGTGGCCAAATGGAAGTACTGAAAGAGGCTATCGATGCAGGCAAGATCGTGAATGTGGGTGAAGCCTACACGGACGGTTGGAAGCCTGAGAATGCTCAACGCAACATGGAGCAGATTCTTACGGCGAATGACAACAAGATTGATGCGGTGGTAGCTTCCAATGACGGCACCGCCGGAGGTGTTATTGCAGCGCTTTCAGCTCAAGGGCTGGACGGCGCTGTGCCTGTGTCAGGTCAGGATGGTGATCATGCAGCATTGAATCGTGTAGCGCGTGGCACGCAGACTGTATCGGTGTGGAAAGATGCGCGCGTATTGGGCGCTGAAGCTGCAAAAATTGCAACCATGCTCGCTGACGGTACCGCCATGGCTGAAATTCCGGATAGTGTCAGCTGGTCCGATGGCCCTGACGGCGTCGATATGTCAGCTATTTTTCTTGCCCCGGTACCGGTAACTGCCGCCAATCTTGGTGACGTTATTGATGCTGGCTGGATCGAAAAGGACAAGGCCTGCGAAGGTGCTATGGATACAGTAGCTGTCTGTCAGTGAAGGGTATGTCGAAGTAGTAAAGGGTGGCTATTCGCAAGCGAGCTTTGAGCGGATAGCGCCCTTTTTTTTCACCCGAAAATACAGCCTTTGTAAACTCGGGGCTGCAACTGATCTGTAGAGTAAATCATGGCCGTTAATCCGAACTTCGCCGCCCCACCTGGTGCTCGTCAATCGCGGGAACCGTTGACAACGCGAATGATCAGAGCCACAGAAACAGACACGCGCATGCTAGGCATGCTCGGAGCGTTATTACTCATCTGGATCTGTTTTCATATCTTCTCCGACGGCAGGTTTCTAACGCCCCGTAACTTATGGAATCTGTCAGTTCAAACCTCATCGGTGGCCATCATGTCCACTGGTATGGTGTTGATCATCGTCACCCGCCACATCGACTTATCCGTAGGGTCCATTCTTGGCTTTGTAGCAATGATCATGGGCGTGACGCAAACGGCATTTCTGCCGGATTTTCTGGGTGCTAACAACAGCTTCACATGGGCTCTGACCTTAGTCGCCGGCATGCTCGCAGGTGCTGCTATCGGTGGTTTGCATGGCTATGTCATTGCCTACCTGGGCGTACCGGCATTCATCGTTACGCTTGGTGGGCTCCTTGTCTGGCGGGGTGCAGCCTGGTGGGTTACCTCCGGCCAGACAGTAGCACCGATGGACGATAACTTCCGTCTCATGGGTGGCGGACCCTATGGTGCCATCGGGGCGTTCTGGAGCTGGGTGGTGGGAGCCATTGCCTGCGCAGGAATCGTGTCGATGATTGCTATAGGTCGGCGCAACCGCCAACGTTTCAATTTCCCGTTGCGCCCGGTCTTGGCAGAACTGACACTGGCCCTGGCAGGTTGCGCAGCTGTGCTCGGGGCTGTAGCAGTAGCAAATAGTTACGCCTGGCCAAGGGGCATCGTGAATCGCTATGCCACCGCGAATAATATTGAAGTACCGGAGGGCGGGTTGTTCATTGCTCACGGCATTGCCATACCCGTACTTATCGCAGTATGCGTCGGTATTATCATGACGTTTGTCGCCACGCGCACACGCTTCGGTCGGTATGTATTCGCTATGGGTGGTAACCCGGAAGCGGCGGAGCTTGCAGGCATTAATACCCGATGGGTCACCATGAAAATATTCATCCTCATGGGTGTGTTGTGTGCCATTGCAGGTGCTATCTCAACCGCCAGACTCAATGCTTCAACCAATGCGCAAGGCACACTGGACGAACTGCTTGTTATAGCGGCCGCTGTCATCGGTGGTACATCATTAAGTGGTGGCATAGGCACTATCTCCGGCGCTATTATCGGTGCGCTGGTGATGCAATCGTTGCAGTCAGGGATGGTGCTGCTGGGTGTTGACGCACCGTTCCAGAACGTGGTGGTGGGTGTCGTACTGGTGCTGGCTGTGTGGCTGGATGGCTTGTATCGCAGACGCTCGGTATAGCGGAGACTAACAGTGAATCTTTCAGAGACAGGAGCCAGCGACAAAGTTGTCGAAATGCAAGACTGCAGCATCTCCTTCGGCGGAATACATGCGGTTGACCACGCATCACTGGACTTGCATAAAGGCGAGGTCGTAGCGCTGCTCGGTCACAACGGTGCAGGTAAATCGACCTTCATAAAATTACTCTCCGGTGCATATAAACGTGACTCGGGTGATATCCGGGTTCGTGGCGAGAAGGCGATTATCAATAACCCTCGTGATGCCAAAGCCTATGGCATAGAAACCATATACCAGACCCTGGCACTGGCAGATAATGTAGACACAGCAGCTAATCTGTATCTGGGTCGCGAGCTTCGCACGGCCTGGGGTACGCTCGATGATGTGGCCATGGAGGCCAGTGCACGTGAAGTCATGGGCAGGCTTAATCCGCGTTTTCAGCGCTTTAAAGAACCAGTCAAAGCATTATCAGGAGGGCAGCGTCAGTCAGTAGCGATTGCCCGGGCCATTTTGTTTGATGCGCAGATTCTTATCATGGACGAACCTACCGCCGCTCTGGGTCCGCAAGAAACAGCGCAAGTAGGGGAGCTGATAAAACAATTGAAGGCCGATGGCATCAGCATCTTTCTCATTAGCCACGACATCGATGACGTCTTTGAATTAGCTGACAAAGTGGCGGTCATGAAGAACGGCCAGATGGTCGGTACCGCCCCCCTCGACGCTGTCACCCGCGATGAAGTTCTGGGAATGATCATTCTTGGTAAATGTCCAGCAGGCGCAATTCCAGGTCCTGGCGCCATGCTTGACTAGCCAGAACACGGCCAGAACGCAGCCGGAACGCAGCCAGAACGCAGCCAGAACGCAGCCAGAACACGGCCAGAACACGGCCAGAACGCAGCCGGAACGCAGCCGGAACGCAGCCGGAACGTAGCCGGAACGTAGCTGATAGTCCAACAGAAAAACACATAACCCAAAGACATGGCAGAAACACTATGAGCACAGAATTTTTCGGATCAATCGAAAGTATTCCCTTTGCAGGTCCTGATAGCGAAGATCCATTGGTGTTTCGTCACTACCAGCCTGATGAGCTGATATTGGGTAAGCGTATGGAGGATCACTTACGTTTTGCGGTGTGCTACTGGCATAATTTTGTGTGGCCAGGCACTGATCCCTTTGGCGGCCAGACCTTCGAGCGTCCGTGGTTTGGCAATACGCTAGCGGATGCAAAACTCAAAGCGGATGTAGCCTTCGATATGTTTACAGCCCTGGGTACGCCCTACTACTGCTGGCATGATGCCGATATCCGCCCGGAGGGCGATTCGTTTGCAGAGAACACCGCCAATCTGGATGCCATGGTTGACTACCTTGGCCAGAAGATGGAAGCCAGCGGCGTCAAGTTGCTGTGGGGTACGGCAAACATGTTTTCACACAAACGCTACATGAGCGGTGCTGCTACAAACCCGGATCCCGAAGTTTTCGCTTTTGCCGCGGCAACCGTTAAGACCTGCATTGATGCTACTCACAAACTCGGTGGTGAAAACTATGTGCTTTGGGGTGGGCGTGAAGGCTATGAGACTCTACTCAATACCGACATGGGGCGAGAACTTGATCAGCTTGGGCGCTTTCTCAACATGGTGGTGGAGTACAAACACAAGATTGGTTTCAGCGGTGCCATTCTTATCGAACCCAAACCGCAAGAGCCCACCAAACATCAATACGATTTTGACGTAGCCACCGTGTACGGGTTTCTCAAACGCTATGGCCTTGAGAAAGAAGTACAGCTGAATATCGAACAAGGCCATGCCATATTGGCGGGACACAGTTTCGAGCACGAGCTGGCGCTGGCTAATGCCCTCGGGATATTCGGCTCGATCGACATGAACCGTAACGATTATCAGTCGGGTTGGGATACCGATCAGTTTCCCAACAATGTGCCCGAGATGGCTCTGGCCTATTATCAGGTGCTGCTGGCGGGTGGCTTCACCAGCGGCGGCACGAATTTTGATGCCAGGCTGCGACGGCAGTCCATTAACCCGGAGGATTTGCTCATTGCCCATATCGGTGGCATGGATTGCTGTTCACGCGGCTTGAAAGCGGCTGCTAAAATGGTCGAAGACGGTGCCTTATCCGTACCGTTGAAGGAACGATATCGTGGCTGGGAAGACCAATTAGCCAAGCAGATGTTAGGTGGATCGATGGATCTGAGTGACATTGCGGCGTATGTCTTGCAAAATGATGTCAACCCACGGCCACTATCAGGAACTCAAGAGAAGCTTGAAAATATTGTCAACAGATACGTCTAGAAGATTGAGCAACTGGCGTGATGCGGTTAAACGGCTGCGCCGCACGGGTTCGGCAATGCTGTGCATGCTCATGGCAGGAGCCGCTCAGGCGGAGCTTGCCATTTGCACCACGCCACAACGCCCGGACTGCCCTTTGGCGTTGCAGCAGCCCGCCAACAGTGAATTCACTTTCTCGCGGCTGATGTTCAACGATAATCAGCTGGCAATCGAGAATCTGGGTGACAGAATCGGCTATCCGCACTGGCAGGCAGACTGTTCTGAATCGGAGCCGCATTTTATAGCCGCCATGAAGCGACTTACCCGGGTAGATACTAATGCCCAGAGCCAATCCATTGCGCTCAACGACGAACGTATCTTCGATTACCCCATGTTGTATGTGGTAGAGGCGGGCTTCGCCTCATTTACCCAGGGTGAGGCAAATAATCTGCGCGAATATCTGCTTCGTGGCGGCTTCCTTTTGGTGGACGATTTTCACGGCTCGTACCAATGGTCTGAGTTTGAAGGCTGGATGAGCCAGGTCTTTCCAGATCGGGATATTGTGGACATTCCCCCTGGCCACGAAATATTCAATGTGCATTTTGCTATCGACGAATTCATACAAATCCCCGGACTAAGAGCCTTGTGCCTGAATCCGGGTGAGACCTGGGAGCTACCCATCATGAAGACGGCTGCGGTTAACGAAAGCAATTCGTCGCGTCAGGAACCGCGCTGGCGTGGTGTGCTGGATGATGACGGCCGCGTAATGGCCATCATCAACTGGAACATGGATCTTGGCGATGCGTGGGAACATGCCGATATGGAAGAGTACAGCGCGCTGTACACGGCCACGGCCTACAGACTAGGTGTCAACTACGTTATCTACGGTATGACACATTGAAGCCTGACATCAAGCGGGGATGTTCATGATATGCAGGCCCAGCATTTGCTGCATGCAACGCAGCACTTGCGTGCTGTAACCAAATTCGTTGTCGTACCAGACGTAAAGTACGCAGCGATTACCTTCAACGATAGTTGCTACAGAATCGAAAATAGCAGGCTCAGGTGTGCCAACAAAATCAGTTGAAACCACCTCGGTGCTATACGAATAGCTGATTTGCTGACGCAATTCGGAGTTGAAAGCCATCTCGCGTACATAGTCGTTAAGCTCGTCCCGCGTTGTTGCCTTGCCAAGATTCAGATTACAAACTGCCATTGACACATTCGGGGTTGGAACGCGAATGGCGTTGCCGGTCAACTTTCCTGCCAGCTCCGGCAAGGCTTTGGCTACAGCCTTTGCAGCGCCAGTGGAGGTAAGCACCATATTCAAAGGCGCACTTCGACCACGGCGTTCGGCAGTGTGATAGTTGTCAATAAGGTTCTGATCATTGGTATAGGAGTGCACGGTTTCCACATGCCCGTTCTCTACACCGAACTTGTCATTGATCACTTTGAGCACAGGCGTGATCGCATTGGTGGTGCAGCTTGCAGCACACACAATGGTATCGCTATCATCAATCATGTCGTGATTGACGCCGTACACTATATTCTTGATATTGCCACCGGCTGGTGCCGTTAGTAGAACTTTGACAGCGCCCTTGGGTACCAGATGTCGTGCCAGACTTTCCTCATCCTTAAACACACCCGTGTTATCTACGATGAGTGCGTTGTCAATACCGTATTCGGTATAGTCGATGTCCTCCGGCTGATTAGCGTAAATCACTTTGATAAAATTTCCATTCGCAATTATGGCGCTGTTTTCTACATCAACGGTGATATGACCATTAAAGGGACCATGAATTGAATCACGACGCAATAAACTTGCGCGCTTGCGCAGATCGCCATCGCGACCACCACGGACCACAATAGCCCGCAGGCGAAGTGGATTGCTTGATGTGGTTCGCTCGATGAGAAGTCGGGCCAATATGCGACCGATCCGGCCAAAGCCATACAAAACCACATCGCGTGGCTCGTCAAGTACCGATGGACTGTCGGGAATATCGCAAAGCGAATCGTTGACAAACCGTTGAAGAGCGTCCGCATCGCTTGCTACATTTTTTACGCGGGCATCATAGGCCAGCTTGCCAATGTCGATACGTGAGCTGCCCGGTTGCAAAGACGAGACGATGTGCAGAACTGCACTGGTATCTTTGACCGTGATACTGTCACCAACAACTTGCTGGGCTTGCTGATGGGCTTTTATGATGTCGATAGTAGACGCGTTCATCAACTTGCGCCCGAAGACTGTGATGATAACGCCACGCTGGCGATAAAGAACACCCACCGCCGGGATCATTTCTTCAGCAAGTCTTTGTTCCAGTATATAGGCCTGTAGATGTGCAGAAGAATCGGTCACAATGAGTTTCCTGTTGTTGATGAGTGGACATTAGGCAGTCTGGCGCTAAGTAAGTCTATCGCCCATTTTCTTGAAAGCTGCGGAATAGTTATTATAGAAAATCATGGATCTTCGTTGGTCAGCAGAATTTGTTGGCGGTCTCTGTGCAGGGCCTTGGCATCTTCTTGAATGCGTGATAGCAGCGTTACAGCCTCAAAAAACGTGCAGGCGTCAGTAATTCCCTCAAGACAGGGCTCCTTGACATCAAAGCCACTCGCTTCAGCGATGCGGGAGCGTTTTTCGAGAATCTTGATGACATCATCTGCATAGTGTCGCAAAATTGTTTGAGAGATCATGACATCGCAGGAGGCCTCCTGCATCTGTGCTCGCAACAGGTAGCCTTGGGCAGATGCTGCTGGTGCTTCCATCCAGGCCACGAGGCTATTGTCGTAACGATGCCAGCTACCGTCCAGAAACAAAGCATCGGCTACCGCTTGCGCTAGCGTTCCCGGATGTTTTTTCTCGATTTGGCCGCACTCACAGCCGCCTCTATCGCAAAAAGCACGCTCGTCGGCCTGCTCAGGAACAATGAACCAGCTTGGGTGAATCGACAAAGGGTAGGTGTGCGACGTTTTCCTGGCTCTTTTGACTGGTGACGGCTGTTTGCAGGGCCGATCCTGATAAATCGTGTCTTCTCCAGATTGACATGCAAATATGGCGCTTTGAGCGACTTTTGGGGTACTCATCATGAGTAGAATGCAGGCAGCCTGAATAATAACTGGCACGATCATGGGGTGAGTAAGAGAATCCGACAGTTTTGCTAGATATGCCATGCGGTTTATATCGGCCCAAGTCGGTAGGTCTGCATGTGAGTCATTTCTCACTTATCGTATGATTGACACTAAGACGGTGAAAATACTGCTCTCTCTAAAGAATCACCCACTACTATTAGAATCTTCCACTACCATTGTGTAGCTTTGCGGGAAACGTAAAACAGGACGGCTCTGACGCTGTGCTATCTCACATAATTACCAAGTCTATCGAGTACGAGAAAAGGAAATTACTATGATTAAGAATATTCTGGCAGTAGCCATAGTCGTGGCTCTGGGCGCTTGCTCCAGCAGTGACTCTGATGACACGCCAGCGCCTGCTGGTGGTCCGACGACCCCAACAGATGGTGGCCCTACAACCCCGACAGATGGTGGTCCGACAGCCCCAACAGATGGTGGTCCGGTTGTTACACCCCCAGGTGGCGGAGCTGGTCCGATGACAGCCACCAAGGCTGGTAGCTATACCGGTAACTTCGGCGGTGCCAATGGCGTCTATGTTATTAATAACGACAACGATATAGCGGGTCTGGCGGTTAACGCCGATGGTTCTGCGCAATCATTGTTTGGTAATCTTGGTACAACTGATACGTTTACCGGTTCTCTGCGTCAGTACATTCATCAGGAAAGTCGACCTGATGCTCAAGCGGCCGTTTTCGGTTCTGTAGCCGGTGCTGCTGATCCGCTGGAAATTGAGGTCAACATTGTGAACGGGCAGACTATCAGCAGTACAGCTACCTCGCCGACGGCTGTCGATCTGGTTGGAACGACAGGAAGTTCGGTAACGCCAGCTACCGAAGCGTCATTGGCAGGCACTTGGACATCCGTGCATTCCTTTTGCGAAGATGACGCCGCCGGTATGCCGGTAAATTGTCTTGAGTTGTCTACAGAACTGACATTTGCAGGTTCTGACGTCACGGGCTCCACACTGGTTACAGGCGGCACTGCTGTGCTTATTAATGGCGCTATAACGGAATTTGGTGATGCTGCGCTGATGGATTTTGACTGGGGTGATTCTGCGGGCTATAGCGGCGTCGTGTTTTTTACCCCTGCAGCAGATGGCAGAATTGCGTTTGTCGGTGAGAATGACGGCGCGACAATATCAGGCCTGATGACTAAGCAGTAAGCAGTAAAATTTATTCTTTGGGAGTCTGCTCTTGCGTGAATTTTTTGCGCAGGATCAGACTCAAACAAGGATTTACACGTGCCAAAAAAACGCTTGTTAATGGAAATCGGTATGGGCACGGACCTTCGCGGCCAAGACTATACCAAAGCCTCCGTTCGTGCCCTCAAAGATGCCTTGTGGCATAACTCTATTTCGATTGCGCCCGCGCTGGGTTATTCGCGGGACGATATGCATGTGAGCGTGCAGGTGGGGGTGGTAAAACCCGACGCGGTAGATGTCGCAGCCATAGCGGCGGTGCTGCCTTATGGCACATCTGAGGTCCACGTGGTAGAGGGTGGTCTGGACATCGTTAACGATGAAGGCAGTAATACCACCGTCATTGCCAACGTGGCCGCCGTAGTCTATCTGAACATTGACGTTCTTAGCACATCAGAGGCGCAATAGTACATGGCTCTGAAACGCATTATCCTCGAAATGGGGACAGGCAACGATCTGTACGGCGAGGACTACACTAAAGCGGCGTGCAGGGCAGTGCAAGATGCTTTGCATCACAGCTCGCTGAGCCTGTTTAAAACGCTCGGCATTGACAGGGATGCCATGCAGGTTGGAGTTACCATAGGCGTGCAGCAGCCTCATCTTGTCGATACCCAGCAGCTTGTCAGTCAGATTCCCTACGGACAGGTGCAGGTCAATGTCCAGACCGGCGGGCTGAATGTTGTGGACGACGACACAGGCTCAGTATCTGTCATCGCTGCAGCCGCTGTCGAAGTTCGCATTTACCTGCCAGAGGGGCGTTACAGACTGTAGCCTGCACAATCGCCAGGACACGACAACCGCAAGATCAAGACGACCGCAATACAAGACGCAATACAAGATATGACTAATTTATAACCGCGGTGCCCATGAACGAAGGGTCCTTAAAGGTGTTGTCCGCATCCTCGGAACCTCGTGCAGGGCTGTTCCACCCGTATTTTGCATCCCGTCGGCCACCGTCGTTATCGATATTTACGGCCACTTCGAAACCAAATGGTCTATCGACCTCGATTCCGAATGCGCTAAGTGGAATTTTGACTTCCCAGGTAAGCTCTCCGTTTTCGCAAACGCAAGTTGCAAATACAACTGCGGGCAAGGATGCAGAGTTGGGTCCCTGGCGGATAGCCGTCGTGTTGGAGTCTGAGGAATTATCAGGACGCGCCAGCAGCGGAATTATCAGCTGTCGATCATCGATACCATCGTATGTATCGCCTTTGCTATTGTCGGCGTCTATGTAGATGTCGATAGAATCGTCCTGAAAGAACTCTGTCGAATCACGTGTTGGCGAGGCACGACCGACTTTTGTACCAAGGACATAGACGTACATGAAAGATCCGTCGTGCGTGGCCCACCAGCGGAATCCGGAACCTTCATCCAACGGCAGGGCGCCCGCGTCAATCATCAGATTATCAATGTCAAGATTTTCGCCGCGTTCATCCTGAAATGTGGCGCCACTGTCGTAAACCGCGTCGTATCCGCCGTCTATGTCAGGCGCATCCTGAGGATCGATTCGTTTGATCCGGACGTCGAGCGCAGCTTCAGGCCCAGGCCCGGGTCCGGGCCCAGGGCCGCCGGTTTCGGCTTTCAGCGGGTCTGTGTCTTGGCGTCTTTCGTCAAGATTCGAAACGCCGTCGCTGTCGTTATCAAACTCCGGGGCATCTTCTGTGTTATAAGCGGTGCTAGGGATGTTCAGAGTGAAAGAGCCGTTGACCTCCTGATTAATGGAGAAGGAGGCGAGCAGTAACTGTACACCCGAATCGGGCAGTGCCTCGAACCACTGCAGCGTGCCGGTAAAGCGATCGCCTCTGGCGATCTTGTAGGCGACGATCAAGGGATCGTTTGGTCCGAACCGCTTTTCGTTATACCCATCTATTCTGAGTACTGCGTACAGATTATCCACAACAACAGCGCGCAACCCTGCGAATCCGGCTGGCATCTCCACGGTAATGCCTTTGTTTATAAATTCGCCAGAGGCGCCGTCATCCTGCCCCGCAGGCCAATCGGAGCATGCGCCAGCGAAGAACAAGACTGACAATAGCGCGCTTAACTTCCAAACTGTTAATTGAGTCATAAATGTATTCCAGTGCATGAAACCGTCCGTAGCCGTTAGATATTCTGTGAGTGGCTAAACCGTCTTTAGGGCAATGTTACCGCCTTTACGCCTCATATCCCAATATAACCCAGAGGCCTGATATCCATAGCGCGAACCACCCCTCATTCCCGCGCAAACTGGAACGAAATGTGCAGAAAACTCGACGTAAACCTATACCATTCATACTAATTGGGTATTTTTTCACAAAAAAGTTCATACGTGCATATACTTAGCCCTACATCTGCTATACCAGTATAGTATTACATTCTTGTCATGTGGATAGTGTTTGAAGCGGTGTTTGTTTCCTTGGTGGTAAAGCACGCTTCGCTTATAAAGACTCAAGCCGTCGGCGGAATAGGTTTTTTCGTGAAAACATAGGGAGAGATATTCGTTGTTTTCATGGAGACTACCTTGTCGTCTTCGCTGTTCCTGAACCAGGGTTTGCGTATCGCTTCATGGAAGTTCTCGACAGACAGACCATCCTTTCACCGGGCAGCATGCTCGGGTGTTACCGGATAGTTAACTTCCTCGGACAAGGTGGGTTCGGTGTCACCTATATTGCGCGCGACACAATGCTTGATATTCAAGTCGCGATCAAAGAATATCTGCCTGAAAAAATTGCAGAACGATCGTCCACCAGTACAGTCCAGCCGCGCTCAGACGATGACATCGGGGTCTTTCGACGGGGGCTGGCCAACTTTTTAAAAGAAGCTCGCACACTGGCGCGATTCAATCACAAAAATATTGTCAGGGTCATGAGTGTCTTCGAGCTCAACGACACCGCGTATATGGTGATGGAGTACGAGCGCGGGCATGACCTGAAAGTCATCTTCAATCAACGTGAGAGAATTAACGAGACCTTTTTAAAAAGCATTATAGGTCCCGTTCTGGATGGTCTGGATGAAGTTCATCGACATGGCTTCATTCATCGTGATATCAAGCCTGCCAACATTCTGGTGCGCGACAACGGTATACCCGTACTACTGGATTTCGGCTCTGCGCGGCTGGCGATCGGCAATAGCACAGAGACCTTCACAGCCATGGTTACCGCAGGTTTTGCACCGCTGGAACAGTACAGCGGTCTGGATGATCAGCAAGGCCCCTGGACAGATGTCTATGCACTAGGTGCCGTCTTGTACTACGCAGTAACGGGTAATGCGCCGCCAGATTCTGCGGTGCGCGGAGCCGCCATCCTAAATGAGAAAGGTGACCCGTTTGTGCCTTTGTCACGGCTTGCGCCTGTCGGCTACAGCAGTTCGTTCTGTAGATCAGTGGACTGGGCCCTGCAGTTCAAGGTTTCTTCAAGACCGCAGTCACTCAACCAGTGGCGTGCCAGATTATTCGATAATGAGCCGTTTGCTGGTAAGGCAGGCCAGTCAGCGACAAAGACTGCCACTGTCAAGGCGAAACGTAAAAGAGCTGCCAGGGTAAACGATACGTCTAGCGATCTTACTGTCATTAATGACCGGATGCCTGGAACAGGATCCGGGCAGAGTAAGCCAACTGGTCTGCGTAATGGTGATAAGTATGAGCTCGCAGATCCTGTGCATTTTAATGCCAATGTCAGTGCTGACGAAGAATTCATGTCAGGCATTTTCAGAAGCAAAGAAAATGTATCCAGACCCTATCTGGTTCCCGGCATAGCTATCGCTCTACTGGTGAGCGTTGCAGCATTGTTTATATTCATCGTCCTACAATCGTCTTCGCAAGATCCAGCGATAGAAGATGATCTACAAGTAGTTGCAGCTCAAGAGCCAACACAAACGATATTAGAGGGCGACGAGCAAAAGAGCGATACTCAGGCGCCAAGTGTGTCGCTGGGTACCCCAACAGCCCCTACTGAGCAGGAAGAGCTCGCAACACAGACACAAATTGAGGCGGAAAAAGCCGAAACCGAACGTTTAAGTGCGGAGCGCGCCGAGCGTCAGGAAGCCGATAGAGCGGTACAACGCATGGAAGCCCGCAAACAGGTCGAGATGGCTGCGAAGCTGGAAGCAGAGGCTGCTGCAGCAAAAGAGTTAGAGCAAAAAGCGAGCGCTGAACGCGAAGCCGAGAAACAGGCTTCGATTGCCCGTGAAGAGGTGCGCAGACGCGTAGCTGAACAAGCTTCCCGGCAAAATACCGCTGGCCCGATAATCAGCTCGGCGGATATGTCCAGTGTACTGTCACGATTCAATGCTTTGTCAACTGCTATTGAACAACGTGATTCTGCAGCTCTGGAACAAATTACTGTCAAATCGGATAGGAAATCAGCTTATTTTAATTATGTTTTTCGAACCTTTGACAAAATCGAATCGAAAATTAGTAAGATCAGCGCAAGTAGGCGGGACAAGACCATACGCGCTATGCTTACTGTAGAACGGATGATTCGGAACAACGGGGATATTGCCATACCTCCCGATGAGTTCAGAAACATACCTATTTATTCAGTCAAGGAGACGAAGTGGTCAGCAATACACTGGTAATGAGCTGTATCAAAACACATTCAAGCGCTTTCGCTCGATGGTTTTTCATAGTGTGCGTCATGGTTGGGGCCATGCCCGCCGCGCTCTGGGCTCAGCAATCCGAGTCAACCGATTTCGAGTCGCCGATCATCGAGCACTCTACGCTTGAGGCTGGCGCCATCGGTGGTGTGGAAGTGTTTGGTGCTACCGTCGTCGACAACGAAGGGATAGCTAAAGTCAGCCTCTTCTACCGCTTCAGCGGCGAGACACAATTCGCTGAACGCAATATGCGAGAAATTGCCTCATCATCATTTTATTCTGTGAAGGTGGACACTGCAGATGCACCTGAGGATACAAAGGCCATCGAGTACTACCTTCAGGCACAGGACACCTCTGGCAACATTGTCCTCAAAGGCTTTGCTTTTCAGCCATTGTTGCGTACTTTTGACGCCAGTAGAAAGCTGGACGCCATCGCCAGCTCGCCGCCCGCCGCAGAACCCGAGCCTGCACCACCCAAGTCTGCTGCATCCAAAAAATTGACTTGGGTTTATATCGCGGCGGGCGTGTTGATAGCAGGCGGCCTTGCCGTAGCAGCAAGTAATGACGACGGAGGTTCGAGTAACAATAACGACGCCTGTGTCGGCGGTTGCGACCTTACTCTTACTTTTGAAAGACCTTAGGGCTCGGCCAGTACACTGCAGAGCGCATCAGCCAGCTTGTCCAAACCCTCTTCGGGCAGGCCTGCAACATTGATCCTTCCATCGCCCACGATGTAGATCCCGTGATCATTGCGCAGGGCGTCCAGCTGATCTGTGTTTAGTGGCAAACGGCTAAACATTCCCTTTTGCTGGGCGATGTAGTCGAAGCGATCGGAATTGGAACGCTTTCTCAATGCATCGCTGAAAGCCTGTCGAAGGCCCACCATACGAAGCCGCATGGCTTCCAGTTCGGCACGCCAGATAACATTGAGCGCTTTGTCTGATAACACGATTTCGGTCGCGTTAGCGCCGTGATCTGGCGGCATGGAATAGTTAGCCCGAATAACACTGCCAAGCAGCCCATGCGCGCGTGCGGCCTGTGCTTCATCGTTGGCAACGACGATAGCAGCTCCTACCCGTTCCCTGTACAAGCCCAGATTCTTGGAGCAGCTGGCAGCCACTACCATCTCTGGAAGTTTTTCAGCCATTAATCTTACAGCTTTGGCGTCTTCTTCCAGGCCATCTCCAAAACCCTGATAAGCAAGATCGACGAAAGGGAAAAGATCGTTTTTCTTTATAAGCTCAATCACTTGTTGCCACTGCTCGATGGTAAGGTCAGCACCCGTAGGGTTGTGACAGCAGCCGTGCAACACGACGATGTCACCAGCCTTTGCACCGCCCAGGCTTTTGAGCATGCCATCAAAGTTGACGTTGCCTGTCGTCGCATCGTAATAGGGGTAGCTGTGCAGTGTGTAGCCTGCTGCGCTGAGCAGTGGCACGTGATTGGGCCACGTGGGGTCTGACACCCACATGTCGGCATCCGGTCGACCTTTTTTCATGAGATCGGCCAGCACACGCAGTGCACCACTGCCACCCACAGACTGGGCTGCACGGATTCTACTTGTATCTGCCTTGTCGCCAAATACCTGAGCAATCATTGCGCTACAGAAGGCGGCGCTTCCCAGGGGGCTTACGTAGGCTTTGGTTTCTTGCGTATCCAACAATTTCTGCTCTGCTGATTTTATAGCCTGCATGACAGGCGTTTTACCCGTAGAGTCTTTATAAATACCAACGCCCAAGTCCAGCTTGTCTTCGCGTTCGTCGGCTCTGAAGGCCGCCATCAGAGCAAGAATGGCGTCAACTTTAGGTTCTGGAAGTGCTTCAAACATTAGGGTATTCCTGCTAGTCTTTTTAGGTAAAAATCTGTATGCCAGTCCACTAATTGTCAAGTTGCCATTTTACAGCGAGCTGGTCGAAAAAGCCCTGCTCAGTTTTCAGTCTGATCCATGTGTTCAGGTAATTGATCCACACTTGATCTTCCTGCTTGACAAGCATGGCAATGGGCGTGCGTGCGCGTTGCTCTGAAACCGGAACAATCATCATTTCAGGGTATTTTTCAACAAGCGTTGCCGCTTCCACGTTAGAGGTAATGTGCGCATCTGCACGCCCCGAGAGCACTTCCTGAAAATCGCGCGCTGGCGCTTCGATGATTTTCTTTTGTGCATTGGGGAAAAATTCTTTTACCTGCTGCTCTTGTGTGGTGCCAAGCGTTGCGGCCACGGTGACATCCTCTTTATCAAGATCTGCCCAGTCAGTAAAACGCTCGCTGTTTTTCTTCAATGTAAGCGGCACTGTATTGAGCGAAAAGTAACTATTCGAGTAGCCGGCAGCTTTCGCTCGGCTAGCGCTGATGGATGCGCTACCTGTCATGTGATACTTGCCCGCGGTAACACCGTTGACCAGTGTCTTCCAGTCGGTAGGGACGAACTCGACATCGACCTCAAGATCTTTGGCAAGCTCGGTAACTACGTCAATGTCGTAACCCTTGTAGCTATTGGTGGCTACCTCTTTAACCGTCATTGGGTCCCAGTCGCCTGTGGTGCCAACTTTTAACGTGCCGTTGGACAGAATGTCGTTAAGTGCAGAATCTGCAGCACTTGCAGGATGAATGGCACTGACAAGGGCCGCAAAGGTAATCGCGATGCCAGATAGACGTAATGAATGCGATAGACGAGTCATAAGATTGATTGTTGGTATAAACGAACAGCGAGTATACCTTCAAGCGTCCCTTGGGCTAAGCTTCGCACCATGAATAATGCTTCCACAAGATCATCAACCGAGCCTGTCATCGTTGAATTAACCAGTGTCTCCAGGTATTTCGGTAGTTTTCAGGCGCTGCACGAGGTCTCACTTAGCGTCAGGGCAGGGGAAAAGATGGTCATCTGCGGTCCCTCCGGTTCGGGCAAGTCCACACTCATCAGGTGTGTCAATCAGCTGGAAAAACACGACGCTGGCAAGGTCGTGGTTAATGGGGTCGAGCTGGGCGGTAACAAACGGCAATTGCGTGCCGTGCGCACCGATGTGGGCATGGTGTTTCAACAGTTCAATCTGTTTCCACATCTGAGTGTGCTGGACAATCTGACCCTGGGGCCGATGCGCGCGCGCAAACTTGGCAAAGAGGCCGCCAGAGATCTTGCCATGCACTACCTGCAGCGTGTGCGCATTCCCGAACAAGCGGATAAGTTTCCCAGTCAGTTGTCTGGAGGTCAGCAGCAACGTGTCGCCATTGCCAGAAGCCTGTGTATGGAGCCCAAAGTCATGTTGTTTGACGAGCCTACCTCCGCACTGGATCCGGAAATGATTGCCGAGGTTCTGGAGGTGATGGTCGAGCTGGCGGACACGGGCATGACGATGATGGTCGTCACCCATGAGATGGGCTTTGCCAGGAAAGTGGCTGATACGGTGGTTTTTATGGACGGCGGGAAAATCGTCGAATCCAGTTCGCCAGAGCAGTTCTTTGTTCAGCCAGCTTCCGATCGTGGTCGCCTGTTTCTCCAACAGATTTTGCAGCACTAGACCATGCGCGCAAAGTTTGCTCTCTTAAGCCTTGCGTTGCTGCTAGCCGGCTGCACCAGCAACCTGCAATGGTATGTCGTATCTCCTACGACTGAGACAGGTCGCACCAACCTGTTGTTTCTGATGGGCGGCTTGAAATACACCTTATTGCTATCGCTCACGGCCATCCTGATTTCTGTCGTGGTCGGTTTACTGGTAGCACTACCCGGTTTATCCGACAACCGTGGGTGGCGTGCCCTCAACCGTGTCTACGTCGAGGTCGTGCGTGCAGTACCCATTCTGGTGCTGATCTTGTGGGTCTACTACGGTCTGGAAATCATGACAGGCATAGCGCTGTCGGTATTCTGGGCGGGAGTTGTCGCCTTGGCCTTATCCGATAGCGCCTTCGAAGCAGAAATATTTCGTGCCGGTATCCAGTCCATTGATCAGGGGCAGATAGAAGCTGCCGATTCTCTTGGCCTGGGCTACATGGATCGCATGCGCTACGTAGTGCTGCCGCAGGCCATCAGGCGCGTGCTTCCGCCGCTGGGCAACCAGCTGGTCTACATGCTCAAGATGTCGTCCCTGGTGTCAGTAATCGGCATGGAAGAGCTGACACGTCGAGCCAATGAGCTGGTTACCTCTGAATATCGTCCGCTAGAAATATATACAGTGTTAATACTGGAGTATCTGGTACTCATCCTGCTAGTCTCTGCCGCCGTGCGCCGCCTGGAAAGCCGTCTCTCGCGACGCGACTAAACACTAGCCCCGGGCCTACCGGGTCTGGCAGCGGTTTGCATGATAGGGTTAGTGATCGTACCGTTTATTGTTGTGGAGATAGTTCAACGCAACTCACAGCGAAGCACACAGTGAGATCCTGACATGCCAGATAATATAGCGCTAGCCATCGAGAAACTTAAAGCCGAACTGGGAGACAGACTTTCCACCGGCAGCTCCGTATTGCAATTACACAGCCACGATGAAGCCTATAGCACGCCAGCATTACCCGATGCGGTGGCGTTTCCGGAAAGCACCGATGAGGTGTCGACGATCATGAAAATCTGTTCGGCTCATCAGTGTCCGGTGGTGCCGTTCGGCATCGGCACCTCCCTTGAAGGGCATGTCATCCCCACTAGCGGTGGTGTCAGTATCAATACCGGTCGCATGAATCGTGTTCTGGGTATTCACGACAGCGATTGGGATGCGGTGGTGCAACCAGGCGTCACTCGCGTTCAACTCAATGAAGAGCTACGAGCAACCGGCTTGATGTTCACCGTTGACCCCGGCGCTAATGCAAGCATTGGCGGAATGGCTGCAACCAGAGCTTCAGGAACCAACACCGTGCGCTATGGCAGCATGCGGGACAACGTCATGGCACTGGAAGTGGTGCTGCCTACAGGACAGGTCATCCGCACCGGCACACGCGCCCGAAAATCATCCGCAGGCTACGATCTGACTCGCCTGTTTGTAGGCTCCGAAGGCACTCTTGGCATCATCACCGAGCTCACCGTACGATTGTTTGCCCAACCGGATAGGATTTCCTCGGCAAGCTGTGCATTCGACAGTATAGAGCAGGCGGTGGACGCTGTTATTATGGCGATGCAACTGGGCATACCCATGGCGCGTATCGAGCTGCTTGACGAGCTACAGATGAAAGGCATGAATATCTATAACCCTGATCTGCAACATGCCGAAAAACCCCATCTGTTCCTGGAGTTTCACGGCACCGAGGCAGGTGTCGAAGAACAGATCAGCATGTTTCAGGAAGCCGCCGCAGACTTTGGTATCAGCGGTTTCCAGTGGGCCAGCAAACCCGAAGAGCGCAACCGCCTGTGGCAGGCAAGACACAACGCCTACTATGCGGGCAAGGCGCTACGCCCGGGCGCCGAAGGTGTTGTCACAGATGTCTGTGTACCCATATCCCGTTTATCAGAGGCCATTGATAAAGCCCGTGCACTGATCAGTGCCACAGGCCTGATGGCACCTCTGGTAGGCCATGTGGGTGACGGCAATTTTCATCTACTGATCCTTTTCGATCCCGATGATTCGCTTGAGATGCAAAAAGCCGTAGATCTAGCCGGCAAAGTCAACACCGTTGCGCTGGAATGCGACGGTACCGTCACGGGCGAACATGGCGTGGGATCGGGCAAGAAAAAATATATGGTTGACGAGCATGGGGATGCCTATGCATTAATGGGCTTACTGAAAAAAGCCATTGACCCTGACAACATCATGAATCCGGGCAAGCTTGTATCAGTCAATTGATTTTTCCAAAAAACCACTAATACCAAAAAAACCACTAATATCCTAAAAACGAGCTAGTCCCTTAACGCCATAATTCAGGATGCCGGAATATGATGTTGAAGGACCACTAGAGGTATCATGGTGAATGATTTGAATTAACCACCGGCGGGGCTCAATCTATATGTTATTAACAGTATCGCACCGGACATAGAGCTCAAAACCATTCTTCTGGGCTCTTTGCCATACGTGGCTTGCATGATTCTGGCAATTGTTATTCTGTCGGCATTTCCCGCTCTTGCCACTTGGTTGCCAGAAATTGTCATGGGACAGGCTGTATCCTGACAATGCGAGTTGTACACATGACACGAATTACAGGAGTTGTGAGGTGGTGAGTCGTATCAATTATCTATCTGACCTGCTGGCATCAGTATTTGCCAGACAGGATGGGGGGGAGCAGGGGGTACACCATGGATCATTCCCGGAACTGTGTGATTTGCTAGTGTCACATCAGGGCGAGAGTTCAGGAAATCGCTTCGCCCGCAGCCTGCTACAGAAATTCGGCGAATCAACGTCTGATGAAAAACTGGAATTCTTCCAGTTGCTTGCCAATCGGTTCGACATCAATGCAGAGCATGCCATGCGTGCAGCACAACGCTACGCCGATAGCCGCAATGCGGAAAATCTGGCCACATTGATGGACAGTGTAGAACCACGCAGACAGGAGCTTTTACGTCGTCTCAATCGCGTTCCGGGCGCAACAAATGAGTTGGTAAAAATGCGGGCATTGCTGTTGGAAGCCTGCAAACAGGACGATGATTTACGACGCATCGATGTCGACTTTCAGCATCTGTTTACCGCCTGGTTCAATCAAGGTTTTCTGGTGCTACGAGAAATCGACTGGCATACACCTGCTAACATTCTGGAAAAAGTTATCGCCTATGAGGCGGTGCATGCCATAAACAGTTGGGATGCATTACGCAATCGTCTGCAGCCCTGCGATCGGCGCTGCTTTGCGTTCTTTCATCCAGCCATGCTTGACGAGCCCCTGATATTTGTCGAAGTGGCTTTAACCATTGATAGTCCGACTTCCATCGGCGAAATTCTGAAATCAGACAGACATACTGTGCCAGAAGCTGATGCAAAAACGGCCGTTTTCTACTCGATATCCAATTGCCAGAAAGGTCTGGCAGGCGTCACGTTTGGAAATTTCCTCATCAAGCAAGTGGCGAATGAATTGTCAAAGGCCGTACCCACACTCAAGACATTTCGGACATTATCACCGGTGCCGGGCTTCATCCGCTGGGTCAACGGTCAGCTTGACTCCTTTGCTAATAAACACGCATCAATTGAGGTAGATAATAGTCTGCATCACAATGAGCTGCCAGTACAGTGGCTAAAGCTTGCTCAACAGGTTGCTAATTCCACCGAATACAATTTTTCCATTGAAGACAACATCAATTTACGCAAGTTGGTTACCTATTATCTCACTCAAGTCCGACGCGAAGATCAGCATGCTCTGGATCCAGTAGCACGTTTTCATCTGGGCAACGGGGCCAGTCTGGACGATGTATTGCCCGGTGCCGATGTCTATGAGAAAGGATTGTCACAATCAGCTGGCGTCATGGTCAGCTACTTGTACGATCTTGACAAAGTGGCCAGTAACCACGAGATGTACGCCAATGAACGCCATATCATCGCTGCCGATTCTGTTATGGCATTATTGGAGCCTGAAAAACGCCGACGGAAACAAGCTTAGTGGCCAACCATCTGTTTGATGCTTTGATACAGGCGCGTGCTGACGCACCGACCAGTAACGGCGGTGCGCTGTTCGTGGACAATACCAGCATCATTCTCGACGATACCGCTTTTTTCAATCTCAGCGCCCGGATATCCAGTGTCCTGTTAGACGCCAGGGTAAAGCCCGGTGACAGAGTGGCCGTACAGGTCCATAAGAGTATTGAGGCACTTGCCGTCTACATTGCCTGTTTGCGTATTGGTGCCGTTTTCCTGCCGTTGAACACAGCCTATACATCGCACGAGTTGCAGTACTTCATTGACGATGCTACGCCAAGTCTTCTGATTGTAGATCCGGATAGTGAATCCATTGCTCATCAATTGCTGCACGCCGCGCAGGTACATACCTTGTCAGCAACCGGAGAAGGCTCTTTAACAACCGCCGCCGATAAAGCCTCTGCCCTACACGAAGTTGTACCAAGAGCGCCCGACGATCTGGCCGCCATCCTCTACACCTCAGGCACCACCGGTCGATCCAAAGGCGCCATGCTTACTCACGACAATCTTCTATCAAATGCACTAACGCTAGTGGACTATTGGAAATTCAGTGCAGACGATGTCTTGTTACATTCGCTCCCCATCTTTCACACTCACGGCTTGTTCGTGGCTAGCAATATTATCTTGCTATGTGGTGGCAGCATGATTTTTCAATCCAGGTTCGTGCTCGATGACGTACTCAGTGCTTTGCCACATACTACTAGCATGATGGGTGTTCCCACCTTCTACACGCGTCTGCTTGCCGATGAACGCTTCACACCGCAACTCGTCCAGCATATGCGGTTATTTACATCCGGTAGCGCTCCGCTACTGGCCGAGACCCATCGAGAATTCGAAGCACGAACCGGTCAACGCATTCTGGAGCGGTACGGCATGACCGAGACTAACATGAGTACCTCCAACCCTTACTCAGGCGAGCGCATCGCGGGCACGGTCGGGCTGCCGCTACCCGGAGTAGCTGTACGCGTATGCGACCAAAGCACCGATGTCATAAAAAAGACAGGTGAGGTAGGTGTACTGCATGTCAAAGGACCCAACGTATTTGCAGGCTACTGGCAAATGCCCGAAAAGACAGCCGAAGAGCTGCTACCCGACGGGTATTTCATAACCGGAGATCTTGCGACCATCGACGAGCAAGGCTATGTCACCATTGTCGGTCGGTCAAAGGATCTGATTATTTCAGGTGGCTATAACATCTATCCCAAGGAGATTGAACTGCTTATTGATGAGCTTGAGGGTGTGCTGGAATCAGCCGTGGTTGGTGTACCCCACGCCGATTTCGGAGAAGCGGTATTGGCGATTATAGTGACCGACCCGAAAGCTACCCCGGCGCCCGATGCCACTGCCGTGCTTGATAGTCTGGACGGCAAACTGGCCAGATTCAAAATGCCCAGGAAAGTGGAGTTCGTCGCCGAGTTGTCACGCAACACCATGGGCAAGGTTCAGAAGAATCTGCTTCGAGAGCAATATTCCTGAGGTGGAACAATATGAAGTGAGGAATTGGTTGCCGGGAAATCCCTCTCCCGGCTACCCCTGAAATGCCTGAACTATAACCGTATGAGCGGTTGATCAGACACGCCGCTTTCGTTAGAAAACGACCCCGTCATTCTTGCGCGATGACTTGGAATAGTTAACGACGTGCGCTTGGTCATCTGTACGTTCAGGGGCATGTTATGTGGCACGTTACGCCAAATTCGATTGGGAAATGCGGATCGCGTTGAGCTTTTTATACGAACGACCAGAACTTCTATGCACCCAGCACAGCATGCCGTCGTGCACGTGCAATGGCTCGGCCAGGATTTTTTGCCTTGGTCTGCGCAACCATTTCAAATCCATGGTTCTCGAGTTTCTCGCTGCGCCAGCTGTTTGCATAGCGAAAGGGCAGGTAGATGAGTCCGATGAATGCCAGTAAGCCGAAAGCTATTGTGCTGGCCTGGACTATTGGCGCGACGTTCTCGCCAGCGTCAATCCAGGCAAGGCCGGATAGCACGAGTCCACCTATGGCAACGATCCACAATAGGCTGTAAGCCAACGCAGTACCAAACAGTTGTCGATAGAGCAGAAAGGGCAGTGTGAGAAACAGCGCACTCCACGACACACCGCTTTTCACTGCTCGCGCCTGAGAGTCTCGTCTGTACACTGAAAAAAGCGTGCCTTTGCGTCCGGCTGTCAGATCTAGCGGAAACTTGCTCGTGTCTACGCCAAGGGAGCCGTGGTTGCTTTGCTGCTCAAGATCCGCCTCATTCGAGGTTGTTCGTGCAGCGACCGTGGCAGCCACCGATGCTGCGACTGCTGCATCAACCGGTACGGCAGGTTCTGGACTGTTCTCATGAACAGGCGCATCATCAGACAGATGCCCATACTCGTCGTCTACGCTGGCAGGCTCTATGTGTCTGCTGACAGGCTCTCTGTGTTGGCTAGCAAGCTCGACGTCTTCGCTGGCAAGCTCTATGTGTTCAATGACAGGCTCTATCTGTTCGCTAGCAGGCACCTCAGGTTCCGGTAGAAGGTGTTCAGATTCCTGCTCGCCCGGGATATGTCGCGAATGGTCAGCCGTGTGATCAGTATCCTGGCCCAGATCCAGTTCATCAGCTTGCCTGTTTAGCTCATCGGCAAAAGGATCAGTTTCATAGATTTCAGGTTCACGAGCCTGACCCTGCTTGCTAACGACGTCTGAATCCGGAGCCTCGTCTTCCAGCCAATCCATGTTGTGGTCGAGTTCTTCAGGCTCTGCAGGTTTGTAGCGCGCATCGCCGAGCATGTCGTCAAGCTCGCTGGCATGGGCGTCGAGAACGCTGATATTCGCATGAGTAAGATCCGCAGGATTAGAGGCGGTCAGATCAGTTGCGTCCTCAATCTGCGCTGTCATGTCCATCTCGGAGTCTTCATCCAACTCTGAGTCTTCAACCAACTCTGGGTCTTCATCCAACTCTGAGTCTTCAACCAACTCTGAGTCTTCAACCAACTCTGGGTCTTTATCCAACTCTGGGTCTTCATCCAACTGCAGATCGGCGTCCATTGCCGAAATGGCGTCTGCACCTGTTCGTGTGCTCGGGACATATTCGGGCTCTACGTCGGCAGCTTCGGCCGCAATTTCGCCTTCCTCTTTCTTGAAAGTTTCCAGCTCTTTCGCAAATTCTTCGTCGACCAGAGTATCGCCAGAAAACGTATCTTCCATGAACTCATGCTCTTGAGGCACATAATCTGCCATCAGATCCTTGTCCGGCTCATCGTTGTAGATGATGTCAGGCCGGTCCATGGAAGGCAGTTCACTGGCCGGGATCGTGCCCTCCAACTCCAGCGGTTCCAGCTGCAACACATCGTCTGCGGAATCGGATAACGCCTTGCCTGATGGAGAGGATATGGACGAGGGGTTTTTTTCGTCTTCGCTGATTTCCAGGTCCTTCATAAAGCCCTGCAACTCATCGTCGGTCACAGTGTCATCGACGGGAGTGAGTGCCAAAGTGTCATCGTTGTCGTTTTCGATAACGGCACTGCCTGCCGAACTGCCTGGAGAGATAATTCCTTGTTCTCGCTCGGACAAGAGTTCCTCGACGCGCAGGTTCGTGTAGAGAAATCGCGCTTCGTCGTGATCATCACTGGCCAGAGCGCAAGCTCGCGCCCAGATATGCGGTCGGCGTCGATCAGAATTCAGCTCATCTGCAGCCTGTTGGTACAGCTCTTCGTCAATCATGGTGGATCTGTTCTATCGCTAGTCGTCGAAGGTTAATGACAGGCAATTGCTCGTCTCGCCTCCCAGTGTAGGGTTAGTGCCTAGTGCGTTACAAGCGCCGGAGAACACTTTGAGCACTAGTCAAGCAGAATTTATACGAAAATCGTTATTTCAGAGTCGAAAGGTGGTTACCTATGCTTCAGTGGTAGCGTCCGGGGAAGCGCCAGATACAGGCAGGAATTGTGCAACTGGTTGCAAGAATTGCCTGCAACGTTATGCAGAGCCCTTCGTAAACAGGTCATCTGTAATTTTCAATGCCGGAGCAATTATTGTTTTGATGCATGCCGGTTTTTTACCGTCCAAAAGACGGTCGGTCGGTTTGCAACCGGTTGCATTTATTGTATTGTGTAGATCCATACAGCGTCAACCGGTGCTCGGTACTAATGACTGATGAAACTCTCCACCTGACAACCGCTCAGGCCATCGTGCGTTGGCTGTCTCAGCAATTTATCGTTATCGATGACCAGGAGCAGCGCTTGTTCGGGGGTGGATTCGGCATATTCGGACATGGCAATGTGCCCTGTCTGGGTGAGGCGCTGTACAACGCCCGCGAAGAGTTGTCTTTATATCGGGGGCAGAATGAGCAGAGTATGGGGTTTGCGGCGGCAGCTTATGCAAAGTTTCACCTGCGTCAGCGCATGATGTTTTGTACCGCCTCGGCAGGGCCTGGCACCACTAACCTGTTGACATCATCAGCTCTGGCGCATGCTAACCGATTGCCCATGCTAATGCTGTGTGGAGATACTTACGTTACCCGACTACCCGACCCGGTGTTGCAGCAGCTGGAGCATTTCAATGATCCTACGCTAGGGGTGAACGATGCGTTTAAATCGGTTACTCGTTATTGGGACCGGATAACGCATCCGGCACAGATCATCCAATCGTTGCCAGCAGCTATCGCAACACTTATCGATCCGGCTGATTGTGGTCCGGCGTTTATTGCATTGCCGCAGGATGTACAGGGTTGGAGCTATGACTATCCGGCTGTGTTTTTCGAAAAGCGTGTGCATCGGATTCGTCGTGTTACGCCTGATAGTGCCGAGATGGAAGATGCAATTGCGTTGCTGAAGAGTGCAGAACGGCCCATGATTATCGCCGGTGGTGGTGTTCAGTATTCGCAGGCGACCAGAGAGCTGGTGGCGTTTGCTGAAGCTCATCAGATACCCGTGGTGGAGACGATTGCAGGGCGTGCCAATCTTGAGGACAGTCATCCGTTGAATATCGGGCCGATTGGGGTTACAGGTTCGGATTCTGCTAATGCAATTGCCGAAAAGGCTGATGTTATTGTGGCGGTAGGTACGCGGTTACAGGATTTTACGACGGGTTCATGGACGGCTTTTTCGCACGATTCGCAATTTATTTCCATCAATGCTGCCCGGCATGATGCGGGTAAGCATCGTGCCCTGACGGTTGTGGGCGATGCAAGGCTTGCGTTAGTGCAATTGAAGGATGGCATGTCGGGATACGAGGCACCAGCTTCGTGGACAGCATTAGCCAAAGAGCTGCGAAGCCAATGGAATACCTATGTGGCGGTCAATGTCTCTTATGGAAATCGGCCTAACTCTTACGCTCAGGCTATTGGTGTTGTCAATGCACATTGTGACGCTGCTGATCGGATTGTTGCAGCGGCGGGTGGCTTACCTGCTGAAGTCACCGCCAACTGGCGAACCTTGAAAGTGGGTACGGTGGATGTCGAATTTGGTTATTCGTGCATGGGTTATGAGATTGCCGGGGGTTGGGGTGCGCGAATTGCGCAGAGTGAGAAACAGCCTGAGCAAGACACTATTGTGTTCACGGGCGATGGCTCTTACCTGATGCTGAATAGTGATTTGTATTCGTCGGTGCTGACGGGTAAGAAGCTTATAGTGCTGGTGCTGGACAATGGCGGTTTTGCGGTTATCAATAAACTGCAGAACAATACAGGGAATGAAAGCTTCAATAATCTGTTTGAGGATACACCCACGGTGACCAATCTGTTGGGGGTAGATTTTGAAGCCCATGCAAAATCATTGGGCGCTCAGGCCGAAACAGTATCCAATGCAGGAGAGCTGGTAGATGCGTTCAAGCGTGCCAAGGATTCGGATAGTACCTATGTCATTGTGATGAAAGTGGATGCGCATGAGGGGTGGACAAATCAAGGGCACACCTGGTGGGAGTGCGGGACCCCCTCGGTCAGTGACAGTCAGAAGATTCGTGATGCACATGTTGATTGGGAATCCTCCAGGCCTAAACAACGTAAGGGCGTTTGAGCAGGATGATCGACGTCAGCGAATTTGCTCGTAATGATTTTCTGGTGATTGGTCGTGCGGGTATGGACTTGTATCCGGAGCCTGCAGGTACCGGTATTGAGGAGGCAGAATCGTTTCGTACAGCACTGGGTGGCTCGTCTGCCAATATCTGTGTGGCTATAGCCAGGCAGGGCGGTAAGGCCTCGTTGGTGAGCTGTGTGTCGGATGATGCTGTTGGGCGGTTTTGTCTAAAGCAGCTTGATCACTATGGCATTGATCGACGGCATGTACGCAGTGTGGGGGGTGAGTTTCGTAACTCGCTGGCATTATCCGAGAGCCGTGTTGAGGGGCATCAGACGGTTATTTATCGTAACGCTGCTGCAGATTTTCAAATGACGATTGATGATGTTACAGGCATTGATTATTCACGCTATGCGGCCTTGATCACGACGGGTACTGTACTGGCGGCTGAACCATCGAGAGCGGCTACCTTGCTTGCGTTTGAGCGTGCACAAGCGGCGAGCGTACCATTGATCCTTGATGTTGACTATCGGCCGTATAGCTGGGGTTCTGCGGCTGAAGCCAGCGAGGTATATTCCCATGCTGCCAGTTTATGCGACATTATTATCGGCAACGATACCGAGTTTGGTTTTATGGCTGGAGACTATGACCAGGGTCTGGCAACAGCGCGCAAGCTTGCCAATGGTTCGGCCAGTATAGTTATTTACAAGATGGGCGAACATGGCTCTATAACGATTACTCCTGAAGGGGAGTTTCGAACGGGTGTGTTTACTGTGAAAGCCTTGAAGCCTGTAGGGGCTGGCGATAGTTTCATGGGTGGTTTTATCGCAAGTCTTGCGGGCGGCTATTCAATAAACGATGCGGTACTGCGTGGCTCGGCTTGTGCGGCTATTGTGGTTGCAAGGGTTGGCTGCGCACCAGCTATGCCAACCATGACGGAACTTGATGCCTTTTTGCAAGAACACCAACAAGAACAACAACAACAATCTGAGAACTGAATAGATGCATATTGCACCCTACGATAACAAGAATCAGCCTATCGTTGATGTAGAAGATTCGATGGTGCCGCTGAACTATTTCAATATTGTCAAGCTAAAGAAGGATGAAGCATTCGAGTATCAGGTGCCAGGTTACGAGACATGTATTGTGCCTGCCACAGGCAGCATCGATGTTGAGGTGGAGGGTGTTGCGTTCAAGGCTCTGGGGCATCGTGTGGAAGATGTCTGGGGTGGCGAGCCGGAAGGGGTATATGTACCGGTGGGTGCTAAAGTGACTATGTCTTGTGTGTCTGCTGATACGGAAGTGTTCATTGCAGGTGCCAGATACGACAAGGTGCTTGAGCCTTTTGATGTGCGTGCTGATGAGCTTGATCTTGTGCAATACGGCTCTGATGATACGAAGACGCATCGTAAAATCAAACATATTCTGGGCACCAAATTTCATGACAAGGTAGGCCGCTTGCTGGTGAGTGAATTGTTTACCGTAGGTGAGGGTGGCTGGTCAGGTTTTCCCTCGCATAAGCATGACACCGACAGGCTTCCTGATGAGACGCGGCATGATGAAACCTATAACTTTCGCTTCAAGCCCAGGCATGGATCCGGGGTGCAGATGCTGCAACGTGTAGATAATGAATCGGGTGATGCTTATCACATTGTTGATGGCTCAACTATTTGTCTGGACAAGGGTTATCATCCTTGTGCGGTATTGCCCGGTTATCAGATGTATTACTTCACCATTTTAGCCGGGCTGAGTCAGCGCTCCCTGGTGCAGTACTTCCAGCCCACGCATGCCCATCAGATAGAAACCATACCGGGTATCAAAGACATGATTGCCAAGTTCAAGTAATGCCGCTGGTAACACTTGCAGAGGTTCTGCAGCCCGCGCTGGATGAAGGTTATGCGGTGGTTGGTCTGGTGACGCTTGGCTGGGAGGATATGCGGGCCTTTGTTGCGGCTGCGGAGGCTGAGCGGTGTCCTGTCATACTGCAGGCAGGGCCTGGGTGTCGTGAGCATACACCGTTGCCCGTACTAGCCAGCATGTTCCGTCATCTTGCCGAAAATGCCAGTGTGCCGGTGGTGGCCCATCTGGATCACGGATACTCTTTGAGTGAGTGCCAGCAGGCGATTGATTGCGGCTTTAGTTCCGTGATGTATGACGGGTCGCGTAAACCGCTTCAGCAAAATATTGATGAAACTGCAGCGATTGCCGAAAGAGCGCATGCAGCGGATGTCTCTTGCGAAGGCGAGATCGGATTTGTCGGCTATGCGGATGGGGAGCAATCCAGTGGGACAGATCCACTGGAGGCCACACAGTTTGCGCGTGACACAGGTATTGACGCGATGGCTGTGTCTGTAGGTAATGTGCATTTGCAGGAGAATGAATATTCTCTTCTGGATGAAGAACGTATTGCTGCCATACAGGCCGGTTGTACCGTGCCATTAGTCATTCATGGCGGGTCGGGCGTGGCTCCGGCCCAGCGTCAATCATTAGCGTTGAATACAGCTATCTGTAAATATAATATTGGTACTGAACTGCGCATGGTCTTTGGTGATGCGCTTCGCGCGGCGGTAAATAATGATACTGAGCAATTTGATCGGGTAGCCATACTGAAACAGACTCATGAGCCAGTGGTTAATGCTGCGCGTGAGGTGATGAGGATTGTAAAAAAGCGGTAGCACGCCTGTTTCGGTTGAAAAAGCGGCTACCCTTGACGGACTCCAGACAATCAGGGATCAACGCGCGATTTGGAATCATGTTGTGGTGTGCATGGAGTCCGGCAGGTGCAGGTTGCGTTGATGGACCTAGTGAGTCTGGAAATTTACGGCTTCGTAGTTGCCTGGTGAGCGGCGTCTGAAATCGATTGCTACGCGGGGATGCCTGAGCGGCGAGGTATCTTCGTCTATCAGTAGGTTTTGCTCTGAGACATAAGCCTCGTATACGGATTTTTCGTTTTCAGCGTAAAGGTGGTAGAAAGGCTGGTCTTTGTGCGGCCGAACATTTTCGGGAATGGATTCGTACCATTCGTCGCTATTGTCGAATGTGGGATCCACATCAAAAATGACTCCGCGGAATGGGTAAACCCTGTGCCGTACCACCTGGCCTATACTGAATTTTGCTGCTCTCATCATACTGCCTAGTGTACTCGTATTGCGCTCACTTGCCGACGGATAGACGGTAAACTTGGACGATGAACGCAATACGCAAGACACAACTTAACTACGCCATCATCGGCACAGGGATGATGGGGCATGAACATTTGCAAAACCTTGCATTGGTTCGTGATATTGCAGGTATCGAGTTACAAGTGGTGGCGCTTGTGGATCCTGACGGCGCTATGCTGGAATCGGCCCTGACCCTGGCTCGGGAATTGGGTAATAGCGATGTACAGGCCTATCGCTCATTGGCAGATGTGCAAGATGAGGGGGTGGATGCTTATGTGATAGTTTCACCAAACTTTACCCATCATTCAATTATCCACGAGCTGTTGCCGCGAGGTAAGGCGATTCTGGCGGAGAAGCCTGTGTGCACGACGCTTGCGCAATGTGATGATTTGTTGGTGGCCCTGGACAAGCACCTGGCGCCGTTCTGGGTGGCTATGGAATATCGTTACATGCCACCAACGGCGCGATTTCTCGATCGATTGCGAGCAGGCGATGTGGGCAAATTACGCATGTTATCAATCAGGGAACATCGGTATCCGTTCCTGAAAAAAGTGAATGACTGGAACCGATTTTCGAAAAACACCGGTGGTACCCTGGTGGAGAAATGTTGCCATCATTTTGATCTGATGCAATTGATCATCCAGTCAGAGCCTGTACGTATATTTGCCAGCGGGGCGATGGATGTTAATCATCTTGATGAAACATATGCTGGTAAAACGCCAGACATTATCGATAACGCGATGGTCATGGTGGATTTTGCCAATGGGTGTCGGGCATCGCTTGAACTGTGCATGTTTGCTGATGGTGCCGAACCTCAAGAGCAGTTAACGGCTATTGGAGATGCCGGTATTCTCAATGCCTGTATTCCCGGGCCTGACAGATTCTGGCCTGACGCGGGTGAGCGTCATGCAAAGGTCGTGTTCAGCCCTCGCGATCAAAGCATTCCGCAGACTGATACTGTGAATGTGGACGCCACGCTTGCAGCGGCGGGGGATCATCATGGGTCAACGTATTATCAGCATGTGCTGTTTGCGCAAGCCGTGCGTGATGGCGGGGCTGTCGAGGTGTCCTTATCTGATGGGGTGAAGGCTGTGCGTATGGGGATTGCAGCGCAGGAGTCTATTCGTAATGGTCAGGTTGTAGAATTCCAGCTCGTAGGTCAATGAATGATTACTCGCGTAATATAGGTGTAGTGGGTATGGCTTATACACGAGTTACTCTACCGTGTCTGAATGCCGTGCCTGAATATAATTTCCCGAGTAAGTAATCAACTATGACAATACCAAATCTTGCCATCAGCGCCGATGGGCAAATGCCTGTTATCGGTCTTGGTCTGTGGAAGATCGATAAAAACGAGGTTGCTGACGTAGTCGTGGAAGCAATTCGCGCAGGCTACCGTCATCTCGATAGTGCCTGCGATTACGGCAATGAGAAGGAGGTTGGTGAAGGCATTCGCCGTGCCATTGATGAAGGGCTATGTACGCGCGAAGAGCTTTGGGTGACGTCGAAATTATGGAATACCTATCATCGCAAGGAACACGTGATGATGGCTCTGGATCAATCACTGCATGATCTTGGACTGGATTACCTGGATCTTTATCTGGTGCATTTCCCGATTGCGCTGGAATTTGTACCGTTCGAGACGCGCTATCCCCCTGAGTGGGTTTATGATCCTGGCGATGAGCTGCCGATGATGAAACCTGCGGCGGTGCCTTTACAGGAGACCTGGCAGGCCATGGAGACATTGGTGGATTCGGGTATGACGCGTCACATTGGGGTATGCAATTACTCGGTAAGCCTGCTTCGAGACTTACTAAACTATGCACGTATTACACCTGCTGTGCTGCAGGTAGAGTCACACCCTTATCTGACACAAGAGGCGCTTATGCGGTTTTGCAGGGAGCAGGACATTACGGTCACCGCATTCTCACCTTTGGGATCATTGTCGTATCTTGAACTGGGTATGGCGAATACCAGTGAGTCGGTACTTGAGCAAGCGCCTGTTATTGCCATTGCCAAAAAAATGGGCAAGACACCTGCGCAGGTAGTTTTGCGATGGGGGGTACAGCGCGGCAATGCCATTGTTCCTAAAACAACGAAAACAGCAAGACTGGTGGAGAACGCAGCATTGTTCGATTTTGAGCTAAGCGCTGATGATATGGCGCAAGTTAGTGCATTGAATCGCCATCAACGCTTTAACGATCCCGGGGTATTCGCCGAAGCTGCCTTTAACACGTTTTTTCCTATTTACGACTAGTGGCTCATCACCTTGATAGTGTGGCACCACACTGTCAGGTTGACGGATCAATTGCAATGCGATTGAACTCAGATAGCACCGGAACTGCACTCGCACGCACTCATGGCATCTGCTACGCTGTTTGTAAACCTGCCGAACCGGAGTTCAAACCGATGAAATCTGTCCTTTTACGCGGGGCTATTGCCCTTGCAGTGGGTGTTGCCTGCAGTCACGTTTCTGCCGATAGTAGCGTCACTATTTTACATACCAATGATTTTCACTCCAAGGTGGAGCCCATCACCAAGTACGACAGTCCGTGCGCTGTTGAAGATAATGCCGCAGGCGAGTGCTTTGGTGGTTATGCACGTCTTGTTACAGCAGTAGAGGAGGCCCGTGAGCGTGATCCGGATGCCTTGCTGTTTGATGGTGGGGATCAGTTTCAGGGATCCCTCTATTATACCTTTTATAAGGGAAAAGTGGCGGCCGAAATCATGAACCGTCTTGGTTACGATGGCATGACAGTCGGTAATCATGAGTTTGATGACGGGCCAAAAGTGCTGCGTGAATTTGTGGATGCCGTGGATTTTCCTGTCGTCATGTCAAACGCTGATGTCTCTAAAGAGCCTTCACTTGCCAACAAGATCATGAAGTCCACCGTGGTTGAAAAAGGTGGTGAGAAGTACGGCATTATCGGCCTGACACCAGAAGATACCGATGAGCTGGCAAGTCCGGGGCCTTTAGTCCTGTTTTCCGATCCTGTAGCAGCTGTTCAGGGTGAGGTGGACGAGCTGATGGCGCAAGGGATAAATCGCATCATTGTGTTGTCGCATTCAGGGTATGAGCTTGATAGGCGTGTTGCGGCCGAAACCACTGGGGTTGACGTCATCGTGGGTGGGCATACGAACACCTTGTTGTCCAATAGTGATGAAGATGCCAAGGGGCCTTATCCGACGATGGTGGGCAATACGGCAGTTGTACAGGCCTATGCTTATGGCAAATATCTGGGTGAACTTAAAGTAACTTTCGATGATGATGGTGAGGTTGTCGAGGCAGTGGGTGATCCCATGCAGGTCAACGCCGACGTAGGTGAAAATGCAGAGGCACTAGCCCGTGTTGCCGAGCTGGCTTTACCTCTTAATGAAATTCGTGATGAGGTCGTTGCAGAAACGGCTGCAGTTATTGAAGGTAACCGGGATGTATGTCGCGTGCAGGAATGCGCAATGGGTAATCTGGTGGCTGAAGCCTTGCTGGATCGTGTCAGCGATCAGGGTGTGTCTGTGGCCATCATGAATTCTGGTGGTTTGCGCGCATCTATCGATGCTGGTGAGGTGACGATGGGTGAGGTGCTGACGGTACTGCCCTTTCAAAACACCTTATCAACGTTTGAAGTGACAGGTGCAGATATTATTGCCGCACTTGAAAATGGTGTAAGCCAGGTTGAAGAGGTCAAAGGTCGATTTCCACAGGTGGCCGGATTGAAATTCACCTGGGATGCATCGCAACCTTCTAATGAAGGTCGTATCGTTGATGTGCTGGTAATGAAGGGTGATGGCTGGACACCTATTGATCCTGAGGCCCGTTATGGTGTTGTGTCAAATAACTATGTGCGCGGCGGTGGTGATGGGTACAACGTGTTTGCTGACAATGCCAGCAAGGTCTACGACTTCGGGCCCAATGTGGAAACAGTTGTGGCAGATTATCTGGCTGCCAATGCACCTTATGAGCCTTTGATCGATGGTCGTATCAGTAGTCAGTAAAGCTATCTTGTTGGCGGTGGCTTTGATGCTGTCGCCAACCATTCAGGCGGCGCCACCGCGTGTGGTGTCCATAAATCTATGTACTGATCAATTGGTGATGTTACTGGCTGATCAACAGCAGATTATCGGGCTGAGTACTCTCAGCCGCGATGCGGCGGGGTCAGTGTTCCACGAAACGGCCCAGCGGTTTACGCAGGTGGATCCTGTTGCCGAGCAGCTCCTGCCACTAGACTCCGACGTTGTTGTTACAGGTCCTTACACGTCACGGTACACGCTCGCTTTGCTGGGTGAATTGGGTATTCGTGTGGAGACATTGCCCGTTGCTACATCGGTCGATGAGATGCTCGACAATGTGTTGCGCATGGGTGAGTTGCTTGAGCGAGAACAAGAAGCGGCAAAGGTTATCAATGAAATAAGACGTAGACTGGTTGCCATCGAGAAAAAAGTCAGTGCGTTTTCCGGAATAACGCCGCGTGCTGCTGTTTTCGATACCAATGGATATACGGTCGGGCGCGAGAGTGTGCGGGGTGAGATACTGGCTTTAGCAGGTTGGTTGAATGTAGCTGAAGAGCTGGGTATTGAATCTTACGGTGTGCTTGGGCTGGAGCAGCTTATTACCCTGAAACCGCAAGCGCTGATTGAATCGCCATACAGTGAAGGCACTTATTCTCGCGGGCAGATGCTGAGCAGTCATCCGGCCATTCGAGCATCGGGTCTTGATCCTTTGATTATTCGCGTGCCCAGTAGTCAGACTATTTGCGCGGGACCGTGGACCGTGGATGTCATTGAGCAACTGCTTGAAGCGCGGGAGATGCTTTAGCAGCGGTGTATTTGTATATTATTTTCATTAATAGAGACTTTAAAGGCTTATTACCCTGAGTAGCACGCCTGATCGTTACATGCGTGCTCCAGCACGATATTTTCTGCGTATTATTGAGTGTGTCAAGTGATACGTGGCCAACGTGATTTCCGCGACACGTCTTGCCAGTGGTTTTCGCGGCTAACAACTTCGGATTGGATATTCCTATGAAACGATTGATGGTAATCGCAGCAGGAACTGTAGCCTTGATGTCTGGTGCTGCCTACGCAGGAGACGGTGGTTGCGCTTACGGCAAGCACAATGTAGCCGAGGCGGCCAGCACACCCGTCATGGCAGCAGTGGATGAGCTGGAAGCAGAAAGGCTCAAAAGGCTGGCAGCGATGAAAGAGCAAGCATTTTTAGACTCGTTGGCCGAGAAGCCTGTTATCCACAACTAGCGTTTTAGCTGGCAAAGGCGGCTTCGCAGGAAGTAGTTGCAGCTGATTAATATTTACAACCCTGGCACCCAGCGAAGAATTATTGTCAGTAAGCCTTGTTACCGAGTGGGCGAGATTTTATACGCCGTCATGTAAGAATACTCGCCCACTCAAGAACGACCAATAATTTTCACAGACTTATGCTTGCAGACTGTTTGCGGACTTAATGAGTACTGCGTGGTGGCAGCCCAGTGTGTTGTGACAGTATCTGCCCCTTACGAACTTTGCCACCTGCACCACGACCCTTACGGCGTTCTGCGGGTGTACTGTTTTTACCGCGGGCGCTTTGATAGCCCTTGCCATCTCGGGGCTGGTAGCTGGGAACGAGATGCTCTTTACCATTACCAATTAAATTGGCTTTTCCCATAGCCCGTAGCGCGTCCCGTAACATGGGCCAATTCTGAGGGTCGTGATATCGCAAGAACGCCTTATGAAGTTTGCGCTGCGTTCCACTTTTGGCAACTGGGACGACCTCATCATCGCGCCGAACACGTTTCAACGGATTTTTACCGGTGTGATACATCGTAGTAGCGCTTGCCATTGGCGAGGGGTAGAAGTTCTGTACCTGGTCTGCGCGAAATCCGTTTGTCTTTAACCACAGCGCCAGATTCATCATGTCTTCGTCAGTGGTGCCAGGGTGTGCTGCGATGAAGTAAGGTATGAGGAATTGTTCTTTGCCAGCCTTTTTACTGAATTTTTCGAACAGCCTCTTGAACTCATCATAGGCACCGATGCCGGGCTTCATCATTTTATCCAACGGGCCACGCTCAGTATGTTCAGGCGCAATTTTGAGGTAGCCGCCGACATGGTGAGTTACCAGCTCCTCGACATATTCGGGTGATTTGATGGCAAGATCATAGCGCAGGCCCGACGCAATCAATACCTTTTTAATACCAGGAAGCTCTCGGGCTTTCTTGTAGAGCTGGATAAGCGATGAATGATCGGTATTCAGGTTAGAACAGACATCGGGATACACGCACGAGGGCAATCGGCAATTGGCTTCAATCTCCCGTGATTTACAGGCGATGCGATACATGTTGGCTGTGGGGCCACCCAGATCCGAGATAACGCCGGTAAAGCCCGGGACGTCGTCACGAATGGTTTCGATTTCCTTGATAATTGACTCTTGCGAGCGGTTCTGGATCACACGGCCTTCGTGTTCAGTGATAGAGCAGAATGTGCATCCACCGAAACAGCCGCGCATGATGTTGACCGAAAAGCGGATCATTTCATAGGCAGGTATTCGTGCATTGCCATAGCTCGGATGTGGTACCCGCGCATAGGGATGATCGAAGACATAATCCATCTCCTCTGTGGAAAGAGGGATAGGTGGCGGTGTCAACCATAACTTCTGACCGCCCTGGTTTTGTACTAGCGCACGGGCATTGCCAGGATTGGTTTCCAGATGCAATACGCGATTGGCATGTGCGTACAGGGCCTTATCGTGTGTGACCATGTCGAAAGAAGGCAGACGAAGAACTGTACGATCTCGCTTGTTCTGTCGAATCGCCTGACGCTCTTCGCGACTCATGAAATTAACGACGTGACTGTTTTCGGGTAATGCAGGCGCTGAAGGTGCCGTTTCCTGACAAGGTTTTGCCTCTTCGCCTTCTGCAGCGCTTTCGTATTCAGGCACGATGTAAGGGTTGACTGGCTCCTCTATACGTCCGGGTTTATCAACCTTGCTGGAGTCGATGACAACCCAGCCCTCAGGGATGTCATCAATCATCATGGCGGTGCCACGAATATCCAGAAGCTGCTTGATGTCATGACCTGCCGCAAGGCGATGGGCAATTTCGACAATCGCACGTTCACCATTGCCGTACACCAGTAGATCAGCTTTGGCATCGGCAAGTATTGATCGGCGCACTTTGTCTTGCCAGTAGTCGTAGTGGGCAATTCTGCGCAGTGAGGCTTCGATGCCGCCAATGACGATAGGAGTGTCCTTGAACACTTCACGGCAACGATGGGAATACGCAATGGAGCTTCGATCGGGGCGTTTACCGCCAATGTCATTGGGCGAGTAGGCATCGTCTGAACGCACTTTACGATCAGCGGTATAGCGATTAATCATAGAATCCATATTGCCGGCGGTAATGCCGAAAAACAGATTAGGTGCACCCAGAGCCTCAAACGCCTCGGTGCTGTGCCAATCAGGCTGCGAGATGATACCAACGCGAAATCCCTGAGCCTCGAGTAAGCGGCCTACAATCGCCATTCCGAAGCTCGGGTGATCAACGTAGGCGTCACCTGTGACCACAATAATGTCGCAACTGTCCCAGCCCAGTTCGTCCATTTCGGCCCGACTCATAGGCAGGAATGGCGCACGGCCGTAGCATTCTGCCCAATAGGTCGGGTAGTCGTACAGCGCACGGGCCTTGGGCATCGAATTGGGAGCAAGCATGGAACGGGTCTCTTCAGGTCCATTGCACAAATCAGTTGCGCCTATGGTAACTGCTAACGCTGATTTTATGCGTTTTCGGCGATTTCTACGCTCTGAGCGTGCTACTCAGCTCACTTTGACGAATACGCAGCCTTGTTTTTTAGAACGACAGGCATTTCAGGCAAGAAAGCTGAAGGGATAACGCCAGGTCTTTTTAAAGCTGATATCTAAAGGTGACATGGACGGTGAGGCTTGATCCACTAGACTGGTTAATGACGTATGGTAGCCGGTTATGACTGCTCCTATTTCCAACACACTTAAGTACCTGCTGCCAGTCGCTGTGATCGCTGTCGCATTATTGTCTGCGAAGCTCATTGGCGCCAACAAGCCTGAGCCCGAGGTTCGTGATACGCAGGTGAGTATGGCTACAGTCGATGCCACGCGCCTGTCTCGTACACGTTATCCAGTTGTCATACGCAGTCAAGGACTTGTGCAACCTACGTTAGCTAACACTTTGGTTCCGGCTGTTGCCGGTACGGTTATCGATATCAACGATGCGTTTGTTGTCGGAGGCACATTCGCCAGCGGAGATATCCTGTTGGAAATAGACCCTCAGGATTACGAGATAGCGTTGAAGCAGGCGCAGGCCAATCTTGCTCAGGCAGATGCACAACTACTGGAGCAAGAGGCCCTGGCGGATCAGGCAAAGGTCGAATGGCAATCCATGGGGCGACGTGGAAAACCCTCACCGTTGAATTTGCGCGTACCACAACTGGCAGCGGCAAGTGCCAATAGAGATGCTGCACTTGCGCAGGTCAGACAAGCTGAGCTGGACCTTGAGCGCACGCGAGTGGTTGCCCCTTACAACGGTATGGTGAGTGAGCGTCTTGTCGATCCCGGGCAATTTGTTGCTCGCGGTGCACCGGTAGGAACTATTCACTCGACACATGCAGTGGACATTCGGCTGCCCCTGAGTAATCGACAGCTGACTTATTTGAACATGCCTTCGAGTATGTCGTCTTCGAGCATGTCGCCTTCAAGCATGTCTGATAGTGGTGCAGGCGTAGCTGCGCCCAATGTTGAATTGAGTGCCTCGATTGGCATCTCTCAACAACTCTGGACGGGATCGTTGATTCGCGCTGAAGGTATCGATGCCACCACCCAGCAGCTGAATGTCATTGCACGCATACAGGATCCTTACACGCAATCTGACAGACCGTTACGTGTCGGGCAGTTTGTTCAGGCCTTGATCGAAGGGCAGGTACTGGAAGATGTGTTTGTCATACCACGTGCCGCATTGCGTGAAGAGCGTGAGGTGCTGGTCATCGATGAGAACGATGAGATTCAGCGACGAGCAGTTGTCGTCGCCTGGTCTGATGACGATGTAGCCGCTATACGCGACGGTCTTGAAGAAGGGGAGGTTCTGGTTCTGACGCCGATGAGTACGGTATCTGACGGTACACCGGTACGCGCCACTATCGATGGTGTTGCCCCGGCACCGCTGGAAAGCTGATGCATTCGCTCATCGCCTGGTTTGCGCGTAATTCAGTCGCTGCCAATTTACTGATGGTGTTCATTATCGCCTGGGGCGTGTCGGCGCTCATGACACGTATTCCGCTGGAGGTGTTTCCAAGTTTTGAGCTGGACAGTGTCAATATCTCGGTACCCTTCAGAGGCGCTGCACCTTCGGAAGTAGAAGAGGGCGTCACTATCAAGCTTGAGGAGGCCATTCAGGATATAGAGGGTATCAAACGGATTAATTCCACCTCCAGTGAAGGTATCGCCAATGTGTTCGTGCAGATTGCCAATGGCTACGATACGCAGCTTATAAAGAGCGACATAGAACAACGTGTTGATGGCATCAGTACATTTTCAGAGGAAGTAGGTACGCCGCGTATCTCAGTGCCACAGGCTAATCGTGAAGTCATCAGTGTAGTGGTGGCAGCGCCCATGCCGGAAAAAGAGCTTCGAGTGCTTGCATCGCGAGTACGCGATGATCTGGAGGCCTTGCCGAATGTGTCAGCGGTGTCAGTGTCGGGAATACGCGATTATGAAATAGCTATTGAAGTGTCTCAAGCATCGCTTGATCGTTATGGTTTAACGCTTGCAGCAGTGGCTCAGGCGATTGATGCGACATCTATTGATCTGGCTGCTGGTGCGATAACAACGGGCACCGGTGAGGTATTACTGCGTACGCGCGGACAGGCTTATACCGTTGATGATTATCAGTCTATCGTAGTATTGGCGAAACCAGATGGGACAAATGTCAGTCTGGGTGATGTTGCCACCATACGGGATGGCTTCGAAGAGGCGCAACTGGTGCAGAAGTTTAACGGCCAGAGCAGTATACAGATTGATGTGTTCCGGACCGGTTTGCAAAGTGCTATTACTGTTGCCGATGAGGTGAAAGATTATCTGCTCACAGCGCAAGCTACCATGCCCTACGGGGTGACATTGGGTTATTGGCGTGACTGGTCGCGAACGGTGCGTGCGCGACTCGATACATTAACCAATAGCGCTATGCAGGGTGGCATTCTGGTGGTTATATTACTGACCTTGTTCTTGCGTTTCTGGGTAGCGGCCTGGGTGTTTGTCGGTGTGCCTGTGTCTATTCTTGGTGGCATTGCGCTCATGCCCCTGTTTGGTGTCAGTCTTAATCTGCTAAGCCTGTTTGCGTTCATTCTGGTGCTGGGCATTGTGGTAGACGATGCCATTGTTACAGGCGAGAATATCTACACGCATATGCGCCGAAAAAAGGATGGCGTTACAGCGGCCATTGAAGGTGCGCAGGAGGTGGCTGTTCCGGTGACGTTTGGTGTATTGACAACGGTTGCAGCGTTTACGCCCTTGTTGATGATAGAAGGGGCGCGAGGGCAGATCTTTGCGCAAATACCGTTGGTTGTTATTCCGGTTCTGATATTTTCCATTATTGAATCCAAGTTCGTGTTGCCTTCGCACATGAGCCATCTGAATTTTCACAGCGAGAAACAGCCCAATGTGCTGGCGCGCTGGCAATTAAAAATTGCTGATGGTTTCGAGTGGCTTATTGCCAACAGATATCAACCAGTACTGGCCTGGGCGCTGCGCAATCGGTATCTGGTGTTATCACTTTTTGTCGGTGGTGCCATTGTTGTGTTCTCTCTGGTGGCTTCAGGGCATATTCGTTTTGTATTTTTCCCGCGGGTACAGGCGGAGACGGCGCGAGCGACGCTTGAGATGCCGGCAGGCACGCCGTTCGAGGTAACGCAATCACATATTGAGGATATGAGCGAGGCGGTGCAGTGGTTACAGGCCAGGCACGTAGATCCGGATACCAACGAAAGCGTTATCGAATCCATACTCACCACAGCAGGTAGTTCAGGCGGGGTCACCGGCAGTCATGTCGGGCGTGTGATGTTCGAGATCGTGCCGCCTGAGCAACGTACGCTGCAGGTGAGTAGTGCGCAGCTTGTCAATGAATGGCGCGAACGCATTGGTGACATACCCGGCGCAAGGAATGTCAGTTACCGTGCCGAGATTGGTGGTGGTGGATCACCTGTCGATGTTGAAATCGCAGGTATTGATTTTGATCAGATGAACGCGGTATCCGCGCGTATCAAGCAGCAACTTCGTCTGTACCCGGGTGTTAGTGATATCTCGGATACGTTTGAGGGTGGAAAGGAGGAGATACAACTTGATCTCAAGCCTTCCGCTCGGCAATTGGGTATTACCTTGTCCGATATTGCGCAGCAGGTGCGCATAGCCTATCTGGGTACCGAGGTGCAGAGTATCCAGCGAAACAGAGATGAAGTGAAAGTCTATGTGCGATATCCGCAACAGGAGCGGGTCTCTCTTGCACAATTGGAAAGACTCTCAATCAGGACGCCTGACGGCGAGTCCATCCCCTTATCCAGTGTCGCTGACTTTGAGGTAGGGCGTGGCTATGCGCAGATCCGCCGTGTCGACAGACAGAGAACCCTCAATGTACGTGCCGATATCGATAAGCAAAACGCTAATATAGAAGGGATAAAAGATGATTTGGCCGTACTGGCTGCCGAGCTGGAGCAACAATTTCCGGATACCAGTATTTCGCTGGAAGGCGAGGCGCGCGAGCAACGTGAATCATTTGCAAGTCTGAAAGTAGGCTTGATTTTTGTGCTGCTCGTAATCTATACCTTGTTGGCGATACCGTTCAGGAGTTACGTGCAACCGCTGATGGTTATGGTGGTCATACCTTTTGGTGTGGTAGGTGGGGTTTTAGGTCATATGATCATGGGCATGTCGTTGAGCATCATGAGCTATATGGGTATGCTCGCGTTATGCGGGGTCGTCGTTAATGATTCGCTGGTCCTGGTTGACTGGGTAAACCGGCAACGTAAACAAGGCGTCGAACTGTTTGATGCGGTGAAACAGGCAGGGGTGGCTCGATTCCGAGCGGTTATCCTGACCTCGCTTACCACCTTCTTTGGCTTGTTACCTTTGATATTCGAAAGTAGTACCCAGGCGCAGTTTCTGATACCTATGGCCGTCTCACTCGGTTATGGCATCTTGTTCGCCACAGCGGTGACCTTGTTACTGATACCGGTCAATTATCTGGTTCTGGAGGATATACGGGCGCTGGTTCGGAAGGGTATTGCTACTGTGAAACGTCGTCCGGGGCGTCAGTCTGCGGATCAGATGTGACGGATTCGTCTGTAGAAGCTTCATCAGTATCGTCTACAAACACCTCTTCATCCATATCGCTTGCCTCTTCATCCATTTCGGTTTCGAGAACGGGATTGGCGGCACTGAGCGTTGGGGACTCCGATGTTGATGCGGCGTCACGCATCACCCTGGATATCGGGTCTATAGAGGGTGCCTGAATCAGATGTGTCTGTTCACTCTGGCGTGCGCTTATACAGCCACCAAATCGCTTTATAAATTCGTGTGGAAATGCTTCGCATTTATCAAGAGTCTTGCTCAGGCTTCCGCTGCGGCAGCGTTCTATGGTCAGATGAACAATCCGCTGGGATGGGACAAGGGGTTTGTTCTGGAAGGAATAGACAAAATTTATCAGGTTTTTTGCGCCATCGCTAAGATTGTTAACACCACCATAGGCGTCAAATACATCATCGGCACTGTCATCCTGGCGCATGCGTGCTACTGAATCGAAGGCAAAGTTGTGTGCAATACGGCAATCCAGAACGGGCAACTCGCGGGCAGATTTACTTAGCAAGTGTGTATTCTCATGCGCATCGCACGGTGCGTCATTGTAGGTCGTATTACCCCTGGAATCTACACATTTATAAAATGCGGCATGCGATGTCGTGACAGCGCCTGGTAGCAGAAGCAGGGTGAGTATGCAGGCGGACAGTAAGCGCTGCGCCCAGAAATTGGAGTATTTACGTCTCATAAACCTTTATCGGCAGGATAAGGCGATCGGTTTAATTCACCAGAGTTTATTTTCTGGAGGTAGGCGTCAGTATTGCCTCATCGAGCAGAAAACGTGAATAAAACGATATTCTCGTGAAACGTGTTTGCCTGAGCGCAGAGCTCGTGTGCCCAGCACCTTCTTGGCTAAGCTGCCGGGTATAGGTTATTCTAGACTTGATGATCGTCGCGGCAGGTGTTAACTGGCATGTGCCGATTTTCCAAGCGCCGATTTCCCTGATGTGCAATTCAACCAGCGGTTTACATGTGTATGAGTCAGACATCCAATAACGACGGCGCTGAATCCGGCCTCGTAGCAGCCACCGCAGCTACCGCCGATTCAGTTGCCGAATTTGATGAAGATAAAAAATCGCCATTGCAGCATGTGCAGCACTTCCTGCACGGTAATCCTGCAATGGTGCCGGTTATCATTCTGGTTGTCAGTGTCATAATTTTCAGACTTGTGGCGGGAGAACGGTTTTTTGCACCGTTTAATCTGTCATTGATCATTCAGCAAGTTACCGTTATCGGATTTTTGGCTTGCGCGCAAACCTTGATTGTCCTGACAGCTGGTATCGACCTATCGATTGCAGCCATCATGGTATTGGCGTCAGTGGTTGCCGGTAAATTTGCTGTGGTGCTGGGTGTGCCCAGTGTGGTAGCCATTCCCATGGGCTTTGTGGTTGGTACTTTGTGCGGGCTTGTCAACGGGATACTGGTAACGCGTCTTCGCCTGCCGCCTTTTATCGTGACCTTGGGTACGTGGAACATCTTTTTTGCGTTGGTAATCTGGTACTCGGGTTCGCAGTCCATTCGTAGTCAGGATATCGATAAGATAGCCCCATCACTAAAGTTTTTTGGCCAACGATTTCCCGTCGGTGATGCCGTGTTTACCTACGGATCGATATTGATGGTCGTGCTGTTCCTGTTTGTCTGGTATGTACTCAACAACACGGCATGGGGGCGTCATGTGTATGCTGTAGGTGATGATAAAGAGGCGGCCGAATTGAGCGGTATCAACACCAATCGCCTGTTATTGTCTGTGTATGGTGTCGCCGGATTCATTGCAGGCCTGGCTGCATGGGTATCGATTGGACGGGTAGGTTCTGTAAGTCCACAAAGTTTCTATGACGCTAATCTTGACTCCATAACTGCGGTGGTAATAGGTGGCACATCACTCTTTGGCGGTCGCGGATCAATTCTGGGTGCGCTGTTCGGGGCGCTTATTGTTGGCGTGTTCAGTTCGGGGTTAAAGATTGCCGGTGTGGATGTGCTATGGCAACGCTTTGCTTTGGGTTGTCTGATTATTCTGGCCGTGGGTATCGATCAATGGTTGAGGAGGGTATCCGCATGAATCAGCAAGCCGCTCAAGCAGAGGCACCCTCGGCGTCTGAACCTCGCGTAGTAATAAAAGCCACAGGACTTGTCAAGCGTTATGGCAAGGTAGTGGCATTGGATCATGCTGATTTTGAATTGCGTGCTGGAGAAATTCTTGCTGTCATTGGCGACAACGGCGCCGGTAAATCTACGATGGTCAAAGCCATTTCCGGTGCTGTCGTGCCTGATGCCGGGCACATAGAGCTTGATGGTGAGCGCGTGTTGTATCGATCGCCCATGGAGGCACGCAATGCCGGTATCGAAACTGTTTACCAGAACCTTGCACTGTCACCCGCGTTGTCTATTGGTGACAATATGTTTCTCGGGCGCGAGCTTCGTAAACCCGGGTTCATGGGCAAATACCTCAAGGCACTGGATCGTCCGGCAATGGAAAAAATAGCACGGGAAAAACTCAGCGAGCTTGGACTTATGACGATACAGAATATCTCACAGGCTGTGGAGACGCTCTCCGGTGGGCAGCGTCAGGGCGTGGCAGTTGCACGGGCCGTGGCGTTTGGGTCAAAGGTTGTGATACTCGATGAGCCTACTGCCGCACTGGGTGTCAAGGAGTCACGGCGTGTACTTGAACTGATTAAAGAGGTACGCGAGCGTGGGCTGCCTATTGTGCTGATCTCGCATAACATGCCACATGTATTCGAAGTAGCCGACCGTATTCATATACACCGATTGGGTAGACGGCTTTGTGTGATAAAGCCGCAAGGCTATTCCATGTCCGATGCGGTCGCGATGATGACAGGGGCTATGCCGGCACCTGAATAGCCAGGATGTATGTGTCTATTGAAGCGGTTTAATCAACGCAGATAACCGTCAACCTGGCGTGTTTTTGCTAAAGCGGTCATCTGGTGATTGTGATATTAGTGTTGGCAGCGGGACACACAGATTTAAAACCATCATGGCTCCAACGTCTGGCAATTAGACCTCTATACATTGCTTGCCGCCAGCGAACAGGGCCAGGACGTTAACGAATTCAGAGAGTTTCTGCTAAGAGCACCCTAAAGGGCACCAAACCGCTTAATCGGACACTATTGATAATGTCCGCTATAGAGAAATCAGGCTACTTTTCCAAACACTTCAAGCAAAACATCGGGACGCTTCATTGCGATAGTGATAAGGGATTTTGCAGCGCCAGAAGGTTCGCGCCGTCCTTGTTCCCAGTCCTGGAGAGTTTGTTTCGATACGCCTAAAAGTAGAGCAAATTGATCTTGCGATAATCCGACTCTGTGTCTTGCTTCAACGATGTCAGATACTTCAATGTTGTGTACTTGAGAGCGTAGATCAGCTTTCATCTGACGCACAGACGCCAGAAGCTCTGACCCAAGATCGCGCTTGGCATCACGCTCTTCTAACTCTTCATTCGATTTAGTCATTTTCTATTTTCTCTCGAATTTCGCGCAGCACGTGTGCAGGGATGTTGTCGCTGATGTTCTTTGCATAGATCAGTAACAGCCAGACTTCACCGTTCGCTCGTTTGTTGAAGTAGATGACCCTGACACCACCGCTTTTACCGCTACCTCGTCGGCTCCAACGCACCTTTCGCACACCGCCGGAGCCTGGCACTACATTACCTGCATCGGCATTAACCGCAATGAAAGAGGCGAAGGCCGCCCGCTCATCCTCAGTCCAGTAGTCGGAGACTAGCTTGGAGAACAGAGGCGTTTCGACAATAGTGAACAGTCATAGGCCGATACCACACGCCGCACAGCCCGCGCGTAGATGTCGCGGGTAGTGTCGGCCATGTCCTGTAGCTTGAGGGCGGTGAGATGTTTCTGATACTGTCTATTGAAGCGGCGTTGTTCGTTGGGTTGCATGATAGTGAATCCTCAATGGCACATCCCGGAATGGAATGTGTGAGGTATCACTGATACAGTATGGATATAGTTTTCTCTGCCGCATAGCGGCTCCGTTCAACAAACACTTGCATGCGTAACTTGACCGCTTATTCTCTTCGCTGCCGCTCCGGTCGATCGCCGTCAAGTTCGCATGAAGTGAGCGTTAAATTGCAGTAGTCAACGTTCGCTTTTCTATCGATAACCATTTTAAGTTTAACGATCTAGCGGATTAACCCAAAGACTGGATTGGGCACCAAGCCGACTATCAGAGTTGAATCAGTTGGCACACTATCTTTATGGTCAAGTCCAAATTGTCATACATAAACTTTTTCCAGTTCACGCAACGCCTATTCAGCAATTGGACGTCAACAACACAAACCCAATATTATCAGGGGAGCATTACATGATTTACACACTCAAGATTGCGCTTTCCAGGTGGCACGCCGTGCTTGAGGTTGACTCATCGACTACATTGAACGAGCTGCATGTCGCCATTCAGAATGTCGTGAAGTTCGACTCAGATCATATGTATGAATTTTTCATTGCACGCACCGCGAACAGTCGCGATAAAAGGCATTACGACATGGAAGATGGCAGCCTCGACACGACACGAGTTGCTGATGTGCTGCCCTTGCCGAAAGACAGAAAGTTGTTCTACCTGTTTGACTACGGCGACAACTGGATTTTCAGGGTGTCCATGACCCGAACCAAGCCGTCCGAACCTGAGAAGGGAGTTCAATACCCACGGTTAATAAAGGAAGTTGGTGAGCGACCAGAGCAGTATCCGGACTATGAGTAGTGTACGACGCTGGACAACTGAAGATCAGCACATCGACTTCACTCGTTAGCGCCCGTATCAGCCTCTGAAATTGAACCAGTGACACCGGCATGACCACACGAAAATCATCGCAGCTCACACTAAAAGACAAGCTCTCTCGTCTTACTTTCAGACAGGCAAGCAAGTTGCTCGGTCCTGACGGAGAACAGCACATCATGCGTGGTGGCCGTTACACTATTGACGTCGATCGTCAGGTCAGCCTGACTCAGCGGCGCTTCCGGCTCGAATTGTTTGAACCAGAAGCCTGTATCGTCACTATCAGCCTGCAGGACAACGCTACTCGTCGTCTTGGCTGGCAGTGCAGCACATCAGAAAAAGCCTGCGATGAGGTTGGAGCCGCTTTCGCCCTGATTCTGGAGGAGAAGACCTTGTTAGGTCTGGCGGTGGAGCCAGATACTCCTCTACAGCGTGCCGAGTTGAGTGATATCGAACTCAACGCGCTGGAGATAACTGCGCGCGAGAAGCGTGCGCTTGACGAGCGCATGACGGTGCGCTCTGAGAATCCCAAAACGCCTTGGGCAGACTACAGGATCACCAACAAGTCATCGGGTAAGACGTATCGCGTGGCGTTGCGTGGGCATCATCCCGGTGAATCCTACTGCTCATGTCCAGATTATCGCAAGAATACCTTCGGTACCTGCAAGCATATTCTTCACGTGTTGCACAAGGCGAAGCGCAAATTCACCGCTGCTCAGTTGCGCCGTCCCTATCGGTTACGCAGCATCATTGTCTTTCTGCAACACGGGCAGGAACTGCAACTGCGAGTCGGCGTTCCAGACAAGCTTGATGTAGATGCGCAGCGATTGCTGAAGCGCTTCAGTAATAAAGCCATCACCGATGTTGCCGGTTTGCTCCGCTGTATTGGCAAGCTGGAGTCAGCTGGCCACGCCGTAACGATCTACCCCGATGCTGAGGAGTACATCCAGCAACGCTGCTGGCAATCCCGTATCGAGCGACAGGTGGCAGAAATACGCAAGAAACCGGCAAAGCATCCGTTGCGAAAAAAATTGCTGAAAGTCAATCTGTTGCCCTATCAGCTGGATGGTATTGCCTTCGCAGTGGGTGCCGGTCGCGCGGTACTGGCTGATGATATGGGTCTGGGCAAAACCCTGCAGATCATATGTGCTCTCGCTGAGGCAAAGGCGTCAGGGAAGTGTCAG